>Ga0207426_1000700_pt1 | contig 39724 bp, 40 predicted proteins | sample AraplaMF_Cvi_mMS_FD_184265 | JGI IMG/M metagenome (GOLD analysis project Ga0207426, IMG submission 184265) | Arabidopsis root microbial communities from the University of North Carolina, USA - plate scrape MF_Cvi_mMS (SPAdes) (version 2) | ecosystem: Host-associated > Plants > Roots > Endosphere... | reverse complement strand
TCATAGTTGAAGTACATTTTAGTGCTCATTAATTCTTTTGTTACTATCCTCCTCCACAAATATTCCTCCAGGCATTACAAATATGGTTTGCCATCAACCGAATATGTAATGACCCGCCATGAAACCCATCTTCCCGCCTAATTTTAAGGCAGATTCTAAAAATCAATAACATGAAAAAGTTAGAAAAATTGGTTACCAAAAAGGTGACATCTCCGGAAACCGTGAAAGGTGGCAGATATATGCTGCAACCCGATTTCACTATCGACGACCAGGAAAAAACCACTGAAAATGTTCCTTCATGGAATGGTAAACACTGGGTAACAGATTCCAAAGAAGATCCTAAGAAGTAATCCCCCCAAAACGTAAACCTCTAAAAAATTTAGAAATGGAAAAGTTAACAAAATTGAATGCAAAGAAAGTAGAATCCCTGGAAGCGATTAAAGGTGGCAGGGCAATGCAGATGTCCAGCGATATCGCTGATTTAGGTGATGGTGGTGGAACTACTACACACACGCCTACCTACAAACAACTTCTGGATATGTATGTGTGCGACCACACCCCAGATGCGAAATAAGTATGATTTCCCGGTAGTATCACAACTGACAACTAGAGGACTGCCGGCAATTGCCGGCAGTTCTTACTACCAGCCACCAACTGCACCACATGTCTCAACAGATCCTGATATTAAGTCAAACACACCTGGAAGGCGCTACTGATCATGTTTGTCAATGGATGAACCATTTACACATACCCTTCGTCCGGTTAAACGGGGAAGACTTATTCAAACTCCGAAATCTAAGCGACCTGCCCGGTGATAGCGAAATAGCAGCCGTTTGGTACCGGAGAAAGATCAGCAACTTTCCTGTAAATTACAGCCTTAAACAAGATGATTTCAGCACACAGTATACCCTGAAACGATTTCTGATAGATGAGTTTAACGGGTTGCACAGTTTCCTCTTCCATACCATTGACCGGAAAAAATGGCTGAATGACCCCTTCTCTGAAAATAACCTGAAAAAATTACAGGTATTGGCCCTTGCCCGCAAATGCGGCATCCATACCCCTTTCACAGACGTGGTCACTACCAAAGCAGCCATCGTACACCTGCTGGAATCATACCCCGAACTAATTGTAAAGCCTCTCAGTGAATGTATCATGATCGAAGACGCCCAGGGCGGGCTATACAAGATGTTGACCAAAACCATTAACCCCGCTAACCTGCGGCTGGTGCCTGAAAAATTCTTTCCATCCCTGGTACAGGAAAAGATTATCAAAAAGTTCGAGATACGCACGTTCTACCTGGATGGCAGCTGTTATTCCATGGCTATTTTTTCCCAGGATAACCGGAAAACAAAAGACGACTTCCGCAACTACGACGACCAGCGGCCAAACAGAACGGTGCCCTACAAACTGCCGGCCAGCCTGGAAGGAAAGCTGGATCAGCTGATGAAATCATTGTCCTTCCGCACAGGCTCCATTGACCTGATGGTAGACATGCAGGGTAACTATTACTTTCTTGAAGTGAACCCGGAAGGCCAGTTTGGTATGGTATCTTATCCCTGCAACTATTACCTCGAAAAGAAATTAGCGCAATTGCTCAGTAAAAATATACCCCATGAAGAAGAAATTCACCAGTAGTCTGAAAGAGAAGAAGGGTTTGCCACTCTCGATCTATTTCCTGGATAAAAATGATTCAAAACCAACCGGCACTGTCCTCAAATATGAGAAGGCCCGGAAGCTAAACGCTGACGGGTACGAGCTTTTTGGCTTTTATAAAGTGATTTCCAAATTCTGAGCATGGAATATTTAAATTTATACGCTAACTGCCGGCTCGTAAAAGGAGCCCGTATGTCGCTGCTCTGCGATCTGCAGATGCGCCGGTTTTATCATCTCCCGAACGATACGGCTGATGTACTTATTTTCCTGCAACAACATGCTATAGAGGAATGCCTGGCGCATTATGGCGAGGATAACCGCGAAACCATTACCGGTTACATCGACTTTATAGTGAACAAAGAACTGGGATTTAAAGATAACCGGTTGCAGGAAGAGCTTACCCCGCTGGATCTCAGCTGGGACAGGTATACGGATATCACCAACGTTATTATCGAGTACCAGGAAGATATCGACTACACCAGTGCTTTTTTCCGGGAGTTGTTCGACCTGCAGGTACAGGGGCTGGAGATCCGTTGCTATCACAAAATAGCACTGGATAAGATGCACGAATTGCTGGAGGGATTCAATGGTACCACGCTGCGATTCATCAAACTGGTGTTGCCTTATGAAGGCACACCGGAACTACGGGTGCTCGATAAACTCGTGAAACAATACCCACGGGTAAAGTCGCTGCTGATACATGCTTCACCGGTTGATAAGCAGGAAAAAATATTTGATGGATCTGTGCCGGTAACCTTCTTCAGTAAAAAAATAAATTCCTGTCTGGCTTGTGGAGAAATCCGTACGGGTTATTTCCTTACTAATATGGAACTGTTCACAGAAAGCCAGCATTATAACACCTGCCTGAACAGGAAGCTGAGCATAGATCAGCAGGGATACATCAGAAATTGCCCTTCAATGAAAGAAGACTTTGGCCGTGTAGGGGAAACTTCCTTACAGGAAGTATTGGCCAATAAAGCATTTCACCGGTATGGTAAAATCCGGAAAGAAGAAATAGCGGGGTGTAAAGACTGTGAGTTCAGGCATGTATGCACGGATTGCAGGGCGTATGTGGAAGATCCGCAGGATATTTATTCAAAACCTCTCAAATGCGGGTACAATCCATATACCAACATCTGGGACGACTGGACGGAGAACCCACTGAAACAATCTGCTATTGCCTGGTACGGGCTGGAAGAGATAGTAAAATAATATGAAGCTGAAAACATTCCCTTTTTACAGGCAGCCGGACGGGAAGGACTGTGGTCCTACCTGTGTAAAGATCATCAGTAAACATTACGGCCGGCTGACAGATATCCAGACCATCCGGTCGCTGGCGGAAACCACACGGGAGGGAAGTTCTTTGCTGGGATTGTCGGCAGCTGCCGAGGCGCTGGGTTTTAAATCGCTGGCGGTAAAGATTGATTTTATTACCCTGCTCGAAGATGCGCCCTTGCCCTGCATTTGCCACTGGGGCCAACAGCATTTCGTAGTTGTTTATAAAATAAAAAAGTTGGGCAGCGAAACATTCGTGTATGTTTCCGACCCCGCTTATGGACTGATAAAATATACAAAACAGGAGTTTATAGATGGCTGGATGGGTAGGGGAAAACAGGAGCGGGATGAGGAAGGCATTGCCCTGCTGCTGGACCCTACTCCTGCATTTTTTGAAGCTGATTCAGAAACACCCCGGAGCAGGAAAGATTTTTCTTTCCTGTTCGGTTATTTTTTCAGATACAAAAAATTAGTGGCCCAGCTGGCCATCGGTCTGCTGGCGGGCAGCCTGTTATCGCTTATTTTCCCTTTTCTTACACAGAGCATTGTAGACATCGGCATCCAGAACCACGATCTGAATTTTATTTACCTGGTATTGCTTGCGCAGGTCATGTTATTTATAGGAAGAATGGGAATAGACATCATCCGCAGCTGGATTTTATTGCACCTTTCCAGCCGGATCAATATTTCCATTGTATCCGACTTCTTCATAAAACTCATGAAATTGCCGATCAGCTATTTTGATACGCGCATGACAGGCGATATTATGCAGCGGATCGCTGACCACCAGCGGATAGAACACTTACTCACCAATTCTTCGCTGAGTACTCTTTTCTCTATGGTGAACCTGGTTATTTTCAGCGTGGTATTGCTGTTATACGACTACCGCTTATTCCTGATTTACCTGCTGGGAGCAGTGTTGTCGGTGGCATGGATTTCTTTTTTTCTGAAGAAAAGAAAGGACCTGGACTATAAACGTTTTTCACAGGTAGCGCAGGAGCAAAGCAAGGTAATGGAACTGGTAAATGGGATGCAGGAAATCAAGATGCATAATGCGGAGAAACAAATGCGCTGGAGCTGGGAATTTATGCAGGTGAAATTATTTAAGATCCAGATCAGTGCGTTATCGCTGGAGCAGTGGCAAACAGTAGGCTCGAATTTTATTAACCAGGTGAAAGACATCTTCGTAAGTTTTCTCGCGGCCAAACTTGTGCTCGATGGTAACCTTACATTGGGAATGATGCTGGCAGTACAGTATATCATCGGCCAGTTGAACGGCCCGCTGCTACAGCTGATGGAATTTGTGAAACAAACACAGGATGCAAAAATATCGCTGGAAAGACTGGGAGAGATCCATGATAAGGAAGATGAAGAACCTGGTAATGAACAAACAGTATCGGAAGTACCTGAGGAGGACATCGTATTGAATGACGTATCCTTCCGCTATGTAGGCGCCGGCACACCGGTATTTGAGCACCTGAGCCTGCGCATACCATACCGCAAAACTACCGCCATTGTAGGCGCCAGCGGCAGCGGAAAAACCACCCTGCTGAAACTGCTGATGAAATTTTACGAACCTGGTGAGGGAGATATCAAAGTAGGGCATGTGCAGTTACAACATATTTCACCACGATACTGGCGTGATCAATGCGGCGTAGTGATGCAGGAAGGATATGTGTTTAATGATACCATCGCAAAAAATATTGCTATCGGGGTGGACGACATCAACCGGCAACAGCTCAGGAAAGCCGTGGATGTGGCCTGTATCAGGGAATTCGTGGAAAGCCTGCCCCTGAGCTATAACTCAACGATCGGCAACGAAGGAATAGGGATCAGCGGCGGACAGAAGCAGCGGCTGTTTATTGCCAGGGCAGTATACAAATCACCGGAATATATATTTTTCGATGAAGCCACCAGCGCGCTCGATGCCAATACAGAAAAAGCCATCATGGGCAACCTGGAACAATTCCTGAAAGGCAAAACGGCTGTCATCATCGCACACCGCTTGTCGACCGTAAAGAACGCAGATAAGATTATTGTACTCGATAAAGGAAAAGTAGTGGAAGAAGGAACGCATGATGAACTGGTATCGCTCCGGAAGGAATATTACAGGTTGGTAAAAAATCAATTGGAACTTGGAAACTAAAAAAGATATACTAAGCACTATCCAGCTGCATTCGGAAGGAGTGCAGGATATTCTTACGCAACCGCCGAATTGGATGGTCCGCTGGGGTAATACAACCATCTTTCTTATACTGTTGCTCATTTTGGTGATGAGCTGCGTAATAAAGTACCCCGAGTTTGTTCCTTCTACCGTTATTATTTCCTCCCGGAACCCGCCTGAAAAGCTGGAAGCCCGAACCAATACCAAAGTAGAGGAGATCTTTGTGGAAGACCACCAGGCTGTTTCCCCGAAACAGTTGCTCATGGTGCTGCAATCCACCGCCGACTATCGCGATGTGATCCGGCTGAGAACCATTGTGGATTCGCTGGGTAGCAGTGGAGCGGAACAGTTTCCGCTTGGTGAAGTGGCAGCCTTTAAACTGGGCGAAATACAGGCAGATTACAACGCCTTTGCCAAAGCCCTGACAGAAGAACAATTATATGCCAGGCTGCAGCCGTATGCGCCGGATTATGCGGCGGCAAACCGAAGCCTGGCAGAGTCGCGCAGCAGGATACGCACCCTGCAGCAGCAAAAAAGCCTGGAACAAACAAAGTATGAGGTTTCCAAAAGAGAATACGACCGGTACCAGGAACTTTTTAAAGAGAAGGTAGTTTCTGCATCAGAAATGAACCAGGAAAAAATAAAATTTTTGCTGGCAGGACAGAACCTGGAAAATATCAATATCACCATATCTCAGCTGCAGGAAAGTATACTGGGCATTGAAAGAACCCGGAGCGGCGCCAGTATCAATGCCCAGAAAGATAAGATCAACCTGAACTCACAAACCGGTCAGCTTTTCGAGCAATTGAGAAAATCACTCAATGCCTGGGAGCAAAATTACCTGCTTACCTCGGCTGCTGCCGGTGTGGTGAGCTTTCAGCAGTTCCTGGGAAAGAACCAGTTTGTAAAAACAGGCGATATCCTCTTATCGGTGATGCCTGACGACAAAGATATTCTCATTGGCCGGTTACGCGTACCTGCTACCAATTCCGGCAAGGTAAAGGAAGGGCAGAAAGTGCTGTTGAAGCTGGATAACTATCCTTACCAGGAATTCGGGATAGTAGAGGGGCGTGTAAAGAATATCGCCAATGCGCCCGATAAGGATGGTAATTATTATGTGAACGTTATTTTACCCAATGGCCTGCAAACATCCTTTCACAAAAATCTTCCCTTTGATAAAGAGTTGAAAGGTAATGCTGATATTGTTACGCAGGATCTGCGCCTGATAGAAAGGTTTTTTTTCCAGCTGAGGAAACTGTTGCGGTTTGAATAAAAAAAGAACAGCCGGGATAATCGGCTGTTCTCAAAAATAAATCGTTGTTATAATTTAGCGCCGGAACCAGTTTATATCTACATAACCACCTGCTGCTGTACTTTTATTGAAATTAAATAAGGCAAACCGGTTAGCCGTCCAGTCGAGTCCCAGGCCCATTTTCAATTCGTTGCCAAGCGGCTTAAAATCTTTGCCATTGGTACTGTAGGCAAAAGTAGCCACGTAACCTTTCTCACTTACCATCGCCTTAAACCAGATTTTATTCTTCTTTATAGTGGCCGTTGCTACGGTGCTGTCGCTTTGAGACATGATAATTCTTCTTTTACCATGGTTTTGCTCCACCGCCAGGTAAGCATAAGGAACCTGGAATATGCCCAATCCTGCTACATCACCGTCTTTCATGCCGGTAACGTCTATTTCGGCGGTTCCTTCGCTGTAAGGTCCTTCCACGCGCTGGGTTAATGTGTTGATAGCGGTGTACAACCTAGCAGCTTTACCCGCTTTTAAGCGAAGATAACCTGCATGTGCTGTCAGCGACCATTTGCTGTTATCAGGGTTGTGATTCCATTGCCATTGCAGCCCGAGTTTGGGAGTGTTGAATTCATCGCTGCTGGCAGGAACAGTGATAGGGGAGTTTACACCTACCACTGGCTTAGGATAGGTAGCGGCGCCGATCCCGTTTTTTCCCAATATAGGCCAGCCATCTACCCAGGTAACGGGTTCCAGGTTGGGCACACGACCAATAGGACCACGATCCTGCATAATAATAAACCACCAGGAGCCATCTTTTAACTGCACCATACCGCCCTGGTGTAATCCGTTGCCGGGATAGGTATGATCATCCTGCATCACTACTTTCGACTCATAAGGTCCGTATATACTGTCGGAGCGCAAACAAACCTCCCGGCCCTGTGTGCCACCGGTGGAGCCCAGGATATAATATTTGTTATTGACCTTGTACATATGCGATCCTTCGAGATAAGGGTAGTGCGGGTTGTCGTAAATCTCGCGCTGTGGCACCTTTACAGACTTTGCATCGCTGTTTAACTCCGTGATAAAAAGTTTTTGCTGCCCATGGGCTACATATACTCTGCCATTATCATCAAAAAACAGCCCCGGATCGTAAAGGTATTCCTTGAATATGGTCCTGGTCCATGGGCCGTTGATGTTTTTAGCGGTACAGATAGAAAAATGCCCTTCTTTGGTTCCGCCCATCTTTGGTGTACAGAAACCTGCATAGAAGGTGCTGTCGTGATAACGGATGGTGGCAGCCCAAGAGCCGCTCAGGTACATATCACCGCCTTTCATATCATAGCGGGCGTCTTCATCATATCTTGACAGCGCATACCCTGCCATCTCCCAGTTTACGAGATCGGTTGAAACAGCAATAGGGCAACCAGGCACATAATGCATGCTGGTGGAAATGAAATAGAATTTATCACCTACGCGGATAACGTCCGGATCAGGCCAGTCGCCCCACATGAGCGGGTTTTTAAACTGCCCGTTGCCCAGGTCCGGTGTCCAGCTTTTGGTGGTTTGCGAGAAAACAGTATTGAGGTATAACAAAAAAGTAAATAGCACTAAGATTCTTTTCATTGATCACTGTATTTGGTAAAGTTTTAATAACGCTGTAGGATTTCTTAAAAATCATTGTCAACCGTAAAGCTATAAAAAAAGCCTTACAGAATATAATGTTGTAAGGCTTTTTCCAGGTTGGTAACGCTGGTTGGTGGTTACCTGGCAGCTTTGAAAACCAGGCTTTTTACATCTCCCGGTACATCATCCAGTTCATCCGCCAGCAACATACCAGATTTTTCCAACACCTTTATAGATACTGTATTGGCGGGTCTTACCATAGCCCATATTTCATTTTTGCTGATGGTATTAAAACCGAAGTCGATCGCATATTTTGCTAACTCTGTGGCATAGCCTTTACCCCAGTGATTTTTATCAAACCGGTACCCGAGATTAAGTTTCAGGTCGTTGCCGTATTTTTTATAACTTAATCCACCAAAACCAATGATGTGGGCAGGACTGCTTTTTAATCTGATGGTCCAGCTGCCAAAATCATGTTCCTGCCAGTGCAGCAGGTTTTTGCTGAATATTTCCAGTGCATCGGTAAAGCTTTTAAGAGGTCCGCTGGGGTTGAATAAATTTGTATCCGGGTCGGAAAATATTTCAAAGTACCGTTCTACATCCGGTTGTTGCGGCGGAGCGAGCAGGAGTCTGTCTGTTTGGTGCGTCATCTATTAAAATTATCGAAAAGATTAATTATGGAAAAACAAATCCGCGATCCCCATAAGCAGGCAGTGTAAAATACCCGGTTCCCGGTATTGTCAAGGTTTTTTAGCGGGCCTAACTTCGCTTTTATTAATTCATTTAATATAGCGAAAATGGAAACTACAAGAACCAAATGCTTTATTGTTAACCTCTGTCTGGCAGCGCTTGCCAGTTTGGTATTTACCGGCTGTGGTAGCAAGGATGACCCTAAGCCTTCAAAAGCAAAGATAAACATGAAGTTTACTATTACAGTGCCGAATGCTGCTGCAGCTAGTCAAATTGATGTTCAGGTATCTGCTGCAAATCATGATGCCAGTCAATATGGTGCGCCTGTTTGGAAAATGAATGGGGTTACTCAGAATAATGAACACTCGATTCTAATAGACGAAAGAAATTTTGCAGGAGCAACTAAAACATATGTATTTGAAACGGTGAAGGCGTTTGATTTTGGTAACCTGAGTGTGAGCTGCACTGCTTCTGACGGCGCTGCGGTAAAGCTGAGCTACAAAGCGGAAATAGATGGTAAGGTGGAAACCAATGTAGAAAATCTCACGGTGGCTGCCGGTCAGTCGATTAATAAAGACTTTACTTACGAAGGAAAATAAAACCAGTTTTGGTTAAGGTGAGCCAACGAATAAAGAAAAACGCCTCCGGTATCGGAGGCGCTTTTTTTTATTCATTAAATTTTATCATTACGCCAGATCAAACCTGTCCAGGTTCATCACTTTTGTCCAGGCTGCTACAAAGGCTTTTACAAATTTATCCTGTGCATCTGCGCTTCCGTATACTTCTGCTACTGCTCTGAGTTCCGAGTTGGAGCCAAACAGCAGGTCTGCGCGGGTGCCGGTCCATTTAATGGCGCCGGTGGCGCGGTCACTGCCTTCATATACTTCTCTGTCGGCGGTTGCAGCTTTCCAGGCGGTGCGCATATCGAGCAGGTTTACAAAGAAATCGTTGGTGAGTTGTCCCGGGCGTGTGGTGAAAACGCCATGTTTTGAACCATCAAAATTGGTGTTCAGCACGCGCATACCACCTACCAGTACTGTTAGTTCGGGTGCTGTGAGCGTGAGCAACTGGGCTTTATCTACCAGTAATTCTTCGGTGGATACCGGGAATTTTGATTTGCGGTAGTTGCGGAAACCATCGGCCAGGGGCTCCAGGAATCCTACGGATTCCACATCTGTTTGTTCCTGTGAAGCATCCATACGGCCAGGCGTAAACGGTACGGTGATGGATTGTCCCGCGTCTTTGGCTGCTTTTTCCACACCGGCGCCGCCAGCGAGTACAATCAGGTCTGCCAGCGAAACTTTCTTACCATTTGATTGGGCGCCATTAAATTCTTTTTGAATTTTCTCCAGCGCATCCAGCACTTTCTGCAGTTGCGGCGGATTGTTTACCTGCCAGTATTTCTGCGGGGCCAAACGAATGCGCGCGCCGTTGGCGCCACCACGTTTATCGGAACCACGGAAAGTGGACGCAGAGGCCCATGCCGTAGAAACCAGTTCTGATACGCTTAATCCTGATGCAAGTATTGTTGCTTTCAGCGATGCAATATCTTTTTCATCTATTAATGTATGATTAACCGCTGGAATAGGATCCTGCCATAGCAGCTCTTCCGCCGGCACGTCCGGTCCCAGGTAACGGGCACGGGGGCCCATATCGCGGTGGGTTAGTTTAAACCATGCGCGGGCAAAAGCATCCGCAAACTCATCCGGATGTTCAAGGAAACGCCGGGATATTTTTTCATATGCAGGATCAAAGCGGAGAGACAGATCGGTGGTGAGCATGGTGGGTGCATGCTTTTTTGATTTGTCGTACGCATCCGGAATGATTCCCTCCGCATCCTTAGCTACCCATTGATGAGCGCCTGCCGGGCTTTTGGAAAGCTGCCATTCAAAACCAAACAGGTTTTCAAAGAAGTTATTGCTCCACTGTGTAGGCGTTTTCGTCCATATTACTTCAAGACCGCTGGTAATGGTGTCCGCACCTTTACCGGAACCATAGCTGTTGCTCCAGCCCAGTCCCTGCAGTTCCATATCCGAGCCTTCCGGTTCTTTACCAACATGGGTAGCGGGAGCGGCGCCATGGGTTTTACCAAAGCTGTGACCACCGGCTATCAGGGCCACCGTTTCTTCATCGTTCATGGCCATGCGGCCAAAGGTATCGCGGATGTCTTTCGCGGCAGCAATAGGATCAGGATTACCATCAGGGCCTTCGGGGTTTACATAGATAAGCCCCATTTGCACGGCAGCCAGTGGTTTTTCCAGGTTGCGGGTATGGATATCACCGTCTGCTTTTTCGTCTGATACCAGTACGCCATGATGCTCTTCCACACCGGGAGAACCATGCGCATAGCGGAGATCGCCACCCAGCCAGGTGGTTTCTGTACCCCAGTACACAGCTTCATCCGGCTCCCATACATCTTCACGGCCACCGGCAAAACCAAATGTTTTAAAGCCCATTGATTCTAATGCCACATTGCCCGTAAGGATCAGCAAATCTGCCCAGGAAATTTTGTTGCCGTATTTCTGCTTGATGGGCCAGAGCAAACGACGGGCTTTATCAAGACTCACATTATCCGGCCAGCTGTTCAGCGGCGCAAAACGCTGCTGCCCCGAACCAGCGCCACCACGGCCATCACCCACGCGATACGTACCTGCACTATGCCAGGCCATGCGGATAAACAACGGGCCATAATGCCCGAAATCAGCCGGCCACCAGTCCTGCGAATCGGTCATCAGCGCATGGAGATCCTTTTTTACTGCTTCCAGGTCGAGGCTTTTGAAAGCTTCGGCATAGTTGAAATCTTCACCCATCGGGTTCGACAAGGACGAGTGCTGACGAAGGATACTTAACTTTAAGTGATTAGGCCACCAGTCATGATTCCTGGTACCGCCGCCGCCAACGTTGTGTTTCATGCTCCCATTATGAAACGGGCATTTACTGATGTCGTTTAATTCTTTTTCCATTTTTATAAATTTTGGGTGTGGAATGAACACATGCTTGCACCTGGTATTTGTGCAGTCGGGTAAAGTTAGGATATTGAAGTAATAGTCACAGTCAATTAATTTCTATCTTCAAATAGTTAAAATCTATTTTAACTTTACCGGCCTTATCATGATATAATATACTGAAAAGCCGGGGTTAACAAAAAAAAGTTTTGGGGAAAGTGTTAACTTTCATGCCCGGGAAGGTCAGTCTTCTTCCCGGAGCTTCATTCAAAACAACAACAGCAGAGATATGAATCCTCCCGATAACGTGCAGCTTATTAAAGGAGAAATAGCCGATTATTATTATGATCATACCGGTATTTTATTTTCCTATTCGAAAAGTATTCAGCGAACCGTTGAGAATATCTCGAATAATATTGCATTGGTGAAACAGATAACGGGGAATAAAAAAGTACCGCTGCTGATTTATCTTACCAATTCCCCTGTGCCGGATAAAGAAACCAGGAGATTCTCCACCGAACAGCTCCCGCATGTATACACCGCCATGGCCATGGTATCGAAGCCTGGCCTGTCGAAGCTGATCATGAATATCCTGTTTAAATTAAAAACGCCGCCTATTCCCATGAAGTCATTTACAAATGATACGGAAGCAAAAGCCTGGCTGCAACAATACCTGTAAACAGGTAGTATTAATACGCGGTTTGCAGGTAACACAGCAATGGGACCCGTAATCCGTAAAGTAGAATTCCCATCTACCAGATACCCCCGTAAGTAAGCCACCATACTATGTTTATAAATCTTTTTACAGAAATTTATGCAATCGTTTGCATTTTAAAATAATTTGCTTAACTTAGGTATAGATCAGCGTAAAAACGGATGATGATAATGTTGCACGATGGCAACATTGTTGGCTATGTACTGTATTGTTCCCTGTAGAAATTCCTAAACGTTTGTAAAAAACTTTTTCAACCAAAATCACCCTATAAATCAACTAACATGAACCCGAAAAATTGCCCTTTATTATCCACGTGGCGGATACGCCGCATCATGTCAGCCACTTTCTTATCGGTACTGTTATGTCTTGCTGCAACAGCAAGCCTTTCAGCTGCTATCATCAACGTTTCTTCCTTATCCGCCCTGCAAACCGCCATTAATAACGCCGTGGCAGGTGATACCATCGTGTTGGCCAATGGTGTGTATACCGCATCTGCAAGCATCAGCATCGGTAAACAGGGAACTGCTGCCAAACCAATTACCATCACTGCGCAAACAATTGGCGGCGCCGAAATAAATGGTACCGGTGGTTTTAGTATTGTAAGTCCTGCGAAATATATCATCATCAAAGGATTTAAATTTACCCACAACGCTTCCCTGGCTACTATGGCCAGCGGGACCAGCTTTTGCCGCTGGACCTGCAATGTATTTCAAACGCCGGGGGCAGGGGAGAACCTCTTATTAAATGGAAACGACCACGAAGTGGATCACAATACATTTCAGCATAAAAATGCGCTCGGCCGCTTTATCGCGGTGCGTGGCAGCGGCAGCCAGATTGCAGAGCGGCTGAATATCCATCATAATTACTTCTTAGACCAGCTGCCGCAAACCGGCAATGGCGCAGAAACACTGCAGTTTGGGTTGAGCGGCTATAGTCTTTCTTCTTCCAACAGCACCATCGAGTATAATCTTTTTGAAGATTGTGCCGGTGAAGCAGAGCTGATCTCTGTTAAATCCTCCGCCGTTACCATCCGTTATAATACCATCCGCAATTGCCCGGCACAGTTTACCTTAAGGCACGGTAACCACTGTACGGTATATGGTAACTATTTTATCAATACACCCGGCATCCGCATCTTCGGCGATGACCACAACATTTTCAGCAACCATTTTGAAAATTGCAGTCCCGCTATCAATATCGGTAACGGCGACGGGGAAGTAGCAGATGGCGCCGCACTCACTTGCCACGATCGCCCCGACCGCACTTTAATTGCCTATAACACCCTCGTAAACAATACAACCAATATTGTGCAGAATGGTCGTACCAACGGGTTGGGCGCCACCACTCAAACCGTAGTCAATAACATCATACAAGGCGGCGGCCCCGCAGCCACAATTGCTGGTCCCTACACAGGTGGCGTATGGGCCGGGAATATTCTTTACAATACCAATGGTGACGGCGATATGCCTTCCAGCGGATACACCACCGTTAACCCGCTGCTGGCAAGAGATACCACCGGTACCTTCCATTTGCAACCAGGAAGTCCGGCCATCAATGCCGGAACCGGCACGTATTCCGCTGTTACAACAGATATGGATGGACAACCAAGACCTTCACCACTCGATAAAGGCGCCGATGAAGTTTCTTCCGCACCTGTGATTGCACGCATCCTCACACCCGCTATGGTAGGCCCTTTAGCCGACGACCTTACGCCTGCATGCCAGCCCGTTATTGCCAGCGCCGACGATGGTAATGTACCTGCCAATGTATTAGACGGAAACCTCAATACCCGCTGGTCGGCCAATGGTAACGGTCAATGGATCCAGTTTTGCCTCGATGATACACTGCCGGTATCGGGTGTGCAAATCGCATTTCTCAGCGGTAATACACGGACTTCTACCTTTGATGTACTGGTAGGTAACGATACCCTGCATTGGACTACCGCTGCTGCAGGAAAGGTGAGTAGCGGCACTTCCCTTAACCTGGAAACATTTTCGTTTCCTGCCAAAACCGGGAAACTGGTACGCATCGTAGGCCATGGCAACAGCGTTAACGCCTGGAATAGCTATACCGAAGTGCGCATACAAACCACTAGCCAGCTTGTTGCCCGCAAAATGAATGTGGCACCCGCCGCAACTGCACCCGATCCGTTTTCACTAAACAGTTATCCCAATCCATTTAACGACCATGCCACCATTAACTTCAACCTGGAAAAACCAGGTGCGGTTAATCTTACGGTATATGATATCAACGGTAAACAGGTAAAAGTACTGGTAAACGCGCGACTGGAAGCTGGTTCGCATAATATCCCCTTCGATGCCGGTACTAATCCTTCCGGCATCTATCTGCTGTCACTTCATCATAACGGGAAAATGAGCGTGAAGAAAATACAGAAATTATAACCAACCAGCTTTTAACAGGGAGCAATGAGCCTGGCTCATTGCTCCCTGTTAAAATATGATTTTGATCCTAAGGAAATACCGACGCCTTCAACCCAAGCACAAATTTTGTCCGCTCAGCCGGCGCGCCTGCAGTTACTCCGCTGATCACTGCGTAATGCGTTACACCATCCCCGGATATCTGCACGCTTTCAACGGTTTTAACTGCGTCATTAATGTTCCCGCCAAACCACAACGGATTTCCTTTCTGCACCCAGGTGATCAGCCGGTATTCTGCACCGGCCACCAGGTTGCTGCCGCCGCTGGCGGCTTTCAGCGCTTCTGCATTACCATACAATGTTGAAATGGTTTGCTGCCGGTTATTAAAAAAGGAGGTGATCACGGATACACCCGGTTCCTGGTAAATTGTTTCCGGCGCCAGTGTAGGTTGCTTTGCCGGGTGACAGGCTGCAACCAGCAGCAGGGACAGCGCGATAAATGATAAAACTTTTTTCTTCATGGCTGGTTATTTTTTAGTGGGAATATCAAATACAAAACCATTGGTAGCAGCAAGACGGTGGCAGCTGGCGCAGGTTTGGCTAAACATCGGCGTTTTACCGTAAGGTGCCAGCGCAGTGCCGTTGAACCTGGCGTAGCCCCAGCCATCAGTATCCTTAAATTTTTTGTCATCTCTGATCATCAGTTGCACATTGTTGAAATCTCCCGGAAGAATGTTGTCATCCTGGTCGGCAGGTTGCTGATTCCATACTACTTTAGCGATCATAGCGCCATTGGGCCAGGGGCGGATGGTGCCCTGCTGTATAGCTTTTACGGCAATATCGTTACCATAAATCACCCGCATGGTGCCATTGTCGAACCGGTTAGTTGTACTGATCACTTTCCAGTTTTTATAGTCCGGCGTATAGACTATCCCGTTAGGCGCCACCGGGAGCGTACCCGGGGTGGCTGGTTTTGCAGTCGCCGGAACAGCAACAACGGGTTTCGGGCTTGCTACAGCCAGCACATAATTCTTTAATATCCTTGTATCGGCAGCGCTGATCCTTGCCGGTGAGTGAAGAGCGGTATATGCCGCCAGCGGCATCCTGCCCTGCTCCACGATATTTTCAATATACCAGAGCATGCCCTGTTGTTCCGCTGCGGATAAACTATCCCATTGTGAAAAATTCAGCCGGCTTCTTGCTTCTTTTACATCCGAAGCTACCAGCCACGAGATAGGCGCAATTTTGTCGTACCAGGCTACCTTTGTTTCATTGGAGTGGCAGTCGTAACAAGCCCGTTTAAGGATCGCCGTTACTGAATCCGGACCGGCAAATGCCCCGGTTACCGGCGGGTGCTGAATAGTAGGGCTGATGAATTGCAAACTGATCATCAGTACCACAACAATAACAGTTATAATAGTTGTTTTGCTGGTTTTTTTTAGTGAGATGGATCCCATAGCATGTCTTTTTTCTCAAAACTACCGGCCGTTGTGCCCCGGGCAAAGCGATGATTGCCCAACAGGGCAGATAAGGTGTTGAAGTAGACATTTCGGCTCGCGGATTGCCATCACTATTTCGGGTATCCCTACACTGGTAATTGAACAACCGGTATGTCTGCCCCGGGAGCGAATTTGTCTTATTGATGTATTTCCTGCTGGGTTGCCAGGTATATCACAAATACTTTTGGAAGAAATCATTACATCCATCATTCTTTTCTTAAAACAATAACATATGTACTCACTGAAAGCAATTATTACTTCCATTAGCCTGGCAGGTGTTTTAGCCCTGACAGCGGCATTTGTCAGTTCATATAACGGACCGTCTATTAAAACGCTGCAATCGCCGGCAAATGGTAAAGGTTTTGCCGTAGTGGAGCTCTTTACTTCTGAAGGATGCTCCAGCTGCCCGGCTGCCGACGAGTTGCTGCAACGGCTGGAAAAGGAAAATAACAAAGGGCAGCTGTACCTGCTGGCATTTCACGTGGACTACTGGGATCACCAGGGCTGGAAGGACCGGTTCAGTGATCATGCATTTTCATTAAGACAGCAACAATATGTGGACTGGCTGCATTTACGCACTGCATACACGCCGCAAATGGTGGTAAATGGCGCCAGCGAATGTATAGGCTCCGATGAAGGCGCGGTGGCACGAGCCATTGCAGGAGCGCTGGAGCAGTCATCGGCAGATTCCTTAACGCTTAGCGGGAGCATAAACGGGCGGGAGGCCAAAGTAACGTTCCGGGGAAAGGCGGCGGAAAAAGACGCTGTAGTGTTGCTGGCATTGGTACAGCAATCGGCCCAAAGCCGTGTGCGGGCGGGAGAAAACGAAGGAAAGGAATTGTCGCATGTGCAAATTGTACGGGGATTGAAAACGCTGCGCCTGGAAGGGAACAGCGATCAAACGGTGAGCATACCACTGCCTAAAGGAGCTGATCAGCAAAACTGGGAGCTTATTGGCTTTGTACAGCATACCTCCGGCGGACGGATTACGGCCGCAGCAAGGTACCCGCTCGGCGCCGGAGCAACCATTCCCGTGGTTCGGAATGACTAACTCAGGGGCTATTTCGTCCGGTTAACACATAAACAAAGGCGGCGGCTTTTACGTCCGGAGAGAGAAGCGTACCATTACAAAAAATCCTGACGTATATTTAACTTTTATATCAGGGCCGCCCCTGATTTTATTATTTTAACAGCAGCCCGATCACACAGATGAGTAATAAAAAAGCATTCAGCGTTTCCACCAAAATAATATGGATTAGCTCTCTACTCCTGGGTATACTTACCTCGGTGCCCAAAATAGCGGAGCACCATTTCCATCCTTATGAGGCATTCGTTAATGCGCTGATCACGTTTTTATTCGCCATCTTCATATGGTATTATAACATCCTTACTTTTCCCGCTTATTCCTCCCGCGATGTGGCGAATGGTTTTTCCATTTTCCGGCTGATCAAGAGCCTGGCAGTGGGTATCATTGTGATGTTTGTGCTGGCTTGTTTCCAGCAGTTCCTGTTATCACACCTGGAATTCGGACCAGTCATGCTGATGGTGGAAATGCGTGGTATCCTGGTCAACCTTAGCTTTTACCTGTTTATTCACCTGCTGTACCAGAGCTATCAGAACCAGCAGGTGGGCGTAGAGCTGGAGCGCACCAAAATGGATAACCTCGGGGCGCAGTACGAATTGCTGAAACAGCAGGTAAATCCACATTTTCTCTTCAACAGTTTAAATACGCTGAAGTACATGGTGGAAAGCAAGGACCCCCATTCGGTGGATTTCATCCTGAAGCTGTCCGACTTTTACCGCTTCACCCTCGAAAGCCGGAAGCTGGACCTGATCAGGCTCTCGGAAGAACTGGATATTCTCCGTGCCTATATGTTCCTGCTAAAAGCCCGTTTTGAAAGCGGTATCGATCTTTCTGTTGATATCCATCCCGGGCACCATTCCTCGCTGGTGCCGCCATTTACATTACAGCTGCTGATCGAAAACTGTATCAAGCATAACGTGGTGTCGCTGGAACATCCGTTGAAAATAAGATTGTATTCTGAAGGTAATTTCCTGGTGGTGGAGAACCATATCCGGCCCAAAAGAACACCGGAATCATCTACCGGGATGGGGCTGGAGAATATCAACCAGCGCTATATTCATTTGTTGCACGAAAAGATTGTCATCGAAGCAGACGAAAAGTTATTTAAAATAAAATTGCCCATTATTCATGAACATCATCATAATTGAAGACGAAATCAAAGCGGCAAAATCATTGGAGAACCTGATCGCTGAAGTGCGGCCCGGAGCTACCGTGCTGGCGAAATTACAGAGTATTGAAGGGGCAGTGGAATATTTTTCACAACATGCGTCGCCCGACCTGATTTTCATGGATGTGCAATTATCCGATGGCGTATGTTTTGAGATCTTTAAAACGGTAAATATTACCTGTCCGGTGATATTTTGTACCGCCTACGGAGAGTATGCCATGGAAGCCATCAAGGCTAACGGTATCGACTATCTGCTAAAACCTTTTTCAAAAGATGATTTAAAAGAAGCCTTTGAAAAAGTAGATCAACTGAAGAATTTTTTCCAACAGCATAAAACGCCCGACCTGGAAGGGCTATTGAAAAGGGTAGGGCTGAGTGAAGGAAAGAAAAGTTTCCTGGTGTTTAAGCATAATAAATACACCACGGTACAAACAGAGCAGATCGCTTTTATCTATATTCATAATGGCAGTGCTACTATCAGAACATTTAAGGAAGAAGAATATACTATTTCTCAATCGCTCGACCAGGCCCAGGAGCTGCTGGCCACACAGCAGTTTTTCCGGATCAATCGCCAATACCTGGTTAACTTCAGCGCTATTAAAGAGGTGGAGCATTATTTTGCCCGTAAGCTGTTGGTTAAACTGGTGATTGCCAGCCCGGAGAAATTGCTGATCCGGAAAGAAAAGGCCAGCATATTTTTGGAGTGGCTGGAAAACAGGTAACCGCAATTTTTTTAAGTGCAAAGCAAGTAAGACGAAAAATGGAAAAGGAATTAGATAAACAGATATTGATCAACGCCACTGCTGCGGAAGTTTGGAAATCCATCACCGATGTGTTGCTGATGGCCAGCTGGATGGGAGACCCGTCTATGAACCTGGAAATTAATACCAGTTGGGAAGTAGGATCTGCTATCAGCATAACGGGTAAACATCATGCCCGGTTTGAAAATAAGGGAACAGTGCTGGAATATTCACCGGAGCATACGGTGGGCTATGACTATTTAAGTTCCTTATCGCGCTTGCCCGATGAAAAAGCAAATTATACCGCTTTACGGTTTGTACTGACGCCACAGGGGACACAAACCTTACTATCACTAAAGATCACCGGTTTCCCAACGGAAATAATATACCACCACGTTAATTTTTATTGGAACGGTACCATGGCGGTATTGAAAAGAACGATAGAAGACAGGTTGGGATGACCGGCCCATTTCTGTGATATCTCAAAAAAATAGCTGAAAGAATTTGCGCAACCGATTAGTTGCGTATATTTGTGTTGCATAAATTACCCTGTCCATGAGAAGAGATGCATTCCAGGCAATTGCCGATCCGACCAGGAGGGCTATTATATTATTGATTGCTGTTCAGGCAATGACGCCAAATGCCATAGCGGAACATTTTGATATTACCCGTCAGGCGGTGTCCAAGCATCTGCGCATATTGACAGAATGCCGGCTGGTGAAACAGGAGCAGTCCGGCCGGGAGATCTATTATGAGCTGGATGGCACCAAAATGCAGGAAATTGATAAATGGATTGCGCAGTTGAAAAACATCTGGGAGAACCGATTTAATGAACTTGACAAAGTATTATTAACCATACAAAATCAAAAAAAATGAGTTACAATTTAGCATTTGATTTTTCTGTGGATAAGGAAAACAAGACCATCAGGGTAACCAGGGAATTTGCGGCGGCGCTGCCTTTAGTATGGGACGCCTATACGAAAAGTGAAATCCTGGATCGATGGTGGGCGCCAAAGCCCTGGAAAGCAAAAACCAAAACGATGGACTTCCGCAATGGTGGCCGATGGCATTATGCCATGGTGGGACCGGAAGGGGAGGAACATTGGGCCCTGGCCGAGTACCTGGATATCCAGGTGCATAAAACATTCGCCGTGTTGGACACTTTTGCGGATGCAGCAGGTAACCCGAATAAAGATTTGCCACAATCAAAATGGGTAGTTACCTTTACTGACAAAGGGGCTGTAACACTGGTAGAAAGTGTTATCACCTATGCAGACCTGGCACAGTTGGAAGCAACCATTAAGATGGGCTTCAGGGAAGGGCTGGCTATGGCGATGGAAAACCTGGACGAGCTGTTTGCTGCATCAAAATAGAAATAACAACCAACATCATTATTGTCGCTGTAAAAACGCCACTGACAAACGAAATCCATATTCCACAAAAAATAAAAGTATGAAAAGCAAAATCCTCTTTGTAGTTAGTCTTCTTTTTGGGTTGATGTTCATTAATGCGGGGCTGAATAAATTTTTCAATTACATGCCGGTTCCGAAAGACATGCCCGAAAACCTGGTAAAGGCTATGACAGCCATTATGCAGATAGGCTGGCTGATGCCATTAATTGGAGTAACGGAGATCGTTGGTGGCGCACTTTTCATTCCTGGTAAAACCCGGGCGCTTGGCGCCATCGTTATTTTGCCGGTAATGGTAGGTGTAGTTTTAACCAATATATTTCTTGCGCCGTCTGGCTTACCGATTGCGCTGGTCATGTTCGCCATTAATATCTGGGCGATCATCGACAACCGCGAAAAGTATTTGCCGATGGTCAGGTAAGAACCACGGGAATTCAAATCAATCTTATTATGGCGCCGGATTTTCCGGCGCCATTTTTAAATAAACCGTGCGCATTCTTTTATTGGGAGATCCTTCTTAATACCTCTTCCATTTCCTTTCCCGGATTGGTCACATAGTCCGGTTGTACGCCGGCCCCTTCCCAGTTCTTTTGCGTACCAGGTAATACCGGCGCTGCTTCGGAAATAGAAATGAAAACATCGTCATTCACCACAAATAATGCGTTGTGATTGGCGCCGCCTGCTGATGGCTGCCCTGTTATCTTAGCCCGGTGCTGTGCCTGCATTACATAGGCGAAGGCTTCCGCTGCGGAGGCGGTTCTTTTATTGATCAATATATGCAGGTCGCCTTTGTAAACACAGGCAGGATCTATAGTGATAGTGCTGTCTGTTTCTGTATTGCCGGTACGGGAGTGAAATGTCAGCAGCGCTTTGTTGCCTGGTAAAAAGTAGCTTTCAAGTACCGGCTTTATTTCGCTGCCTCCGCCTCCGTTGTTACGGAGGTCTATGATCAGGGCGCGGGTACGCGACACCAGCGCCATAGCGGCTTGTAGCACCGGTAAACTTTCGTCTGAAATATTAATTTCATCTAGTTTGATGTAGCCGGTATTGCCCTCCAGCACCTTTACTTCCCGGAAGCCATAGTTATGTTCCCTGGCCTGGCGGCTGTGAAAGAAGTCATCCACGCCATGAGGTTGTTGTTCAGAACGCAGGTTTTTAACTTTCTCCGGGCTATACCGCAAATATAAATGCCCATCCTGGCTATAGCTGCGGAGTATGGCGGTGCCTGCCGAGTCAAATGCTTTCCAGTTGGGGATGTTGTTAAACGCGCCCGCTTTGTATTGTTCCCGCAGGTGTTTGGCGATGCTTTCTCCTTTTGCAGCAAAAACGTAGTGCCGTTGTATCAGCGCCGCGGCACTGTCTATGGCCCGGGAAACCTCCCGTGGCGGAAGTTGTGCGGTTGCCGGTAGCGCGAAACTTACTGCCCAGCAACAAAGTAATCTTCTTATCAGCATAAAAAATATTTACGCTTCAAAGGTCCGTTTACGGGTTGTAAAGAAATAGTATGAAATTAACCGGCAGATAGTTGTTGAAATTGTTTTGGAAGAAAACCGGTTACCTGTTTGAACGTTCGTGTAAAATGGCTTTGGTCAAAGAAGCCGCAGGCATGGGCAATGGCCGTAAGTGGCATTTGCCGGGTTTGTATCATCTGTATCGCCTTTTCAATTTTTATCTTACGCATATATTCACCCAGGGAACAATTAAAATAAAGGGGGAAGTACCGGGAAATGGTAACGGGATGTACACCCAGGATCAACGACAGCTCTTCTAAAGCAGGTGTTTCATCCCAGCGGTCCAGCAACAATGTTTTTAGCTGCAGTATCCAGGGTGGCATGCTCCGTTTGTTGGCCAGCGGTGGTTCAAAACAGGGTAGTAACAGGGAAGGGATCGTTGCAGCCGCAATGGCATCGCCATAGATGCACTCCCTGTAAATTTTCAGCAAGACGTTTTTCATATTTGCGCGCTGTTCGGGGTAGCGTTCCGATGCGCTGAATTGCAGCTCATACTTCGATAAAAAATCAGCTGTTATTTCAACATTAATATTTTTGGAAGGATGTTGGGTATGACTGTTTTTATGTCGTTCGCCGCTATTATAAAAGAGCAGCTGTCCGGCGCCAACTTCCTGTTCTGCGCCGGAGCGCTGCTCCCGGTTACCTCCCTTTATCAGCAGGGATATATGGTGATGTTCATGACAATGCCAGCCCTGGTATGCCTGTTCATAGTAGGCGGCCTCGCTCACTATGATACCTTCCTGCCGGAATAACTCCCGCACTACGCCTAAAAAGCGGCCTTCTTCTAATTGCTGCACCTATGCTGATTTTAGATGCCCGGACCATCCCCGGCATATTTTAAAGATAGGATTTTAGCCGCCTAACCCGTCACGACACCAGTACTTTTTTAAGGGGTTCTCCTTTTCCTTCGGTAATCAGTTTAAACAGGCTTGTTTGGGTGAACCGGTCCCAGCTTTTTACACAGCTGTCATAACATTCAATGCCGGGTACGATGCCGATATGCATAAAATCGATCGTAGTGATAGCTGCATCCGTTGAAATTTCAAAGCTGATGCGGGTGTCCTTCCATTCTTTTTTGTCCTGAAGCTGCGGAATAAAGCAGTCCGTTACCAGCCACACCGCTTTTTGGTTGGGTACAAATTCTACGACGCTAAATTTCATAAAGGTGTCTCCAAAATGCACGGTGAAAACGTCGTTCAGCCGGGCGGCAGCACCTTCGGTGTTTTCTGTCCACCAGGCAGCCACATTGTTAATGCTGTTGAACGCCTTGCTGGCGGTAGTGTTGGCCACTATCCGGGACTGGTAATGTTGCTGGTTCATATTGTTTGGTTTGTGTTTGAGATGATAATTAAATACGTAACTTAAAAGTTACACAAACTTATGCGTAACTTTTAAGTTACCCAAATTTATTTTCGGAAAACGGCAGGAATGGTGGCGAAGCAGTTGTTCTCCCGGAAAAATACTTATCTTCACTACCTGTTATAACAGCCTGCAACTGGAAAATGGAAGATGAACTTATCCTGAAAAATATTGAACGCCATATTCATCTTGAAAAAGAAGAAATCAACCTGTTCTACTCCCTGCTAACATCCCGTTCTCTTAAAAAAAAGGCATACCTGCTCCGGCAGGGCGAAGTTTGTAAAACGGAGAACTTTATTGTTAAAGGCTGCCTGAGGATGTACACCATCGATGAAGCAGGTCTTGAGCACATCGTGATGTTTGGCGTGGAAGGCTGGTGGTCAAGCGATCTGTTTAGCTTCTTTACCGGCACCCCGTCGGACTACTACATAGACGCGCTGGAAGACACAGCGCTGTTACAGATTTCAAAGCCCGACCTCGAATTGTTGTATGAAAAGGTGCCTAAGTTTGAGCGCTTTTTCAGGATACTGTTACAGAATGCGTTTATTGCACAGCAACGCCGCATTAATCAAAACCTTTCTTATACCGCAGAGCAGCGCTACCTGGATTTCATCACAAAATATCCGCAGCTGGAACAGCGTATCCCTCAGAAACAGGTGGCGGCCTACCTGGGCTTCACACCGGTATTCCTCAGTATGCTCCGTAAAAAGCTAAGCCACCAATAATTTCTTCAACCAGTTTAATTTTTTTGATTTTCCCGCATCGTTTATTTGTGGTTCTAAATACATACAAATAGATGAAACAGCAAATTTTTAGCACACGCAATGACTGGACCGGCCTGATCTTACGCCTCACGCTCGGCCTGATATTATTTCCTCATGGCGCACAAAAAGTATTCGGTTGGTTTGGCGGCCCCGGTTTCACTAACGAAATGGCTTTTTTTACAGATACCCTGCATTTGCCCTGGCTCATCGCATTCCTGGTGATTGCCATTGAGTTCTTTGGCGCTGTTTCCCTCATCATTGGTTTTGCCTCCAGGATATGGTCAATAGCAATGATTTGTTTGTTTACCGGTATTATTTTTACCGCCCATACCGAGCACGGCTTTTTTATGAACTGGTTCGGAACCCAGAAAGGAGAGGGGTATGAATATCATTTACTGGTAATAGGCTTGTCGCTGGCTTTGCTGGTGAACGGCAGCGGCAGGTATGCCATCGATAATATCCTGGTTAAACCGGTGAAAATGCCCTTGTCTGCCATAGCGTTGCCCATAACCATATTCCTGTTATTCACGGCCTGTAATCGCCCTGTTCCGGCTGCGGAGCAGAAAAATAAGCAACTGGTGGAACGCTACTTTAACGAAGTATGGAATAATGGACATGTGGAAGTACTTGATGAGTTGCTGAGCCAGGATTATATCAATCATACACCATCTGTGCCCGATCCGCAAAAGGGCCCGGATGGTTTAAAACCAATTGTAAACGCCATACGGAAAGCTTTCCCGGATCTGCATTATACCATCAAAGATATAATTGCCACCAACAACAGGGTGGTGGCCAGGGTGGTTATGACCGGCACACAAACAGATACCTTATTTGGTATACCACCAACCGGTAAACAGGTAAGCGTGAACCAGGTCAATATCGAAGAAATAGCGGATGGTAAAATAGCGGAGCATTGGCGCGTCACCGATGAGCTCACGATGATGAAACAACTGGGAGTAGTAAAGTAAATTATTCCTATTTCCACGTACCGGTGTACTTTGCCCGAGCCTTTGAGCAGTTTAGCAGGATCGGGCAATTCACTGCCTTTGTAGAAGTCCGGCTTTACCACTTTTTTAGAAGGCATGATGGTGCAGATCATGTCTTTAGTCAGTTTCATAGGTCAACAGTGTTACGCCTGATGGATAGCTCTTTGCCTCTACGAGTTTTAGCCGGTGCCGTTTTGTAATATTGTCAAACAGTGGCTTGCCCTGTCCGAGGATAACCGGATGTATGGCCAGTTTAAAAACGTCTACCAGGTCTAAATTCAGAAAGGTGGTAACCAGCTTTCCACCGCCATACAACCAGATATTTTTTCCTGGTTGTTGCACAATGGCCGACACATTCTCTTTGATGTTTGATTGAATAAAGATGGCATCGGTACCATCGCCTGTTTTTGTTTTGGAGAAAACATACTTTGTTTTGCTGTGCAATAGTTCATAGGCGGCTTTCACTTTGTCACCGGCATCGGCAGGCGGTTTGTCATTGCCCCATTTTTCATAACTCACCCGTCCGTAAAAAATAATGTCCTTATCCGCTAAAATGTCGTTGAGTATATCGCCAAAATCGATGCTGCTGTCTCTTACGAGCCAGTCGAGTTCTCCGTTGGGGCCTTCAATCAGGCCATCCAGTGATATAGCCAGGTTTAGAACGATCTTTCTCATACCCTGATTTTTTGAGTTAACTGATAGGGTAATAGAACAAGCGGTTACAAAATATACGAAACATGTACGAATATGCAAAAGCCGGGATCACGAGCGACCTCGTCAGTCCAGCATTTTCCGGGAGTATTTGCCTTTGTATTCCACCGGGGTCATCCCGGTATTGCGCCTGAAAACATCCCGGAAAGTCTGCGTATCCGTGTAGCCAACATTCACCATTACTTCCTGGATAGATTTTCTGCCGATTTCCAATTGCTTTTTTGCGCCCTCTATTTTTACCCGTTGTATGTATTCGGCAACGGTATTCCGGGTGGCTTTTTTAAAACGCCGTTCAAAAGACCTGCGGCTCATGTTGAATTGTTTCGCTAACTCATCCACGGTGAGCTTATTCTTATAGTGCTTTTCAATATACAGTTGCACTTCTTTTATGATCTCATCGTGATGGTCTTTCAGACCATGGAACACGATAAAAGGCGACTGTATACTTTTGTCGAGGTCGATCACGAAATATTTTGCTGCATAGATAGCAATTTCTCTGCCCGCATATTTCTCCACCAGGTGCAGCAATAAATTCCAGTAGGCATTACCGCCGCCGCTGGAATACAGCCCGTGCTGGTCGGTGATCATGCGTTCATCGGCTACATCGATGGAAGGGTAGAAGTATTTTAATTCATTGGCATAGCTCCAATGGGTAGTACATTGCTTGCCTTTCAGGAGACCGGAGAAGGCGAGAAGGAAAACACCGGAGCTTAAACAGGCGATCTCAACGCCCTCTTTGTATTGTTCAACCGCCCAAAGTGAGTAGGGGGTATTGAGCATAACGGCGGTGGTCATGTCGCCCGTTAATGCAGGAATAATAATGAGGTCGGCGGTTTGTATGGCCTCCAGCCTGACATCGGGAGTTATTTTAAAAAGACCGCCATTGTATTTTACTTCATCGGTAATACCGGCAAGTTTTACGTCAAACAAAGGCTTTTTCCCACGCTCGGTCAGAAAGGTATTCACCATGGTAAAAACATGCTGACAGTCAGCAATGGAAGCCACAGCGGCATTTCTTACGGTGAGGATGTATATCTGGATCATGATCCTCAAATATAGATCAAATGAATGACGCAAATACCCACCATAAGTTGCCGTATTTACCATTTATACCCATTGCTTTCTGTCTTTACCTTTGAGCCATCATCATTAAACACATAATCATGAAGGCAATAACTACGTATTTTAATTTCCTGGGTAATACCGAGGATGCCATGAATTTCTACAAGTCTGTTTTTGGAGGAGAGTTTACTACCCTTGCCCGTTTTAAAGATACACCCGGCAGCGAAAACATGCAGCCCCATGAGCGGGATAAGATCATGAATATTACGTTGACAACAAAAAGTGGCGCTGTGCTCATGGCCACGGATTTTCTTGAGTCGATGGAACAAAAAGTGGAGTTGGGAAACAATATACACCTGGTTATTCATACCGATTCAGAAGAGGAGGTAGACAGCCTGTTTAAAGCACTGTCGGCAGGTGGAAAAGTAGAAATGCCGGTGAATAAAACTTTCTGGGGAGCTTATTTTGGTATGTGTGAAGATAAGTTTGGCATTAAGTGGATGCTCAATTACACCTATCCTGCTGCCAATTAAAATAGCAGCCGATTGCCTGCCGGAAAACGGGCCCATATGCTATGGGCACTGCTTTCCGGCAGATAACGGGTTAGTCATTTTTTTATCGTTGTGTTACCGCCTGTTTCCTTTTGGCGCTAAGATATTTTCTCACAGGTATATCATAGGCGATCATTACCAGGTACGCGAAGCCTATTAAAAGCAAGGTGCCACCTGCTACAATAAACGCGAGTTGCGTGTTACCAGGTTTATGGCTGTTGTAGTAGTTAAGAAACACCCAGATGGCCACGTAATGTGTCATGTACAACGGGTATGATATTTTCCCCGAAAACACACAGATCTTTTTAAACGCAGGGGTAAGCGTAGCGCCGGCTCCGAGGGCAATCAGCAAGGGAAAATAAAATAACACCACTATTACTTCTGCCAGCCAGTTCCAGCTGAAATAAGGCATTAAAAGTGCGGCCAGCAGCAACAGGCACATACCTACAAAGCCCAGCCTGTTTTTGATAATCAGGTTGAAACGGAATATCAGTAACCCCGCCAGGAAAGAAAAGGAGACACGTGCACCACCGTCCCAGAAACTATCTTTTCCCCAACCACCCATTACACCTCCGGCCCGATAACCAACGTAGGCAAGCGCCGCAGCCGACAGTACCGTTAATATCACCAGGAGGCGGCGGCTGATTTTATGCAGGATGAGGGCATACACAATATTGGCTGCGTATTCCCAGAACAACGACCAGGCCGGCGCATTTAAGCCGAACAGGTTAAATGAACGTTCCTGCATCACCGGGAAAGGGATCAGCAGTACAGAAGTGAGAAATATCAATGCAATCCGGCCGGCTCCGTATGTTTCCGCATAGCTGGCAAACGGGTCGAAGAGAAAACTTAACAGGCCCAGTACAGCACCCATCAGCACCAACGGATGTAAACGGATAACCCGCGATTTGAAAAACTCCAGTACTCCCATTTTTTCTATCCGGTTATCATAGGCATATCCAATCACAAATCCTGAGAGGCAGAAAAAGAAGTCGACCGCCAAAAAACCATGACCGGCAAAATTTTTACTGTAGTCGGTAATGGCCATTTCCATAAAATGGAAAACCACTACGGTCAACGCAGCAATCCCCCTTAGTCCGTCCAGAATTTCAAAATGTTGTTTTGTTTGCAGCAGATCCGGGCTCAGTTTGTTCACGTTCATTGTACTGTTTTATAGGAAGATTGCTTGCCAGCGCCGTTTACAGCCCATAGCATGCTTCCCGTTTTTTAAAATGCCGGTTAAGATACTGTGAACATTTTAAACTTTCGGCTTTAATGTTATGAGCGTGTTACCAGGCACGCCGGGTAACCTCCCTGTTTGCCCCGGGCGCGTCAGGCCGCGGTGACGACGCCACATCAGGCACCCGGTGCGCGGAGGTAACCTTCCTGTTTACCACTCCGTCTCCCGACGCTGTCTGTAACCTCACACCAGGCCCCTCAAAGGCTGCAACTTCCGCCGAATCCCTTTCTGGCACAGCTCCGCAAAATATTTCCGGGGAATTTATTTTTTATTGTTTTCATGTGGAAAAATATTAACTTTATTTTTATACAATCGATTGTAAAACCTATTTCTGGATTAGCCCGACAAAACCAAAATTGCTGAACCGTATAATCAATTAAACCCTTCAAAAACATCTTATGACTAAGTTCTGCACTGTAATTGCGGCCGGACTGCTATGTCTCGGCGGTATTCCTGTACATGCCCAAAACAAACCTTACCCACAGGCTGTCAGTTACCCTAATTGTATCAAACCCAACAACGTTACACAGGCTGCCATGAACAGCAGTATAAGCAGTTATTACGACTACTGGAAAGGCAAATACCTGAAAAATAACCTGGCCTCCCTGCCCGGAGGTTATTATGTGAAAGGAGAAATCACCGGCGACGCAGACGGCTATACGCCTTTAGGCTCTTCGGAAGGACAAGGATACGGTATGGTGATCACAGTCCTGATGGCCGGTTACGATCCCAACGCCCGCATCATTTATGACGGGCTTTTTAAAACGGCCCGGGCTTACCGCAGCTCCGCTAACAATAACCTCATGGGTTGGGTAGTAGCTGATAACACCGGCGCCCAGGGGCATTTCGATTCCGCTACCGATGGTGATATCGACATCGCCTATTCGCTTATCCTCGCGCATTATCAGTGGGGTTCCAGCGGGACCATCAACTACCTCAACGAAGCAAAAAAGATGATCACCAACGGTCTTAAAGTCAGTAACGTTACTACCAATAACCGGTTAAACCTGGGCGACTGGGATGAAAAAAGCGCGTTGAACACCCGGCCTTCCGACTGGATGCTGAGTCACCTTCGTGCCTTCAACCAGGAAACCAATGATGCTACCTGGTTAAATGTCATCAATAACCTGTATTCGGTATATACACAGTTTTCCAGCACTTATTCCCCCGGCACCGGGCTGATCTCCGACTTCGTGGTGAAGAACCCACCGGAACCGGCTCCCATGAACTACCTGGATGAATTCCCGGAAACAAATGAATACAATTATAACGCCTGTCGCGTGCCTTTACGCATCGTGATGGATTACGCATTTTACGGATCATCCAACGCGTTAACCATCTCCAATAAACTGGTTACCTGGGTGAAACAAAAAACCGGTAGCAATCCTACCAGCATTGTAGATGGCTACAAACTAAATGGCAGCAACAGCGGCTCCGGTGCGGAAGCCGTATTTATAGCGCCCTTCGTAGCTGCATCAGTCACCAGCAGCGCCAACCAGGCGTTTCTGAACAGCGGGTGGACTTATATGAAAAGCGCCAAGTCCGGCTACTATAACGACTCCTACAACCTGCTCTGCCAGTTGTTTATTTCGGGCAACTGGTGGAAACCGGGAGATACCACTACGCCTCCTGCCTGCGTGCCGGCTACCGCCAGCAGCGATGATGGCAACGTAGCGGCCAATGTACTCGACAACAACCTGGGTACACGCTGGTCTGCCAGCGGCGACGGACAATGGATACAGCTATGCCTGGCCAACAGCGCATCCGTAACCGGTGTAGACATCGCCTTTTATAACGGCAACACCCGGCAGGCAAAGTTTGATATACAACTGAGCAGCGATGCTAGCAGCTGGACCACCGCCGCCGCCAACCTGCAAAGCAGCGGCACTTCCACCGCGTTGGAAACATTCAACATTACGCCAGCCACCGCAAAATATGTAAGGATCCTCGGACATGGTAACAATCTGAATGCCTGGAACAGTTATACCGAAGTGAAAGTGAAAACCACTGCGCCGCTTGCAAAGACTGCAGCAATGGCTGTGGTGAAAGAGGAGCAGAAAGATGTTCGCCCGTTGGTGATAAAAGTGTATCCTAACCCGGTGCAACAAACCGCTACCATTACATTTACGCTGAAAGAAGCAGGCTTTACCAACCTCGATGTATATGATGCAAGCGGTAAACGGATATCTCAACTCATCAATGGTCAACTGCCGGCTGGGGTGCAAAAAACAACCCTACAGGCAGGTAGTATGCCTGGCGGGGTATATATCCTGAAACTGGTACACAAGGGAACAACCGTTACTACCAAATTGGTGAAGGAATAAATAATGAACAACAGCCTGTTCTGTCGGGCATGAGCAGGCTGTTGTTTATTGTTAGTCACTACTGCCGCGGGGAGAGTTGGTCACGATACCAGCTATTCCCTTTGCGTTGTATCAACTGTTCCACCAGTCCTACCGCCTGCGAAAACCTTTCTTCCCAATTACCGGAAATAGTTTCATACCGGATGTTGAATTTATCCAGCACGCGACGATGCGATAAATCCAGCCGGTTCCGCTCTTCTTCACTCAGGCGCGTGCCATCCTGTACATACGGCACATCGTTGTTGAGATATAGGTACAGATCCGCTTTGTTGTCGTCGTAAATGCCGGCGGGAATATCCAGCTGCTCTTCAAACGCATATTCGCCGTAAGACATGGTAATATGAACGTCGGTATCAATGATCAGCAGCGGACTCACGCCAACGGCTAAACGCCTGATCCTGGTGGCATGTTCTTCCGCAATGAGGTACAGCTCAGCGATGCCAAAATCATTGGAGTCCGCCACAATGTCCCTGCCTGCTTCCGTGACGGCGCTGCAATTGAAATGCGCGGCCAGTTTATCCGTCAGCGTGGTTTTACCGGTAGACTCCGTCCCCAGTATAACCACTTTCGTTGCCAGCGACGCTTTTACACTGTCGGGTAAATAGGGCCAGTTGTTAAACAGATCTGATCTTACCTGGGTAGCCGAAACAGGGTAGCGGTTTTTTTCGATGTTAAAGGGAATATGTTTAATGCCCATCGCATCTGCTACCAGTTCGCCATAAGGCTCGGAGGTAACCAGGATGCTGTAATCGGGGAACAGGCCTTTGAACTGCTCTGCCCATATAGCCGATACCTCAGGTGAAGTTTCGGAAGTATTCGGCAGTTGACTTTCGTCGTATGAATACAGGCGGATAGCCATATGCGGCGTATGCCGGTAGGTATCTTCCAGCCAGGAAACCCGGATGTTGCCCGGTATCGGTTCCCGGTCGCTGCAACAAACCAGTACGGTTAAGAAATCACAAGTGGTCAGGGCAAAGTCAATCATTGCCTGGTGCCCCTTGTGAAACGGCATAAATTTACCAAACACAAATCCTTTAGTCATACTGTAATTTTTTCCGCCATTGAATAAAGCCGCTGTAGGCCAGCCCTAAAAAGATCACGTACTCCAGTGATAAAAAATAAATGCCCTTGATAAGATATAAAACGATGCTCACCACATCCAGCGTAATCCACAATATCCAGGTGTCTATCTGTTTCTTTGCCAGCAACAATGTGGCCAGGATACTGGCGGTCATTACAAAAGAATCCACGTAGGGATAGGCGGCGGGTAACGGGAAATAGGCTGGCAGCCAGAGATGTACCCGGCTGATCGTCATTCCCATCAACGCCGTACCGGCGATCAACACCACGCCATACAACGCCACTGCTGCATTACTCAACCGGCTGACCGGCAGCTCCGTGGTTTTCATCTTCCAGTTATACCATCCAAAGATAGTGACGACCAGGAAAAATACCTGCAACAACATATCTGCATATAACTGCACCTGGAAAAACAGCACAAACAACGCTATTTCATTGACGATACCGGTAGGCCAGGTAAGCACATTGGCCCTGGTTGCATAATATACGGAGATCAGCCCAAACAGGGTACCGGTCAGCTCTATGTAGCTGATGGGATAGTCCAGCACCCGGAACGCAACCTGATTAATACTAAAGAAATCCATCAGAAACTATATTTAAAAGCTACATACACATTCCGCGGCGCCTGTACAAAATATTTCAGGCCGCCATCCGCTGCCACAGATCCGTTGTTGTAATATTCCGTATTGGAAATATTATTGACGAAAAATGAGATGATATAACGTTGAAGACTATACTGTATCCTGGCATTCAACAATACATAGGCTTTAATGGTGGCCTCATTGGCAAAGTCGATATAAGAACGGCCCTGGTACCTGCCGGACAGGGCCAGCAGCCAATGCCTGTAACGGTATGCCACTTCCTGGTTAATGATCAATGCGGGTGTCAACACCGGGCTGAAGGTAGTGGTTTGTTCTTTTATACGGCTGTAGTTGAAAGACGAATTATTTGTCAGGCTAACAGCCGGTGTCAGCTGGTAGTCGGCATACAATTCCAGCCCCGTTCTGAAACTGCGGTTTACTTTATTGGTGAGCAATAAACCGTTGGGACCCAGTTGTCCGTTTAACACAATTTCATTTTTGAAGTCCATGTAATAACCGTTCAGCTGAAATGCCAGGCGGCGGCTGTTGATCCGGATGCCCAGTTCCTGGTCTGTTACGGATTCGGGATCACGGTTATAGATAAATGGTTTCCCGGCACTATCTGCCGGTAGGTCATCATTGCCGCCAAAAATATCATTGCGGGTTGGTTCACGCCCTGTTTTACCGATGCTGTAATAGAGACTGGTATAGCGATCTATGGCAAAACTTGCACCTGCTTTAGGATTGAGAAAGTGCCAGTTCATTTGCGGAAACGCCACACTGCCTTTGTAATCAAAGGAGGTGTACCGGTATTGCACATCTGCATAGAGCGTAAACCGGTGCAGGTAGTATTCTATTTTGCTGAATACACTAATGTCGTTTTTATAGCCATCATTTTTATACAACTCGCCCAGCTGATCGTCGGTACCCCGGTGCTGCCGGGTATATATATTACTATTTATACCGCTGGTCCATTTAAACCGGTTGTATGTTTGCGTATAGTTGCTGAAAAAGCCCCCGAAGCGAGAGCGGAAGCCATAGTGAAACAGGTTCCCATCCGGCGGCAGCCCGCTGAAGTTATTGACATCAAAGCCATAGCCGCCTTTCAGATAAGTGTAATATAAACTGGTGGTAACCGTACTATGCAGGGTAGGGCGCCATACGTTTTGCAGTTGCACCAGGCCCTGGAAAAACCCGTCTTTCTCCGCTTTTGTATTGGCATTTGTTCTTCTGTCTTTCGCCATCAATGAATCGGCCACGGGCAGCCAGGCCATCCCGTTTTGCTGATGCCCGGCCATAACATTTACCTTCCAGGTGCTTTTATCATAAAACAATCCTCCGCTGATAAAAACGGATTGGGAATGATTAAAAGCATGATACTTATAGCCATCGGTATATACCTGCGAAGCCCTTACATACAGGGCTTTCCGGTTTTTAATGCCACTGTTGTATTCACCAAAAATCCTGAAACTGTTATAAGCGCCATAGCCCGCGCCAACAGTGGTTTTGGCAGAGTCGCTGAGTTGAGGTGAAAACAGCTGTAAGCTGCCGGCATAACTGGCGGCGCCGTTTTTAGAGGTACCTGCGCCGCGTTGTATCTGCAGTTGACTCACCGAGTTCAGTATATCAGGATAATTTGAAAAGTAGGCGCCCTGGTCTTCCGGTTCATTCAGCGGCATGCCATCCAGCGTAGTATTGATCCTGGTCTGGTCCATGCCGCGTAAACGGTAATAGGAGTATCCCTGCTGGTTGCCCGCGTCGGAATACACGGTGATGGAAGGTGTTTCCGACAACAGGAAAGATGGCTCCTGGCCGGTATTTTTTTCTTCCAGTATTTTCATGTTGATGTTTTGCCAGGTAACGGGAGTGACTTTGCCGGCCTGGTAAGCAACCACCACTTCGCTAAGGGAGCGGCTGCTGTCTTTTTGTGGTGGTAATGAATCCTGGGCGTTGGTAAACAAACTACATAACAGGCCTGTCAACAGGGCTAAAAAATTTCGCTTCATATTGGTGTACTAAAGTTACCAGCTGGAAAGCCGCTGCCGGTAAAGCAACAGCTTTCAAACATGATAAAAGGTAATTATTGTAATAAGTACACAAATATAGTAAAAATTATGAATTACGAATTACGGATTTGTGTGCAGACATTAGCAAAGACCATCCGCTAATATCTGCACACAAATCCGTAATTCTTTCTATTCATGCTCTCTTTCCACCGTAATACTGCACTCGCCGATCAGCGCTGCAAGGGCGCCGACAGCTGCCAGCACAGGTGCGAATATGGCGCCCACTACACCAAAGGTGAGGGGAAACGACATCAATTCCTTGTTTTCCTTATCTGTGATCGTGATTTTCCGGATGTTGCCTTCAGCAATCAATTCCTTTACTTTCTTTAGCAGGTTTTCCCCGTGGAGTGTAAATGTTTCTTTTGTGGTCATGGTAACTGGGTAGATTTTGTTGTTTTAAGGTACAAAAAATTCGTGCATCTCACGATCATACCTACACGAAAATACAGGTCCTCAGAATTCAAGTGGCAACACCATTTGGGTTACCAATGGATCCAGTTTTTCCAGCGATTCCTTCAAGCGCACTTCCATCTTGTGTTTCCCGGTGAGTTTGAAAAATAGTTGTTGTAACGGGTTTTTGTGGAGATAGAAGTCCATCGTTAATCGGCTGATCTGATCAGTAACTTTTTCGATAGTATAAAACATCACGCTCTTCTGTTTTTCGTCTGTTTCGCTGAACATGATTTTGTGTTCCGGATCATAGGTAAAGCTGCTGGTATACATCATCACCTGCAGACCATTTTCCATAGTATGCCGGTGCCGGCTGCCTACGCCCGGAAGGAAATGTTCTACCTCTTCTACGGCTTTAAGGCCTGTTTGCCACTGGTGCCGGAATTCAAAATGCACTACGGTAAAGCACAATGTTTTGATATCAACCTGGTATTCTTTCGACACCGAGATCATCTTTACTTTATCGGAGAAACTCAGCTCTGGGTCCGGTTCCGGGGGGATTTCATTTTTCAGCTGCCCCAGCTGCGTGTAGTGGAAAGCGATATTGCCGGTTTCCGTTTCCTTGCTGCTGGCATCCCATTTCATCCATTGTTTCAGATCGGGTGGGGGACCCTGCAGGAGGTTGTCGGTTACCAACCAGTATTCATGTTGCGCAATATCGTTTTTCAGCAGCTGGTGGGCCAGTATCACATCTTTCCCGATTAACTTACTGAAATTTTTTACCTGGTAGGTGGTGAATTCGCCATAATGGGTGACCACTTTCAGGGTAAGGTCTACGGCCGACACGCAGGCGCGGCATTGGCAGATTTTGCGGTGATCATATGCAATAAGGTTCCGGTGAAATTCGCAGAACATTTTTTCTACCTGTTTGTACAAGGCTTCGAGTTCCAGCGGCTCTCCGAATTTATAGAACAGGATGGCGTCGCCTTCGATTTCAGATATCTCCAGTCCTGTTTCATTGGCATTGATCAGTACTTCCAGCAATTGCTGGATGATATGACGACTGTGGCTAATCTCGATTTCATTCACAAAGCGGGTAAAGCCACTTATATCAGGAATAAAAAGCAGCCCTTGATTTTCCATCTTATTTCTTTACTCAAAGTTAGTAAAAAAGCCAATGTTTCCGGGCGTTTCCCTATATTTTATAAATAGCCGCCGGTAAATAAATCATTAAGACCTAATTTTGCCGGGAATGAATCACCAGCAACTGTAAAAATGACTACCAGCACTGTTAATACCAGGCGTATAAAGGAGGGAAATGTAAGGATAGGCACCATCCTGGCTTTTGCCATGATACCCATGTCGGGTTTTGCAACAGATATTTACATTCCTTCACTGCCGGGAATGACCCGCGCACTCGGCATCACCGATAGTCAGGCCCAGCTTACCCTGAGCCTGTTCCTGATCAGTTACGGCCTCTCACAGCTTTTCGTTGGCAGTTTGCTCGACAGCTACGGCCGTTACCGCATCGCGCTGGTGTCTATGATCACCTTCTGCGCTTCCTGCGTAGTGATTTCCAACACGCAAAGTATTTATCTTATTTATGCCATGCGAATCCTGCATGGTATCACCATTGCCGCCATGGTGGTGAGTAAACGCGCCTTTATTGTTGATTTATATTCGGGAGAAAAATTACGGCACTACCTCAGCATTTTTACGATCATCTGGTCTACCGGACCTATTGTAGCACCTTTCATTGGCGGGTACCTGGAGGTGAACTTTGGATGGAGTTCCAACTTCTATTTCCTGGGTGGCTTTGCAGCCGTTTTGCTGGTGCTGGAGCTCATTTTCAGCGGAGAAACCATCAAACATACCACGCCTTTCCATCCTGAAAAAATCCTGTCTATTTATACGGGAATGATCCGTACCGGCAGCTTTACGCTGGGTATCGTGATGCTGGGACTAGCCTATTCCATGGTGATGATTTACAACATGTCGGGTCCGTTTATCATTGAACATCATTTCAGCCTCTCGCCCGTGATCACGGGCTACTGCTCGCTGATCCTGGGCTTTGCCTGGATGGTAGGTGGTTTCATCGGAAAAGGGTTGATCAATAAACCCTTTATCCGGAAAATGAATATCAATGTGCTGCTGCAGTTCATCGCCGCTTCGGTGTTGTTACTCTTATTTTCCCTGCTGGGGCAGTTGTGGACCATACTGGCATTTGCTTTCCTGGTGCATGTGGGCGCAGGATTTACCTACAATAATTATTTTACTTTTTGTTTGCAGAAATTTCCGCGGAATGCGGGCATCGCCGGAGGACTTACCGGTGGCCTCTGTTACGTGATCGTTTCTATTCTCAGTTCCAGCCTGATCTATTTGTTGCCCGCAAAAGACGGAACCAACCTGTCGCTCAGTTATATATCGCTGATCGTTGCCAGCGCTGTGGTCATGTACCGCGTGTTCCTGCTCAACGGGAAAGAGCAGATACATGCAGATGCTTAACGGGAGGCGATTTCCGGCTTTGCCAGAATGTCGTAAACAGCCCGGTTATTGTCTTATTTCACCCTTTTCGTTGCTATCAAAACGAATAACTTTGTGAAAGAAAAATGAGAAGGGAATTTTTATGCGTCAACATTTTTACCGGTAAAATCAAGACTTTCACCGGTAAAACAATGATCCTGACCGGAAAGCTTTTCGATACAAAATTTATCAGGGCTATCTTTGATGCGCATCGTGGAAATGCCATCATCGTCGTTTGATATTTTTATGTAATCCGCTGCCAGTGAGGAACACCCGTGACCCATTAAACGTCCTGCATGTCATTTGAAGCCAAAATTTTGTACAAGTTTCCAAAACAGCAATATGCATACATCAAGAAAAGCCGCTATCAGCTTCATTTTTATTACGTTACTGATTGACATAATGGGCTGGGGCCTCATTATTCCGGTAATGGCGGATCTTATAGCACAGTTAAAACACATCCCGGTTAACCAGGCCAGTACCTACGGCGCCTTACTGTTATCTGTTTTTGCCATCACACAATTTTTATTTGCACCGGTGATCGGTAACCTGAGCGACAAATATGGCCGCCGCCCGGTATTATTACTTTCCCTGTTTGGATTTGGGATAGATTATATTATCCTGGCGCTGGCGCCGGCCTACGGCTGGTTGTTCCTGGGCCGCATTATTGCCGGTATTACAGGGGCTAGCTTTACCACTGCCACCGCCTATATCGCCGATGTAAGCACCGATGAAACATCGAGGGCAAAGAATTTCGGACTCATTGGCGCGGCCTTTGGTCTTGGCTTTGTACTCGGTCCGGCACTTGGTGCATTACTGGCCAACTGGGGCATCAGGGCGCCGTTCTATGCCGCTGCTACGCTCTGTTTGCTGAACTGTTTGTACGGTTACTTCTTCCTGCCGGAATCATTGAGTAAAGAGAACCGTCGCCCGTTCGAATGGAAAAGAGCGAATCCCTTTGGCTCATTGAAATTCCTGACCAGGCACCCGGAAATCGGCGGACTCGCATTCAGCTTTTTCCTCATTTACCTGGGCGCACAGGCCGTTCAGGGCAACTGGAACTTCTTTACTATTTACCGTTTTAACTGGACCGATAAAATGGTGGGTATATCTCTCGCCGTAGTAGGCGTACTGGTAGGCGCTGTACAGGCGGGATTAACCAGGGTGATCAATCCAAAAATAGGGAACGAAAAAAGTATCTACCTGGGATTGTCGTTGTACACCCTGGGACTGGTACTGTTTGCCTTTGCCACGCAAGGATGGATGATGTTTGCCTTCCTGATTCCTTACTGCCTGGGTGGTATTTGCGGACCTTCTTTACAATCCGTTATTTCCGGTCATGTACCCCCCAACCAGCAGGGCGAATTACAGGGGGCGCTCACCAGCCTGATGAGCCTGACCACCATCATCGGACCACTCATCATGAACAGCACCTTTGCTTATTTCACCTCCGAAAATGCGCCTTTCCATTTCCCCGGCATACACTTTTTGATCGGGGCAGTGTGCATGTTGTTTAGCATTATTATCACCAACAAGGTGCTAAACCGCGACAAGAAAGAACGGCCTGAATTGCTGAGCGTCATTGAGGGAAGTGAGAGCGTGGGGAGCTCTGCGATGCATTAATTTTTGTCTTTTTTTGTCTTTTTCAGGATTAAACTGATTTTGATGATTTAGATGATTTTTTATTTTTTGATTAAAATGATTTAAAAAGATTTGGGAAGATACAAGCGGATAAAATTCGCTGATATCTTCCCAAATCTTTTTAATCAAAAACATTACTGTCCGGGCAAAATATTGACCAATCAGCTGTAACCCTTTTAGGTAAATAGTTACAGCTGATTTTTTACCATAAAAACCCCGTGGTATCTCCCCACTTATGCCGAACTAAAATCAGGATTATATGTTTTTCGCCAGGCTAAGTATGTATCTTTTAAAAAATTCAACAA
>Ga0207426_1000697_pt1 | contig 40196 bp, 37 predicted proteins | sample AraplaMF_Cvi_mMS_FD_184265 | JGI IMG/M metagenome (GOLD analysis project Ga0207426, IMG submission 184265) | Arabidopsis root microbial communities from the University of North Carolina, USA - plate scrape MF_Cvi_mMS (SPAdes) (version 2) | ecosystem: Host-associated > Plants > Roots > Endosphere... | reverse complement strand
AGTTGATCGTCGGCGGCAGCGTGCCCGTCAGCATCGTCTGCAGCGAGAACACCGCCTCCACCGCGCCCGCAGCCGTCAGCGTGTGACCGATCATCGACTTATTCGACGACAACGGGATGGACGCCATCCGCTCGCCGAACACGGCCAGCATGGAAGCATATTCCATCTTGTCGTTCTCTGGCGTCGAGGTGCCGTGGGCATTGATGTAGCCGATATCGCCCTCGCCCATGCCAGCATCCGCCAGCGCTGCGCGGATCGTCGCAATCGCCGGGCCGCCGTCGGGAGACGAACGGGTACGATGGAAGGAGTCGGCCTTTTCGCCAGCGCCCTTCATGATGCCGAGGATCTTCGCGCCGCGCGCGACAGCTGCCTCGAGCGACTCCAACACCAGTGTGGCGGCACCTTCGGCAATGACGAAACCGTCGCGATCCTTGCTGAACGGCTTGGAGGCCTTGGTCGGCGGATCGTTTTGCGTCGAGAGAGCCGAAAGCAGCGAGAAGCGGATGAGTGCCTCCGCGCTGACAGAGCCGTCGGTCGCTACCGCAAGCGCTCGCGAGCTACGACCCTGGCGGATCGCCTCGATGCCGAGCTGGATTGCAGTCGCGCCTGATGCACAGGCGGTCGACAATGTCACCGGCAGACCGCGTGTGCCGAAACGATCGGCAAGGCGCTCGGAAATTGCGCCGAACAGCGACGCCTCATGGAAAGCGCCGTCCGGGCGCTGGCGCATAGCAGCCAGGAACCGGTCATAGGCATCCCCGGCATGATCGGCCGGCGGCGAACGGTCGGCGAGATCGAAACGCGCGCTCCACTCCGGCTCGATCGGCGGCGCAGCAAGGAACAACGGACCATCAAAATCGCCGCTGATACCAGCATCGGCGAGCGCTTCGATCGTGGTTTCACGGGCAAACGCGTAAGAGCGTTCGACTGCGTTCGCGACCGGAATGTCGATGAAATCGACGGTTCCGGCGATGCGGGTCGAAAGTCCCTCGGTCGGAAAACGATTGATCGCATGAATGCCAGAGTTACCGGCGGTCAGTGCTGACCAGTTATCTTTCAGGCCCTGCCCCAGCGAGGTGATGATACCGACACCCGTCACTGCGACGATCGGGCGGCCGAGGTGATCCTTGTAAGCCGAATCTTTCATTTGCACACTCCTCACGCTTCCGCGGAAAGAACCGCGACGCCTTCGCCGCGCTGATGACCGACTGTAGTAACGACGGCCGCCTTGGTCGCGGCCGCCATCGGCTTTTCATGGGCCTGATCGAAGACCGGAATCTTCGCCTTACTGTCGACGGCCAACGCCCCCAGCGCCAGGCCGAGCGTAAAATGCGCCTCAAGTCCATGGCCGGTGACACCGCCGAAGCCGCGAACAGCGGCGCCAGGCAGATGACGCTCGAGCACGGCCTTCTCACGGCCGGCGAGGTCAGGAATGCCCGTAGAGCCGGAGAAGATTGCGGTGCTCTCCGGCGGAAGGTCGGACGCGGTTTCCAGCAATCGCTCAAGGCGCTTCTCGAGGTTGCCCGAGTTGCGATTGCCGCGATCGCCTTCAATGGACGAGATCGACGCATAGATGTGCGCGCCACGTGCGTCCGCATGCGCGCGCGACTCCAGGACGAGGAACGCGCCGAGCGATCCAGAAATGACGCCGCCGTGATCTCGGGACCAAAGCGGCTGCCATTCGTTGCGGCAGTAGACATTGATCGCCTCGAACAGGAGGACCATGTCCAGACGTTCCGCCGAATAAGCCCCGCCGACCAGTGCGTGCGTCGATTCGCCCGACTTGATGCGATGGAAGGCCGTCTCGACAGCGGAGATGCCAGCGGACTCTTCGCCCATGAAGGTCCGCGAAGAACCGGTAACCTTGTGGACGATGGAAATGTTGCCGGCGAGCAGGTTGGACAGCTGCGCCAGGAATAGCGTCGGGCGCAGTTCCGTCGTCAGCTTTTCGTTCAGGAGAACCTCACGGTCGTTGCGCTTCAGGCCTTCGTCGACGATCAGCGTATCGACATTGATGTCGCGCTCGCCGCCGCCAGCAGCGACGATCATGTCCATGGTGCCGCAGGCTTCCGCGTCTTCCTTGAAGCCGGCGTCATCGAGAGCGAGACCAGCGGCGAAAACACCGATACGCTGCCAGTTTTCCATCTGCCGCTGGTCGCCGCGCTTGGCGATCTGCTGCGACCAGTCGATCTCCGGAAGCGGGTGGACCGGATAGGGCTTGAATTTCTCAAGCTCGACGATTGTCTGCGGCGCGCCTTCAGCAGTGAGCAGCGCGATATGCGGCTCCTTGCCGACGCCCTGGCACGTTACAATGCCGACGCCCGTGATCACGACATCATTCTGAGCCTTGCTCATTCATTTACTCCCTGCGAAGCAATCGCATCCATGAGGCCAACTTCAGCGGCACGCTTCTTGACGATATCTCCAAGCGGAACCTCGCTGAAAGGCATGGTCCGCAGCTTGAGCTGCGCGTCGCAGACCTTCTTACCGCCGCTCGTGATCTTTGCCTTGGTTACCGCAAATCCGGAGCCGTCGTGTTCCAGAAACGCCTCGATGTCCAACACCGCCTCGGGTTCCACGAAGGTACGCATCTTGGCCCCGTCGACGGACATCAGGAACGGCATTGCGGCAAAATCGGTGGCCGCCAGCACGAGCATGCCGGATGCCTGCGCCATCGTTTCGATCAGCAGCACACCGGGAACCAGGGGCATACCGGGAAAATGACCTTCAAAGACCGGGCTTTTCGCAGGCACGACAGAGCGCGCCTTGAGCGTCCCTTTCTGAAGGTTGACCGCCTCGATGCGGTCAATCATCTGGAAGTACTCCAGTAGCATCGAATCCTCCGGCCACAAGGATACCTGCCCTGCGGCTAGGCCTACTTAGGAACGAAACCGCCCGGCCGCCATGGTTAACAGCGGCAGGGCGGAGAAAAAGATGACGGCGCCAATCAGGCCTTGGCGGCGCGCAGCTCGTCGATCTTGGCACAGAGGTTCTTCAGCACGAAATATTCTTCCGTGGAAACCTTGCCCTCGTTGACTTCCTGCGTCCACTTCTCGAGCGGGATCTTGATGCCGAATTCCTTGTCGATCGCGAAGACGATATCGAGGAAGTCGAGGCTGTCGATACCGAGGTCGTCGATCGTATGGCTTTCCGGCTTGATCGTATCGCGATCGATCTCGCTGGTTTCTGCAATGATGTCGGCAACTTTATCGAATGTGGCGGTCACGCACTTACCTCTTGAAATGACGAGTTAACCCTCCTCATAGGCAAATCCATTTCAAAAAGCCAATGCTTTCCTCCCTCCCGGCACGCAATTTGCACGACCAGTGTTGCTTAAACAGCAAAGCACACGGGCGGCTTGCCGCACAGCGTGCTGGGTGAACTCACCCCTTCGCGATCAGAGCAGTACCAGGAAAAGAACCAGGGCGGTCCCCGCAAGGATCGAACAGCTGGCATAAAAGACCGAGACGCCATCCTCGATGTCGGCGACCGTTGCCGTTTCACGTCCGCTGCCGTTGATCATCGGCTCCATGACGACAACCCCGGAATAAACGCGTGGGCCAGCAAGTTGCACATTCAGCGCCCCCGCCATCGCCGCCTCCGGCCGGCCGGAATTGGGAGAGCGATGCAGGCCGCCGTCGCGGGCGGCAATACGCAGCGCTTCCCGGCAGGCGGCGCTCCCTCGCCGCAGCCAGGCCCCGGCCGCAATCAGGAAAATCGAAAGGCGCGCAGCCGGCCAGTTGGCAAAGTCGTCCAACCGAGCAGCCGCCCAGCCGAAATCGGCATACCTGTCGGACTTGTGTCCGATCATCGAGTCCGCCGTGTTCAGCATCTTGTAGGCGAATAGGCCGGGCAAGCCAAAAACGGCGTACCACAGCGCTGGAGCAACCACGCCATCCGAGAAATTCTCGGCCAGGCTCTCGATTGCCGCACGGCAGACGGCGGGCTCGTCCAGTGTTTCCGGATCACGCCCGACAATCCGCGAAACAGCCAGCCGGCCGCCACTGATGCCTTCGGTTTTCAATCCGGCGGCAACGGCCTCCACATGATCGGCAAGGCTCTTCTGCGCCATGAAGACGGCAACGCAAACAACTTCAAGGAGGATCCCGATCAGGCCGAACAACGAGAAGAAGCGATGCAAGACGAAACCCGCAGCGGCACTGAGGATCAAAAGACCGGCGATCGACCAGACGCCGTTGCGGCGCCGCACGCGCTTGTGAAGTTCCGTGCGATTGAACATCCGGTCGACTCGAGAGATCGCGTTTCCGAAGAGCGCAACGGGGTGCGGCATGCGCATCCACAGCGCATCTGGGTCCCCGACAATCCTGTCGAGCAGAAGCGCGAGAACCAGCACGAGAAGATTATGGTCAAATGTCATGATCTATAACTCTGCAATGCATCAGATAGCCGTTGGTCGCCGGCCGCATCGGCGGCGAGACCGAAGCGCAGCCAACGCGGCTGATAATGGAATTTGCGAACCAGAATGCGATGCTGGCATAGATGCCGGTGCAGCTCGGCAGCTTGCTCGTGATCGACGAGTGCAAAGAGGTGCGTTCCTCCGACAATGCTTAGACTGCCTTGCTCGAGAATCGTGCGTAGCGCATCGGCCCTCTCGGAGATCCGCAGCTGTATCGGGGCCAGATCCGATGCAAGGAGATCCGTTGCGATCGAAAGCGCGGGACCGGACACCGACCAAGGCCCAAGCAGGTCTTCGAGTTGCGCCAGGATTTGCGGAGCGGCGACGGCAAATCCCAGGCGCAACCCTGCCAGCCCGAAGAACTTGCCAAAGGAACGAGAGACGAGAACATTCGGCAGCCGCGAGGCAAACGGCGTCAGGCTCATCTCGGGGCATGTATCGCCGAAGGCTTCATCCACAACGACGAAACCTCCTCTGGTCCTCATCTCTTCACTGAATACTACGACCTTCTCCGGAGCGTAGACGCGACCATCGGGGTTGTTCGGATTGACGATGACGACAATTGCGTGACCGGCTTTGACGTCATCCAGACCGGAGACCAGATCCACGGAATGGCCTGCCATCCGGAAGGCGCGCTCATATTCGCCGTAGGTCGGAGCCAGAATGGCAACCCGTCCGGCAACATCAAAGAGCCGCGGCAATAGCTGGATAACCGATTGCGTACCGGGAACAGGCAGCGGGAGGATGTCGCAGCTGCGATAATAGTCTCGCGCCGCCGCACGCGCGCGATCGATGAGATGCTTGTCGGGCAGGCGATGCCAGGCGCGCATTGGGATAGCCGGCAGTGATACCGGGCACGGGTTGATACCCGTCGAAAGGTCAAGCCACTGCTCTACCTCGCCGCCGTACATTGCGGCGGCAGCCGTGATGCCACCTCCATGAACAATCGGGGCGTTCATCTTGCCCCCTCGGCAAGGTCGATCAGATGCATGTAGGACCCTGCGATCTGCCCGCGCTGGAGCCCGGCTTGTCCAAGGTCATTGCCCAACGCGTCCGTCACCTGGAAGAGACGATCGGCTTCACCCTCGGAAACCACGGCCGAATAATGAAACTCATGCGCGGTCATAGGCAGCTCAAAATAGGCGCCGTTCAATGGCTTCACGCGGCGATAACCCAGGTGGCGTTTGCGCTCCTCGTAGCTGGTCACCACAGGCAAGAGGCCGAGCATCTCATGACGGACGCTGGCCCCGTCGATCAGCCCTTCGCCGAGAACCATGTATCCGCCGCACTCCCCGTAGATGCGCACGCCCCTGTTGGCGGCGTCGAGCACTTTGGCCCGGAAATTGGCGGCCGCCGCAATACGTCCGGGGTGGAGCTCCGGATAGCCGCCCGGAAGATAGATCGCATCTGCCGCCGGATCCGGCGCCTCGTCCGCAAGCGGCGAGAAGAACGAGATTTCTGCACCGCGCCGACGCCAACCAAGCAGCATGTGCTCGTAGGAGAAGGCAAAGGCGATGTCGCGCGCCACTGCTATCCTGCTGCCGAGCGGCGGCAACCGAGGAATGTTGGCAGTGGACGGGCGATTGAGCCCCTGGCGCGCAATGCGCAGCAGGAACTCGAAATTGCATTCGTCGGACACCGCATCGGCAGCATGCTCGATGAAGCTTTCAAGCATATCATGCTCTCCCGCCTGGACGAGGCCGAGATGCCTCTCGGGAAGAGCGATGTCATTGTCACGGCGGACGACGGCAACAATCGGCATGCGGATCTCATCGAGCGCCTTGCGCAGCATCATCTCGTGGCGTTCGCCGCCAACCTTATTGAGAATGACGCCGGCGATGCGAACATCCGCGCGAAAGCCCGCAAATCCCGTTACCAGTGCAGCCACCGACTGCGACATGTGCGACGCATCGACGACAAGCACGACGGAAAGACCAAGCATGGCAGCAAGGTCGGCCGCAGTGCCCTTCCCGTCGGTCGCGCCGTCGAAAAGCCCCATCATCGCCTCGATAACGAGGACGCGGTCGCCAGAGCGATGCAGGGTCGCATTGGCGGCGATCAATTCCGCGCGCATCGCCCATGGATCGAAGTTGAGGCAGGCAACGCCGCTGGCCGCCGCATGAAAGGCCGGATCGATATAGTCGGGCCCCGCCTTGCCGGGCGCTACCGCAATGCCGCGCTTACGAAGCGCACGCAGCAGGCCCAGAGTCACCGTAGTCTTCCCCGATCCGGAGGACGGGGCCGCAATCAACAAACCGCTCATGCCGTCTCCCTGCTGTTCGAGTCCTGGAATGGATCGGGGCGCAGCCTGCGTCCTGCAAGCGCCCCCAGCCAATCGAGCGACGGCCTCAGCCGGACAACCTCCCCGACCACCACGATCGCCGGCGGTTCGAGGCCGGAGGCTGCAACAGCGGCCGGCGCCTCATCGAGCGTGGTTTCTAGCACCTGTTGGAGGCCGGTCGATGCGTTGCAGACGAAGGCAACCGGTTCCGATGGCGATCGCCCAGCGGCGACGAGCTTCTTGCTGATCTGATCGATATGCTTCATCGCCATATACATGACGATAACAGGCGAGCCCTTGCCGATGGCTTCCCAATTGATCGCATCCGGCACGATGCCCGAGGAATCGTGTCCCGTCAGGAACGTCACCGCATGGTTGACATCCCTGTGCGTGACGGGAATGCCAGCATAGGCCAGCCCGCCGATACCCGCGGTAATGCCCGGTACGATACGGAACGGGACATTGTGCTCGACTAGCGTCAACGCCTCCTCGCCACCGCGCCCGAAGACGAAGGGATCGCCGCCCTTGAGGCGCAGGACGCGCTTGCCTGCGTGGGCGAGTTCGACCAGCCGCAGCGAAATGTCGCGCTGCTTGGCGGACGGCTTGCCGCCACGCTTTCCAGCATATTCCAACAAGGCGTCGGGTCGTGCAAGCTTCAGGCAATCGACGTTCACGAGCGCATCGTGAACCACGACATCCGCCTCCGCCAATCCCTTGACGGCAAGAAGCGTCAGCAATCCGGGCTCGCCTGGGCCCGCACCAACAAGCCAAACGCTGCCCGGCTCAAGAGCCGGCAGATGTGAAAACGCAGCTTCGATCATTGGCATGATCTATGCCCCGTCGCAGGCAAGGTCAACGCCGCTGATCGCGCTCGAGACAGATGTGAAAGGCACACGTCCTCCAACCATTCCGTCTCCTCTTGCGGCAAGCAAGGTTTCACGCCCAGCCGACGCGCGACCGGGCGAAGTTCTCACCCACGCAGAAGCGTGTCGCGTATGAGACTGATCACCTTTTCGGACTCGATGCCGGTGCAGACGACCTGGCTCGGCAGGCCGTCCCAATCGCCCGGCGGGAAGCGGCGGCCGTCCGGTTTCACGATTGTCTGCCCATCGGCAATGCCGCCGCAGACGACGCGCACCGGGCCGCTGATGGTCGAGAACCGCTCGGGTGCGATTACGTAGACGCAGGCACAGCTGTCGTGAACCATCATGCCGTCTTCGACTGCGTGCTTGTAGAAGTCGATGTAGTCCTGTGAAAGATCGTTCAACAGCTTTACGGCGCTGTCGCCCTTGGCCGCGACGTCGGCAAGATAGCCGCGGCTCATCGTCGTGATCGCGGTCACGTCGAGGCCAATGACGGCAACCTTCCAGAGCGCGGTCAGGACGATGTCGGCCGCTTCCGGATCCCCATGGATGTTGGCTTCCGCGACCGGCGACACGTTGCCCGGAACGTAGAAGTTGCCGCCCATGATGACGACGTCCTTCACGAGGCCCGCAATCTCCGGATCTTCCTTGAGCGCCATCGCCAGGTTGGTCATGCGACCGACGGCAACCAGTCTGACCTCGCCCGGGTGGGCGCGGACGGTATCGATGATGAAGCGGTGAGCGGGACGCGGATCGAGCGGCAGATCGATCGTTTCGGGCACTTCGATGTTGCCGAGGCCGTTCTCGCCGTGCACGAAGGTCGGCCATGCCCCCTCTGTGCGCGCTGGATCGATCGTCACGCTGGCGCCCTTGGCGACCGGAGCGGGAATGTTCCACTCACGCTTCAGGAACAGCGCGTTGCGCGTCGTCGTCTCCACCGACGCGTTGCCGAACACGGTCGTGATTCCAAGCAGATCGATCTCGGGATGGCGGTGCAGAAAAAGCAGAGCCATTGCATCATCGACGCCCGGATCCGTGTCATAAATGACCTTGTGCATGAGTGTGCCTCTTTTCGTTATTGTCGCAGGGCAGCCGGACGGCGCCGCGAAGTCGGCGGCCACCATAGCGTCCGCTATTCTTTCTGCAACAGGGCGCACGCGATCGCAGCGGTGGCGCGTCGTGACTTGGTCTTCGGAACGACGAGTTCCGCATGCGGCCCAATCGCCGCCAACGCAGCCGATTCGGCAACCCCGTGACACCCCACTCGGGCGAAGACGACTGCCGAAGGATTTTTCAGCCGCGGCGTTTCTTCCTCGAGCCGTGCCGGAGCGAAGAGCAAGAACGGCACGCCAAGGCGGCGCGCTGCTGCAAGGATCGCGGGCTCATTGCATCGCGTATCGATCGACGCAACGGCCGCCAGCTCACCGGGGTCGATACCCGCCGCCGTCAACGCCGCGCTGGCAAGCTCGCTCACCTCGTTTTCAGGCGTTCCGCGCTCGCAGCCGAGACCGAGCACGTACCGGCGCGTCCCATCGAATACAATTTCGGTCACATGCGACAATGAAACCCGCCCCTGTGTTCCTCAAGCCATTGCAGCACGGGGCTGGAAATGCAACATGCGCCGCGTACCACATTCCAGAGTTCTCCCTCCTTGTCTGACCTTGCCCCTCATCTGCTATTCATGCTGGCTGCAGCTGGCTTTTTCGCCGGCTTCGTCGATTCCATCGCGGGCGGCGGTGGCCTGATCACGGTCCCGGCGATGCTGATTGCCGGTATTCCTCCGCTGCAAACGCTGGGCTCCAACAAAGTGCAATCCGTATTCGGGGCAGCTTCCGCCACGATCGCCTATGCCCGAAAGGGACACGTGCATCTGCGCACGCAATTGCCGATGGCCTTGATGGCAGTCCTCGGCGGGTCTCTCGGCGCCGCCTTGGCAACGGTCGTTCCGGGCGAAGTGCTGCGCGCGGTCATGCCGATCCTGCTTGTGGCAATCGCTCTCTATTTTGCCTTGAAGCCGAACCTGAATGACGTCGACAAGCATCGCCGCATGACGCCCTTCGTCTTCGGCCTGACGCTGGTTCCGGCAATCGGATTCTACGATGGCGTCTTTGGTCCTGGTGCCGGCTCCTTCTTCATGCTGTCCTTCGTATCCCTTGCCGGCTTCGGCATGTTGAAGGCAACGGCGCACACCAAGCTTCTGAACCTCGGCTCGAATATCGGCGCGCTCATCGTCTTCATTTCCTTCGGTGCGATCCTTTGGAAGATCGGCTTGATGATGGGCGTCTGCCAATTTCTGGGGGCGCAGCTCGGCTCCCGGCTTGCGATGCGCACCGGCGCCCGCCTGATCAAGCCGCTGCTCGTCATCGTCTGCGTCGCCTTCACGATCAAGCTTCTGGCCGATCCGGCCAATCCCATCCGTATCTGGCTCGAAATCTGACGCCGCGTCCGATTACCTTCGGCGTAATTGATGAGGCGCCGGCGCTTCTCCATGATCGCGATGTCTGGACGAACCAGGCGCCAACAGGAGATGATCTGATGACCGATGCGAACACCGAAGCCCAGCGCTACATCGCGATCTGGAACGAGACGGATGCGACCCGCCGCACCGCCTTGATCGCGGAAAGCTGGCATGAAGCGGCAACCTATATCGATCCCTTGATGCGCGGCGAAGGCCATGAGCAGATCAACGCACTTGTTGAAGCCGTGCATGCGCGCTTCCCGGGTTTCCGGTTCGAACTCGTCGGCACCGCCGATGGCTACGGCGACAACCTGCGCTTCTCGTGGGGTCTCGGACCGACGGGCGGGGAACACCTCATCAAGGGCACCGATTTCGCGGTGCTCGAAGGTGGACGACTGAAATCCGTGCACGGCTTCATCGACCAACTCCCGGAAGCCGCATGATGATGACGCCCGCCCGCTCCCTTGGGGACTATCTGCGCGACTGGCGGCAGAAGCGCCGAATGAGCCAGCTCGCCCTCGCCTTGGAGGCCGAAATCTCGCAGAGACATCTGAGTTTCATCGAGAGCGGGCGGTCGATCCCAAGCCGCGACATGCTGCTGCATCTGGTCGAACGGCTCGGCGTGCCGCTCAGGGATCGCAATCCGCTGCTGCTGGCCGCAGGTTTTGCGCCGCTGTTTTCCGAGCGTTCGCTCGACGATCCGACCCTTCGACCGGCGCGGCAGGCAGTCGACATGATCCTCAAGGGACACGAGCCCTACCCCGCCCTTGCGATCGACCGGCACTGGACATTGATTGCCGCCAATGACGCGATCGCCCCGCTTCTTGAGGGCGTCAGGGATCGCGCTTTGCGGGAAGGGCCAATCAACGTTCTCCGCCTCAGCCTGCATCCCGATGGGTTGGCGCCGAAGATTGTCAATCTGCCGGAATGGCGCGCACATCTCCTCGAGCGGCTGCACCAACAGATTTCGGCCACGGGAGATCCGATTCTCGGCGAACTGCTGAAGGAATTGTCCGCCTACCCGCTAAGCGGTGGCCGGCCGGAGACGAGCAGGAAAGCCGACTATGCCGGCATCGCCGTGCCGCTCGAACTGGAAACGGAAGCAGGCCTGCTCTCTTTCCTTTCGACAACCACTGTTTTCGGCACGCCCGTGGACGTCACCCTTTCCGAACTTGCGATCGAATCCTTTTTCCCCGCGAACGAGGAAACGGCAAGACTTCTCGCAACAACGGCACAGGCGAGCGGCTAGAACAAGGCGAGCAAGAGCGCCCCGCCGGCAATCAGGCTTACGCCGAGCCAGTTCATGAGATTGAGCTTTTCACCGAGAAAGACGACGCCGAAAACCGCGACAAGAACGATGGAAAGCTTGTCGATCGGCGCGACGCGTGCGGCATCGCCGATCTTCAGTGCGCGGAAATAGGCAAGCCACGAGGCGCCCGTCGCGGCGCCTGAAAGGCAAAGGAAAAGCCAGGTCTTGCCTGAAATGCTGGAGAAGGGCTGCCATTGCCCGGTTGCCACAACAATGGCGCTGATGATGAAGATGATAACGACAGTGCGGATCAGCGTGGCGAGATCGGAATTGATGCCGACGACGCCGATCTTTGCAAAGATCGCCGTCAACGCAGCAAACGCCGCCGAAAGCACCGCCCAGAAAATCCAACTCTGTGTCATCAGAACTCCACGCCGGGCTGTCCCTTGATGCCGGAACGGAACGGATGCTTGATCAGCTCCATCTCGGTGACGAGATCGGCGATCTCGATCAGCTCATCCTTGGCGTTGCGCCCGGTCAGGACGACGTGGGTCATATACGGCTTCTCGTTCTTCAGGAACTCGACCACTTCGTTGATATCGAGGTAGTCGTAGCGCAACGCTATATTGATCTCGTCGAGGAGCACCATCGAATTCCGTTCGTCGCGGATCAGTTCTTTCGCCTTCTCCCAGGCTGTACCAGCCGCAGCCACATCGCGAGCGCGATCCTGCGTCTCCCAGGTGAAGCCCTCGCCCATGGTGTGGAACTGGCAGATGTCGGAGAAGTGCTTTTCGATCAGGTCGCGCTCGCCGGTCCACATCGCGCCCTTGATGAACTGAACGACGGCAGACGGCTTTCTGTGCGCGATATGCCGGAAAATCATCCCGAACGCGGAGGACGACTTGCCCTTGCCCTTGCCGGTATGGACGATGATGAGGCCCTTTTCGTCCGTCTTCGTCGCCATGATCTTGTCGCGGGCGGCCTTCTTCTTCGCCATCTTCTCGGCGTGGCGCGCGTCGTCGTGGCCAGTGGTTTCGGTATTTTCGGCGGTCATCTCAATTCTCCCCGGATGCAAGCTTGAATGTGTCTGAAAGGTCGAAGCGCGCGGAATTGCTGCGCGGCGTCCAGAGATGGCGATCGATGGCCTCGAGCAGCCGCTCCTTGATATCCTCGAAGGCGGCTGGGTTCTTCTCGATCATGAAATCGCGCACCTTCGGATCAACCACGAAGGCCTGGTAGACGGCTTCGAAATGATGATTGCCCACAGCGCCCGTCGTTGCCGCAAAGGCAAAGAGGTAGTCGACGGTCGCGGCGATCTCGAAAGCGCCCTTGTAGCCATGGCGCATGACGCCGTCGATCCACTTCGGATTGACGACACGGCCGCGCACGACACGCCCGATCTCCTCTTCCAAAGACCGGATCACCGGCTTCTCGGGCCTGGAGTGATCGTTATGGTAGATCGCTGGCCGATCACCCGCGAGCATTTCGGCCGCAGCCGCCATACCGCCCTCGAACTGGTAATAATCGTCGCTATCAAGAAGGTCGTGCTCGCGATTGTCCTGGTTCTGCACGACCGCCTGGATCGAGCGGAGGCGCTCTTCGAAGACACCACGCTCTGCCCGGCCCTCTTCGCCGGCGCCATAAGCGTAGCTTCCCCACACGAGATAGGCTTCAGCGAGATCGGCCCGGCGTTCCCATCCCTTCTCGTCGATCAATGCCTGCAAGCCGGCACCGTAGGCGCCTGGCTTCGAGCCGAAAACGCGATAGCCGGCCCGACGGCTTGCTTGGGCCGGGTCCAGTCCGGCCGCTTCAAGCCGTGCAGCCTCGCCGCGCATGCGCTGCGCAATCGGGTTGTCGGTAGCATCTTCTTCCAGCGCCCCGACGGCACGGATTGCCTTGTCGAACAGTGCAATCTGTTCCGGAAAGGCATCCCGGAAGAAGCCTGAGATACGCAGCGTCACATCGACACGCGGATGCCGTAGCAATGCGGGCGGGATGATTTCATAGCCGGTGACGCGCCGCGAGGTCATGTCCCACACCGGCTTCACGCCGATTAAGGCCAGAGCCTGGGCGATGTCATCGCCGCCCGTGCGCATGTTCGAGGTGCCCCAGGCGGTCAGGCCGAAGGAGACCGGCCATTCGCCGTGATCCTGCACGTAACGGCGGATCACGAGTTCAGCGGACTTCTTCCCGAGCTCGTAGGCCGCCGGCGTCGGCACGGCACGGCTGTCGACCGAGTAGAAATTCCGCCCTGTCGGCAGCACATCGGGACGTCCTCGCGTGGGCGCACCTGACGGACCGGGCGGCACGAAACGCCCATCGAGCCCGCGGAGCAGACCTTCGATCTCCGCCGTCCCACAGGCGAGAATGGCTGGCCTGAGGCGCATCTCGATCTCCTCAAGAACGGCGCGCGTCGCTGCCCAGTTCTCCGGGCAGGTGAACTCAGCTGCCACCAACTTTGCGGCAAGAAGTTCGATCCGCTCGACTGTATCGCCGTTCGTTCGCCAGACAGCGTCCGTGATGCCCACGAGAAAATCCGGATGCGATCCAGCCCAGGCCTCGGCCATATCGCAATCGAGCGGGTCGAACGCCAAGTCGAGATCCGCGGCAATCGCACGCTGAAGGCTACGGTCACCTCCCTGTCCGAGCCCGCGCGGAACCCGGGCCAGCGCGACCGTCAGATCCGTCAGCAACCGTCCCTGCGGCGAGACGCCGAAAACATGCAGGCCGTCGCGGATCTGCATCTCCTTGAGATCGCAGAGATAGGCGTCGAGCTTCTTCAAAGCCTCCGTCTCGCTCTCACCCTTGTCAATGCCGGCATCGCGATCGAGGCCGATGTCGGCCACGAGATCGAGGATCTGCTTGCTGAGAAGCCGGATGCGGCGCGGATCACCGCCCGACGCCTCGTAGTATTCGTCGACCAGCGCTTCCAGATCCTTGAGCGGCCCGTAGCTCTCGGCACGCGTCAGCGGCGGCGTCAGATGATCGATGATCACGGCGCCGGCGCGACGCTTGGCTTGCGTCCCCTCGCCGGGATCGTTGACGATGAAGGGATAAAGATGCGGCATGGGGCCGAGGACAGCTTCGGGGTAGCATTCCACTGACAAAGCCAGCGCCTTGCCCGGCAGCCATTCCAGATTGCCGTGCTTGCCCATGTGAATAACGGCGTGGGCACCGAATTCGTGGCGAAGGAAAGCGTAAAAGGCAAGATAGCCATGCGGTGGCACGAGATCCGGGGAATGGTAGCTTTCCTTTGGATCGACGTTGTAGCCGCGCGCCGGCTGGATGCCGACCAGCAGCTCACCAAGACGCATGAACGGCAGCGCAAAAGCGCCCTCCACGACATAGGGATCGGCCTCGGGTGCGCCCCAACGCCCACAGATTTCATCCTGAATCTTTTTGGGAAGACTTCCGAAGAAAGCCTTGTATCGACTCACTGAAAGCGATTCGCGAACAAGCTTCCCATCCTGTCCTGAACTTGTCGGCCCTTCCATCAGGCGTCGTATCAGCGCATCGCCATCATCGGGAATATCCGCGACTGGATAGCCGGCGCCACCCATTGCCTTCAGCACCTCAACGGTGCCGGCGGGCGTGTCCAACCCGACGCCGTTACCGAGTCTGCCATCGCGGTTCGGATAGTTCGCCATGACAAGAGCGATGTGTCTCTTGCCGACGGGTGTCGTCCGCAGATTGGCCCAGTTGGCTGCAAGCCGCGCTGTATAGCGCATCCGCTCGATATCCGGCTCGCTGCCGACAATATTGGCCTCGACGCGCGCGTCGTAGCGCGATGCCGACTTGAATGAAACCGCTCGGGCAAGCACCCGTCCGTCAACCTCCGGCAGCGCAACATTCATTCCAAGGTCGCGTGCGGAGAGCCCCTGCGAGGAAGCGGCCCACGCTTGGCGCGACGACGCCGAAAAGATCGCCTGAAGCACCACCGCGTCGTTCGCCTCGAGCACGGTCTGCTCGCGATCCGCACCAGGCGCAGACACGGCAAAGCCTGTCGTATTGATCACCACCTCGGGCTTGATGGCGTTAAAAACACTTTCGAGAATGCCCTTCGAGACAGGATCCTTGAGGCTGTAAGCAAACACCGGCAGCGGCCGGATGCCTTCAGCCAGCAGCGTATCGATCAAGGCTTCGACAGGCTTGGTCTCTCCGCTTTGCACGAGCGCGCGATAGAAGCTGACCGCGACCACAGGCGTTTGTGACACTCCCTGTACGAAGCGCACCCGTTCGTCGCACGCCGACCTCCACTCTTCGACGCCGACGACGCCCTTGCCCGGCCACCAGATCCCAGCCTTCATCAGCGGCGATGCCGCTTCCGGCTTTTCAGTTCCCGAGAGCATCGCACCGGCATAGTCCAGAAACGCCCGCGAATTGGCATCGCCGCCTTCGATGAGATAGGCCCAAAGGGCGTTCAGGTCTTCAAGCGGTACATTCGAAAATGGTGTCAACCCCGCATCGGACTTCGAATCTCCGGGCAGCACGGCGATGAACGCGCCAGATCGAGCTGCCGCCGTATGGAGCGCCTCCAGCGCATAGTGGAAGTAGCTGGCGCCACCCAGCGCCCTCACGACGATTAGCTTGGAGTGGCGGGCCGTCCGCTCGATATAGGCATCGACCGACATTGGATGCTTCAGGCTCATCAGGCTTGCCAGCCGCAGCGAGAAGCCGGCCGACGGTTCGTCATAAGCGGCGGCTATCGCGGCAAGCTCGGTATCGGCAGCCGACAGGAACAGGACATCGCCGGGCGATTGACCGAGATCGATCGCCTCCTCGGCGTCACTGATTGTTCCCTGCTGTGCCAGAAGCAGATGCATCGGTCTTGCCTTATGCCAGCGCTTCGATCGCCTTGCGCACCGCCGCTTCGTCCATCTCGTGCAAGCCGATGACGACAAGACGGGTGCCGCGTGCTTCGCTCGGCGCCCAGGCGCGATCGAAATAGTGGTCGATCCGGCTGCCGACCGCCTGCAACTGCAGGCGCATCGGCTTGCCGGGAACATCGATGAAGCCCTTGAGCCGCAGCACGTCATGTTCCCCGATGATGCCCCTCAGCGCATCCACGAAGGCTGCCGGATCGGCAACAGGACCAAGCTCGACCACGAAGCTGTCGAACTCGTCATGATCGTGCGGCACGCCGTCCTCGTGTTCGAGTTCATGGTGGGACTTGCGATTGACCACATCGTCTTCCGTACCGACGCCGAGCCCGAGCAGCACGCTTGCCGGAACCTCGCCATTGCGCGCCTCGATCATGACAGGCTTGCGAGCGATACGGGAAGCAACCTCATCGCGCACGCGACCAAGGCCGGCGGTGTCGAGAAGGTCGGTCTTGTTGAGTACGATCAGATCGGCGCAGGTCAGCTGGTCCTCGAAAAGCTCCTCGATCGGGCTCTCATGGTCGAGCGACTCGTCTTCGACCCGACGAGCCTCGACGGCATCGTGATCGTCCGCGAAGCGGCCCGCGGCAACGGCGGCGCTGTCGACAACGGTAACGACGCCATCGACGGTGACCTGCGTGCGGATATCAGGCCAGTTGAACGCCGCAACGAGCGGCTGCGGCAGCGCGAGACCGGATGTTTCAATAACGATATGGTCGGGGCGCTGTTCGCGCTCCAGAAGCTTGGTCATCGTCGGAATGAAGTCGTCGGCAACCGTGCAGCAGATGCAGCCATTAGTGAGCTCGATGATGTCATCCTCGGTGCAGTTCTCCGCGCCGCAGCCCTTGAGCACGTCGCCGTCGACGCCGAGATCGCCGAATTCGTTGATGATAAGCGCGATCTTCTTACCGTTGGCATTGGAGAGCAGATTGCGGATCATCGTCGTCTTGCCGGCGCCGAGGAAACCCGTGATCACGGTCGCCGGAATTTTCTGCTGGTTCATGAAATTCAACCCTTCATCTTCAACGGCAGTCCAGCCGCGATAAAATACACATCCACGGCCTCGGCCGCGATCATTTGATGCAGACGGCCGGCATGGTCCCGAAACTCCCGCGCCATGCGGTTTTCCGGCACGATACCGAGACCGACCTCATTGGAAACGATGACGAGACGGGCTCGTGCCGTCGGCAGATACGCCACAAGCGAGGCAAATTCCGCCCCTATGTCGCGGTCTTCCATCATCAGATTGGTGATCCAAAGCGTCAGGCAATCCACCAAAACTGCCCGCTTCTCGCCATCGATCGCCCGCAGGCAGCCGACAAGATCCAGCGGCTCTTCATGGGTATGCCAGAGATCGCCGCGATCGGCTTTGTGCTTGTCGATCCGGGCGCGCATCTCGTTGTCCCAAGCCCGACCGGTCGCCACGTAATGGTGCTCCAGGCCGCTCGAGACGACCAGTTGCTCGGCAAAACGCGATTTGCCCGAGCGCGCGCCGCCCAGGATGAAAGTCGCGCCTGATGATATCGGGCTCATGGAAAACGCTGACCGATCTTCGGAAGCCTTCCGCGAGAGACCGGAACGACTGCGGAGCGCAGCCGGCAAATCTGTCTTTCAGCCATGACAACCTCCGTGCTGGCAGCGGGCATCACCCAGGAATGGGCTTTTCGCCCGGCACAGTTGGCAGGTCTCCTGGCTCGCGGGTCTTGGCCGCGATCGGGGCAAACCGGAAACCGGTCGCCCCAGATCGTGCCAGCGGATCTTCCTCGCCTTCCCGGCTGCATTTCATGAAAAGGCGGACGATTCGTAGACGTAAGAGGCGTCCTGCCCCGGTTGATCATGATGCACTGCCAGTGACTTTTCCGTCGCCACTTTCGCACAGCCCGCCTGCACCCTTGCAGGCTGTCAGCCACGCGAAACCAACGCCGGACGGAAAACCCTGACCGCTCTACAGTCGCGGGGTCGGCTCTGATGACGGTGCCCGAATTGGGTCCACCGCTTCACATTCCCTTTTCATCCGCACCGATTCAACCGGTCCGGAACCATCCGTTATGGCGTCATCGTTAGGCAAGGCCACTCCTGAAGTCAATCAAAAGCCGTCGCTCCTAAGATTGCCGTCATCGCCGCGAAACGCTGTCAAGTCGACCTACTCTACAAGATTTATCGTCTTTTATCAGTGGCTTACGTCATAAATAATTATTGTCCGCGCCGGTCTTTTGCCGCAATTGCATCGCAAGCGGGTCGCGCCACTGATTTGCCCCTCCCTTCCTCGCACTTGAACGCGCCTGCGCCCGCCTAGTTTTCCTGCCATGCTCCTCAAAATCGATATTCGCCGCTTCGGTCCGTTTCATACCCTTCTCGATATCGGGCGGATGCGCGCCCTGCTGCGCCGCAGCGAGATGGGGATGGTCATCGCCGGCGCGATCGTCGGTGTCATATCGGGTTTGGCGGTGACCGGTATGGGTCTCATTTCCCGCGAAATGCACAGCCTGATCTTCGGAATCAGCGACGTCGAGAGACTGAGTTCGTCGCAGATCGACAACAAGCTGCTGTTGCTGACGGCGCCGGTCTGCGGCGGCATTCTCCTGGGTCTGTTGCTGTTCGTGCTTGCCAAGACCCGCAAGAAGCCGATGGTGGATCCGATCGAGGCGAACGCACTGCATGGCGGTCGGCTATCTCTCACCGATAGCATTCTGGTCGCAGTCCAAAATCTTATTTCTAATGGTTTCGGGGCCTCCGTCGGCCTGGAAGCCGGTTACACGCAGCTGGCGGCCGGACTGGCCTCGAAGCTCGGGCTGAAGCTGCAGCTTCGCCGCTCGGACCTGCGCGTTCTCGTTGGGTGCGGCGCAGCGGGTGCGATTGCCGCTGCCTTCAATGCCCCGCTGACCGGCGCATTCTACGCCTTCGAGCTCATCATCGGCTCGTACACCATCGTCTCGCTAACGCCGGTTGTGGTTTCTGCGCTGGTTTCGACGCTGGTGGCTCGGCTGCTCGGTGGCAGCGATTTCCTGATCGACGTTGGCGAATTCGGTACGGTCATGCCGGCTGATTACGTCCCGGCTCTCCTGCTCGGCGCATTCTGTGCGGGTGTCGGTATCATGATCATGCAGGGCGTTGCCTGGATCGAGGAATTGGCTCGCCGGAGTTCGATCGCGACGCCGCTGCGCCCTGCCCTTGGCGGCATCGTCGTTGGCCTCCTCGCGCTGATCACACCGCAGGTGCTGTCGGCAGGACATGGCGCGCTCCACCTCAACCTCGGGCGCGACGTCGCGATTCCGGTGCTCGTGGGCCTGTTCCTCCTGAAAGCCTTCGCCTCCGCGATCTCGATCGGTTCGGGCTTCAGAGGCGGTCTGTTCTTCGCGTCGCTGTTCATGGGCGCGCTGGTAGGCAAGTTCTTCGCCTATTCCGCCCCCTACTTCGCTCACGCTACGCTGACACCGGTCATCTACGCGGTCGTCGGCATGAGTTCGCTTGCGGTCGCCGTCATCGGCGGGCCGCTGACGATGACGTTCCTTGCTCTCGAAATTACCGGCGACTTTCCGATCACGGCGCTTGTGCTGGCGGCGGTCATCACCTCCTCGCTCGTCGTCCGCAGCACCTTCGGCTACTCCTTCGCAACATGGCGCTTCCACCTGCGCGGCGAGAGCATTCGCAGCGCGCACGATGTCGGCTGGATCCGCAACCTAACGGTTGACCGGCTGATGCGCGCCGATGTGAAGACCGCCAATGCCGCTCTCTCGATCGATGAGTTCAAGGAACGCTTCCCCATCGGCTCGGCGCAGCGGGTCGTCCTGGTCGATGGTACCGGCAAGTACAGCGGCCTCGTGCTCGTTCCGGAGATTTACGCGAACCTGACCGATACCGACGAAACCGGCAAGGATCTCAGCGAATTCATCCGCTACAAGAACGATTTCCTGCAGCCGCAGATGAACGCCAAGCAGGCAGCTGCCATCTTCGACAAGACCGAAAGCGAAGCGCTCGCCGTCGTCAACAATCTGATTGAGCGCAAGGTTGTCGGCCAGTTGAGCGAGGCGCATACGCTGCGCCGTTACAGCGAAGAACTCGATCGCCGCCGCCGCGAAATATCCGGCGAGATCTAGCCGAGAAGTTCGTCCAGCCAGCGCCGGTCAAGACAGGCTTCCAGCTCGGCCGCAACGTCGTCCAGGGCTTTCTCGACGCCGGCACGATAGTCATTCGTGTCGCCCGAAAGGCCAAAGCTGCGCAGCAAGCGAGAACGGTAGATGTCGCTGGCGAACAGCCCATGCAGATAGGTTCCCGCAATCCGGCCGTCTGCCGATACCGCGCCATCCGGCCTGCCATCGACGATCGCGAACGGCCGGCCACAGTCTTCGCCGGAGGTGATACCGAGATGGATCTGGTAGCCGGAAAGCGGGGACCCGTCCTCCACTGCTGTCGCAACACTGTTGCGGACGGTCTTTTCAGGCGCCATCTCCGTCTCGACGTCAAGCAGCCCGAGGCCCGCCATATCCACCGCATGTCCCTCGATGCCCAGGGGATCATGGACCTTGCGCCCGAGCATCTGATAGCCGCCGCAAATCCCGATCACCCGACCACCCCGCTTCACATGGGCCAGTATGTCGGCATCCCAACCCTGCGCACGCATATCAGCCAGGTCTGATATCGTTGATTTCGAACCGGGCAAGATCACCAGCCGCGCGTCCGCAGGCAGCCGCTCGCCCACGCGGACGAAAACCAAATCGACATCCGGCTCCGCCTTCAAGGGGTCGAGATCGTCGAAATTTGCGATGCGGGTAAAGACCGGCACGGCGACCTTGAGTGCCCCCGTGCCGCCGCGTGCGAGGCGTTCCAACGCCACCGAGTCCTCGGCCGGCAGACGCGAAGCGTGCTTGAGCCACGGCACGACACCGAAGCATGGCCATCCGGTGAAGCGGCGCACCGCATCGATACCCGTATCAAAGAGCGAGACGTCGCCACGGAACTTGTTGATGAGGTAGCCGGATATCATTGCCCGGTCGTCCTCGGAGAGGATCGTATGCGTCCCAACCAGCGAGGCGATCACGCCCCCCCGGTCAATATCGCCGACAAGCACGACAGGCACACCGGCACGGGTGGCAAATCCCATATTGGCGATATCGCCGGCCCTGAGATTGATTTCGGCGGGCGAACCTGCGCCTTCCACGATCACAAGATCCGCTCCGGCCGAAACGGCCGAAAAGCTCTGCATCACGTAGTCGAGGAGCGCTGGCTTGAGTTTCTGATAGTCCCGTCCCTTGGCCTGCCCCCAGACCTTGCCCTGAACGATGATCTGGCTGCCGTATTCGGATTGCGGTTTGAGCAATACAGGATTCATGTGCACCGAGGACGGCACACGCGCGGCAAGCGACTGCAGCCATTGCGCCCGGCCGATCTCGCCGCCGTCGTCGGCGACCGCGGCATTGTTCGACATGTTCTGCGGTTTGAAGGGACGGACCGAAAGGCCACGATTGGCAGCAAGACGGCAAAGCCCCGCGACAAGAACGGTCTTGCCGACATCGGAGCCGGTCCCTTGCAGCATGATGGCCTTGGTCATTGTCACGGAACTCCGGAGAACCCGACCCCCGCCTACAACGGCCTCTCTGCCGTGGTCAATCGCGAGCGCCGAAAATGCGAAGGCCACGTCACCCGCTTAGGGTAGCGCGGCCTGCCGAAATACGCTGGCGCATTCGCCCATACACGGCGAAGCTCACGTTCTCCGGGACGCATTACCTGATCCGGAGAAGCGGCGGTGTCCCCCGCCACGGAAGAACAGATACCGCCACATTGTTACCGGACGGTTAGCAACTCCCTAAGCAAAGATGAATTTCGGCATTTTCCGGCTTTGGGACGCTCGTGGTAACCTTTTGGTGGGGCTGGCAATACGTTTTCAAATCAGACGCTTAGACTTCACGCCTCATGCACAGAAGAACGATTGATTTCCACAGCCGAACGCGTAGGCTGCCATTCCAAGGCATCAAGACGAGCGCCACAGCAATAGCCGGACAAACAGGATAAAGATCTCCGCAAGACGCGGAACGCCTAGTTGTGGCGGGGCAGCAAGAATGGGAAGGCAAATGAGATCTCTCTGCACGTCGATCCTGCTCGCCGCAGGAATCTGTGCGGCCGCTACGACTGCGCAGGCTGCCGAATGCGGCAACGTCACCATCGCTGAAATGAAGTGGGCTTCGGCGGGTATTGCGGCCAACTTCGACAGGTTCATTCTTGAGAAGGGTTATGGCTGCTCTGTCAAAATCGTCCCGGGCGACACGATGCCGACCTTCCTGTCGATGAACGAGAACGGTGAGCCGGATATCGCTTCGGAGTTCTGGATCAATTCCGTCCGCACAGAACTCGACGGTGCGGTCAAGGAAGGCAGGCTGATCCTGGCGGCGGAAATCCTTTCGGAGGGAGCTGTCGAAGGCTGGTGGATACCCAAATTCGTCGCCGACGCTAACCCCAATATCCGCAGCGTACAGGATGCGCTCAAGCATCCGGAACTCTTCCCCGCGCCGGGAAATGCATCGCAGGGCGCCGTCTTTAGTTGCCCCGTCGGCTGGAGCTGTCAGATTTCGACATCCAACCTGTTCCGCGCGCTGGACGCCGAGAAGAGCGGGTTTCAGTTGATCGAAACCGGCAGCCCACAGGACCTTGATGATTCTATCGCAAACGCCTTCCAGAAAAAGGAGGGCTGGCTTGGCTATTACTGGGCACCCACGGCCGTCCTCGGCAAATACGACATGACGCGCCTGAGCTTCGGCGTGGGTCATGACAAGGCAGAATGGGATAAGTGCACATCTGTCCCCGGCTGCGCGCGGCCGCAGGTGAATTCCTATCCCGTCTCACGGGCCTTTACGATTGTCACCAAAGCCTTCGCCGACCGTGCCGGACCGGCCATGGATTACCTGAAGCTCCGCTCGTGGGACAATACGACAATCAACGAAGTGCTCGCCTGGCAGGATGACAACCACAAGAGCAACGAGGAAGCCACCGTCTACTTCCTCCAGAACTACGCCGCGCTATGGACCAAATGGGTTCCTGCCGATGTCGCGCAGAAGGTCAAGGCCGGGCTCTAGGAAGAGCAAAGCAATCGCTCACCAGACGGTGCAATATTCTTCGATTGGTCAGCGCAGGATTCGCGCAAGAGTGAGCGGGCAAAAGGAGCAGCCGTCTTCTGACGGTATCGGTTTCCTGTAAGCGGCGGCACCCAATCGTGCCAAGCTGCTTGCCCAGACGAAGAGAAAAAAGATGACATCCACCCCGTTTCCCGACCGCGACACAATCGCCTCGAAGCTTGCCAGCTCGGAGGAGCAGGAAAAATCCTACGTCTCCCTGCTGATGGAAAATGCGGCACAGGACGAGAACGTCATCGATGGTCTTCACCGTCACCTGAACAATGCCGCGAGCGCGCCATTCCTGAATACGCTGAAACTCGAGAGCCTTGGGAAATGGATTGGCGGCGCAGCGCCGGCCCGCCTGCAGATACGCCTCATGGAGGCAGCGAAATCAAGCCAGCACCCGGCCTATGCGGCGTTCCGGAGTGGGCTTTCGCGTTCCGGCGGGCTGGAAAGGGCCTACCCGCCGGCGGTGATCTGACGCCGTCTTACCTGGTGGCCGCGCGACCGACCGAACGACCTGCATCCTGAGTCGCGTTTACGGCATTTGCCGTGTCGCGACCGATGCCGCGGATTGTGTTTCCACACGAAGAAAGCACGAGCAGAATTGCGAGGGCGGAGCCGATCTTGGCCATTGTCGTCATTGCGAAATCCTTCTTTTCAATCGTCCACGCGCGGGCGACTCCGCGCGCATTAAACCCCGGAGGAAGAAAAGAGGTCCGTACTAAGTTGTCAAGCCGCTACGGCCTTGGCTTTTTCCGCAAAGGCAAAGCGGATGCTATCGGCTACCGCCCGCATCGGGTTGTTCATCTGTGACGCAGTGAGCAGCCTGATGTCGAAGGAACCGAGTTCGGGCAGCCCCTCCTGCACGCCGAGAATTGTCATCTCATCAGTGACATAGGAGCGCGGCAGGGGCGCGATCGCGAGGTCGGAAACGACGGCCGCTCGCTGGGCCATGGTGTGACCGCTAAGAAAAGCGACACGATAGCCGCGCTTCATTCGCTCAAGCTGAGACAGTGCCTCAGAGCGCCAAATGCAGCCATCCTCCCAGATCGAGATCGGCAGCGGATCGCGGCGGTGCGCCGTACCACATTTGGCACCGGCCCATACAAGCCTCTCGCGGAAGACGATCTCCCCATCCGTCGGCAGCGGACGCGTCGCGCAATTGATCAGTGCCAGGTCCAGGCGCTGCTCTTCCATGCGCTTCTTGAGGCCGATGCTCATGTCAATGGTGACATCGACCATGATGCTCGGGAAACTCTCGGCGAAGCTTTTCAGGATATTCGGCAGCAGCCGTTCGCCGATATCTTCAGGCGCGCCGAGCCGCACCACGCCGCTCAGCTCGGGCATGATGAACCGCGAGACGGCCTCGTTCGACAGAGCGAGGATGTTGCGCGCGTAGGAGAGCAGCACTTCGCCATGCTGGGTCAGACTGACCGATCGCGCATCACGCAGAAACAGCGTGGCGCCGAGTTGCTCTTCCAGCTTCTTGATCTGCATGGATACCGCCGACGGCGTCCGATAGACGGCTTCCGCGGCCGTGGAAAAATTGCCGGTCTCTGCAATGGCAACGAAGGTGCGCAGCACGTCGTTGTCAAGCAAAGGAATGGGACGGCGAAAGGGAATGCTCATCGTCACATCTTTCAATTTTTCTGAATTTGACTTCCATATCATTTTGTTTGATTGAAAGTCAACCCGACAATACCCTTGGTTCATAGCGGCTAGTACTGATGAAAGGAGGCCGCGATGAACACGCTCATTGTAATCTTCGACATCTTCTACGCATTCAGATCTCGTCAGATCTCACGTCAGACACGCAATCGCACACGAGATCAGTTGGCTCGACTGCCGAGGCATCTCGCTGATGACCTCGACCTACAGGCACTAGGTATGACCGTCCCTCGCTGAAGATGCGAGCGCCGCCAGCGGCTTCAAAGACGCATCGAAAGGTTCTAATATACGCTCCGGGCGCGGCGACGGAGCGTAAGGACCATCGCGATGAACGATGCGTGTTTCCAAGGCGATATCCCTGCAGCATACGATCGGTATCTGGTGCCGATCCTGTTTGACCCTTATGCCGCCGATCTGGCGCAGCGCCTGGCATCGGTTCATCCGCACCGCGTTCTCGAAGTCGCAGCAGGGTCCGGGGCCCTCACGCGCGCGATATCGTCGGCGCTTCCGCACGCCCAAATCATCGCCACCGATTTGAACCAGGCGATGCTGGATGTCGCCGCATTGAGACATTCTGGCGGGCATATCGCATGGCGACAGGCTGACGCGTTGAGCCTGCCCTTTCCCGATCACATCTTTGACACCGTCACATGCCAGTTCGGCGTCATGTTCTTTCCCGATAAGCAACGCGCCTACCGCGAAATCCTCCGCGTACTCAAGCCGAAAGGGACCTTCCTCTTCAGCACCTGGGACTCCCTCGAGAGCAACGCCTTCGCAAAGGTCATGATGACTGAGACGGATGCATTGTTTCCAGAAGATCCGCTGGACTTCTTCCGGCGAACGCCGCACAGCTATTTTGATGCCGAGGCGATCCTCTCGGAACTCGAACGGGCCGGATTCGAGTCGGCCGCTTTCACCAAGGTCGAAAAGACTGCCCATGCGTCCTCGGCAAGGGACGCCGCAACCGCCTTCTGCAAGGGCAGCCCGCTCCGCATGGAAATCGAAGCCCGCAACCCGAAATTCGACGTCGTGGCACGAGTCACGGCGGCTCTCGAGCAGGCTTTCGGCAAAGGTCCGATCGAAGGGCCGATGTCAGCGCTGGTGTTCACCGCCGAGGCGCCACGGTAGATATCACGCGCACGGCAGCCGCTCATTGTGCCGACGCGCGAAGGCGCGCACCAAAACACGGCTCGTCCGACAATGCCTCGAATTGTCGGAACTCCGATGCTAGGAGGCGTTCCTTGTGGGCAACGCACGCTTTGCTTTGTCGTTGCGCTGACTGCGTTTCCCTCAACTGCAGTCGCAGAGGCCCGGCGCTGTCCAAACCAGCACCGGGCTTTGTCCGCTCATCTCGACGATCTCCCCTCCATCTATTTCAGTATTGACTAAAATAAAACTTGAAATCGCCGCGTCGGAAACGATGATGCTTGCTGTCAGCTAGGAGGGGCGTTGATGTCACAGTATCAGGAGACGCGGCGGTTCAAATGCACGGGCGGCGCAGGAAATCCCTGCATTGTCATCGAACAGATCAGGGTTGCCGATGAAGCCATCCCTAGGCCCAGAACCGATTACATGACAATGGATGGCGAGGTCGCCAATCGCCTCGACAAGAAGCACTTCCTGATCTTGATGAAGGGTGAGGTTGTGAAGATCCAGAGGGCGCTGAGGAAGAAACTCTGAGCCGGGGCCCGTCGGCATCGGCGTCGCGGCGGGCAAGCCGGTCCTCTTCGGCAGACAGATCCTGTGGATCTTCGCATGACTAAGGCGTCACCGTTGGGTAGATGTCATCATCGCGTCATCTGACGGTGATGTTTTGACTCACCGAGCGCTGAGACTCGTTTTCATTCCGGCGCTGTTCACCGCTGGAATGACTTGATGCTGTATATCATTGCCGTCGCCGGTGCCCTGCTGGCAGCCAATACCCTCAGCCTTATGATCGCGGGATGGCGAATTCGGTCCCGCCAAGACAAGACGCCAAGTGTCGCTGTGCGTCCGCCTGTCTCGATCGTGATACCCCTTTGCGGCATAGAACAGTTCTCGCGGGAAACACTCGAAAGCGCGCTGATCCTGGATTGGCCCGACTACGAAGTCATTTTTTGCGTTGCAGACAAGGCCGATCCGATCATTGGTCTGGCGGAGAACACCCTCCGAGCAAGGCCGCTGGCAAATGCAAGAATTTTGATCGGGGATGACCGCATCAGCGCAAATCCGAAACTCAACAACTGCGTCAAGGGCTGGAGCGCGGCGGCGCATGAATGGGTCGTCCTTGCCGATTCCAATGTCCTGATGCCGGCGAACTATCTCGCACGCCTTATGGCCGCATGGCGACCCGACAGCGGCCTCGTTTGCTCGACGCCACTTGGCTCCCGTCCGAGCGGATTTTGGGCGGAGGTCGAATGTGCTTTTCTCAACACCCACCAAGCCCGTTGGCAATATGCCGGGGAAGCGCTTGGATTCGGCTTCGCGCAAGGCAAGAGCATGCTCTGGCAAAAGACGATCCTCGACGCCCACGGTGGCATCCAAGCCCTTGCGGCCGAGATCGCAGAAGACGCCGCCGCCACAAAGCTGGTCAACAGCATGGGCCTCAAGGTGCATCTCGTCGCCGGACCATTCGAGCAGCCCCTAGGCAGAAGGACCTTCCGCGAGCTCTGGGCCAGGCAGTCTCGTTGGGCGCGGCTGAGACGCGTCACTTTCCCGCACTTCTTCGCGCCGGAGATCCTGCTTGGCGTGGTTCCTCCCCTATTGCTGGGCCTGAGCGCTGCCGTCGTTTCCGGCACCAGTCTCGTTACTACAACCCTGGCAGTCTTATGCACCGCCTACGCGCCGGAACTTATTCTTGCAGCCCGCAAGCATTGGCACCTATCCCTGCTGTCACTCCTCGCAATGGTTACCCGCGATGTCTTGCAGCCAGCGATCTGGACACGGAGTTGGTTGAGAGGCAGTTTCGATTGGCGCGGAAATATTATGGTGATCAGATCGCAGGAATCGCGCCCGGAGGGTGGAGTAGCCGAACCGATTGCAGGCCCCTAAACTAGGGCAATCGACATACCGCGACGGCCGCCAGCCGCCCAAGTTGCCCTCGGGACATATGAATCCGCCCCGCCAGATCGGCCACTGTTCCGCCGGCAGCGCTGTGCCCGCATCTCCCTTTAGATCAACACCATGCGTGGCGGCTCCTCCCCGCGCCGCCGGTAGGCACGACGCCCCTCGAATTGAATTGGCCGTGTCGGCAGATATCAATCCGCCGCGCGTCGCCATCGTTCAAAATCACTGATGATATCCATAAATGCTATTCGTTTGATTGATGGGACGAAAACACCCATATTTTACTCATCAAACAAGGCGTCATCCGACGAAGAAAGGAACGGCTATGACGACGATTACCTTCAGGCACACCAAGGCGTCCTCAAGCGAAGCTCATGCGCATATTGTCGACTATGCCCGCAAGCTGGTTCATGCTTGGCACCAGTGGCAGGCCGCCCGCGAAATCGAATCCATGCCCTTCGACATGCGTAAGGACATTGGCTGGCCGTCGGCGGATGGCGAGGATGAACGCAAGGTTATGTAATGAATCCGACATTCCTCCCCGCGTGAGAGCGGCGCCCGCCTTCGTGCAGCGCCGCTTTCTCCGTCTTTAGGGGCTCCTAATTAAATCTTGAATTTCAGAGACATATATTTTCTTCGAGCGCCTTTTTCGAACTTTTGAAGAACGCAAACGTCATTTGACCATCGTCAATTTCAGCAATGTCGCAAATTTGCTCTTTGCGGCCGCATTTATCCATGAGAATGTCGCTTTCAGGATATCGAAACGACGTATTCCAAGCAACGAATAGTGCATTCGCACCTCCAGCACGGATTTGTCTCATGAACAAGATGTCGCACAAGCAACGCTCTCTCGTCTTCTTCATGGTTCCGCAGTTTACGATGCTGCCCTTTTCAGCGGCGATCGATACCCTGCGCATAGCCAACCGCATGCTCGGCTACCAGGCCTACACGTGGCGGCTGACCTCGGTTGACGGGCAGAAGGTCTATTCTTCCTGCGGCATCGGCGTCGAGGCAAATACGTCGCTGGCCGATGAGCGCCGCAATCTCGGCGGCGAATATCGCCCGAGCATGGTGCTGGTCTGTTCCGGCATCGATGTCGAAGACTTCAACAACAAGTCCGTCAGTGCTTGGTTGCGCGAATCCTACAACCGCGGCGTCGCCGTCGGCAGCCTTTGTACCGGCGCGCACATCCTCGCACAGGCGGGGCTTCTGAACGGCAAGCGCTGTGCTATCCACTGGGAAAACCTGCCGGGCTTTTCGGAAGCCTTTCCGCAGGCCGAGGTCTATGCCGATCTCTATGAAGTGGACAGTAATCTCTACACCTGCGCCGGCGGCACGGCGTCGCTGGACATGATGCTGAATCTGATCGGCCAGGATTTCGGCGAAACGCTGGTGAACCGGGTCTGCGAGCAGCATCTGACGGATCGCGTCCGCAGCCCGAACGATCGCCAGCGCCTGCCGCTGCGCGCGCGCCTCGGCGTCCAGAATGCCAAGGTTCTCTCCATCATCGAACTGATGGAAGGCAACCTCTCCGAACCGCTCTCGCTGCTTGAGATCGCGGACGGCGTCGACCTGTCACGCCGCCAGATCGAGCGGTTGTTCCGTCAGGAAATGGGGCGCTCGCCGGCGCGGTATTATCTGGAAATACGGCTTGATCGCGCCCGCCACCTGCTGGTGCAGTCCTCCATGCCGGTCGTCGAAGTCGCCGTCGCTTGTGGCTTCGTTTCGGCCTCACACTTCTCCAAGTGTTATCGCGAACTCTATCATCGCTCGCCGCAACAGGAGCGCGCAGAACGCAAGATGACGATGGCAACCGCACGCCAGGCCATCGCCGCGTGATCTCAGCCCGGGCGGCTATTGAGCCGCCTCCGCCGTCATCCGCGCGTCGGAATAGACCTGATTGCGCCCTTTGTGCTTGGCCATATAGAGAAACTGGTCGGCGGCATTGAGATAGTTGTCGAAGGTTTCATAGTCGGAAATCTCGGCAACGCCGATCGACACGGTGACGGAAAGCTCCTCGTCATCGGCCATCACCTTCATGCGTGAGATATCCGACCGTATCTCATCACACAGCTTGCTCGCGGCCATTGAATCCATCATCGGGAACAAGATCGCAAACTCCTCACCACCGAGGCGCGAAAGAAGGTTGTCGCTTCCCTCGAAGATCGTTGCAAGCCGGTCTGCGACCGCCTTCAGCACCTCGTCTCCGATCTCGTGCCCGTATGTATCGTTCAACCGCTTGAAATGATCGATGTCGAGGATCGCGACAGCGGCCGCGGTCTTCTGGCGCAGGCAGTCATTCACCAGCTTGGGCCCGAGATCGTAGAAGTAGCGGCGATTGTAGAGGCCAGTGAGGTAGTCGCAGGCCGCAGCCGCCCGAAGCTGCTTCAGCTGCGCCAAAGTCTCGACGTTGTTGGCGACCCGGCACTGCAGTTCCTCAGCCACGAACGGCCTATAGAGAAAATCCGAAGCGCCGGCCTTCAGAAAGCTCACAGAGAGCAGGCGATCGCTCGAAGATGAAACCCCGATGATCCGCAGCCGATCAGAGCCGAAGTGCCGCCGTATCCGCCGCGTCAGCTCGCAACCGCGCATGTCGGGCATATGATGATCAGTGATGACGACCTCGATATCGTCGTAGGTCTCAAGCGCGGCGAAGGCCTCGAGGCTGGAAGCGGCTTCCACAACCATATACTGTTGCGCTTCGAGCAACCCGACCAGGAGTTCGCGCGCGGAAGGGACATCGTCGACCACGAGCACCCGTATCTTCCTGTTCGATAATGCCCGCCTGACGCTGGCAACAACGCTATCGAGCGCGAACTCGTTGTCTTTCAGCACATAGTCGATGACATTGCGCTCCATGATGCGATTGCGCGTATCGAGGTCGAAAGTGGCGGTGAAGACAATGGTCGGGATACTGGCCTGTATGGTGCAGTCGAGCGCCTCGCCATAGGGTGCGTCCGGCAAATTGAGGTCGACAATCGCCATTGTGTAATCGTTTGGCGACTGGGCGATCGTCTCTTCGAGGATTTTCAGGGAGGCGCACGGTTTGACGTTCAGGCCGAGTTCTGCATGAAGCCGGTGGCACAGAACCGCTGAAAACATCCGGGAATCTTCAACCAGGAGCACCCGCTGGCCACCAAAACGTGGTCCGAATCCATCCCGATGGAGATCCTCCTGGAACGCCATTCACTCCTATCCCCCAGAAAGCCGCCGCAGTCCGAATCGACCGTCTTCTCGACTTTTATGAAGATAACTCACAGAAACACGCCTGAGAAGATATCGAGACTTGGCAACACCGGAAATTGCATAAATCTCCGTTTCAGGGGGTGTGAATGCGTCCCACCTACAATCCTCGAGCGCAGGAAGTGCGTCAGGCAACGGCCCGCTCCCTGCGCATCAACTGGATCTGCAGCAGCGTGTCGAGGTTCTGGTTGACGCGGCAGTAGAACTCTTCGTCGATGAATGGGCGCAGCATGAAGTCGTTACCGCCGGCTTTGAGGAACCGCGCCGACAGCAGCCGGTTGGACGATGACGACACGCCGATGATGCGCAACTCGTGCGAGCCGATGTTGGCGCGTATGCGTCGCGTCAGCTCGAAGCCATCGATATCGGGCATGTTGTAGTCGGTGATCATCAAGCCGATGTCGCGATTCGCCTTGAGGATTTCGAGCGCCTTGGCGCCGCTTTCCGCGGTGTTGACCCGGAAATTGTAGCGCTTGAGGCGGCTCGAGAGCAGCGCGCGGGCCGTAGCGCTGTCATCGACAATCAGAACATGATGACGATGATTGGTAAGGAAGCGGCAGATCGATTCGGCAAGAAGATCAACCGCGAAGACATTGTCCTTGAGGATGTAATCGACGATGTCCTTGGCGATCAGCTTGTCGCGCATACCTTCTTGGAACGTGCCGGTGAAGACGATGGTCGGGATGCTGAGATCGACCAGATATTCCAATGCTTCGCCATTTTCGGCACCGGGCAGATTGATGTTGGAAATGGCAAGCGTGATCGGGTCGGTGGACTTGTCATATGACAGCTGCAGCTCTTCGAAACTCCGGCAGATCTCCACGTCGATATCGAAAAGCTCCTTCAGCCGCCTGCCGATCATCGATGTGAAGACATTGGAATCCTCGGCGAGAATAATGCGCGCACCGGCAAACATGCCTCCGGAATATTGCATTCCTGAAATACCCAAAAACGCCATTTCGAAACCTTTTGATAAAATGGTATCCCCGCTTCAAAGCGGTACAGTAGCCGGTTTGAATAAGTATTAATCGGCTGCGGTCACTGACCAACAAAAAGGCGGCCACGAGGGCCGCCCTGACTTTCTTCGAAACATGCTTAAAGGACTATGCCCTCAGCGCGGCGTTGTCCGGATCGAAGGGGCTCTCGCCGACGACGGTGGCGTTGTACGTCGTGCCGAGGATCTTGATCTTCAGCTTCGTGCCTTCCTTGGCGTAGTCGGGACGCAGCATCGCCAGCGCCAGCGACCGATTGATGCGGAAGCCGAAGGTGCCGTTTGTCGCACGTCCGACGAGCTCGCCAGCCTCGTTGTAGATGGCTTCGGAACCGCGGGCATCGACATCGTTGCCGGTCTCGACGACGAGGGTCGCGAAGTTCCACTTCAGCCCCTTGTCCTTGTAGGCCAACAGCCCCTCACGACCGAGGAACTCCTTCTCCGGCTTGATGAAGCGATAAAGCGCCGATTCATAGGCGTTGTACTCGATCGACATCTCGCGGGGGATGAGACGGTAGGACTTCTCGATCGACATCGACAGCATCGCGCGAATACCGAACGGCTTGATGCCGAATTCGGCCCCGGCTTCCATCAGCTTGTCGAAGATGTAGTTCTGCATCTCGATCGGATGATGCAATTCCCAGCCAAGCTCGCCGACGAAATTGACGCGCAGCGCATGTGCGCTCGCAACGCCGATCGAGATCTCCTTGCCCGACAACCACGGGAAGTCCTTGTTCTCAAGGCTCGTCCGCGTGAGCTTCTTGAGCAGGTCACGCGACTTGGGACCGGCAAGCACCAGCACACCGAGTCGCTGCGTGATCTGCTGCAGCCGAACGGAACCATCGGTCGGCGCGAGCCCGCGCAAATAGTCATGGTCGTGCGCCTCGTAGGCGCCGGCTGACACAAGGTAGAAGCGGTTCGGAGCCCATTCATAGACCGTGAACTCGGCGCGAACGCCACCGTGAACCGTCAGCATGTGGCAGAGCGCGATGCGACCGCGCTTCTTCGGGATGGCGTTGGCAAAGATCGATTCCAACCAGGCGCGTGCGCCGGGGCCGGAGACTTCCATCTTGGCGAAGGCGGACATGTCGAGCACACCGACATTCTTGTGCACATTCATGACTTCGTTGCCGACATGCTCGAAGTAGTTCGAGCGCCGGAACGACCAGCGTTCAAGGATGCGACCATCCTCTTCAGGATCGGAGTGATTATGGTTGGTGAGGACATCCTCGCCAACGCCAATCTGATCCTTCGGCAGGTCGTAGCCTTCAGGTGCAAACCAGTTGGCGCGCTCCCAGCCATAGACGGAACCGAAAACAGCACCCAGCTCCTTCAGGCGATCGTAGACCGGCGTCGTCTTCAGCGGACGAGCGGCACCGCGCTCTTCATCGGGATAGTGCATGGTGAAGACGTTGGCGTAGGCCTCTTCGTTCTTGGCGATGAGGTAGCCTTCGGTCGCATAGGGACCGAAACGACGCGGATCGACGCCCATCATGTCGACGGTCGGCTCGCCATCCACGATCCATTCCGCCAACTGCCAACCGGCGCCACCGGCTGCGGTGATCCCGAAGGAGTGCCCCTCGTTGAGCCAGAAATTGCGGAGGCCCGGTGCGGGACCAACAATCGGGTTGCCATCGGGCGTATAGGCGATCGCGCCGTTATAGACCTTCTTGATGCCGACTTCACCAAAAGCAGGGACGCGGGCGATCGCGGTCTCGATATGCGGCATCAGGCGATCGAGCTCTTCCTGGAAGAGTTCGTACTCGCTCTCATCCGACGGACCGTTGACGTAACAGACTGGCGCGCCGTGCTCGTACGGCCCGAGAATGAGGCCGCCATTCTCTTCGCGCATGTACCAGGCGCTGTCGGATTCGCGGAGCACGCCCATCTCCGGCAGGCCCTTGGCCTTGCGCTCGAGGATCGCCGGATGCGGCTCGGTGACGATATACTGGTGCTCGACCGGGATAACCGGAATGTTGATCCCGACCATCTCTCCGGTCTTGCGGGCAAAGTTGCCGGTACAGGAGATGATGTGCTCTGCCGTGATCTCGCCCTTGTCCGTCGTCACCTTCCAGAGGCCATCATGCTGCTGCTCGATCGCGGTGACTGTGGTGTTGCGATAGATCGTGGCACCGCGGTCGCGCGCACCCTTGGCGAGCGCCTGGGTCAGATCTGCAGGCTGGATGTAGCCGTCATCGGGATGCTGGATCGCGCCGAGGAGACCATCCGTCTCGCAGAGCGGCCAAATCTCCTTGACCTGCTCCGGCGTCAGTACGTTGACCTTGACGCCAATCGTCTCCGCGATGCCGGCATAGTACATGTACTCGTCCCAGCGATCCTTGGTGCGCGCCAGACGAATGTTGGAAACCTGGCTGAAACCGACGTTCATGCCGGTTTCCTTTTGAAGCTCCTGATAGAACCGAACCGAGTACTTGTGGATCTGGCCGACCGAGTAGCTCATGTTGAACAAAGGCAGCAGACCCGCGGCATGCCATGTCGAACCGGAGGTCAGTTCCTTGCGTTCGATCAGGACGACATCGTCCCAGCCCTTCTTGGCGAGGTGATAAAGCGTCGAAACGCCAACGACGCCGCCGCCGATGACCACTGCGCGCGCATGTGTCTTCATGGAGAATTACCCTCTGTTCTACTAACCTGTCCGACGAATGCCGCCGACGGAAATCGCCTTAGCGAACTATGCAGCGAGGCCGGGCTTGCCAAATGCCTGTTTACGACATGCGAAAAGCTTGCCGCGACTGCATGCAAATAGGCAAGCCGCAAAAGGCCTTTGGTCGAAGATCCGTGGACAAAAATTGTGATCAGAGCGCGCCGTCGTTCACTTTACGACGGCCGATCCCTTGATGATGTCGATCGTTTCGCCGCCATCGAGCCCGATGCGATCACCGTCAGGCGCTGTGATGAAGCAGCCCGACTGGCAGAACGTCTCGGATGCACCAGGATCGAGCACGAGCTGCATCTTGTGACCGCCCTCGGAAAGGACGATCACAACAGCGGCGCTATCGGTATTGGTGATGGAAGCTGCGTGAGTTTGGCCTACGGCCATGAGCGAAAAAAGCAGTACGACGGCAAATCTTGCCATGCAGTGCGGCGCGGATGTTGCGCCCTCCCTCGGAGCGTCTCGGCGCTGCTGCCCCCAGCAGCGAAAACCCGATTGCAGGCGTTATACGGCGACCGCTCTGAACGATCGCTGAACAACGCCTTTACCCCTTGAGATTGCCATCAGCCGACTTACCGCGCAACCGGCGCACAGTGCCGGCCTCGTCGTCCATTTCGCTCGTCTCGGAGACATCTTCGATCTTCGCCGGCGCCTTGCTTGCGGGAGTTGCCCCTCCGACTTGGTCCGGCTGGCGATGGAATACGACATCGCTTTGCGGAAGCGGGATTTGGACGCCCTCCTCCCTGAATCTCTTGAGGATCGCGATCCGGAGATCGTTCCGGACCTTCAGGCCGTCCCCCATGTCAGCAAGCATGAAGCGAAGCTCGAAATCCAGCGAATACGGCCCGAAGCGAAGGAACTCGACATGCGGCTCAGGATTGCGCAGGACGACAGGCACGGCATTCACCAGCTCCAGCAGGATGTCCATCACCTTCTGCGGATCGGAATCGTAGCTCACCGAAACCGGAATTTCGGAGCGCCCCATCTTGTTGCGATGGGTCCAGTTACCGACCGATGCGTTGATCAGCTCGGAATTCGGCACGATGATCGACTGCTTGCGGAATGTCTCGATCTCGGTTGCGCGCACGGAGATGCGCTTCACGATGCCCTCAGCGGTACCGGAAACCACGTGGTCGCCGACCTTGAACGGCCGTTCTACGAGCAAAATCAGACCGGAAACGAAGTTCGACACGATGTTCTGGAGGCCGAAACCGATGCCGACCGAAAGCGCCGAGGCAACGAGCGCGAGGTTTGAGAGGTCGATGCCCGCAGCGGAAACGCCGACAATCGCCGCAAGACCAACGCCAAGGTAGCCGATTCCTGTCTTGACCGAATTTCGAACGCCGAGGTCGACGTGGCTCCGCGCCATGACGTTGCTGTCGAGCCAGCGCTGGATCCAGCGCGTCAGCAGGTAGCCGCCTGCAAAGAGAAGGACACCAGTCATTATCCCGACCAGCGAAATGCTGATCCCACCCAGCCTGACCTCCGTGAGAAGGCGATAGGCGATAAGTTCAAGATCCTGGATGTGGAAGCCCCACAGGAGCAGCACCAGCGGAATCCCAACTATCAGCGCGACGGCCGAGATGCACATGCCAACCAACAGGCCCGCTTGGTCGATGGCAACAGGGCCGAGTTTGAAACGCTTTTGGAGGAAACGACCAAGCGATGTCTCGCCAAAAGTCTCGCTGCGTGAAATCGCTTTGCCCGACAGGAGACCGATATAGGTCGTGACGATGATCGCGCCGGTGATGATCAACTGGGTCGCAACAAAGCGCGCAAGCCCGACATAACCAGTCAGCGCGGTTATGATCAGCCCCGCACCCAGGACGCGCAGAATGATCGCCATGCCCCGCGGCCAATGGCGTCCCGGCGCGTCAGGATCGCCATTTCGCGCCAGCATCGGCCTGCCAAACGAGGCAGCAATCAGGATGAAGCCGATGATCAATGCCGCAATCAAACTTTTGACCACGGTCAGGACGAGTGGGGACCCCATCGCCTCGCTGATGCTGCCGAAGAGGTAGTCAAGCGCATTGACGATGGCCATCGCGAGCAAGCAGGCTCCGATGGAACTCGCACCGCGGTTGGAAAGCTTGACGAGACGCCATTGCGGCTCCTTCGGTGCGAACACCGCATTGGTGAAACGCCTGACGAAATAGATCAACCCGATCGCACCGAAGAGCGCCCCGATGATCGGCGCGATATCCGGTCTCAGAACGTTGAAACTGTTGAGGAAGAAATAGGAGGTCACCAGGAGCGTAGTAAGCGCGAACGTCCGGATCAGCGTCGACCAGAAAGCAATCGAGAGACGATTGATATAGGAGGGCTGCTCGTCCGTTTCCTTACGCTGCAGGTAGCGACCGAAGATGCGGTAACCGCCGGACAACAGCACCAACGCCGTCACAAGCGACATGAAGATGGCCGCGAAGAACGCGAAAGCCTTGAACTTCAGTACAAATCCCAGCCAGCTTCCAAGGGCTTGGACAAACTCCGACCCCTCTTGGACGAAGGCGCGCGCCGCATCGTCAATAACAGAAACCGAGACATCGGTGCGTCGCAGCAAGGTCGCGGCGAAAAGCTGTCGGCGTGTTTCAGCGATAACGTTACCAAGCTTGCTGATGGAAGCAGAGAGGGTCTCGGCATCACCGGTAACGGCGTTAATCTGGGCGCGCTCGGCCGTCAGGGCGTTGCGTTCGGTCGTAACGATCTCCGCTTCGGCCGGCTGCCCTTCCTTTGGTGGATCGCCTAGCTCGCCAAGGCGGTTCTTGATCTGGTCGAGCCGCGGCCGGAGGCCGACGGATATGTTGAGAACCGAGCGCCCAAGTTCGTCGGTCTTTCCGGCGAGAGCCACCAGCGCGTCGTCATCGTCGCCTTTCTGCCTTACGCCGTCCTCGAGCGCGACGAGGTCCTGCTTTGCCTTCTCCAGCGCCTTAGCGGCCTGCTCGATCGGACCGTCAGCAACTGAAGCCTGCTCGGTCGCCTGGGGCTGTTGCTCGGCCTGCGGTTGAGGCGCCTGCGCGCTTGCAAGGCTCGCGCCAACGGTCGCCAGCGCAGCGACTAGGAAAATGCGAAGCAAGAGTTGGGTCGGCCGCAAAATATCCCCGCTCGGAAGGTTCTGGATCAAAATTGGAGTCCAGTTTTTCATAAGAAAGAAAGGCAACAGAAAGGCGACGCGCTCAGAAGCCTGCACCCGGCTGTGCCAGATATTCTAGTTCTGCCACGGTCGATTGTCGTCCGACGATGGCGTTTCGATGCGGAAATCGACCGTGGGCGGCGATCACCTTATGGTGGCGAAGCGCATAGTCGATATATTCCTCATCGCCAAGCGCCCTGAATAGTGCCACGGCACGATCCTGCTCGGCCAGATCTTCGCAGTGCTCGAAGGGCATGTAAAAAAACGTCCGGCATTCCGGGCTGACCTGCTGGTCGGCGCCAGCTTCCACGGCAAGCTTTGCTTCCCGCAGCGCAAGCCCATCGGTGGCAAAGGCGAGCGGTGTCGTGCGGTAGATGTTGCGAGGAAACTGGTCCAGCACGATTACTGCGGCAAGCCTGCTGTGGGGCGTCGCACGCCACTCCTCCGACACGTCGCGCGAGAGCGCAAGATGCGTGTCGCGGAAGCGCTTGCGAATATCCCGATCAAGCTCCGTCGTCGCTTTGAACCATTGATCGCGGCCGCACTCCTCGAACCAGAAGTCGAAGACCTCCTGTGGCGTGCAGACATATCCGAGTTTCATATTTCCTCCCGCGAGAGCCGCCCGACTGCACGGCGGCCAACTATTTCGTGCCGATCTTGTGACCCGACACCTCGGCGCCTGCATCCGGCACCAGCCGCAGGAAGCTCACTGACGATATGATGCCGATTGCGCCGACGACAAGAAACGCCCATCGGAAATCGACGAGCCCCGGCCCCTCGACACCGCGCAAGGCGACGGAGATGTTGAGCACCGCCGCCGCGATCGCCACGCCGAGCAACATCGAAATCTGCTGCAGCATGCTCGACAGAGTGGAAGCCGAACTGCGTTGTGCAGAACTGATATCGGCAAAGGCCAGTGTATTCAGTGCCGTGAATTCCATTGAGCGCGAGAGACCCGCGGTCATCAACAGCACGTAGATAACAATACGCGGCGTCTCGGGTACGAGAAAGCCGCAGGCGGCAATCGCCGATGCAGCAATCAACCCGTTGAAGAAGAGCACCGCGCGAAATCCAAACCTGGCGAGCAGCGGTGTCGTGACGACCTTCATGCCGAGGTTTCCGAGAAAGTAGACCAGCAGATAGGCACCCGCTTCGATCGAGCTCAATCCGAATCCGAGTTGGAAGAGGAGCGGCAAGAGGAAGGGCGTCGCGTTGATCGCGAGACGGCTCGCCGTCCCGCCTGAAAGGGTCGCGATCGCAAAGGTTTGCACTTTGAAGGCAGAGAGATCGAGCAATGGATTGCTGACTCGCCGGAAATGCCGGGTCGCCATGACCGAGAGCACGAGCCCTGCCACCAGCATCAGCAAAATTGGTACCAGCCCGCCATGCCACTTCACCGAGAACTCAAGTGCTGCCAGCAGGAAGGTCAATCCGCCGCCGCTGAGAACGAAGCCAAGTAAATCCAGCCGCCCGGCATCTTCCTCGCGCTGTTCCGGCACGAAACGAAGAACCAGCGCCATGCCGAGCACCCCGATCGGCACATTGATGAGGAAGTTCCAATGCCAACTTGCGTAGGTGGTGATGAAGCTGCCGAGCAGCGGACCGACAACGGGAGCCGTCAGCGCCGGCCAGGTTATCAGCGCGATCGCCTGGACGAGCTCCGATTTGCGGGCATTCTTGAGGACAATGATCCGGCCGACCGGCGTCATCAGCGCACTGCCCGCGCCCTGCACCGCGCGGGCGATGACAAACTCCGCAAGCCCATCGGAGAGCCCACAGAAGAGCGATGCGATCGTAAAGACGGCGATCGAGGCCATGAAGACGCGCCGTGCGCCGTATCGATCCCCAAGCCATCCCGAAAGCGGAATGAAGGCCGCCATCGTCAGCATATAGACCGTGATGCCGATGCTCATGGATATCGGTTGAACGCCAAAACTCGCCGCCATCTGCGGCAATGAAGTGGTGACGATGGTGCCGTCGAGAATCTGCATGAAAAACGAAACGGCAACGACCAGCGCGACGATCTTTGCCCTGCGGATGCTCTCCACATCGTCTTTCTCAGTCGTCTGCATAGCTGTCATTGATCTGCCGATGTGGAATGGATGCATCCGGATAGAATGGACACAGAAGCGGGATCCGAGGCGTGCCGAACAGCACTACCGCTTGATAGGCCGATCGGCGCAACCCG
>Ga0207426_1000696_pt1 | contig 40336 bp, 32 predicted proteins | sample AraplaMF_Cvi_mMS_FD_184265 | JGI IMG/M metagenome (GOLD analysis project Ga0207426, IMG submission 184265) | Arabidopsis root microbial communities from the University of North Carolina, USA - plate scrape MF_Cvi_mMS (SPAdes) (version 2) | ecosystem: Host-associated > Plants > Roots > Endosphere... | reverse complement strand
GCCCGCTTTACAGATATTCAAGGTCCGGATATCCGGGATATCTGCTATGCGACACAGAACCGCCAATCTGCGGTAAGGGACTTGAGCAAGCTGGTCGACGTGATCTTGGTGGTGGGCGCTGCCAATAGCTCGAATTCGAACCGGCTCCGCGAAATCGGCACTGAAGCCGGCGTCGCGAGTTATTTGATTGCCGACGGCAGCGAGCTCAATCCGGCGTGGTTGAAAGATGCCAAGACTGTCGGCGTGACGGCCGGCGCTTCGGCGCCTGAGGTACTCGTGGATGACGTGATCGAAGCGATGCGGCGGATCGGACCGGTCAAGGTCCAGGTGCTGCCGGGCCGCGAGGAAAACATCGAATTCAGGCTTCCGGCCCAACTGGCTGCGAGCTGACCCACCCGAATTTCAAGCCCAGAAAGAAACGTGTAATGGCTATCCCCTTCTTCAAGGAAATGCGTATCGGCGGCTATTTGCTCAAGCAGAAACTGCTTGGCCGCAAGCGCTATCCGCTCGTGCTGATGCTGGAGCCGCTGTTCCGCTGCAACCTCGCCTGCGTCGGCTGCGGCAAGATCGACTATCCGGATGCAATCCTGAACCGCCGCATGACGGCGCAGGAGTGCTGGGACGCCGCCGACGAGTGCGGCGCGCCGATGGTGGCGATTCCCGGCGGCGAGCCGCTGATCCACAAGGAGATCGGCGAGATCGTGCGCGGCCTCGTGGCGCGCAAGAAGTTCGTCTCGCTCTGCACCAACGCGCTGCTGCTCGAGAAGAAGCTCGACCTGTTCGAGCCCTCCCCGTACCTGTTTTTCTCCGTGCATCTCGACGGCCTGAAGGACCACCACGACAAGGCCGTGTCGCAGAAGGGCGTGTTCGACCGCGCCGTCTCCGCGATCAAGGCGGCCAAGGCGCGCGGCTTCACCGTCAACGTCAACGCCACCATCTTCGACGGCCACCCGGCCGAGGAGATCGCGAAGTTCCTCGACCTCACCGTCGAGCTCGGCGTCGGCGTCTCGATGTCGCCGGGCTACGCCTATGAGCGCGCGCCGGACCAGGAGCACTTCCTGAATCGCACCAAGACCAAGAAGCTGTTCCGCGACGTCTTCGCGATGGGCAAGGGCAAGAAGTGGAACTTCATGCATTCCGGCCTGTTCCTGGACTTCCTCGCCGGCAACCAGGAATACGAGTGCACCCCGTGGGGCATGCCCGCCCGCAACATCTTCGGCTGGCAGAAGCCCTGCTACCTGCTCGGTGAAGGCTACGCCAAGACCTTCAAGGAGCTGATGGACACCACCGACTGGGAAACCTACGGCACCGGCAAGTACGAGAAGTGCGCCGACTGTATGGCCCATTGCGGCTACGAGCCGACCGCAGCGACCGCAGCCCTCAACAACCCGATCAAGGCGATGTGGGTGTCGCTGCGCGGCATCAAGACCACCGGCCCGATGGTGCCGGAGATCGACATGTCCAAGCAGCGCCCGGCGCAGTACATCTTCTCGGAGCAGGTGCAGAAGAAGCTCTCCGAGATCCGCAAGGACGAGGCCGCTGCGGCTCAGGAAAAGGCGGCGCGGAAGGCTTCGACCGCCGCGTAAGCGCGCAGCAACAGATCGAACGAGCAAGGCCCGGCCGCGAACGCGACCGGGCCTTTTCATTTGCGCAAGTCTCATGGAGCTTGGAAGCACGCTACTCACCCCAGCGTCATTGCGAGCGCAGCGAAGCAATCCAGAATCGTTCCGCGGAGACAGTCTGGATTGCTTCGCTGCGCTCGCAATGACGGAGTGTGCAGCACCAGGTTGCTCTCGCAATCCACTCTCTCCATCGCAGATACACCTCCGCGATCCCGCGGCACGTTTCGCCCGGGTCTTGCTGTGGTTGTTCGCCCCTGGAAGCCAGAGGACGCAGGGAAGGCCGGGCGCCGGTGGCACCCGCAGATCCGTGCGCTACAGAAATGCACACGGGGGTGGATCACAGGTGATGCCGATCGCCCGGCCTTCCCTGCGCGGATGGTTTTAACGGTGTCCTTCGTGCTCTCCTCGGGGAGCGTTGCACTATTGCCCCCGTCGCCGTCGCGGCTAATCGATGTGCGCGCCCGGTTGGGCCGCCACATCACCGCGAGGCTTGACGCCAGAACCCCGGGCGTCGGGACCACACGACTTCTCCGTCCGCGGACGGCCCTGCCGGAAGCATCGAGGGCTCGCGTGTGCTCGCCCCCGATCTCCAGCCTGGCCGCTCTGACGGCGCCGTGTCGTATCGCGTCGCGCATGACTCACGGGTTGCCCGCCCTGTCATCGCCTTCGCGCCGGCGCTGCCGCGTCCACCGCACCCCGGCCCGCATCTCGTGACGATCGCGAAGCGCCCCTCTGGCAGGACCGGGATGACCGCCTATGCCATAAATCCGAAATTCGGTAAAGTGGAATATTTTCACAGGCAGGGATTGACGGGTGCTTCGCCTGCTTTGCCCGACGCCTCGCAACGGCCCGGTCGCCACCGCGACCGGGCCTTCTGTTTTGTTCAGCTCACGCGTCGAGAGGTTTGCGTCACCTCAGAAGTGAACCTCGGTGCGCATACCAAGAACCACGGCATTGTCGGTCTTCAGGCCCGCGGCGTTGTAGCCGCGCCCGCCGGGATTGATCACATATTGCGCGTCGAACTTGAGGTTCAGCCAGCCGGTCGCCTGCCATCCGTACCAGACCTCGAGCGGCACTTCGTTGCCACCGGCATTGGGGCTGAGGGCCGCCGAATTCACGTGGGTGGTACCGACCGCGACGCCGACTTCGTCCTGGGGACGCCAGCTGAACGTTCCGGTATGCCGGAAGCCCAGGGCGACCTGGTAGTCCTGAAACGACGTCCGGTGATCGGCGACGGTCGTATTGAGAAAGGTGTACCAACCCTGCGCGCCGGGACCGTCAACGGTCAAGCGCTGAAGGATGGACTCGTAGATGCCGTAGCGGCCGCGTTGATCGCCGAGATTTTGATCCGGGACACCTCCAATGCCTGGGATGGTGGAGACGATACCGGGAAGGCCGCCATCGATGGTCGATGCGTTGTCGTACCAGCCGCCGAATCGCCAGGTCCCGTTCAACGGTCCCTTCGGCGCCCAGACCAACTCCACCGGCACCAGCACGCCGCTGGCGGGATTTGAGCGCGGGACGCCCGGCAGGAAGTAGGTGGTGGGATCGTCGGTCGTCAGATAATTCGGGTTGGCGTCGTAGACGCCGACCGAAATCGTGAATTCCGGCGCGATCTTGTAGTGGACGACACCGGCCCATTGGCTCACCGGCCAGTTGTAGATGTATCCGCCCTGGATGTTGCCGGGCTGGCCGCCGCAGAAGGTCAGGTTGATGAACTCGCACAGGCCGAAGAAGAAATCGGAGCCGACGGGCAGACGGCCGCCCTTGAGTTCGAGGCGGTCATCGAAAAGCTTCTGCGAGTAGTAGAGCTGCGTCAGGCGCAGAATGTTGCCGCGGCCGAACACTTCGTTGGTCAGCTGCAAGGCGGGAATACCCGCCTGATCATTCAGATTGCGGCCGAAGCGATCGACCAGCGTCAGGCCGACCGTGCCGCCCTGGATGCCGGCGAGCTTCGCCATGTCGAACTTCGCGCCGAACCACAACTGACCGGCGTTCGCCGCAGTGTTCTTGCTTCCACCCGTGACGTTGCCGACGGATTCGTTACCCAACGTCAGACCCAGCTCGATGCCCCGCTCCTTCAGCTGCGTCCTGCCGAGATCGCCGAACAGATACGGCCGCGTCCAGAAGTCGTCGGTTTCCGCATACGGAACGGGCGCAGCTTTCGTGACAAGATCGGCCGCATGGACCCCGCCACCCCACAGCGATGACAAAGCAATCCCGACACCGCACACACGTGCAGTGCTTACTAACCTGCGCAACATTTTCGTCGTCCTCCGCGTCTTGGGCTTTGTCCCTTGTGCCTCACGCTCCTGCCCGAAGCCCACGGGCCTGAAGCGCATTCCTTCCCCCAGCCGGCCGCTGACGAAGCGGCCTTGTGTCTGTCACGTCTGATCGCTCGTTTGCGTTGGCACCACGGCCGCGCCGCGCAGCGGCGCGCTCGTCTGTCCTTGCACAGGTGCGGATCGCGGCGTGGTGCGTGCGACACTTGCCAGCGCCACCTTGCGTCGCCGACGCGCCTGCAATTGCTGATCCGCCAGCACGCCGATCAAAATCACCGTCCCCATCACCGCGAAGTTCAGGGAATTGGGGATGCCGAGGATGTTGACGAGGTTCTGCAGCACCTGCAGCAGCGCGGTCCCCAGCACGATGCCGAGAATGGAGCCCTCGCCTCCGCGCAGGCTGCAGCCGCCGAGAACGGCAGCCGCGATCGCGTAGAGCTCATAGAAATTTCCGAACGAGCTCGGCGAGACCGAGTTCGTGTAGAACACGAACAGGACCGTTGAAACGCCGGCGAGCCCGCCGCTGATGATATAGGCTGTTGCGATCACGAGGTTCGTGTTGATGCCGGAGAAGCGCGCCGCTTCCTCGTTCTTGCCGACGGCATAGAGCCAGCGCCCGTAGACGGAGCGGTGCAGCAGCACGCCAAGCACGAGCGCGAGGATGATCAGAAGGATGAAGGTGTTCGGGATGCCGGCCACGTTGCCGGAGGCAATGCTGCTCAACGTCCCGGCCTCGTCGCCGTAGCCGAAGCCGCGTGTCGAGTCGCTCGTATAGTAGCGCGCGGCGCCGCGATAGATCAGCAACCCGCACAGCGTCACGATGAAGGGCTGCATCTTCAGCCGGGTGACGAGGAAGCCCTGAATTCCTCCCAGCACAAGCCCGCCCAGCAACACGGCCAGCAGCGCCAGGGGCCAGGGCACCTCATAAGTCGTCAGAAGGTCGATGAAGATGACGCCGAGCAGCGCGAACATCGAGCCGAGCGAGAGGTCGATGCCGCCGGTGATGATCACGAGCCCCTCGCCCAGCGCGAACACGCCGAACAAGCCGATCAGATTGGCCATGTTCAACAGGTTCACCAGCGACAGGAAGGCCGGATTGATCGCGCCCGTGATGGCGGAGATCACCACCAGCAGCAGAGCCAGGCCGAGTTCTTTCCTGATCATGGCGCGGCCGCTTCCACGGTTTCCAGCGCATGGCCGATGGCAAGCTGCAGCACGTTGTATTCGCTGAACTGCGGGCGCTCCAGCACGCCGCTGACGCTCCCTTCATGCATCACCGCGATCCGGTCGGAGACGCCAATGACCTCCTCCATGTCCGAAGAGATCATCACGATCGCGACGCCCTGGTCGGCGAGCTCGCGCATCAGCGCGTAGATCTCGCTCTTGGCACCGACATCGACGCCCCGGGTCGGCTCGTCGAAGAACATCACGCGCGGCTGCATCGAAAGCCACTTGCCCAGCACGACCTTTTGCTGGTTGCCGCCGGAGAGCGTCACGGCCTCCATATCGATGCTCGGCACCTTGATGGAGAGGCGCCTCACCTGCTCTTTCGCGACCTTGCGCTCGGCCGGGCCACTGACCAACCACATCCGCGCATAATTCAGCAGGCTGGCGAGCGTCACGTTCTCGCGGATCGGCAGCTCCAGCACGAGCCCGGATTTCTTGCGGTCCTCCGGCATCAGATAGATGCCTTGCCTGATCGCGTCCCGTGGCGATGCGACATCGACCGGCGCGTTGTCGATCCTGATCTCGCCACCCAGCAGCGGGTCGATGCCAAAGGCTGCGCGGGCAAGCGAGGTGCGCCCCGCGCCCACGAGTCCTGCAAGGCCCAATATCTCGCCATGCCGCACGGACAGATCAATCTGGCGGTCGGGAAAGGCCGATGTCACGAGCCCGACGATGTCGCAACCGCCCGGCTGCGGCGGCTGCTTCGGCGGCGTATGCAGCGCTTTCAGGTCGCGGCCGATCATCAGCCGGATCATCGCGGCGTGGCTCAACCCATCCCGCGCCAGCTCCCCGACCGTGCGCCCGTCGCGCAGCACCACGACGCGATCGGCACAGGTCATGATCTCGGAGAGCCGGTGGGAGATGTAGATCACGGCGATGCCGTGCGCCTTCAGATCGGCAATCACTTCCAGCAGCCGTTCAGTCTCCGAAATCGTCAGGCTGGAGGTCGGCTCGTCCATGATGATCACGCGGGCGTCGATCGAGAGCGCCTTGGCGATCTCCACCAACTGACGCTCGGCGATCGACAAATTGTCGACCAGCGTGTCCGGCGTGAAATCGGCGCCCAGCCGCTCCAGCAGCGGCGTCACCCGGGCGCGCATCTGCGCGTTGTCCACCAGCTTCAGCGCGCCACCGACAAGACTTTCGCGTCCAATGAAGACGTTCGCGGCGACGTCGAGATTTTCGAACAGGTTCAGCTCCTGATGCACGAAGGCGATGCCGGCCTGCGTCGCCTCGTTCACCGTCATGCGGGCGTGGTCGGTGCCGCCGATGCGGATCACGCCCTCGCTCGGCGCGATTACCCCACCCAGCACGCGCATCAGCGTCGATTTGCCGGCGCCGTTCTCGCCGATCAGGCCCAGCACCTCGCCGCGGTACACACGCAGGCTGACGTCGTCGAGGGCCATGACTCCGGGATAGGACTTGCTGATCCCGGCGAGCTCGAACAGAATTTCCGCCATTCATTTCCTCCCGCACGACGCCCGACGGTGCCGTCGGGCGTCGAAGGCGCTGAAGTCACTTCTTCAGTAGGCCCTTCAGATTTGCGGTGAATTCCGCGACATTGGACTTGCTGATCACTTGGGTTGGCACGATCAGCTTGCTGTCAGCCGGGATCCAGGACTTGTCGCCGTTCAGCGTCTTGATGATGTTGGTGGCGGAGAGGTACCCGAATTCGTACGGCTGCTGCACGACAGTGGATTCGATTGTGCCGTCGGATATTCCCCGCAGCGTGCGCTGGTCCTCGTCGAAGCCGACGATCTTCACCTTGCCGGCCTTGCCCGCCGCCTTGACCGCATCATAGATCAGCGGTGTCTCGTAGCTCCAAAGGCCGGACAACAGCGCGATGTCGGGATATTTGACGAGCACGTTCTCGATGTTCGCCTTGGCCTTGGCGAAGTCCACCTGGTCGGTGAACACATCGACCAGCTCGACCTTGGTTCCGGCGATCGCGTCCTTGATCCCCTTGACCCGCTCGCGGGCATTGTCCGCGTCCATCGTGCCGACGAACAGCGCGATCTTGCCGCCATTCGGCAGCGCCTTCTTGATCTCTTCGCCTGCTTGCCGTCCGGCCGCGACGTTGTCGGTGCCGATATAGGCCAGACGATTGCTCTGCGGCGCATCGCTATCGGTCGTGATCAAGACGGTCTTGGCCGCAACCTTGTTGAGCTGTTCGGTCGCGTGCGGCGCATCGTCGACCGAGATGGAGATGCCGGCAACGCCGCGCACCAGCAGGTCGTCCAGTTCGCGCCGCTGGCCGGCGGCCGTGCCTTCGTTGGTGACGATCAGCTCGATATTGTATTCCGGGTGTTCCTTCTGCGCCTTTTCGAGGCCGCGGCCGGCAATGGTCCAGAAGTCGGCCGCGACATTCGTGACCAGCGCGATCGTCTTTTTCTGCTGGGCCTGCGCCGTCCCCGTCACCAACGCGAGCGCTGCGGTCGCGAGCAACGGTGCTAGCAATTTTGTCATTGATCCGTTCATGTTCACCTCCCTTGACCACCCCCGGATGAGGGGCTTCACGACGCTTTTGCGCCTTATTTTCTTTACGAAGCGAAGAAATGTCGCAGAGCAAAAACATCGAAATCGGGATGTAATGACTCTTTCTTCAAGCACAGATAGTACATGAGGTATGATAATAGTAAATATTGCTCGCAGATGACTCCTTCTGGCTGTGCTTTTTCGACAACACGACTCACATCCCCAGTATTAACTTCACGTAATGAATAAAAGAGACAACATGGTTGACCAAATTGAGCCGACGAGACGCGTCTCAAGCATCGCCCGCGGCTCGAATCGTGGCCGCCTCGTCGAGGCCTTGCGACGCCAGGGGCCGTTGCCGCGTGTGGAACTCGCTCGGAGCACGGGACTGAGCTTCGCCGCCGTGTCCGGCCTGACGTCGAAGCTGATCGCGGAAGAGCTGCTGTGCGAGACCGAGACAGCGGCAACGCCATGGCCCGACGACACGGATGAAGACGATGCGGACGGGCTGAACGGCCGACGCCGTGGCCGGCCCGCCGTGCTGCTGACGCTGAACCCGGAGTTCGGCCGCATCGTCGCGGTCTCGCTGCGCATGAATCTGATTGAAGCGCTGATCGCGGATTTCAGCGGCGCCGGCCTGGCGCAATCGCGGCTCGAAATTGCGACGCGAGCTCTCGATGAGGGCGCGCTGTGCGATCTCGTCGTTGCGCAGATCGATGCGATGCTCGAGGCGACGGCCACACCGCGCCATCGCCTGTTGGGAATCGGAATCGCCCTGCAGGGGATCGTGAACGCGGACACTGGCCGGCACCTGTGGAGTCCGGCGCTCTCGATCACCGATGTCGATCTGGTGAAGCCGGTGCGCGAGGCCTTCGGCGCCGAAGTCGTGATGGCGAATGACGCTGTCGCGGTTGCGCTCGCCCTCTCCGCCGCGGAGCCATCGCTGGCGCAGGGCCTCTCGGCCACGATCATGGTCGGCCACGGCGTCGGCATGGGCGTCGTTGTCGACGGCGAAGCGCGCTGGGGCGCCGGCGCCGGCAGCGAGATTGGTCATATCAAGCTGGGATCGAACGGGCCGCAATGCCGCTGCGGCCAGCGCGGCTGCATCGAGGCCCATCTGGCCGACTATGCGCTCTACCGCGACGCCCGCACCTTTCTCGACCTGCCGCCGGCGGCGGCGCAACAGCCTTCCGAGGCACAGATGGCCCTTCTGCGCGAGCGCGCGCGGGGCGGCGACCCCCGTCTCGAGCACGTCTTCCAGCAGGCAGGCCGCGCGCTGGCCGAGGCGGTCGCGGCAACGATATCCGTGCTGCGCCCACACCATGTGATCCTGGCGGGTCCCGGCCTGCAGGCCTTCGACATGATGCGCCGCGCCTATGAGGAGCGGCTCGAGCAAGCGGTGCTGCCATGGCTGCTCAAGTCCACGGCGATCTATCTGCGTCCAAGCGCATCGGCGGCCATCGTCGAGGGCATGATTCGGCGGACGCTGTGGGTCGTCGACCGAAACCGCATGGAGGCGACCGAGTGAGCATGGGACGCTGCGCTTCTGCTCTCTCCGGACGACGGATGCCAAAACGAAAAGGCCCGGTCGCGCGACCGGGCCTTTTGTTTTTCAGTTCGACAGAGCCGCTCAGGCGGCCTTCGACACCAGGGCCTCGCTCTCGACCAGCTCGGTGCCGATCAGATAGTCGCGGCAGCCGCGCAGCGAGCGCAGCGCGCGGTTGAAGTCGATTCCGGTGGAGACCAGCCCATGCAGTGCCGCGGGATTGCGCACGATGCCGCGCAGGACGGCGCCGAGGTCGATCTGGCCGTTCGGCTTGATGGCGGCGCGGGCGAGCGCCGGCAGCGCGCGATGGGCGGGATCGCTGATGACGCGGACCGCGGCGAAGGGCAGCCTGGCCTCGGCGGCGTAGGCGGCCGCGATGTGGCTTTCCATATCGACGGCCGATGCGCCCGTCTCGGAGTGCAGCGCCGCCTTGCAGGAGCTCTTCGTGACCACTTCCTCGGCACCGGCGAGGCTCCCGCGCACCACGCGGCGGCGGCCGGAGGTCAGGCGGTCGATGAGATCGTCGCCGAGCGACAGGCCGGCGGCCCAGCGGCTGTCGCCGTCGAGCACCTCGGTCGCCAGCACGACGTCGCCGGAGCGCAGCGTCGGGTCGAGCCCGCCGGCCACGCCGAACGAGATCACACCGCGAATCGTCTCGGGATCCACCACCGTCAGCAGCGCCCGCAACTGGGTCGGGCTGCTCGACGAGCAAATAACCGCCATGCCGGGGCCAGCCGCGATACGGGCCTCCTGCACCAGTCCGGTCACGATCAAGATCGGCCGCGGGTCGATAGCATTACCCGCGGTATTATAGTCCCCCGTCCCCAAAGTCACATTCCGACCCCTACCACCCTGCTGTTGGTGTTCCGCAAGTTCCGATACCGCGCCAATGCCCACAGCGGAAAGAACTTCGGGTAACCATGATATCGTAGATAGAACACGCGGGGGAAGCCTGTGGCGGTGTACCGCTGCTCGTCCCACAGTCCTTTTTTGTTCTGTGTTGCAATCAGGTACTCCACCCCGCGGGCGACGGCCGGGTGATCAACCTCGCCTGCGGCCATCAACGCAAGCAAGGCCCATGCCGTCTGCGAGGCGGTCGAGGGGGCGGCCTCCCAGCCCTTGTAGTCCAGCCGGTAGCTGACGGCGTCCTCGCCCCAGCCGCCGTCATCGTTCTGGATCGAGGCCAGCCAGTCCGCGGCTTTGCGAATCATGGGGTCGTCATGGCGGATTCCGGCCATGTTCAGGGCGCACAGCACCGACCAGGTTCCATAGATGAAGTTCATGCCCCAGCGGCCATACCAGGACCCCTCGGGGTGCTGGGTCTTGCGCAGGTAGGCCACGCCGTCGGCGACGTGCTTGCTGGTCTTCTCGGTCTCGCCGAGCTGGGCCAGCATCGAAATGCAGCGCGCGGTGACGTCCTCGGTCGGCGGATCGAGCAGCGCGCCGTGATCCGAGAACGGGATGTTGTTGAGATAATATTCGAGGTTGTTGACGTCGAAGGCGGCCCAGCCGCCGTCGTCGCTCTGCATGCCCTCGATCCACTCCCGGCCGCGGGCGATCGCGTCGTCATAGCCGGTCGCGCCGTGCTCGCGGCGCATGCGGTCCATCGACATCACCACGACGGCGGTGTCGTCGAGATCGGGATAGTGCGCGTTGTTGTACTGGAAGGCCCAGCCGCCCGGACGCACGTCGGGCCGCTTCGCCGCCCAGTCGCCCTTCACCTCGAGCTCCTGCTTCGGGATCAGCCAGTCGAGGCCCTGCTTGGCCGCCGGCACCGCCGTGTCGCCGCCCGCTTCCAGCAGCGCATGCGCCGTCAGCGTCGTGTCCCACACCGGCGAGACGCAGGGCTGGCAATAGGCTTCGTCGTCATTGATCACGAGCAGCTTGTCGATGCCCCGGCGCGTGATCGCGCGCGGCGGGAAATTCTCGTCCTTGCCGAGCGCGTCGTACATCATGACGATGTTGGCCATGGGCGGATAGATCGCGCCCATGCCGTCCTCGCCGTTGAGCCGCTCCTCAGTGAAGGCGAGCGCGGCGTCGATCGCGCGCTTGCGCAGGCTCTTGGGAAACATCGGCTCGATCACGCGCAGGATCGCATCGAGCGAGCGGAACAGCAGGAACCAGGCCGTGCTCTGATGCGGCGCCTTCGCGGTCATGCCGATCGAGCGCGGATCCTGCAGGAACAATTCGTCGATGCCGACGCCCTTCGGATTCCGCGCGAGCGGCTTCAGCGCGGCGATCACCATCAGCGGCACCATGGTGGTGCGCGCCCAGTAGGAGATCTTGTTGAGGTGGAACGGCGACCAGAACGGCAGCAGCACGATCTCGATCGGCAGCACCGGTACCGCGCGCCAGGTCACGACGCCGAACGTCGCGAGCAGGAAGCGGGTGAAGACGTTGCTGTTGATCGCGCCGCCGCGGGCATGGATCGCCTCGCGCGCGCGCACCATGTGCGGCGCGTCCACGGAATCGCCGATCATCTTCAGCGCGAAGTAGGCCTTCACGCTGGCGCTCATGTCGAACTCGCCGTCATGCACCAGCGGCCAGCCGCCATGGGCGCCCTGAACGCGACGGAGATAGTTGCCGATCTTGGCCTCGAGCACGGTGTCGACAGGCTCTGCGAGATAGTGGCGCAGCAGAACGTATTCGGCCGGAATCGTGCAGTCGGCCTCGAGCTCGAACACCCAATGGCCGTCGGACTGCTGGAAGCCGAGGACGCCTTGCGTCGCTGACGCAATGCTCGAGTCCAGCACTTCGCGGGCGGTCGCGTTCACGGAATCCATCTCGCTCGATTACTCCAACAGTTGAATGAAGTTGACCGGGACAAACGCCCGTCAGGGCCGCCTATCCTTTGGCGGCCAAAACCAGATCTGCGGCACGGTCTCCCGACCGGACCGATCCCTCGATGGTTGCAGGCAATCCCGTAGCAGTCCAATCCCCGGCAAGGAACAGGTTTTTCAGCGTAGTCGCCGGCCCCGGACGCAGGGCATTCTGGGCGGGCGTTGCCGCAAATGTGGCACGGCGCTCGCGGACGATCTGCCACGGCGGCAGCTCGCCGGAGACGCCGCCGGCCTTGCAGACGTCGTTCCAGATCGCCTGCGCGAGTTCCTCGCGCGGCATGTCGACCAGACGATCGCCATTGCTGATGGTGACGGAGAGCCGGTTCGGGAACGCGAACAGCCATTCCACGACGCCGCCGATCACGCCCAGGATCGGCGCCGAACCCGGCGGCGGTTCGAAGCGGAAATGCGCGTTCACGATGGCGCGGAATTCGGTCGGCGTCTTCAGGCCCGGCAGCAGGCTGGAGGCCGCGCGCGGCGGCACCGCCATCACGATGACGTCACCCTCACCGAGCTGGATCACGTCCTCGCCGCCGAAATTCAGCGCACTGGCCTTGCCGTCGGCGCTGACGAACGAGCGCAGCTCGTGGCCGAGCTGAACGGTGTGGCCGCGCTCCTGCAGGAACTTCACGGCCGGCTCGATCAGCACCGCGCTGAGACCGTCGCGCGCGATCAGCGGGCGGCAGGCCTGCCCGCCTGCGAGCAGCGTCTCGCGCACGATCGCACCGGCGAGTCCGGCCGAGCCTTCGGGCGGATCGACATTGAGCGCCGCGAGCAGCAGCGGCTGCACCAGGCGCTGATAGAGGATGCCTTCGGTCGGAATGGACTTGCCGACCAGCGTCTCCTCCGACGCCCAGATCAGCGGCGCCAGCTTGAGATAGTCGGTGAGACCGGTGTCGGGCACGCGCCGGCCTTCGTCGAGCACCCAGGTCGGCCACCGGCCGGTACCGAGATCGATCTGCCAGCGCTGTCCGGTCTTGATATCGACGAACGGAAACTGCGCGCTGTCGGGGCCGACGAGGCCCGCCTCGGTGCCGATCGACCGCGCATAGGCGCGCGCATGGCTGTTGCCCGACAGCAGCAGATGGTTGCCGTTGTCGATGGTGAGGTTGGTGGCGCCGTCGAAATAGGAACGGCAGCGGCCGCCGGCCTGCTGCGTCGCCTCGTGCACGGCGACCTTGAAGCCTGCATTGGCGAGCCGCACGGCGGCGGAGAGGCCGGAAATTCCAGCACCGATGATGTGAGCTGTCTTTTGCATCAGATGAAAGCGTAACGGAGCAGGATCAGGATGCGTGTGACCTTCGACACACGCACCGGCTCGCGCGGCGCGTTGAAACCGCGCGCGATCAGGAGGTCCAGAATGGAATGATAGTATTTCGACATGATCCGCGGCGCGCGCACGGCGCGGCGCTTGTTGCGGTTCATGATCTCGTCCGACTTCTCGAAATGCACCTTCGCGCGCTGCGTCAGCGGCAGGCAGACCTTCGGCAGCGCACGCTCGGCGATGACCCGGTTCGGATCGTTCGAGGTGATGCCGGCATGCAGCAGCGCCTCGCGCGGCAGATAGAGCCGGCCGAGGCCCGCATCCTCGTCGATGTCGCGCAGGATGTTGGTGAGCTGGAGCGCGCGGCCGAGATGGTAGGCGAGCAGGATGCCGTCTTCCTCCGGCAAGCCGAACACCCGCACCGACAGCCGTCCGACGGCGCTGGCGACGCGGTCGCAATAGAGATCCAGCGTCGCCATGTCGGGCGCGCGGATGTCCTGCGGCACGTCCATCTCCATGCCGTCGACGATGGCCAGGAAATCCTCGCGCTTCAGCCCGAAGGTCTTCACCGAGGCGGTGTAGTCCTTCAGCCGCGGCGGCGGGTTGCCCTGGTAGAGCGCATCGATGTCGTTGCGCCACTCCTGCAGCGCGGCGAGCCGCTCGTCGCGCGGACCGTCGGAATCGGCGATGTCGTCGACCTGGCGGCAGAAGCTGTAGATCTGGAACATCGCTTCGCGCTGGTCGTGCGGCAGGATGCGCATCGCGGCGTAGAACGAGCTGCCGGATGCGGTCGAGCCATAACTGGCGCCGGGCGAGGTCGCCTCAAGCGTCATGTGCAGTCCCCGGTCTGGAAATGGCCTTGCGCCCGATCGCGCGGCGGCCGAGTTCGCCGATCATGCCGGCGAGGCTGAAGGTGAGAAGCTCGAACTTGTTCAGATGCACGCGCTCGCGCAGGGGATCGCGCACCTTCAAGAGGCGCACGATGCGGTCGGCATAGGCCTGGATCACCGCGACGTCGACGCCGAGGCGGACATCCCGGATCTCCGCAGCCAGCGACCTGCCCTCGTCGAGCAGCGCTTCGTTGCGCGCGGCGAGCGACTGCAGGCAGGCCAGCATCGCCGGCGGCGATTGCGTTAGCCCAAGCTCTTCGACCGAGGCACCGCTCGCGGCCAGCGCATCGCGCGGCAGATAGACGCGGTTGAGCTCGCGGAAATCCTTGCCGCAGTCCTGCAGGTGATTGTTGATCTGGAGCCCGGCGCAAAGCGCATCCGATGCGGCCCAGGTCGAGGTGCTCTCGCCGTGGACATCAAGCATGAAGCGGCCGACCGGCATCGCCGAATAGCGGCAATAATGGATGACCTCGTCCCAGGTCTCGTAGCGCAGCTTGGTCACGTCCATGCGGAAGGCGATCAGCACGTCGAGCGCGTGACGCGGCGCCATGCCGCGCTCGGCCAGCGCGCGGCGCAGGATGACGGCCTCAGCCTGGGTGTCGCCCTTGCCGAGCAGTTCCGCCTCGAGCAGGTCGAGATAGCTAAGCTTCTGGTCGGCCGGCAGCGTGGAATGGTCGGCGATGTCGTCGGCGGTGCGGACGAAATTGTAATAGGCCAGGATCAGGGCGCGATGACGCGGATGAATGATCCAGGACGCGACGGGAAAATTCTCGTCGCGGTCACCCTTGCCGGATCGCAATTCGCTCGCTGAGGTCATCGAGGGCTGGTCAACAATCGTTTGGACAGGAAGGGCTTTTTCGCTCGCGCGGGCTCATGCCGGCGATGCCGCCGCGGCCCCCATATAGGGGAATACGGCCGCAAAACCAATCCTGTCTGTCGATGGCCGCCCTGTGCGGATCGGGCCCGAAAAGGCGGCCCTGGGGCCGCCTGGGTGGGCCAGTGGCCGAGCTTACTGGTTGTGGTTCTTCAGGACCTGGTCGCAGGCCTGGGAGATCTTGGCCCGGTTTTCCTTGAGGCAGGCCAGGACGGTGAAATCGCCCTGATCGATGACCGGACGGCAGAACTTCTGCACATCGCGCGTGCAGGCCTTCTGCTCGGCGTCCGTGCCGCGTCCTGCCTGGGCGAATGCCGCGGTCGAAAGGGATGCCGACAGCAGGGTGAGAGCGACGAGAAGCTTACGCATTGTATTCCTTCATTCTGACGGCAGAATCGCACCGATCCCGGACAGCACTGGGCGGACGGCCGGAGCGGATTGTTCTGATGGCAAGTCGCCGCGAAAGTTGCGGCCTCGGAGAAGGCACAAGCACTGGCAAATGCGGCCAAATTGGCGCCGCCCCCACCAAATCAGGTCTTCCCAGCGTCTTCATTGGCAGATGTAAGGGGTTGATACTACGTCATAATTCAGAAGCATCGCATTTTACTGCACGGCTGTTGCAGCGCTGCATCTCTCCGCGCCTGGGTTTGGGCCGGAAACATCCCGAAACAGAGCAAATCGCATGGGCGAGGCCCCTCGCCCGCGCCTGGTGAATAGCCATCTCTGGTTCCTGTGCGTTGAACCTGACACAGGCTCGGAGCACTAAACCTTCGATGTGGCGAGACGTCCTGATCCTCAGCGGACGTCGTTCCAAAACGGGATATTTGTGATGAAATTCTTTGGGCGATCTGCACTGGCAATCAAGGCGGCGGGCATTGGGGCTGCGCTGCTCTTCTCAGTTTCGGCGAGCCACGCACAGTCGTCCGGGCCGTTTGCCGGCTTCGATGGCGCGTGGACCGGCACCGGCACGGTCTCGCTGTCGGACGGCTCCACCGAACGCATCCGCTGCAAGGCTGACTACAAGGTCGCCGGCAGCGGTCTCAACCTCAAGCAGGCTCTGCACTGCGCCTCCGACAGCTACAAGTTCGACCTCACCAGCGACGTGACCAGCCAGGGTGACCGCATCTCCGGCAACTGGAGCGAAGCGAGCCGCAACATCTTCGGCAACCTCCAGGGCACCGCCGGCGGCGGCCAGATCGACGTCTTCGTCGAAGCCAACGGCTTCGCGGCCAATCTGTCGCTGCGCACCAACGGCACCAAGCAGACGGTGCAGATCAGCTCCAAGGGCGAGATCCGCGGCGTCAACATCACGATGACCAAGGGCTGATTGCCCTTCCCGGTCGATGAGGATCATGGCCCCCGGTTCTCGCGAGCCGGGGGCTTTTTGCTGGGCGCGCTGACATGGACGTCATTCGCAGACATCTGCTCAAGGCCGCCGGGCTCCTCATAGCCAGTCGTGCCTTCGCCAATGACAAGCAAGGAGCCAACATGCAGCCTTCCCAAGTGAAGCCGCGTCACGTGCTCTGCTTTCTCGGCAAGGACGAAAGCCTGCTGCGTCCGCCGAAGGCCGTGGCCAACACGATCGCCGATTTCAACTTCGAGATCGACCGCACCTATTCTCAAGGCCGGCCCGATCCGCATATGGAGCGGTCGTTCGGCGTGTGCTGGGACCGTGTCTTCCCGAAAGCATGGTCTGCGGCCGACGAAGCCGCCGTGGCCAGCCACAAGGTGGTGCTCTACGTGCTCAGCCCGCCGCTGGAGCAGCAGAAGGCGGTCGCCTATTCGGCGGCGGCCTTGCGCATCGTCGAGGAGATGATCGAGGCCGGCGCGACGGCCGTGAAGGGCGAAAGCGCGGGCGTCGCCCACGGGCTTGTGCGATGGCGCAGTCTCGCAGAGCAGGCGCGCAACGGCGCAAAGACCGGCCAGGGTCTTGGCATGACAACCACCCTCGCCAAGGCGTGTCGCCTCGCCTTCGCCAAGCGCCCGCTCGGCGGCGATCGCTATTACGAGACCGTCGGCTATCACCTCGTCGGCCTGCCGGAGGTCTATGTCGCGAAATCACGCGGCAACGAATGGAGCGCGGTGATGCTGATGGAGGAGATCGCCAACGCGATGGCCGAGCACGGCATCGACGCAACGCTGCGCGACCGCAAGCTCGCGCTCTCGCGCGAGCAGGACTACGCCGAGGACGATTTCAAGTTCAATCCGTACGGGATCGTCCGGATCGAGGCGTGAGCCGTGGCGCGCCGGGTTAGTCCCTGCGGGCGACGCATTCGCACCGGCATCGGAAATAGACCGCGTCCGGATCGCGCCCCCAGGCCTCCCATCCGGCAAGCGCGGCCTCGATCTCGTCGTCCGTCGCGAGCCCCTTGGCCACCAGTTGCGGCCCAAGACCGCGCAGGCTCCGCCGTGCGTCAGCGATCGCATCGCTGCGGCTCGCCGCGTCAGCGCTGTGGTTGACGTAGCTTGCACCGGCCCACACCGGCGTGAAACCGTGGGCACGGAGAATGGAGCCCTGCCGGCGGCCGAAGAACAGCGCGTCCGGCCCGTCATGCTCGTACCAGCGCTGCCAGAGATCGAGCGCGAGGCGCACGCCGTCGATTTCAGGGTGAAGCAAATTACCGCCGACATCGGCATCGCGCGTCGCGACGAGGCCGCCCGGCTTCAACACGCGCCGCGCTTCCGCCAGCGCTCGCGTCAGCATCTCCTGGCTCTGATGGTAGAGCACGGCGTGGAAGAACACGGCATCGAACGTCCCGTCCTCGAACGGAAGCGCCGTCATGTCGGCTTCGATGAAGGACAGGTTGCGAGGACCGGCTTCCGCGACAAGCCGCTTGGCAGCGGCGATCGCCGTCGGCTCGATATCGATGCCGACCGTCTCTGCGACAAGGCCTGCGAGCGCCGCCGTGATCGTCCCGGGCCCGCAGCCGGCGTCGAGCAGAACCATGTCCGAGGTCAGGAACGGGACGAAAAAGGCGGCCGAATCGCCACCCCGCTTCTGTTGAAACTCCACGACGGAATTGTCGTGCCGTATCGACTGCATGGGATATCCTCGGAACGAAAATCGGCGCAGTCGTTCAGACTGCGCCGATTCCATGTCCGGTGGATGAAGCCGCTCAGATCGCCGGCTTGTCCGGCCCTTGCAGCTTGCCGTGCAGGTTGATCAGCCACATCGCCGTCGGCCTGAGGATGAAGAGGTCGGCGACGAGGGCCATGACCATCGAGAAGGCGCTGAGCCAGCCGAACAGCCGCAGCGACGGCAGGTCGGAGAACACGGTGACGACGAGGCCGCAGGCCAGCACCACTGTGGTCAGGATCAGCGCGGGACCGACCAGCACGGTCGCCCGCTCCACCGCGAGCGCCGAGCCGACGCCCGGCTTGCTCTCGAGTCTCAAGCGGTTGAGGAAGTGGATGGTGGCGCTGAGGCCGAGGCCGAACGAGACGGTGAGCGCGACGACGCTGGCGAATTGCAGCCCCTCGCCCATCGCCCATAGCACTGTGCCCGACATCACCACCGGGAAGATGCCCGGGAGGATGCAGGCGAACATCACGACCCAGGAGCGGAAGGCAAGGCCGATGAAGATCGCGACCAGCGCGAATTCGACGGTGAGGCCGCGGTTCAGCTTCTCGATCATGCTGGCCGAGTTGCGTGCGGCGATGGCGGCAAGGCCGGTCACCGCGATCTCGTAGCCGGGATGCTTCTTGCGGACGGCGTCGAGCTCGGTATCGAGCTTGTCGACGATCGGCAGGAGCTGGCTGGAATCCTTGTCCGGCACGCGGCCGGCGACCACGACGGCGTCCTGCTCGGCGTCGATGAAACGCCGCACCAGATGCTCGGGGATGACGCTGACATATTCCTTCAGCGTCGCGACGTCGGCGCTGCCGGCCTTTTCCGCCAGCCAGCGGCGCAAGGTCTCGAGCGACCAGACGTTGCCGACACCGGCCGCCTTCTCCACGGTCGCATGCACGTCCGCGATGGTCTGCAGCGTCTCCGGCGAATACAGCGTTTCACCCTTGGGGAACTGGACTAGCACGTTGACCGGGTTGGCGCCGGTGAGCTTGGCGTCGAGCCGGTCGCTGGCGGCGACCGCCTGGCGCTTGTCCGGCACCTGGTCGGCGAGCCGGTAGCGCGGCTCCAGATTGGCGTAGATGATGCCGAGGCCGCCGACGAACAGCACCGCGATCAGGCTGAACAGGCCGGGCCGGCCGACCATGCGCACCGCGATCCAGTAGCAGAAATTGCGCAGCGCCTGGACGCCGGCATCGGCGCTCTGGAATTTGACCGCGAACGTCTTCTCGTTGCGCACCAGCAGCACACCGAACACCGGCACCAGCGACAGCACCGCGATCAGCGCGATGATGGTGGCGGCAAGGCCGGCCTCGCCGAACTTGCGGATCAGGTCCGAGTTGGAGAACTGCAGCGCGATGAAGGAAATGCCGGCGGTGCCGTGCGTCAGCACGCAGGCCGGCCCTACCACCAGCACCGCGTTCTTGAACGCGGTGAACTTGTCCTGGCCGGCGATCAGCCGGTCGCGCGCAGCGAAGGTCAGCTGCATCGAGTCCGAGAAGCTGATGACCATGATGAGCGGCGTCATCACGTTCAGGAACATGTTGAGGTTGAAATTGGCCCAGCCGAGCGCGCCGAGCGCCAGCAGGATGGCGATCATCGGCGGGAACGCCGCCGCCACCATGAACGAGATCTTGCGGAAGAAGATGATCGCGATGACGCAGCCGGCGAGGATGCCGAGGATGTTGTAGGTGAGCCCGTCGCGCTCGACCGCGTTGCGGATCTCGAGCTGCATCACCGGCACGCCGGAGAGCTGCACGTTGAGCCCGGTGTCGCTGAGATCCTCCTTCATCAGCGCGCGGATGTCAGCGACGGTCTTGGTCAGCTTGCTGGAGGCGACCACTTCGGGATCGAGCGACAGCACGATCAGCGCCAGCGTGCCGTCCTCCGACAACAGCTTGCCGCGGATGATCTCGTTGTTCTTGACGGTCTCGATGAACTTGTCATAGGCCGCGCCCTCGGGCAGCTCGGGCGGGAACAGCGCCGCCGGCAGCTTGCCCGGCGCCGGCGCCTGGCGCGCCGAGAACAGCGAGACGAGGCCACGCGTGCCCTCGACCAGCTGCATGTCGGTGACGAAGTCGCGCAGCTTCTCGAGGTTGTTGCGCGCCAGGAGGGTCTTGCCCTCGACCACGACCAGGACGTCGAATTCCTCGGCCGGGAACTTCTTGGTCACCTCTTCATACTGCTTGAATTCGCGGGTGTCGGAGCGGAACAGCTGCGACAGCGAATCGTCGATCTTGATCCGGTGGATGCCGAACACGGCGCCGACGATCAGGAAGAGCAGGACGATGCAGGAGACGATCGGGGCCCGGACGGCAATCAGCCCGAGCCGCTCCAGCCCGAAGGCGATCGAGGACGTAGGTCCCTGCTCGACCTTGTCGACATGAACCTCACTCTCGCTGTGCTTTTCGAGCATGCCTTGTCCAGTTCCTAAATCGGCTCGGTTTGTGAGCTTATTGCGCCCCGCGAACGGCTTGAAAACGCCATACCAATGGGAGGCTTGCCCCTTGAAAATGCGCGGAAAATCGCCGGCAGCGGTTTAGCAGGTCAACTGCCCTTTTCGCAAGCGCGGGAAAGGTCACCGAATCGATCAAGATGCGGCGATTTTGCCCGGATTGACGGTCATTCCGGCAACGGCGTGCCAATTCGACGCGGCGCCCGGTCGGCGCTCTCGTCCTTCAGCGCGACGCCGGTGACCTCCCGCGCCAGGCCCTCGCGGACCAGCCAGGCGATCTTGAAGGCGGCCTCGTCGTGGCTCAACCCAGCCTTGTGGATGTTCGAGACGCAATTTCGCTCGGCATCGGTGCGGCCGGGCCTCGGCGCGAAGGTCAGATAGGCCCCAAGACTGTCGGGCGCGGACAGGCCGGGCCGCTCGCCGATCAGCATCGCGACCATGCGCGCGCCGAGAATCGCGCCAATCTCGTCGCCGAGCGCGACGCGCGCGCCTGAGGCGACGACGACATGGCCGAGCGCGACAGCATCGCCCGCTGCGAGCAGCGGCAGCAGGCGCGCCACCAGCGTCACGGCATGGGCATCGACCGCCGCGGCCGACAGGCCGTCGCCGATCACGATCGCCAGCTGGCATGGCCCGGTGGCGCCTCGCGCGAGAGCTTCAGCGGACCCCGGATCGAGCTGCCGCCCGAGATCCGGCCGGCGAAGATAGTCCCTGCGGTCCACCGCCTGGCTCCTTGCCTCGACGACGGCAAGACCGAGCCCGCCGAGATCGGCGACCAGGCGCGGCGCATCGAACTGCGCATGCACGGCGTCGCGGGCGCGGGCATGGTCCAGCGTGAAATCGAGCAGCGGCTTTGTCGGCACGCTCGCACCGCTACGCCCGAGCGCAACGCGCGCAGGCGTGAACGACCTGAGGTCAATGGTCGGGCGCGCCGGGACGGACTTGTCGCTCATTCGGCGGGAACGGCGGCCTCGCGCAGCCGGATCGAGTAATTCGAGGCGTTCTGCTTGCCGCTGGAGGCCGCGCGCGCAAAGGTGATGAGATGGTGCGCGATCAGGGTGCAGCCGATCAGCCCTTCGAGGTCACCGCGCTTGATGCGCCCCATCGCGAACTTCCAGAACACGCGCCTGTAATCGCCGAGCACGCCGACCTTCCAGAAGATGTTGCGCAGCATGACGAGACCGCGCCGGATGTTCGGCCAGGTCTTCATCTCGTCCGGCACCGGCATCTTCAGCCGATGCACATAGACGTTGTCGCATTGATGCTGGAAGCGCGCAAAGACCTTCTCGGGCTCGTAGGCGACACCCATGGCGTGCTTCCAGGAGGCGACGACGTCGTCGTAAGGCAGCAGGAAGTCGACGTTGGAATCGCGCCCCTCGTCCTCGACCAGGCGTCCCTCGCGCTCGAGCCGGTCCCACAACGGCGTCTTCGGCAGCGCCTGGAGCAGGTTGATGGTGAGCAGCGGAATCCGGGACTCCTCGACAAAGGCGAGCAGCGCCTCCGAGGTGTTCGGCTTGTCGGTATCGAGCCCCATGATGATGCCCGACACCACCTCCATGCCGTAGGAGTTGATGGTGCGCACGCCCTCCAGGATCGGGACCATCATGTTGTGGTCCTTGTGCATCGCCTTCAGCGCGTCGGGATCGGGCGTCTCGATGCCGCAGAAGATGGTGATGAAATAGGCCTCGCGCATCTTCTTGAGGATCTCGGGCCGCTTGGCGATGTTGAGCGTGGCCTCGCAGGCAAGCCGCACGACGTAGCCGGTCTTCTTCTGCCATTCGATCAGATGCGGCAGCAAATCCGACGCCGCCTTGCGGTTGCCGATGAAATTGTCGTCGACGAAATAGACCGTGTCGGTCATGCCGCATTCGCGCAGCCGATCGAGCTCCGCGATGATCTGTTCCGGCGACTTGATGCGCGGGTTGCGGCCATAGAGGCCGGGGATGTCGCAGAATTCGCACTCGTAGGGACAGCCGCTGGAATACTGGATGCTGCCGAGCATGTATTTCTTCACATCGGCGAGCTCGTAGGCCGGGATCGGAAACTCCGTCATCGGCACGCGGTCCTTGGTGGTGAGAACCACCTGCGCGTCGGGGCGCGACGTATCGCGCGACAGGATCTCGAGCAACTGGTTGGTGGCGTCGCCGAGCTCGCCGACATGGAGATAGTCGAACGACGGATAATAGTCCGGACAGGCGCTGACGGAGGGACCGCCGAGCGCCACCGGCAGATCGAACTCATGGGCACGGCGGCAGATGTCGTTCATCTGCTGGCGCTGGATGTGCATGCCGCTGACGAACACCGCCTCAGCCCACTCGAACTCCTCCTTGGTCGTGCGGCGGAGATTCTCGTCGACGAATTTGACCTGCCAGTCCTCCGGCAGATAGGCCGCGAGCAACAAAAGCCCCTGCGGCGGCATGAAGGCGCGGACGCCGTCGGTCAATGGATAGGAATGCTCGAACGTCCCGAACGAGGAAGTATATCGCGGAAACACGCAGAGAATCCGCCGGGACGTACCGTTGCTTTCAGCTCGCATTGAAGCTCCCCCGCCACGCTCGACCTGGTTGCGGAAATTGCCAGCCAGACACATAGCGTAATGCTGTCGCCGGAATTTCTCAATATTGTGGCGTAGGCATAATTCCGGGAGCGACCAATGGTTTCCCGGAGCGCCGGCCGCCTCACGCGATCAGCCGCGAGGCAAAATCGGGCAGCAGGCCTGCATCGCGGGCAAGGCGGAAATCGGCGCCTGCAATCCCCGACTGCACCAGCCAGTCGTCGAATTCCGGCGCGCGGCGCAAGGAGAAGACGTCCCGGACATAGAGCGCGTCGTGAAACGACGTGGACTGATAGTTCAGCATGACGTCGTCGGCGCCGGGGACGCCCATGATGAAGGTGACACCCGCGGTCGCCAGCAGCGTCAGCAGGTTGTCCATGTCGTCCTGGTCCGCCTCGGCATGGTTGGTGTAGCAGATGTCGATGCCGAGCGGCAGGCCGAGCAGCTTGCCGCAAAAATGGTCCTCCAGCCCGGCGCGGATGATTTCCTTGCCGTCGTAGAGATATTCCGGGCCGATGAAGCCGACCACGCTGTTGACCAGCAGCGGGGCAAAGGCGCGGGCGACCGCATAGGCGCGGGCCTCGCAGGTCTGCTGGTCGACGCCATGATGGGCATTGGCCGACAGCGCCGAGCCCTGCCCGGTCTCGAAATACATCACGTTCTCGCCGACCGTGCCGCGCTTCTGCGACAGGCCCGCCTCCCGTCCCTCCTTCAGGAGCGCGAGGTCGATGCCGAAGCTGCGGTTGGCGGCTTCGGTGCCGGCGACCGACTGGAAGACGAGGTCAACAGGCACGCCCTGCCCGATCAGCGACAGCGTCGTCGTGACATGGGTGAGCACGCAAGCCTGCGTCGGGATCTTCAGGCGCGCGATGATCTCGTCAAGCAGCCGTAACAATTGCGCGATGATTGCGGGATCGTCGCTCGCAGGATTGATGCCGATGCAGGCATCGCCCGCCCCGAGCAGGATGCCGTCGAGGATCGAGGCGGTGATGCCCCTGGCATCGTCGAACGGATGGTTGGGCTGCAGCCGCGTGCTCATCCGCCCTTTCAGGCCGATGGTGTTGCGGAAGGCGGTGGTGACCTCGCATTTCCGCGCCGCCAGGATCAGGTCCTGGTTGCGCATCAGTTTTGACACCGCGGCCGCCATCTCCGGGGTGATGCCGGGCGCCAGCCCTTTCAACATGTCGGGCGTCGCGGCGTCCGACAGCAGCCAGTCGCGGAAAGCCCCGACGGTCAGCGAAGCCACCGGCGCGAACGCCCCGGCGTCATGGCCGTCGATGACGAGGCGGGTGACCTCGTCGGTCTCGTAGGGAATGACAGCTTCCTGCAGGAACTGCCCGAGCGGCACGTCCGCGAGCGCCATCCGCGCCGCGATCATCTGCTCGGCGCTGCCGGCGGCAATGCCGGCCAGCCGGTCGCCGGAGCGCGGCGGGGTCGCCTTGGCGAGCAGGTCGCGCAAATCCGGGAAAGTGTAGGCCGTGGCGTCGATGGTGTGGCGGTAGACCAAGGGCCTCTCCGGGGGTCGTCGGCCAACGGCCGACTCCAGGACTATCCCGGAACTCTACCGTCGGATCAAGACGCTGAAATAACTTGCCTTTCCTTCGACCAAGGTCGGGGTCAGCCGGGGCTCGCGTTAACGCCGCATCCATCTTCGTTCTGCATAGTTTTGCATCAATTTGTACGACCGCGCTCACCGGCCGCTCCAGGCCATTCCGGGCCCCTGACCGCCATGACATCAGACCGATCTGGGAATGCCGCCAGCCTGGCAGGCCGCTTCACGCTGGCCACCAAGCTCTATGCGATCTTCGCGCTGTTCGCGCTGCTGACGGCGGCGATCGCGCTGCTGTCCGACTACAACAGCCGCCGCAGCACCGACCTGACCAACGCGATCGAGACGGCGAACGCCGCCGCGCTGAACGTCGAGCGCGTCAACTCGCTGGTCTATGCGGTGGTGATGGAATCGCGCGGCGTCTACATGTCGACCGAGCCCGCCGTGGTGAAGAAATACGGCGAGGGCCTGCTCAAGTTCAACGCCCAGATCCTCGACGTCGTGAAGCGCTGGGAGACCATCGTCAAGGCCGACGATGCCGAGCAGTTCGCGACCTTCAAGAAGCGCATCGAGCAGTTCGTCGAGTTCCGCGCGGAGCTGGTGCGCCGCGGCGTCGAGATCAACGCGGCCGCGGGCCGCGAATGGGGCGACAACGACGCCAACCGCGCGGTACGCTCGGCACTGAACAAGGATCTCGAGGCGCTCTCCAAGGTCTATGCCGAGCGCGCCCGGCAGATCGCGCAGGCGGCCGAGACCAACCGCACGCTGTCCTTCGTGCTGACCTGCCTCGGCGGCGTGGCGCTGGCCCTGGTCGTGATCGGCATCGTCATCATCGCCCGCTCGATCGCCCGGCCGCTCGCCGCGATCACCGCGACGATCAAGCAGGTCGCCGACGGCGCCGAGAACGTCGTGGTGCCGCACTCCGACCGCGCCGACGAGATCGGTGCGCTCGCCCGCGCCATCCAGGTGTTCCAGGACGCGATGGGGCGCAACCGCAACCTCGCCTCGCAGGTCTCGCAGGACTCCGCCGCGCGCGAAGCGCGCAGCCGTCATATCGAGCAGTCGGTCGAGGGATTCCGCGAGGCGATCGGCGCGATCATGCGCGGCCTCAGCGACAACGCCTCCGTCATGCGCGAGACCGCGCAGACCATCACGCGCGTCACCGCGGATGCGAGCAGCCGCGCCGGCACGGCGGCGAGCGCCACCGAGCAGGCCTCGCACAATGTCACCGCGGTCGCAGGCGCGGCCGAGGAGCTGTCGGCCTCGGTCGAGGAGATCGGCCGCCAGGTGCGGCAGAGCGCCGGCGCGGTCGAGCAGACCGGCCAGCGCACGGAGAAATCGATCGCCGAGATCGAGAGCCTCGCCGCCGCCACCCAGCGCATCGACGGCGTGCTCAACCTGATCCAGGCGATCGCCGAGCAGACCAATCTGCTCGCCCTCAACGCCACCATCGAGGCCGCGCGTGCCGGCGATGCCGGCCGCGGCTTTGCCGTCGTCGCCCACGAGGTGAAGGCGCTCGCCGGCCAGACCGCCAAGGCCACCGCCGAGATCGGCGAGAACGTCGCGATGATCCAGTCCTCCACCCGCAGCGCCGTGGACGCGGTGCGCGAGATCGGCGGCGCGGTGCGCGAGATCAACGACGTCACCTCGGCGATCGCCGGCGCGGTCGGCCAGCAGGACCAGGCCACGCGCGAGATCTCGTCCAACGCCCAAAGCGCCGCGCAGGGCAACGAGACCCTCGTCGCCAACATCACCTCGCTGCGCGATGCCATCGGCGAGACCGACACCGCCGCAGCCTCCGTGCTGACGGCGGCAAGCAGCCTGACCGAGACCGCGGCGACGCTGTCGCGCGAGGTGGAGACGTTCTTCCAGAACCTGCGCGCAGGCGCCGCGGACGGCCGCGTCGCCAAGGCGGGGTGACGGCGTGGGCAAAGCCCGCCTCGGCGAGTGCTGACTCAAAAGTGCGAAAACAACCCCATGCACAGTAGCCGGCGTCAGCCATATCAATGGCTTGACGGCCGGCCACGGTCGATTGCTGATTTTACGAATAAGATTTGATCCGTCGGGCGAAACACCGGCATAATGTCATCGTGGCGATCGTACCCGTCGGCGCCCGAACAGGCCCCCCCTCACACCGTCAGCAGCGTCTTGATCGCCCGGCGCTGGTCCATCGCCTCGTAGCCTTCGGCGACCCGGTCGAGAGGCAAAGTGAGATCGAACACCTTGCCGGGCTGGATGCGCCCGTTGAGCACCCTGTCCATCAGGTCAGGCAGGAAACGGCGCACCGGCGCCGGGCCGCCCAGCATGCGGCGCTGGCCGAAGAACAAGGCCTGGCCTTCGAAAGTCACGCCATGGGGAACGCCGACATAGCCGATGCTGCCGCCGGGGCGCGCGCATTCGAGCGCCTGCGACATGGCTTCCTGCGTCCCGACGCATTCCAGCACCGAGTCGGCGCCGACGCCCCGGGTCAGCTCCTTGACGCGTGCGATGCCTTCGGCACCACGCTCGACGACGATATCGGTCGCGCCGAACTCTCTGGCGAGATTCTGCCGTGTCGTGTGGCGGCTCATCGCGATGATGCGCTCCGCGCCCATCTCCTTGGCCGCTAGCACACCCATGAGGCCGACTGCGCCGTCACCGACCACCACCACCGTGGAGCCTTTCTTCACATCCGCAGCGTCAGCCGCGTACCAGCCGGTGCCGAGCACGTCGGAGGTCGCAAGCAGATGCGGGATGAGATCGCTGCCCGGCATCTCCTTGGTCGCGACCAGCGTGCCATCGGCAAGCGCAACGCGCGCGTAAGGCGCTTGCGCGCCCGACATGAATTCGCGCTGCTCGCACGATGACTGAAAGCCGAACCTGCAATGCGGGCAGGTATTGTCCGAAAGACAGAACGATCCGACGACGAACTGACCGGGCTTGATCGTCCGGACCGCGCTGCCGATTTCGACGACGACGCCGCAATATTCGTGGCCCATATGCGTCGGACCATCCTGCGGCTGCAGACCGCGATAGGGCCAGAGATCGGAACCGCAGATGCAAGTGGCCGACAGCTTGATGATGGCGTCAGTCGGATAGAGGATTTTCGGATCGTTGACGCCTTCGTAGCGGATATCGCCGGGTCCGTAGAGAACGGTTGCCTTCATTGTCATGCTCCTTTGGCGGCAGGGCGCCGTACTGCTCATCCGTGACCCGTTCCATCCATGTGACCGGGCTGCCGTTGAGCGATTCCTGAATCGCGATATGGCTCATGGCAGACGTCATGGACGCACCATGCCAGTGCTTCTCGCCGGGCTCGAACGACACCACGTCGCCCGGACGGATCTCCTCGATCGGACCACCCCACCGCTGCACGCGACCAAGGCCTGCGGTGACGATCAGCGTCTGGCCGAACGGATGTGTGTGCCAGGCCGTGCGCGCTCCAGGCTCGAAGGTGACGTGATTGCCGGCGACGCGCGAGGGATCGACAGCCGGAAACAAGGGGTCGATACGAACCGTGCCCGTGAAATACTCCGAAGGAGCCCGGGTCGAAGGTTGCGAGCCGGCCTGTCGAATTTGCATCTGATGCCTCCTTGTCGTCGGTCGGACGAGTGCGAATGAACAGCGCAGTACCGTTGCAAGCGCGGGTCAGCGCGACTGCGCTAAAGGGCCGGGCTAGCCGGGACACAGGCCGCGCATTGCGCGTCGGCTTTTGCCCTGCGACGAAGAGCTCCGATCAGAATCACGGAAGATGAGAGAGCAAGGATGACGGCGCTGAACAGAAAGGTGGCCCGATAGCCGCTGAAGTCGAACAGCACACCGCCACCCGCAGCACCTGCGGTGATCGCAAGCTGAATCACCGCGACCATCAGGCCTCCGCCTGCCTCCGCGTCATCGGGCAGAGCCGTGCTGAGCCACGTCCACCAGCCCACGGGGGCCGCCGTGCCGATGAGGCCCCACAGGAACATCAGCGCCGCCGTTGCGCCGAGCGAAGAGCCGTAAACGGTCAATGCGACCGCAATGACCGCCATCGCGAACGGCATGACGACGAGAGACGCGTGAAGACGCCAGTGGACAACGAGGCCGATCAACGAGGTGCCGATGAGACCAGCAACGCCCATCGCAAGCAGCAGGGCCGAAATGGTCGTGACATCGACAAGCGTCACCGTTTCGAAGAATGGCCGCGAATACGTGAAGAGCGCGAACTGTCCGAGGAAGAACAGCGCCGCTGCGAGCATGCCGTAGGGGACGCCGGGGCGACGGAGGACCTTGAAAGCCGCGGCCGCGCCTGTGCGCTCCTGGCTCGGCATTCCCGGCAGCGCGAGAAACTGCCAAAGCAGGGTCAGCGCTGCGATCGGCACGACGCAGAAGAATGCGCCGCGCCAGCCGATGTACTGGCCGAGGAAACTGCCGAGCGGCGCGGCGATCGTCGTTGCGAGGGCATTGCCTCCATTGAGGACCGCAAGTGCGCGCGGTACGTCCCTGGCCGGCACGATGCGGATCATCGTCGCGGCGGACATCGACCAGAAGCCGCCGACAGCCATGCCGACGAGCGCGCGCCCGGCCATGAAGACCGGGTAATTGGGCGCGAAGGCCACGACGAGGCCCGAGACCAGCGTGGTTCCGGTGAGCCACAGCAGAACGGAGCGCCGGTCGATACCGCGCGTTGAGGCCGAGATGAAAAGACTGGTGAGGATGGCGAAGAGGCCGGACACGGAGATGGCTTGTCCCGCCTGCCCCTCCGTCAACCGGAGTCCGTCGGCGATAGGCGTGAGCAGGCTTACGGGCATCCACTCGGTCGCAACGAGCGTCGCGGCACAAAGAGACACGGCGAAAACCGCGCTCCATGCGGCCACTGGCTGAGCTGCTTGCTGGTCGGCTGTGACGTCCATCGGAAATCCATATGTCGCAAAGCGCCGGAGCTGGCGCTGTTCACGGCGACACATAGAACTCCGGACGGCATTCGATTAGCCGATATAATTTGCTTGCATTCATCGATATGGGCCATGAATAGTGACGGTCATGGCAAACCAGGATTTCAACGACCTGCTGGCCTTCGTGGCGGTCGCCCGCGAACGCAGCTTCACCAAAGCCGCCGCGAAGATCGGCATCGTGCAATCGACGCTCAGCCATACGATCAAGCGCCTGGAATCGCAGATGGGCCTGCGGCTGCTCACGCGCACGACGCGAAGCGTCGGCCTCACCGAAGCGGGCGAGCGGCTGCTGCAATCGGTTGCACCCCGCATCGAAGAGATCGAGCGCGATATCGCCGCCCTGATGTCCCTGCGCGACACGCCGTCGGGCACCATCCGGCTTACGCTCTCCGACCACGCCCTGGAAAAGGCCGTCTGGCCGAAGCTGGCGCCGGCCTTGAAGAAATACCCCGACATCAAGGTCGAGTTCAGCCTCGACACCGCCTTCCGCAACATCGTCGAAGACGGCTTCGATGCGGGTGTCCGCCTCGGCGAGAGCGTCGAGAAGGACATGATCGCGGTGCGCATCGGTCCGGACTGGCGCCTCGTCGCGGTCGCCGCGCCGGCCTATCTGAAGCAGCATCCCAAGCCGAAGCACCCGCAAGATCTCGTCAATCACGTCTGCATCAAGCGGCGTGCGGCGGCCGGCGGTCACTATGTCTGGGAGTTCGCCAGGAACGGTCCTGACCTCAGGGTGCGCGTCGAGGGACAACTCACCTTCAACGACTCCCGCGCGATGATCGACGCCGCCATGAAGGGTTTCGGCATCGCCTATCTTCCCGAAGACATGGTGATGCAGCAGGTCCGGTCGGGTCAGCTCGTCATCGTGCTCGACGACTGGTCACCGAAGTTCGACGGCTACTACATTTATTATCCGACGTCGCGGCAGAATTCGGCGGCATTCAAGGTGATCGTCGATGCGCTGCGCCATCACGAATTGCGGGGAAAGCGCGGCTGATGCCGGGTGGACGAAGTGCCGCCAGCCACGCCGGCGGAAATTCACTCATGAAGCACGGCATGTCTCGAGGATACGATCGAGCTGCTTCAGCCGTCTGGCGAAGGCAACGAAGCTCCAGATCAATCCTGCACTTGCCAAGGCGACGTAAAGCCCGATCTGCCACGGGATCAAACGGACCTCGACCACTCCGATGATTGCACCGAGCACGATACTGACGACAATGCGCAGGGCAAGCATCACGAGCTCCATCTGGAGCGTACCGCACCAAAGATAGAAATCGCACGGACGAAGACGGAACAGCCCGGCATCGACGGCCATGAGGCGGCGCGCGTCATTCCTTGCGGTATTGTCGATATCGGGGAGATATTTGTCGTTGATCGGCGCGGGATCGAAGAGTTTCTTGACCCGCGGATTCGATCTGCTGACCGGACTCCGGGGCTCGCTGAGATGGGAGATCACCATCATCGCGGTGAACGCGTAATGATCGGCCTCGATCTCCGCTTCCAGCCGCATTCCCTGCTGCCTGAAACTGCGCAGCCAGGGATCGACGAAGGCAACCAGCATGGTTTTGGCAAAACTGGCCAAGGGGAAGAACAGGCTGAGGATTGCGAGCGTAGCAGGCATCTCGGCTCCCTGGAAGCGGGCCAATCTGCTTTTGATGTCCCGATACTCGCTCTGCACCGATGCGAGCCAGGTGCCATGCTCTTCGGGACGTATGTTGTAGAAGATATGCGCGGTCGCGTTCTTGAGATTTCGTGGGCCGATATGACCCATTTCATGGAAGAGAGCGAACAGCCGCCCCGGATTTATCTCGTCCGGTTCGAACGGAACGAGGATGAACGCGTGCAACGGCCAATACTGAAACGTTGAGAAGCCGTTGTGACCGGGCACACGCAGGATGCGATAGCTCCCTCGCACAAAAATCCCGGCTCGCTCCACCGGCACGGGCGTGTGCCAGCCCAGGGGCTCCAAATAGTCCTCCGGCGAGAACTCCTTCACCGCGCCTCGTCGCTTGATCAACTCTCCGAGCTGGCCAAGATTGCGCGTGATTCGAAATCGATTGAAGCTCGCAATGCTGGCCGCGGTGAAAAAAAGAGAGATCAGGGCAACACCGAAAGCCGTCGCGAGATCACAGTGAAGGAGCGACGGCAGGAGTATGAGGAGAATGGCGCAGTCGGCAACAACGCGGAGAAGCGTGATACCGAGCGACCGGGCGGGATAGGCGTAGCCGACTTTCCCGGCAATCATGCTCAGTCATCCGCTGTCTTTTTCCGACACCCGCCCTGCAACGAGCTCAGCCGCTTGCCGCAACTTGTCGCGGGACTCAAACGGGCCGTACTTCTCGATATATGTATCGACGATCGCGTCAGCGGTTGGCGCCGCTTTCTTCTCACCTTTAGCGAAGTCGTAGAGGATCTTCGCAACGGTGAAGAGATTGGCGATGATCGGGGCCCAATCATGGACGAGCTTGAACAGCTCGGTCAGGTCATAGGACGCACTGAACTCGTCCTTGTCGTATTTCACGTTTTGACCGCTGACGAGGGCCTTCATCGTGGTGGCGTCGATCTGGTCACTGTCCGGAATGAACTCCCGGATGACGCTTTGCACGTCTTCTTGATCTTGCGTCAGGTCAGACATCTCTAGTGCTCCCACCGTTCGCTACAAAATCGGCCGATGATTTCGGGCAGCTTCGCCGCCGTCGAGCCTGGCATTCGATAAGCGTGAAAAGAGCGCGCCGGTCCAACGACCAGCACCGATGCATCGTACGTCCGAATTGACGACAGGTTTGTGTTTTCTTTTAGGTTGAACACCTAATCCATGCATTCATTGCGTGCACATATTTCGGGCGCGTGTCGATGCGAAGTTGAACAGGCCCGAGCCTGCGCGCGCCGATATGTCGTCAGCACAGCATGGAAGCAATGGCGATGAGGCCGATCGCGGTCAGCGCCCAGGTCAGCGAATGTAACGCCCACGGCTGCATCGTTGCGCCCCGTTCGAATCTCCTGCCCATGTCAGGAAACGCGCGAGGCACGGTAGCCAGGTTGAGATAGATCAATGGCTGAGAATGAGCGCGGAGATGGCGGCCACGGTAAACGCACCGGCCGCAATGGCAACCACACGCAGGACTAGCTCGCTGCTCATGCCCGAGATTAACCCATGACGGGGCCGGGAGCCTGTGCAGTTTGTGCCAGAACGGCAATTGGGACATTTACGGGGGGATCGGGCTTGCCCGTAAGGAGCCGGTCCCGCGAAGCTTTCGGCTATTTCGGCAGGCACTCCACGTTGTAGGCGATGATGATCTGGCTGGGGTCGGCCTTGCCGAGGCTCTTCAGATCCTCCAGCCCGCTCTTCAGCCTTGCGCCGGCCTGGCTCAGGCTCGCCTCGAGCGTCGACTTGGCCGCCTTGCAACGCTCCTCGTTGGAGAATTCCTGGAACACGACGGTCGGCCCCAGCCGCCACTCCGCCTTGTCGTTCGTCGCGGCGGGACTGACCGAATAGGAGAAGACGTACATCAGGACCCACATTGCGTGGCTCCGCGTGAGCGATGGAACGGCACAAGCCGCATCGCGCCACCACGCTGCGCGTCCTCGTTGATCCAGATCAACGAACGAGCGCCAGGGTGGCGCCCGCGCGCTTCACGCTGCGGGCAACGAAAAGCCCCGGCGCGCGGGCCGAGGCTTGCGATGCAGCCCGCGTACATCCGGCGGACCGATCGTCGAAGTGGAATTTAGCAACAGACTTTGAACGGATGATGACGGGGGTTTGGCAATTCCAACCCAGGCGCCCCTACCCTGCCATCACCCCGCCACGCTTGATCAGCTCCTTGCCGACCGCAGCGAGGTGCACCTGGTCGGGACCGTCGCCGATACGGATGAAGCGGGCGTAGACGTAAGCGCGCGCCAGGAACGTGTCCTGCGAGACGCCGGCGGCGCCGTGGATCTGGATGGCGCGGTCGATGACGCGCGCAGCCATGCTGGGCACGACGATCTTGGCGGCGGCGATCAGATCGCGCGCGGCCTTGTTGCCTTCGCGGTCCATCCTGTCGGCAGCCTGCAGCGTCAGGAGCCGCGCCTGCGCAATCTCGCAGAAGGAGTTGGCGATGTCCTCGCGCACCGAGCCCTGCTCCGCCAGCGCCTTGCCGAAGGCGACGCGGGAAACCGACCGCCGGCACATCAATTCCAGCGCACGCTGGGCGCAGCCGATCAGCCGCATGCAATGATGGATACGTCCGGGACCAAGCCGGCCCTGCGCGATCTCGAAGCCGCGCCCCTCGCCGAGCAGGATGTTCTCCGCGGGCACGCGGACGTTCTCGTATACGATCTCGGGATGGCCGACCGGAGCGTCGTCATAGCCATAGGTGAGCATGTCGCGGACGATGCGCACGCCGGGCGTGTTCTTTGGTACGAGGATCATCGATTGCTGGCGATGGCGGTCGGGATCATCAGGGGCGGTCTTGCCCATCACGATCAGGATCTCGCAATCCTCGTTCATCGCGCCCGAGGTGAACCATTTGCGGCCGTTGATGACGTAGTCGCCGCCGTCGCGCCTGATCTCGCACTGGATGTTGGTGGCATCGCTGGAGGCGACCTGCGGCTCCGTCATCGAGAAGCCGGAGCGGATGCGCCCCTCCAGCAGCGGCGTCAGCCAGCGCTCCTGCTGCGCCTTGGTGCCGTAATTCGCCAGCACCTCCATGTTGCCGACATCGGGGGCGGAGCAGTTGAAGACCTCCGGCGCCCAGAGGATGCGGCCCATGATCTCCTTTACCGGCGCGTATTCGAGGTTGGTGAGGCCAGTGTTGCCAAGGTCCTTGCCATGCTCGCCCGACAGGAACAGGTTCCACAGCCCCTGCTCCCGCGCCAGCCGCTTCAGGTCCTGGAGCACGGGCGGCGTCTTGTAGCGTGAAGCTTCCGGCTTCACCTGCTCGTAGTAGAGCTCCTCGACCGGCTCGACATGCGCCTGCATGAACCGGCGAACGCGCTCCTGCAGCTCCAGCGAACGGGCGGAGTGTTGAAAGTCCATGGTGGTCTCCTGTGCCGCGTCGCGGAAGCCGCGCCGAATGAAGGTGCCTCTTCCCTTCTCCCCTTGCGGGAGAAGGTGGCGCGAAGCGCCGGATGAGGGGTATCTATCCGCAAACGCGACAGACAGCTTCGCACGCGGACAGAGACCCCTCACCCGGCTCGCCGCTTCGCGACGATCCACCCTCTCCCGCAAGGGGAGAGGGTGCACCGTTTCTGCGGCCGTCGCCTCACGTCCCCCGCAGCAGCTCGCTCGCCACGATCCAGTCGTTGCCGTCGAACTGGAGCATGTAGCCGTCCTTGATCGGGCGGAAATCCTGCGGCGTGGTGTTGAGGGTGATGCCGGGCATCAGGAGCGACAGCGGCACGTTCTTCAGGTTGGCCGCCTGCGCCATGATGTTCTCGCGCGTCAGATTGTCCTTGCACTGCTTCAGCAACACCACCAGCGCCTCGGCGACCGTGTAACCGTAGAGACCGGCGACGTTGTTGATGTCGGCATTGGGCAGCCGCCTCTTCATGAAGTCGATATAGGCCGTCATCGCCGGGTCGTCCTTGGGCTGCTCGACGAACGGCTTGAGCGCGCCGAGCGAGAGCACGCCCTTGCCGGCGTCGAGGCCGGCCGGCACCATCACGGTCGCCTTGTTGGCGCAGCCGGAGGCGAGGAAGCGCGTCGGCTGCCAGCCGACCTCGTGCGCCTTGCGGATCGCCTGCGCGCAGGCGCGCGGCGTCACCGAGTAGATCATGAAGACGTCGGCCTTGGTGTTGGCCAGCGTCAGCACCTGGGAATCGACGGTCGGATCGGCCACCTCGAAGCTCGAGGCCATCGCGATCGCCTTGTCCGCATCGGCGCCGAGCGCTTCCTTGACGCCGCGCAGATATTCCTTGCCGGCATCGTCGTTCTGGTAGAGCACAGCAAAGCGCGCATTCGGGTTCTTGGCGCGAGCATAGGCGACGTCGATCGCGGCCTCGCTGGTGTAGTTCGGCGCCCAGGGCAGCGCCATCGACCAGGGCATGTTGGCGGGATCGTTCCACTTCGAGGCCGAGCTGATCAGGAAGATCTGCGGCACCTTGTTGCTGTTGAGGTACTTTGCGATCGCCGAGCTCGGCGCGGTGCCCATGGTGGCGAAGATGAAGGCGACGCCGTCGCCCTCGACGAGGCGCCGGGCGGCTTCCATGGTCTTGGGCGGCGAGAAGGCATCGTCGAGCGAAATCAGGTTGAGCTTGCGGCCGTTCACGCCGCCCTTCTCGTTGATCTCGTCGAAATAGGCGGAGATCACCCTGCCGGTGATGCTGAGCGGCGAGGCCGGCCCGCTATAGGGCATGGTATTGCCGATCTTGATCTCGGTGTCGCTGACGCCGGGACCGTAGGATTTTTGTGCGGAGGCAGGCGTCAACAGGCAGGCGGCAGCCAAAGCTGCGGCCAGGGCCAAAGCGGCTCTCATGGTGTCTCCCCGATGATTCTCACCGCGCGGCGAAGTGAACGCGCGGCGTGCTGCTTTTGTCAGCGCGTCAGCTCACCGGAGTTCCACAAGATGGTCTTGCGTCGAGTTGCTGACGGCCCTAGTGGCGCGCCTTCAGGCCGAGGCCGACGCTGATCCACCCTGCACCCGCCATGATCAGGTCGATGCCGAGGAACAGGCCGAGGATATAGACGCTGTTCACCGGCCAGCGCGCCAGGATCAGCAGCCCAAGCAGCAGCGTGATGACGGCCGACAGCGCGACCCAGACCCAGGGGCTCTCCCGCTTCATGCTGAAGGCGAGAAACAGCCTGACTGCGCCGGAGGCCAGCAGCGATGCGCCGAGGAACAGCGTCAGCAGAGCTGCCGCGAAAAGCGGATTCTCGAAGGTCAGGAAGCCGGCAACGATGTAGAGCACGCCGAGCAAGGCCCAGATCAGGAACTTGCCCCAGCTCTTCATCTGGAAGGCGCCGACCACTTCGGTGACGCCGGCGACGATCATCATGACGCCGACCACAAGGACGCTCGCCACCGTCGCCATCACCATGCTGCCGAGCGCGACAAAGCCCGCGATGAGATAGACGATTCCGAGCGCGACGATCCAGCCCCATTTGGCATGCAGCGCCGTGATGCCGGAGCCGAGGCTGGGCTGATGAGACGTATCCGAGGCAGTTGACATGGCGGCCACTCCTGCATGCGAAGCCCGCGGGCACACGCCAGAATAGCACGCGCCTTTCCGGGACGACAGCCAGCAGAGCAGCCCTCAGCGGCAGCAACATTGACTCAAATCAAGCTCGAATGCGGGGCGTCAGCCGCGCGACCGCTCCATCTCCAGCTCGGCCTTGAGATTGTCCAGATCGCGATAAATTGAAGCGACCGCCAGCACGCGCCCGCCCTTGCTGTACTTCAGCAGGCAATCCCTGCCGGAAATGCTGCCGTAGATCGCGATGTCGTCGAAGCTCTCGGCGTGTCCGACATAGTTGATCGGGACGTCGTAATGCTGGGACCAGAAGAACGGCACGGCGTCGAAACGTTCGCGCTTGCCGAGCATGTTGCGGGCGGCGGTCTGGCCCTGCCGCTGCGCCACCACCCAATGCTCGACCCGGATGGTCTGCCGGGAATGCGGATCGGGCCAGCGCGCGATGTCGCCGGCCGCGAAGATGCCGGCAACGCTGGTCTCCAGATATTCGCTGACGCTGACGCCGCGATCGGCCGCGAGCCCGGCATGCTCGGCCAGCGCGAGGCGCGGCTTGACGCCGATGCCGACCACGACGAGGTCGGCCTCGATGACGGCGCCGCTCTTCAGCGTGGCGCGGGTGCCGTCGAGCTTCTCGACCGTGTCCTCGAGGTGGAAGTTGACGCCGTTCTCTTCATGCAGCGCGCGAACGAAGTCGCCCATATCGGGGCCGAGCACCTTCTGCATCGGCCGCTCCTCGGGCGCGACCACATGCACCTCGATCTTGCGCGCCCGCAACGACGCCGCAACTTCGAGGCCGATGAAGCTGGCGCCGATCACCAGCGCGCGCTTGGCGCTGCCGGCGGCCTCGATGATGGCGCGGCTGTCGGCGACGGAGCGCAAGGTGTGGACATGCGGCTGGTCCGCGCCGGGGATCCGCAATCGGACCGGCTCGGCGCCGGTCGCGAGCAGCAGCCGGTCGAACGGCAGCTTGTCGCCATTGCCCAGGGTGACGCTGCGCGTCTTCGCATCGATGGCGGAGACAGGGGTGTCGAGCCTGAGGTCGATGCCGGCATCCCGATAGAAATCCTCACCCCGCAATGGCAGCCAGTCCTCCGGCGCACTCCCGGCGAGGTAGTCCTTGGAGAGGTTGGGACGATCGACCGGCATCGCGCCGTCATTGCTCAGCATGGTGATGGCGCCGGCAAAGCCCTCGCGCCGGAGCGTCTCGGCCGCGGCAAAGCCCGCCGCACCGCCGCCGACGATGACGAATTTCTCCGGCGACGGCGCGCTGCGATGGGCAGAGGGCGGTTTGGGCGCCTCGCGCTTGCGCTGAACGAGGATCCTGTCGCCGTCGCGCGCGACGTCCCACACCGCCAGCGCGCTCAGCGCCGGCGGCCGGGTGGCCTCGCCCGTGCGCAAGGAGAAGCAGGCGTGGTGCCAGGGACAGCGGATGGTGTCATCGACCACGAGGCCCTCCGCGAGCGGGCCGTGGTAGTGGCTGCAGGCCGGTTCGATCGCAAAGACCTCGCCGCCGGCCTGCACCAGCAGGACACCCTCCTCGCCGACATGGCCGAGCAGCTTGCCGTCCTTGAACTCGGCGAGCGTTACGCCCCTGGTCAGATCCGGTCCGCTCGGCTTGTTGTCCTCGCTCATGGTCGCCTCCTGGCAGCTTGACGCGCAACTCAGGAATTGGACGGCGCGACGCGGGAAAAGTTCCTGCGACCGCTAAAATCAGGACCCGGCTGCGCGCACGTCCAGCACAGCCTGCGCCCATTCCGCCGGGCGCTCCTGTGGCAAATTATGGCCGGCGCCCGCAAAGACGCGCCGCTCGAAGAAGCCCGCGAACTTGTGCGCGTGATGGGCGGTGCCGGGATTGACGCCGTCGCTGTCGCCGTCGATCGCGATGGTCGGCACGCGGATGGCCGGCTGTGCGGCGAGTTTTGCCTCGATCCCGGCATAGGCGGGATCGCCTTCGACCAGCGCGTAGCGGTGGCGGTAGGAGTGGATCACGACGTCGACGAAGTCAGGGTTGTCGAAGGACGCCGCGCTGGTCTCGAACGTCGCGTCGTCGAAGGCCCATGTCGGCGACCACATCGACCAGAGCTGGCGGGCGAAGCCGCGTCGGTTGCGCTCCAGCGCGCGGCGGCCGCGCTCGTTGTGGAAGAGATATTGATACCAGAGCGCGGCCTCCTCCGGCGGCGAGGCCGGCTCCATGGAGCGGGCGATGTTCTGGATGTTGTAGGAATTGCCGGAGACGAGGCCGGCCACGCGCTCGGGATACAGCGCCGAGACCACACAGGCCGCGCGGCCGCCCCAGTCGTAGCCGCCGACAATCGCGCGGGCGATGCCAAGGGCATCCATGAAGGCGAGGAGATCGGCGCCCAGCGCCGCCTGCTCGCCGGAGCGCAGCGTTGCAGCGGAGCGGAAACGCGTCGGCCCGTAGCCGCGCAGCCAGGGCACCAGCACCCGCGCACCGGCCCGCGCGAGCAACGGCGCGGCTTCCGCGTAGGCGTTCACGTCATAGGGAAAACCGTGGCCCATGATGCAGGGCCAGCCATCGGCGGCTCCGTAGTCGAGATAGGCGATGTCGAGGATATCCGTGGTGACGGCTTTTTGTTGCATGGGTTGCTCACGGATGTGGCGCGGTATCGTAGCCCGGATGAGCGGAGCGACATCCGGGATGTGGTGCCGCCGGCCCCGGATATCGCTTCGCTCATCCGGGCTACGGCAGCGGAAAGGCCGCTACTTCTGCGGCCCCGACAGCGAGATGTCGCGCTCGGCGCGGAACACGTTGCTGTAGAGATTGGCGATCCACTGCCGGCCGATCTCGGTCTTGTTGAGATAGCTGATCTCGGTCTGGATGTGCGGTGCGACGCTGTTCCAATAGAATTGTGGATAGCGGTTCACGATGTCGGCCGGCGAGTCGTAGCCGAGCTGCCGGTTCATGCCGACTTCCTCGAACTCGTAATAGAGCGCATTGGCCTTGCGCAGATAGTTGGGATCGCCGAGCTGGCCGATGAAATCGGCGGCGCGCAGGATCGAAGATTCGGCGTCGTACTCCTGGGCCTGCTGGGCGGGAAACCGCGTCCCCTCGATGGCGCGGGCGATGCGCTCCGGATCGAGCCCCGGAATATGCCGCAGGCGCCGCATCACGTACAATTTCGAGCGGTCGACATGATACATCATCAGGCTCGCGTCCGACGCGCCCCTTTGCAGGGAGACTTTGGTCCCGGCCTCGTCGATCAGGAAACCGTCCTCGTCGTCCTCCTCGAACAGGCCGCGCACATAGCCGATGTCGTGAGCAAGGCAGGCGATCAGGACATGAACGTAGTCCTCCGCCTCCAGATGGGTGTGCAGATATCGGCCACTGAGAATGGAATGGCCCGCCAGGGTCACCAGCATCGTGTGCTCGATATTGTGATAGAGCGCATCGCTGTTGCCGATGCATTCCATGGTGGTGCGGGTGGCGCTCTCGATGATGTTGGCCGGGGACTCGCCGAACCTGCGACGCATGAACGAGCCCAGCACCTTCTCCAGGGATTCAGCCGCCAGTCTCGGTAACGTCATCATGGATGCAGCCCCGTTTGTCGGTGGTGTCCCACGCCAGCTCCCGACGTCTCATTGTTGCC
>Ga0207426_1000695_pt1 | contig 40356 bp, 27 predicted proteins | sample AraplaMF_Cvi_mMS_FD_184265 | JGI IMG/M metagenome (GOLD analysis project Ga0207426, IMG submission 184265) | Arabidopsis root microbial communities from the University of North Carolina, USA - plate scrape MF_Cvi_mMS (SPAdes) (version 2) | ecosystem: Host-associated > Plants > Roots > Endosphere... | reverse complement strand
TCCCTCCAGAGCAAGGTCTCGCAGCTCCGCCGCGCCCTGGACACCGCGGAGCCCGGCGCCCGGAAACTGGTGACGGCGACCCCGCCGGGCTACCGGCTGGACATCGCCGCCGACGCCCTGGACGCCGCCTGCTTCACGGCACTGACCGCCCGCGCCCACGCCGCCGCCACGGCCCGGGAGCGGTCCGAACTGCTCGGCGAGGCACTGGAGTTGTGGCACGGCCCGGCGTTCGCCGGCTTCGCGGACAGCGATCTGGTGCGTCCGGTGGCCGAGGGCCTGGAGGAGCAGCGGCTGACCGCCCTGGAGGAACGGGCAGCGGCCCGCCTGGAGCTGGGCGAGCACACCCCGCTGACCGCCGAGCTGGCCGGTCTGGTGGCCCGGCACCCGCTCCGCGAACGGCTGCGCGCCCTCCAGCTGACCGCCCTGTACCGGGCCGGCCGGCAGAGCGAGGCACTCACCGCTTACGGGGAGATCCGGACGCGGCTGGCCGACGAACTGGGCGTGGACCCCAGCCCCGAACTCACCGGGGTGTACCAGGCGATCCTCCGCCAGGAGCCGTGGCAGCCGCCCGGCGAAAGCACACGGCACGACGGCGGCGCGTCCCGCCCCGGCGACCCGGCGACGGCGCCCCGTACCACCGCCCCGCCGCCCGGCCCCCGCCCCCGCACCAACCTCCCCACGCCCCTTACCGCACTTCTCGGCCGCCAGGACGCCGTACACCGGATCGCGGCCCTCCTCCCGGACACCCGCCTGGTGACGCTCACCGGCCCCGGTGGCGTGGGCAAGACCCGCCTCGCCCTGGAGACCGCGGCCCGGCTGGCCGACTCCTTCCCGGACGGTGTCCGGCTCGTCGAACTGGCCGCGCTGAGCCGCCCGGACGACCCCGCGCGGGGCACCGGGAGCAAGCGCACCGCGGCCGAGGTGGCCGAGGCCGTGCTGTCCGTACTGGGCATCCGGGAGGGCTCCTCGACCGGACCGGTGGCCGAACGCCTCGTCGGCGCGGTACGCGGCAAGCACCTGCTGCTCGTCCTGGACAACTGTGAGCACCTCGTCGAGGCGGCCGCGGAGGTCACCGCCGCACTCCTCGCCGCCGCCCCGGACCTCCGCGTCCTGGTGACCAGCCAGGAATCGCTGGGCCTGACGGGCGAGACGCTGTGGCCCGTACCACCGCTGGAACCCGCCGGTGCCATCGAGCTGTTCACGGCCCGCGCGAGCGCCGCCGACCCCGGCTTCACCCTCGACACCGACGACACGGCCGCCGTGGCGGAGATCTGCCGCCGCCTGGACGGCATCCCGCTCGCCCTGGAGCTGGCCGCCACCCGGGTACGGGCGCTGGGCGTACGGGAGCTGAGCGCCCGGCTGGACGACCGTTTCCGGCTGCTGGCGTCCGGCCGGCGCGGGGTCCCGCCCCGCCAGCAGACCCTGCGCGCCATGATCGACTGGAGCTGGGAGCTGCTGCCCGCCGCCGAACGCGCCGTGCTGCGCCGCCTCGCCGTCCACGCCGACGGCTGCACCCTGGAGGCCGCCGAAACGGTCTGCGCGGGCGACGGCGTGCACCGGGACGAGGTGCCGGATCTGCTGGCCCGTCTCGTGGACCGCTCCCTGGTGGCGGTGGCCCGCACACCGTACGGGCCCCGCTACCGGCTCCTGGAGACGGTCGCCGTCTACTGCCTCGAACGCCTCCGCGAGGCCGGCGAACTGACCGCCGTACGCCGCAACCATCACCACCACTACACCGAACTGGCCGAACGCGCCGCCCCGTTGCTCTACGGGCCGGACCAGCGTGCCTGGCTGGAGCGGCTCGACCAGGAGACGGCGAACCTGCGGGACGCCCTGGACGGCTCGGTCCGGGACGGCGTCTCGGACCGCGCGCTGCGCCTGGTCAACGCGCTGGCCTGGTACTGGTTTCTGCGCGGCCGGCTCGCGGAGGCGGGCCGCTCGCTCACCGCGGCCCTCGCCGCGTACGGGGCACACCCGGAGACGGCGCCGGACGCCGGGGACCCGGCCGCCGAGGGGCGCCGACTGCGGGCCGCCGTCTGGCAGGTCGGGATGGCCTCACTGGCGGGCGATGACGTCGACCCCGTGGAGCAGGCCACCGCCGTGCTCCGGCAGTACGGAACCCATGACGACCCGGCCGGCCGGGCCGGGGCCCAATGGTTCCTGGGGTTTGCCCAGGTCGGCCTGGGCGACCCGGCGGCGGCGGGGGAGCGGGTGGCGCACTCGCTGGCCACCTTCCGGGCCCTGGGCGACCGCTGGGGCATCGCCGCGGCGCTGTGCAGCCGTGCCCAGGGGATCGGCGGCGGAGACCTCCGGTCCCGGCTCCGCGACGCCGAGGAGAGCGCCGCGCTCTTCCGCGAACTGGGCGACCGCTGGGGCCAGTTGCAGGCCGCCGACGTGCTCGCCGCCCTCGCGGAGATCACCGGTGACTACGCACGCGCGGCCCGGCTCCACCAGGACGGCCTGCGGATCGCCGAGGAACTCGGCCTCTGGATCCAGGCCTCGTACAAGCTCTCCGGACTGGGCCGGATCGCGCTGCTCACGGGAGATCTGCCGGCCGCGCACGACTTCCACGAGCGCGGCAGGCGGCTGGCCGCGGAACAGTCCCATCTGCGGGGCGAGATGTTCGCCGACTGCGGACTCGCCCTCGGCGCCCGGCGCGAGGGCCGCCTCGACGACGCCGAGGCGCATCTGCTGCCCTGGCTGAAGTGGTGCCTCGGCCGCGACGGCGACCCCGGTACCGCGTTCGTCCTGGGCGAGCTGGGCTTCCTCGCCGAACTGCGGGGCGACGCGGAGACCGCCCGCCGGCACCACCTGGAGGGCTTCGCGTCCGCCCACGCCACCGCCGACCAGCGCGCTGTCGCGCTGGCCCTGGAAGGGCTGGCCGGGGTGGCGGCCCTGACCGGGCGGTGCGCCGTCGCGGCCCGGCTGCTGGGGTGCGCGGCCGCGGCCCGCGCCGCCGCGGGGGCACCCCAGCCCGCCGCGGAGCGCGGTGATGTGGCACGCAGCACGGCCACGGCACGCCGGAGCCTGGGCGCCGCGGCGTTCGAGGCGGCGTATGCGAGCGGCGCGGGCGTGACACCGGAGGTGCTGGTGAAGGAGGCGATGGGAGACGCAGGGGAGGGGAACGGGGAGTAGGGGAAGTAGGGGGTAATTCGGAGGAATGGGAGGAGCAGGGGAAAAGCGGGCAAGGGTGGCCGGGTAAGCAGGCGGGCCGCCGAGTGACGAAGATGCGCGGCCGGGTCAGAACTACGGCGTCCCCGTGATCCCCCCGTCGACCCGCAGCTCGATCCCGTTGACATAGTCCGCGAGCGGGCTCGCCAGGTAGGCGACCGCGGCCGCGATGTCCGACGGGCGCCCCAGTCGTCCGCTCGGATTCGGCGCATACTCCGCGACGAGCTCCGCCTCGTGCGGTCCGCCCTCCCGTTCACTCTGACTGCTGTCGTCCTCGGCCGACCGCTCCTCGAACATCCGGTACATGGAGGGGGTGACGATCACCCCCGGGCTCACACAGTTCGCGGTGACCCCGGTACCGGCGAGGTGCCGGGCCAGGCTGGTGGTCATGTTCACCACGGCGGCCTTGGCGGCGGAGTACGTCACCATATTGGGCAGTGGTGTCCGTACCGCCCGGCTGCCGATGGTGATCACCCGGCCCCAGCCGTGGGCGCGCAGCGACGGCAGCAGCGTCTGGCTGACCCGCACCGTCGGCAGCACATTCCCCTCGAAGGCGGCCCGCCAGTCGGACGGCCGGGAGCTCTCCCAGTCGTGCTCGGCGAACGGACCGGCGTTGTTGACGAGGATGTGGGCACCGAAGTCCCGTGCGGTGAGGGCGACCTGCTCGGCGATGCCCGGTTCCGTCAGATCGCCGAGCACCACTTCGGCCCGCACGCCACGGGCCGCGACCTGCTCGGCGACGGCCGCCGCGGCCCCCGCGTTCCGCCCGTGGACGAGGACGTCACACCCCTCGTCCGCCAGCGTCTCGGCGATCGTGGCGCCGATCCCCGCACTGCTGCCCGTCACCAGCGCCGCGTGTCCTGCCAGCCGTAGGTCCATGGCGGTCAGCCTAGGGCGGCGGGGGACCGGTGGGGCTCCTGCTGCGACAGGCCGTCGGCCGATTGTCAGTGGTGCGTGCGAGAGTGGGCGAGCAACGGGGGAAGTACCACCGAAGGAGGCCGCGTGAGCGGGTGCAGCAGGGGGATTCCCCCGGCCGAGGGCCGGGGGTTCGTCATGGAGGGGTGCGCGCCGCGCGAGTGCGAGGCCGGGCGAAGTGAGGTTTCGGCATGAGTTGGCATCAGGGGCTGCTGGTCAGCTTCGATCTGGAGACCACGGGCACCGACGTCGAGCAGGACCGCATCGTCACCGCGGCCCTGCTCCGACTGGAGGGGGACGGCCGGCCGGCCGCCAAGCTGACCTGGCTGGTCGATCCAGGTGTGCCGATTCCCGACGAGGCAGCGGCCATTCACGGCATTTCCACCGCATACGTCCAAGAGCACGGGCGCCCGCCGGCGACCGCCATAGAGGAGATCACCGAGGCGCTGGCCGATGCCCTGCGCGCGGAGATCCCGCTGGTGGTGATGAATGCGCGCTATGACCTCTCGCTGCTGGACCGCGAGTGCCGCCGCCACGGCCTGCGCACCCTGACCGAACGCCTGGGGCACGCCCCCGCACCGGTCATCGACCCCCTTGTCCTGGACAAGCATGTGGACCGCTACCGCAAGGGGAAGCGTGCCCTCCAGGCACTCTGCGGTCATTACGGCGTCCGGCTCGACGGCGCACACGAGGCGGGCGCCGACGCGGCGGCCGCGGCCGGCGTCGCCCGTCGTATCGGGGAGAAGTACCCGGCCGTCGCGCTCCCGTCGCCCCGTGCGCTGCACACCCTCCAGGAGCAGGCGGCCGCCGAACAAGCCGCCTCGTTCCAGGCGTATTTGCGGCGCTCCGGTGACCCCCGGGCGATAGTCGAGCCGGCCTGGCCGCTGATCCCGTACCAGGCCGGCGCCTGAGCGAGTGCTGCCCGCGCGGGCCGCCGGGCCGGGCCCGTCAGGCCATCCCGCTCAGAAGGGATACCACCGCACCGTCGCGTCCTTGTCGCGCAGTGAGGCGATCCGGCGCCGGAACTCCTTGTGCGCCGCGGGGTTTCCGGGCGCGTGCTGGGACACCCAGGCGCAGCTCGCCGTCTCCCGCGACCCGCGCAGCACGGCGCAGCCCTCCCAGTCCCGGACATCCCAGCCGTAGACGGACACAAAGGTGTCGTAGGCGTCGGCGGTCAGACCGTAGCGGTCCCGGCTGAGCGCCATCACGACCAGATCGTGTTCCCGCAGATCGGAGGAGAAGGTTTCCAGGTCGACCAGCACGGGGCCGTCGGGCCCGACATGAATGTTGCGGGCCAGCGCGTCGCCGTGGATGGGGCCGCGGGGCAGATGCGGTTCCAGGGCCGTGGCGGCGGCCGCGAAGGCGTCCCGCCGCCCGCGCAGATACTCCGCGTCCGAGGCCGACACGGCGTCGCCGGCCAGCCGCAGCCAGCGCTCGACACCGCCGAGCAGTTCGCGGCGGGGGAGCGCGAACGGCGGCTCCGGCAGCGCGTGCACCAGCTTCAGCAGCGCGGCGAGATCGTCCGGGCCGGCCGGGCGGACGGCCTCCGGCAACCGCTGCCAGTAGGTCACGGGATGGCCGTCCGCCAGCGTCGCCACGGGCTCCGCGGCCCGTACGGCCGGCACGCCCTCGGCGGCCAGCCACCGCGCCACGCCCAGCTCCCGCTCGGCGCGCTCCAGGAGTTCGGCGCTGCGGCCCACCCGTACGACCGGTCCCTGGTCGCCGAGGGCGAAGACGGCGTTCTCGCCGAGCGAGAGCAGCGCGGCGTCGGCGGCCGCCTCGGGGTGCCCGGCCGCGGCCAGCAGGTCCCGGGCGCGCGCCTCAGTGAAGGCGGCGGGGCTCGGTTCGGTCATCGGGATGCCTCCTGGTGCATGGACGCGACCAGTGTCGCAGGTAGGAGCCGAGGCCCCGGCCGGAAGGCATCCGGCGCGGGGGGTCGCGCCGGAATCGGCCGGGGACCTTGACGGGGGTGCCGGCCGTCACGACGATGACGGCGGCCGGGAACGGCCGACGGGGAAGAGGGGGAGCGATGGCAGCAGTGCCAACGGTGGGGGCATACGGCACCAGACCGTCCGGACCGCGTCGCGCGGAGCCGCTCCCATGACCCTGGCGACCGCACCCCGGCGGCCCACCGCACCGGTCGCGGGCCGCGCCACCCGGCCCCGGCGCGACCTGGGCGCCTGGTTCCTCGTGCTGCCCGCGCTGCTCCCGATCCTGGTGCTGAGCGTGGGGCCGCTGCTGTACGGCATCGGGCTGTCGTTCACCGACGCCCAGTCGGGCCGGACCCAGGCCACCCGCTTCGTGGGGCTGCTGAACTTCTCCGACCTGTTCCAGGACTCGCTGTTCTGGGACTCGTTCCGGATCGGCCTGATATGGGCCTTCGGCGTCACCGTCCCGCAGTTCCTCCTCGCCCTCGGCCTGGCCCTGCTGCTCCACCTCGATCTGCGGCTGCGCTGGCTGGCCCGGGCGCTCGCGATCATCCCGTGGGCGATGCCCGAGGTCGTCGTCGGCATCATGTGGCGGCTGGTCTACCACCCGGACGCCGGCATCCTGAACGAGACCCTGCGCGACCTGGGCCTGTCCGGAACAGGCGACGGCCGGGACTGGCTGAGCGGGCTGGCCACCGCGCTGCCCGCGGTCATCGTCGTCGGCGTCTGGGCCGGAATGCCACAGACCACCGTCACGCTGCTGGCCGGTCTCCAGAACGTCCCCATCGAACTGCACGAGGCCGCGTCCATGGACGGCGCGGGCGCCTGGCGCCGCTTCCGCACCGTCACCTGGCCCGCCCTCCGGCCCATCGCCCTCGCCGTCACCGCGCTCAACTTCATCTGGAATTTTAATTCCTTCGCCCTGGTCTTCGTCCTGACCGACGGCGGTCCCGGCGGGCGGACCCGCCTGCCGATGCTGTTCGCCTACGAAGAGGCCTTCCGCTACGGGCAGTTCGGCTACGCCGCCACGATGGGCCTGGCGATGGTCGCGGTGATCTCGGTCCTGCTGGCCCTCTATCTGGTCGGCCGGCTGAAGGGGGACGACGACCGGTGAACGCCACCGAACGGGCCGACGGCAGCCACCCCAGGAGCGTCCCGCCCGGCGCCGCAGACGTCCGCACCCCACGCCGCCGTAAGGGCAGCCCACGGCGGCACCTCACACCACGCCGCACCGCCACCCGCACCGGCCAGTATGCCGCCCTCCTCGGCTATCTCGCCTTCCTGGCCTTCCCCCTCCTCTGGCTGCTCTCCACCGCCTTCAAGCCCCCGCGCGAACTGGGCAGCCTGCACCCCACCTGGATCCCCGAGGCGCCGACCCTGGACAACTTCCGGCAGGCCTTCGCACAGCAGCCGCTGGCGGCGGCCGCGGGCAACAGCCTGCTGGCCGCGGCGGTCTCCGCGCTGCTGGCCATCCTGCTGGCGACCCCGATGGCGTACGTCCTGGCCCGGGTCCGCAACCGCCTCTCGCGGGCGGCCACCGGCTGGGTCGTGATCAGCCAGGCCTTCCCGCTGGTACTGGTGATCATCCCGCTGTTCCTGATCCTGAAGGGGCTCCATCTGGTGGACTCCCGGATCGGTTTGATCATGGTCTATGTGGTGTGGTCGCTGCCGTTCGCCCTCTGGATGCTGACCGGCTATGTCCGGGCCGTACCGAGGGAGTTGGAGGAGGCGGCGGCGATGGACGGCGCCGGCCGGCTCCGTACGCTCGTCTCGGTCACCGCTCCGCTGCTCGCGCCCGGCATCGTCGCCACCGCGCTCTTCGCCTTCATCACCGCCTGGAACGAGTTCTTCTTCGCCCTGGTCCTGCTCAAGTCCCCGGAGAAACAGACGCTGCCGGTCGTGCTGACCCACTTCCTCGGGGCCGAGGGCGTCGCCGACCTCGGCCCGCTCGCCGCCTCCGCGCTCCTCGCCACCCTCCCGAGCCTGCTGCTCTTCGCCGTCATCCAGCGGCGGATCACCGGCGGGATGCTCGCCGGGGCGGTGAAGAGCTGATGCGTCACGACCCTGCGCCCGGCCGCCCTGTCACCCGTCGGGGTCTGCTCGCCGCGGCCGCCGCACTCCCGGCCGCGGCCCTGCTGCCGGGCTGCTCCGACGGCCGCCGCCGGTCGGCCGGTGGCCGGATCACCCTGCGTTTCCAGTCGCTGGCCTGGCAGCAGGACTCACTCAAGGTCAACAAACAGCTGGTCGCCGCATGGAACCGGCAACACCCCGACATCCGGGTGCAGTACGTCCAGGGCGCCTGGCCCACCGTCCACGACCAGCTGCTGACCTCCTTCGAGGGCGGCGAGGCCCCGGACATCATCCACGACGCCTCCGACGACCTCGCGGACTTCGCCTACGGCGGTGACCTCGCCGACCTGACCGCCCTCATCCCGCCGCGCCTCAAACGCGACATCCCGCAGCGGAGCTGGGACACCGGCACCTTCAACGGCCGCATCCACGGCGTCCCGTTCCTCCAGGAACCGCGCGTACTGATCGCCAACCGTGCCGAGCTGCACCGCTCCGGCGTCCGTATCCCCACCCCCGAACACCCCTGGACCTGGCCGGAGTTCGAGGAGGCGGCTCAACGCCTGACCCGCGGCACCACCTACGGCATCGCCTGGCCGCTGAAGGAACCCGTCTCCGCCACCCTCAACCTCGCCCTGTCCACGGGCGGCCAGATCTTCCACCGCCGCAGCGACGGCAAGGTGGAGGTGCGCTTCGACACCGCCGACCAGAGGGTGCCGCGCACCATCCACGACCAGGTCAACGTCCACCGCAGCGCCTCCCGTACGACGCTGGGCATGGGCGGCTCCGACACCCTCCCCGGCTTCTTCGCCGGGCGCTACGCGATGGTGCCGCTCGGCTTCTCCTACCGTCAGCAGATCGCCCAGCAGGCGCCCCGGGGCTTCGACTGGACGGTGCTGCCCGCCCCCAAGGGCACCGCCCTGGACCAAGGCGTGAGCCCGCAGACCCTGTCGATCGCCGAGGACTGCCCGTACAAGGAGGAAGCGATGGCCTTCATCGACTTCTTCCTCAGCCCGCCGAACATGGTCCGGCTCGCCCTGGGCGACTGGCTGCTGCCGACGGGTCAGGAGGCCCTGAAGGACCCGGCCCTACGCGTCGCCAGATACGACTGGGCGACCGGCACCGCACTGGCGGCGTCGCTGCGTTCCGCCCCGGCCCAGTCCGTCCGCGGATATCCGGAATGGAAGGACAAGATCGCCACCCCGGGCCTGCAGGAGTACTACAGCGGCGCCATCGGCCTCGACACCCTGCGGAAGCGGCTGGTCGAGGACGGCAATCTGGTGCTGGCCCGCTATCAGCGCTGAAGCGCACCTGGAGACCCCATCGGCGCTGAAGTGCGCGCGAAGTCCTTTTGGTGTCGGAGGGTGCCGAAGTGTGCGCGGGGCGTTTATCGGCGCGCGGCCCTGAGTTCCCTATGGACGCACGGTCCGGAGTGCACCGTCGGCGGCTTGCCGGAGCTGTCGATCCGCCCCAACTACCCGCGCTCCACTTTGTATTGGGTGACATGCATCTCGCGCCCACCGGAGCGTGCGTCACCGGTATCGCCCACCGCCCCGGCTGCACCGTTCACCGCCGCGCCACCCTCTATTGCGTGAACGTAAACGGAGTTGAGTCCCTCCGGTTCAACTCCTGGGCCACTTTGACCACTTCTGAAACATTTCCCATTTCGGCACCCTTGTTGCTTATCTCACACGCTCCGGCTGGCCTTGAATTGAACTCATCAATCAGACAGGGTTTCGAGCCAGTCCGACGCAGATCTTCCGGTCTGTTCGGGCTATTGCGCAACGCTTTCCCCCCACACCACGAACGAGGAGAATCCTCGCAATGGCTCACAAGCGTTCCAGCAAGAAGCGGCTTGTCACGGCGATATCCGCCGCTGTTGCCGCCACTGGTATCGCCGCCGTCACCGCGGTCACCGCAGGCGCGTCCCCGGCCGCCGAAGGCAAGATCTACGGAGCCGAGGCCAAGGGTGCCGTGAACGGCAGCTACATCGTCATGATGAAGAAGGGCATCCGTACCGCGGAGAGCGGCGACCTGGCCGACAAGTACGGCGGCGAGGTCAAGCGGAACTACTCCTCCGCCATCGACGGCTTCTCGGCGACCGGTCTGAGCGCCGAAGAGGCCAAGCAGCTCGCCGCCGACCCGGCCGTCGACAAGGTCGTCCAGAACAAGAAGTTCCACATCGACGGCGCCCAGGCCAACCCGCCGTCGTGGGGTCTGGACCGCATCGACCAGACGGACACCAAGGGCGACAAGAAGTTCAACTACCCCGACAGCGCGGGCGAGGGTGTCACCGCCTACGTCATCGACACCGGTGTCCACATCAAGCACAAGGACTTCGGCGGCCGGGCGTCGTACGGCTTCAACGCCATCGACGGCAGCGACAAGGCCGAGGACGACAACGGCCACGGCACGCACGTCGCGGGCACCATCGGCGGTACCGAGCACGGCGTCGCCAAGAAGGCCAAGATCGTCGGCGTCAAGGTCCTGGACGGTGAGGGCTCCGGCACCACCGAGCAGGTCGTCGCGGGCATCGACTGGGTCACCAAGAACCACAAGGGCCCCTCGGTCGCCAACATGTCGCTCGGCGGCGGCGTGGACGAGGCACTCGACGCGGCCGTGAAGAAGGCCATCGACGCCGGTGTCACCTTCGCCGTCGCGGCGGGCAACGAGTCCTCCGACGCGGGCCAGGGCTCCCCGTCTCGGGTGAAGGAAGCCATCACCGTGGCCTCCAGCACCAAGGATGACGAGCAGTCCGACTTCTCCAACTTCGGCAAGGTGGTCGACCTTTACGCCCCCGGCTCCGACATCACCTCGGACTGGAACACCGGCGACGACGCCACCAAGACGATCTCCGGTACGTCCATGGCGACCCCGCATGTCGTCGGTGCCGCCGCGGTCTACCTGGCCGGTCACAAGGACGCCAAGCCGGCCGACGTGGAGAAGGCCCTGACCGACGGCGCCACGCCCGACAAGATCACGAACCCGAGCGAGGGTACGCCCAACAAGCTGCTGAAGGTCGTCAAGTAACCACCTGACTCCCTCAGCTCCACACGCCGGCCGCCGCGCTCGCCCCCACGGGGCGCGGCGGCCGGCGTCGTTGTGTCCTCCGCCGCGCTGCGTTCGGGCGGCTTCAATGCCCCTCCGCGGCCGCCGTAGTGTCTCCCGCGTAGACACTGTCTACCCTCATGCGGTAGACAGTGTCTATGAGTGATCAAGACGCGGCGGGCCTGCGCGCCCGTTTGGTGCAGACCGGCATCGACCTACTGACCGAAGAGGGCGTGCAGGCACTGTCGTTGCGGGAGATCGCCCGGCGGGCCGGGGTCTCCCACGGGGCCCCACGGCGCCACTTCCCCACCCATCTGTCCCTGCTGTCCGCCATCGCCCGCCAGGGCTTCGCCGATCTGGCCGACCAGGTCGCCACGCACATCGACGACCACCGGACGGACCCCCGCGCCCAGCTCATGGCCCTGGGGCGCGGCTACCTCGACTTCGCGCTGACCCACCGCGGCATGTTCGAGCTGATGTTCCGTCATGACCTGCTGGAGAGCAACCATCTCGGCCTCCGGGAAACCAGCCTGCCGCTCTTCCAGACACTCGTCGACCTCGTCTCCCGGGCACAGCCGCAGTCCGAACTGCCCCCACCGGTCGTCGCGGGCGCCCTGTGGAGCAATCTGCACGGCATCGCCCAACTCTGGAGATGGGGCAGCCTGCAACTCGCCACGGGGGCCGACGATGTCGAGCCACTGCTCCGGGCCGCCCTGGACGCACACCTCGGTCCGGCCGGCCGATGACCACCCGACGCCTGCAACGCCTCGTCCTCACCGGCAGTGTCACGGGGGCAGTGATCGTCGCTCTGGACGGCACCGTACTGACCGTGGCGCAGCCCGCCCTCCAACGGGATCTGCACGCCTCGTTCGGGCAGGTCCAGTGGACCAGCACCGGCTATCTCATCGCCGTGGCGAGCCTGCTGGTCTTCGCCGGCCGACTCGGCGACCGCTACGGCCACCAACAGCTCTTCGCCCTCGGGATCCTGGGCTTCGGCGCCACCTCGGCGGCCATCGGCCTGGCCCCCGGCGTCGGCTGGGTGATCGGGCTACGCGTGGCCCAGGGCATCTTCGGCGCCCTCCTACAACCCGCCACCCTGGGCATGCTCCGCGCCACCTATCCCCCCGACCAACTCGGCATGCCCCTCGCCCTACGCACCAGCGCCATCGGGCTGGCAGCCGCCGCCGGACCGGTTCTCGGCGGCGCGCTGGTCGCGCACTGGGGATGGCAGGCGGTCTTCTTCCTCAATGTGGTCCCGGCTTGTTTGATCGGGGGGTTGGCGTTGCTTGTCCGGGGGGCAGCCCTTGTCCCCGCCCCCGCCCCTCCCTCCGCCTCCTCCTTCGCCGCTGAAACCACCACCACTGGCGGGGCCCGCGCCCCAGGTGGCCTCGACCTACCGGGTGCCTGCCTCCTCGCACTGGCGCTGGCGAGTCTCGTGCACACCCTCGTCGCCCTTCCGGAAACCGGTTGGACGGTGGTCACCGCACTGGGCGGGGCCGTGGCCGCGTTCGCCTGCGGTGCTTTCATCCGGCACGAGCGCCGCACCGCGAGCCCGCTGATCCCCCTCTCCGTGGTCGGTTCGACCACCATTGCCTCGGCCCTTGCCGTCCTCCTCTCCGCGTCAGCGGCCCTGTTCGGCACGCTGTTCGTCAGCACCTACTTCCTTCAGGACGTCCTCACGCTGGACCCGCTGGAGAGTGGTCTGCGCGTGCTGCCCCTGGCCTTGCTCATGGTGCTGAGCGCCCCGGCCTCGGCCGTACTACAGCGCCGGTACGGCCCCCGCCGGACGACCGTGACGGCGATGACTCTCCTCACCCTCGGCATCCTCGTGCTGTCCCAACTCGACCGGACCTCGACGGCACCGTCCATCGGCGCGGGCTTCCTCCTACTGGGCGCCGGTTTCGGGACGGTAATGGTCACGGCGACGGCCGTCATCGTGCGCCATGTGTCCACGGCCCACGCCGGAGTGGCAGGCGGCCTCCAACAAACCGCGATGAACATCGGCCCGACACTGGGCGTCGCCACCGCCACCATGCTGGTGACCCTCACGACCCCCACCACCACAGGCGACCACTCACCCGGCGCACCACACTGGACCGCCGAAGCCTTCCTTTCCGCGATGGGCCCCACCCTCCTGACCCTGACGGCCGTCGCTGCAACCGGCGCCCTTGCCGCGGCCAAACTCCCGCGCAGCACCACGACCGACGCCGATTCCCGGCAGCCGTCCGCAGCCGCCGAGGGGCGTGTTTCCGACCCGTCCGAGGCATCCGAAGCAACTGCCATGACGTCCGGTGACTGACCCGTCGACAACCAACCTCCTATTCCTCGGGGTCGTGCGCTCACCTTCCCTCGAGCGGCCGCGCGGCTCTACGGAGTGTCGTCCCCTCCCGCCACCACGTGATGGTGGGTGGGGACGCTCCGTACGCCCGTCAACGTCGCGGCCGGTGTCAGCCGCCTGCGAGCGCCGTCCGTACTGGTGCTGTATCGGCCCGGCCTTTCTCGTACACCGTGAGGCCCCGTGCCAGATGGAGAGGCACCAGCAGCAGTTCCACGATGAGGGCCTTCCAGGCGTAGACGAGGTTGACGGCCTTGGTCGCGTAGACGCAGGGGATGTTCAACAGGACGGTGGAGAAGGGGAGCTTGCGGCGGTGGGCGGCGTAGAGGAGTGGGGGTGTTGTGAGGAGTAGTTCGGCGCCGGCCCACCAAGCGAAGGCCAGGGCGGGTGGCTGGTCGGCCGTTGCGGTGAGGAGGAAGGGCGTTGCCCACCACAGGGGTGCGGTGAGGATCTCCAGGAGGGCGAGCAGCACCCAGACCGCCAATAGCGGTTTGTGCAGGATCAGCCGCCCGAGGTGGAGCCGGACGTTCTGACAGAAGCCCGCCATCCAGCGCCAGACCTGTTTGCGGAGGTAGGTGAGGTCTTCCGGGTCGGCGGCCAGGGCGACGGCGTCGGAGACGTAGACCGCGCGTCTGCCCGCGATCTGCTGGGACCATGTGTAATCCATGTCCTCGACGATGGTTCGTTCCGGGAAGCCGCCGAAGGCCATCAGGTCATCGCGCCGGAAGACGGAGCAGCAACCCGAGCAGACCATGGGGCTGTTGGCGCGGGCCTGGATGGGGCGGTGCCAATGGAAGCCGAAGAGATATTCGGTGGAGCGCCCGCGTTCCCAGAGCGTGCGGGTGTGGCGGGTGCGGACCGTGCCGGCGGCGATCGAGACGCCAGGGTCGTCGAAGACGGGCAGGACGGTCTCGATGTAGTCCGGCGCGAGGACGGTGTCTGCGTCCACGGCCAGTACGAGGTCGGTGGTGCACTGCGGCAGGGCGTAGTTCTGCGCCTTGGCCTTGCTGCCGAGGTTCCGTGGCGGCCTCAATACGGTCACTCCGTGTGAGGCCGCCACCTCGCCTGTGCGGTCCGTGGATGCGTCGTCCACTACCAGGACCCGGTCAGGCGGGACCGTTTGAGATGCGAGGGATTCCAGCGTGGCCGGCAGTCCCTCCTCCTCGTTGTGTGCGGGCACGATGACGGTGATGGTGTGCATGTCGTTCTCCCCCTGTCTTGCGGATCGCGCCAACTACGACGGTGAGCAGTCCGATCACGCCGTAGACGATGGTGCTGATGCCGATGAACGGCAGTCCTCCGTGCATGTCACCGACGGTAGGGGGGTTGCGCCCGGCGTGGTTCCGGAGGATCCCTCCTGTGGATAACTCGAGCGATGAGAGGGCGCACCGGCGGGATGGAGTGCCGGCGTTGGCGGAACGGGGGGTGCGGGGAGGCTGACTCGGCTGCGGTGAAACCCGTCGTGGTGAAAGTCCGTCATGTCCTGTGAAACCGACGGTGTCCAGTGTTCGCCGTCGACCGCTGCCTCCAGGAGCCCGCATGTCCGTCGCCCCCGCCACCTCGGCCACCTCCGCGATACCCGCTTCGTCCGCCCCGTCCGCCGCCTTAGCCTCCGTGTCCCGCCGCCGTCACCGGATCGCTGTGGCTGTCGTCGCGGGCACGTTGCTCGCGGCCGTCGGGCCGATGCCCGCGATGGCAGCGTCCAAGGCGCCGGCCGACACAGTGTCCACCGTCAAGTACACCGCCGGCGAGCGCCGGGAGGCTCTCGCCTACTGGACCCCGGCGCGTATCAAAGCCGTGGGGAAGTCCGTGGATCTCGGGCCGACCGGTCCGAAGTCCAAGCCCTGGCGGGGCGCCGCCATGAAGACCGTTGGGCGGCTCTTCTTCGTCAATGCCGATGGCGCCGACAGCTGGTGCACGGCCACCGCCGTCCGGAGTGGCAACCGCTCCGTGGTGATGACTGCCGGACACTGCGTGCGTCGCCCCGCCTCACCCGTCAACACCTACATCGACCTGGTCTTCGTCCCCGGCTACCACAAGGGAGCACAGCCGTACGGCGCCTTCCCGGTGCGCGCCACCATGACTCCGCGCACCTGGTCGGAGGATGCCGTCAATGACGTGGCGGCGCTGGCCGTGGACCCCGATGCCAAGGGTCGTCGGCTCACCGACGTGGTGGGCGGTCAGGCCGTCGACTTCCATCACCGGGTCGGCGGGCGGACCGTGGCCTTCGGCTACCCCGCCACCCGCCCGCAGCGTGGCGAGGAGCTGCTGTACTGCACCGGTACGGCCGTGCGGGCACCCAGCGATGAGCAATCCGTCCCGTGCGACATGGGTGGCGGCTCCAGCGGTGGCCCCTGGCTGACCGACTTCGACGCCGCGACCGGCCAGGGCGTGCTGGTCTCCGTCAACAGTCATGGCGATGGAATGACGGGCGGCACGCACATGTTCGGCCCGGTGCTCGGGGATGTCGCGAAGCAGGTCTATGGGCGGGCGGAGCGTGGCTGACGGCGGCCGGCGCGGGTAGTTCGTCGGTCGCGTCAGGCGGTCTGATTTCGCCGTGAGAGTCGGAGAGGGCACGCGCGAGCCGCAGACTGGTCCCATGACCCCATCAGGCCCCAAGGCTGACCTTCGCTTCTACCTTCAGTCCGCGCGCGATGCCCTGCTGTGGAAGCTCGACGGGCTCTCGGAGTACGACATTCGCCGCCCGCTGACGCCGACCGGCACCAATCTCCTTGGCATGGTGAAACACGTGGCCAGTGTGGAGCTGGGTTACCTCGGTGACACCTTCGGACGGCCGTCCGGTGAGCCGCTGCCCTGGCTCGAAGACGCTGCCGGGACCAACGCTGATATGTGGGTCACGGCCGACGAGTCACGTGAGTACATCGTCGAGCTCTACCGCCGGGCGTGGGCGCACGCGGACGCGACGATCGAGGCGCTGGCGCTGGACACGATCGGCGCGGTGCCGTGGTGGCCCAGCGGCAAGAACGAGGTGACGTTGCATCATGCCGTGGTGCGGGTGATTGCCGATACTCACCGGCACGCCGGCCATGCCGACATCCTCCGGGAACTCATGGATGGCGCCGTGGGGATGAATGAGGGGAACGACAGCATGGCGTCAAGCGACTCGGCCTGGTGGGAGGGCTATCGCAGTCGGCTGGAGCGGGCAGCTCAGGAAGCGAACCGGGAGGCGTAACTTCAGGCGCTGAGATGGTGCCGGATTGCTCGGAACGGCCGGCCGCCCCCCGTCATGGCGGCCGGCCAGCCGCCGCGGGCACGCCCCCTACGACACCCTCTCCGCCACCACCGAAGCCGCCTGCGCGATGAGCGCGTCGTCATACTTCGCGTCCTTCTGAGGGCGGTTCGACAGGATCGCTACGACGATGGGGGCGGCGTGGGGTGGCCAGACGACGGCGATGTCGTTGCGGGTGCCGTAGGTGCTGCCGGCGCCGGTCTTGTCGCCGACGAGCCAGGTTTTGGGCATGCCGGCCTTGATGAGCTTCGCTCCGGTGGTGTTGGTCTGGAGCCACTTGGCGAGCTGTGCGCGTTCGCGCCGGGGCAGGGTGTCCCCGAGGACGAAGGAGCGCAGGTCCTTGGCGAAGGCCCGGGGGGTGGTCGTGTCGCGGGTGTCGTTCGGGGACCAGTCGTTCAGTTCCGGCTCGTGGCGGACCATCCGGGTGGTGTGGTCACCCAGCTTCTCCAGTACGGAGTCGAGGCCCTTGGGGCCGCCGATCGAGTCGAACAGCAGGTTGGCGGCGGTGTTGTCGCTGTAGCGGACAGCGGCGTCACACAGGGCGCGCAGGGTCATCCCGGTGTCGACGTGCTTCTCGGAGACGGGGGAGTTGGGGACCAGGTCGTCGCGGGAGTAGGTGATCACCTTGTCCATGCCGGACAGTGCGTACTTCTGCAGTACGGCGCCGGCGGCCAGGGCCTTGAAGGTGGAGGCGTGGGCGAAGCGTTCGTCCGGGTGGTAGGAGACTTCGCGGCCCGTGCCGGTGTTGATCGCGTAGACGCCGAGCCGGGCGTCGAATTTTCGCTCAAGGTCCTTGAATGCCTGGGTGGATGACTTCGGCGCCGCGTCCGTGTGCGCCGCTTTCGTGGTGGGGGAGGAGGCGGCCGGGGTGCCGCACGCGGTGAGCGGGACGAGGGCGAGGGCGGCGAGCGCGCCGATGACCAGGCGCCGGGCTCGGGTGTGGGGCATGTCTGATCCTTTGGGAGTCCCGGGCGCGCGCGGCGTACGGGGTGAGTGGTGGGTGGCGGCCCTGTTCCCGGGCCTCGGTTGCTGTGATCAGCCTGGCCTCCGGTATCTATGCAGTCCAATGCGCTCATGGGGGTTTCCATGCCGAAATCGCATAGGGTGGCGTCGTGGATCTGGTGGGAGCGTGTCGTGCGTTCGTCAGCGTGAGCGAGCGCGGCAGTTTCACCGTCGGGGCGGCCGCCGCGCGGATGTCGCAGTCGGTGGCCAGCCGTCGTGTCGCCGCCCTTGAGGAACGCTTCGGTGAGCGGCTTTTCGAGCGAACGGCGCGGCGGGCGGTGCTCACGCCCTTCGGCCGGGACATGCTGCCGGCCGCCCGGCAACTGGTGCTCGCGGCCGATGTGCTGCAACACGAGGCGGAGACCGCCAAGCTCAAGCCGTGGCGGCTCGCGGTGCCCGACATCTGCTCCACCGCCGGTCTCGCCCGCCTCATCGCCGACGCACGAGGGCACGGCGTCACCCTCGATCTCCGCGCCGCGGCACCGGCGGAGCGGGCCGAGCTGCTGCACTCCCAGCAGGTGCGTGCCGCCCTGCTCGCCGTCCCGCGGGACGAGGCGACCTGGGCGGTGCCGCTCGGGCTCGCCGGCGCGCAGGATCCGGGCGGGAAGCGCCTCTATGTCGAGACGTTGCGCATGGGGCGCGCCGGGGTCGGTGCGCCCCGCCGTATCTGGATCCAGCCGGAGGACGATGTGCCGCATATCCGTGACCCGTTGACGCGGCTGCGCGATGCGGTCGGACTGCGGCCCGCTCAGCTCGTCGTCGCGGCGGATCACACGACCGCCGCGGCGGAGGTGCTGTGCTCACGCGATGTGCTGCTCTGCTCGCCCGCACAGGCCCGGGAACTCGCCCTGCACTGGCGTCCCCTCGGCGAGATCGCGCTCACCCGGGGGTTCGCCCTGGCGACCGCGGTGGCCGGCCACCCGGACCATATCCGTGCGCGTCTGGGGGACGACATCGCCCGCTGTCTCGGTGCCAATGAGGGCGCCAATGAGGGTGCCGACAAGAGCGCCAATGAGGGCGCCGACCAGGGCGTGAAGACGCCGGGCGCGGTGGTGACATGAGCACCGAGGCACTGCTGCGCGAGATGCGTCAGCGGCTGCGGGACGGCGGCCTGCACGGCTGCTTTCTCGTCCGCGATCTGCATACGGGACAGGAGCTGGGCATCGAGCCGGACACCCAGCTGCCCGCCGCCTCCCTGGTGAAGATCCCGCTGGCGCTGGCGACACTGGAACGCATCCGGCGGGGCGAGCTCGACGGATCGACGATGCTCACGGTGGAACCCGGGCGGATCACCACGCCCGGTCCGACCGGGCTGAGCCGTTTCCGTCATCCGGTCCGCATCGCGATCGATGACCTGCTCTACCTCAGCACCTGTGTGAGCGACGGGACGGCCGCTGACGCGTTGTTCGCCCTCACCCCGCCTGCTCAAGTCGCCCGGATCATGCGGGAGTTCGGGCTTCAGGGCATCTCCGTCCGGCACACCACGCGGGAGCTGAGCGAGACTCCCGTGGAACGCTTCGATGCGGCGGAGGCCCATCTCGCCTACGCGCTGGCCATCGAGGCCGGTACCAGCGGTCGCGGCCACCGGGTGCCGCAGCTCGATGTGACCCGCGCGAACTCCGGCAGCGCCCGCTCGTACGTCGAACTCCTCCAGGCACTGTGGACACCGTCGGCGATCCCCCCGGAGGTGGCCGGGCGCGTCCGCGGCCTCATGGCGGACAATCTGCTGCGGCAGCGCATCGCCCCGGACTTCAGCTCGGACGCCTCCATCTGGTCCTCCAAGACGGGCACCCTGCTCAACCTCCGCCACGAGGTCGGTGTCGTCGAGCACTCCGACGGCCAGACCTTCGCCGTCGCCGTCCTCACCGAGTCGCTCGTCCCGGCCGGTACCCAACCCGATGCCGATGCCGTCATGGCGCACGTCGCCCGCACCCTCCGCGATCACCTCCGGCAGCTGTAGGCACGCCCCTAGGGGTCGCCCCTTGGGGTGTCGTCCCGGCCCGGCGCCCCGGGACCGTACTCGGTGAGCAGCAGGGCGATGTCGTCGGCCCGGTACGAGGAGCGCCGGGCGTTGTGCAGCAGCCGGTCGGCGAGTTCGTCCAGGGAGTCCGCGCGGGCGTGCGCCAGGGACGAGCGGAGGCGGTCGATCCCCACGTCGATATCGGACCCGGGCTCCTCGACCAGGCCGTCCGTGTAGAGAGCGAGGACGGATCCGGGCGGGAGATCGACCGGGGTGGTGGGGTAGGCGCTGGTGCGCTCCACCCCGAGGAGCGGGCCGATGTCGAGGTCGAGGACCTCGGTCGTCCCGTCGGGGCGGCGGAGCAGCGGCGGAGGGTGGCCGGCGGTGACGGCCTGGGCGTGGTGGGTGTCGGCGGCCACCTGGAGGTAGCAGCAGCTGGCCAGCAGCCCGGGGTCGAGGTCGACGAGGGTGCGGTTGACGCCCGCCATCACCTCGCCGGGGTTATGGCTCACGGCCGTGAACGCCCGTACGGCGCTGCGGAGTTGGGCCATGGTGGCCGCGGCGGCGATGCTGTGCCCCTGTACGTCGCCGATGATGAGCGCGACCCCCTGACCGGTGGGGATGGCGTCGTACCAGTCGCCGCCGATGTCCATACCGCTGGTGCCGGGCAGATAGCGCGCGACGGTGCGGATACCGGGGATCACGGGCAGCCGGTGCGGCAGCAGCGCCTGCTGGAGGCCGCGGGCGATGGCGAACTCCGAGTCGTAGAGCTTCGCGCGTTCCAGGGCCTGGGCGATCAGCCCGGCGAGGGCGGTGAGCACGCCGCGGTCCTTCTCGGTGAACCGGTGGTTGTTGTCGAAGCCGAGGACGCAGGTGCCGACCGGGTGGCTGGAGGCGATCAGCGGCAGATACGCCCAGGAGTTCACCTCGCCGGCGGGGGCGCCCGGATAGTTCCGGGTGAGGTCCTGCCGCGATTCGATGAAGAGCGGGGCGCCGGCGGTCAGGGCCTCCGTACCGGGCAGCCGGGCGTGCAGCGGTGCGCCCTCCAGCCCGTCGAGGAAGTCTTCGTGGCGCCCGGTGTGGAAGAGGCGGTGCATCGTTCCGTTGCGGACCACGTAGATGGCCAGCTGCTGGCCTCCGAAGGCGGGAAGGAGCTGGTCGGAGACGACTTCGCAGACCTGGCGGGTGGTGACCGCCTCGGTGAGCGCGCTGCCGAGCTGGAGGACGTGGTGCATCACTCCCAGCCGCGTCGGGGTGGCGGCGGCCGGGTCGGCCGTGGAGACGGGCGGTGTCGAGGCCGACGGGGGATGGCCGAGGGGCACCACCCGGCCGGTCACGCCGTCCGCTTCCGGATGGAGGGAGAAGGCGAGCCAGCGGTCGGGCGCCTGGCAGGCGAGGAAGGAGGCCGGTGCCTGCGAGATCATCGCGGACCGGTGCCGGGACTCGACATCGGGATCGGACAGCCAGGGCAGCGCGTCCCACAGAACCCGCCCCAGCAGCTCGTCGCCGGACACGCCCAGCTGCCGCAGGGCGGTCTGGTTGGCGTAGGTGACCCGGCCGTCGGGGGCGAGGGAGAACAGTCCGTCCCGCAGCCGTTCGACCGCGGCGACGGCCGCGCTGCCGGCCCGGCTGTCGACGACCGCGCCCACCAGCTGGCGGCGGGACGGCCCGTCGCCGGACTCCAGGACGCGGGCCCACAGCTCGACCGTGCGGTAGCCCTCGCTGCCGCCCCCGCGCTCCCGTACGCGCAGACGCCGTGCGGTGATCCGGTGGCCCCTGGCGGCCGCCTCCCGGGCCGCGGACAGGAAGGCGGCGAGATCACCGGGGTGCAGACAGGCGGCCAGCGAGGTGGCCTGACCGTCGAGGGCACGCGGGTCGAGACCGAAGATCGCGCAGAGCTCGTCGTCGCCGCGGAAGGTGCCGGAGCCGAGGTCCCAGCCGAACAGGCCGACCCGCACGGCCGTGGCGGAGGGCGCCGGGATCTCGATGGGCACCGTCTCCGGGGCGCACTCCACCGGATCGCCGGTACGGGCGCGGAGGGTGGCCAGCGCGCTCCCGAGCCGGCCGGCGACGGTCCGTACGTGGCGGCGCCGGGCCCGGGACAGCCCTTCGCTGCCGGGCGACGCCGCCCAGACGACCGCCAGCGCCCCGAAGGTCTCCCCGCCCGCGCCCACCGGCACGGAGCAGGAGCCGAAGGCGTACGGCAGCGCCACCGCGAGCTGCGGATAGCGGCGCATGGTCTCCTCGGCGTTGGCCAGGTGGACGGTGCGCCCGGAGCGGTACGCCGTGGCGAGCGGGATGGGGCTGCTCACCGGGATGAGGCGCCAGCCGCCCAGCAGGGAGGGCGGCACCCCGTACGCCGCGGCGAGCACGATCGACCGGCGGTCGCGGGAGCGGAGAAAGACGCTGCCCGCGTACGCGCCGGTTCCTTCGACGGCTTCGACGGCGGCCGCGGCGAGCAGATCCGCGCGCTCCGCCGTCTCGCCGACGGTCATCCCGCGCATACCTCCAGTGTGCGCGGGCGGCGGCCCGGCGGCCCAGAGCGGCAACCCAGCGAGAGGTACGGGTCACAGCGTGCACCCGCCCGCCGCGCCGGGACGCCCTCCGGCCCGCGCCCGTGGCCGCTTTACCGGGCCTCCGTCTTCGGGCAGCGGCACCACGGCCTCTGTCTTTGGGCAGAGGCGGCTCACCCTCAAGAAGCAGCGAAGCCCCGTGCGCAGCCCTCGATAATCGTCGTCATGTCCTCCAGCGCCCCGCCCGAGACCGCGCCCCCCGTCTCCCGAAGTCTCTTCGCGGGGCCGGGGGAGCAGGGGCGGTGGCTGCTGTGGCGGGCGGCGGTCGAGGCGGTCACGGCCGCGGCGCTGGTGCTGCTCGTCCACGAGGCGGAGTCGGCGATCGAGGCCAGGCTGGTGGGCGAGGCGGCGGGCCTGGCGGTGCTCGGCATCGTGCTGGTGCTGATGCGGCGCCGCTTTCCGGCGGCCTGTGTGGTCGGGCTGGCGGCGCTGATGGGGGCGGTGCCCTCGGTGGCGCTGCTGACCGCGGTGGCCGCCTACACCGCGACCCGGCAGCTGAGGACGTCCCGGCAGCGGGTCGGGGTGCTGCTCGGGGCGGCCGCTCCGACGATGCTGACCGGCGCGGTGTGCGCGCCCGCGCTGGGGGTGGGCAGCAGCCTGTTCGGCCTGGCGCTGGGGGCGGTGCTCGCCGTCACCACGGTCGTGGTGCCGGGGCTGGTGGGTACCGCCGCCGGACAGCAGGGCCGGCTGCTGCGGGCGCTGCGGGAGCGTGCGGCCGCCGCCGAGGAGGCGCGGCGGCTGGCGGAGAGCGAGTCCCGGATGCGCGAGCGGTCGCGGATCGCCGCGGAGATGCACGATCTCGTCGGGCACCGGCTGAGCCTGGTCTCCCTGCACGCGGGCGGGCTGGAGATGGCGCTGGAGAAGGCGGCGCCCGAACTGCGGGACGAGGCCGCCGTGGTGCGCCGGGCCACCCGGGACGCGATGCAGGAGCTGCGGGAGGCGCTCGGGGTCCTCGGGCCGCTGGAGAGCGATACCGGCACCGGTGCGCTGACCGACGCGACGGGCACCCGCGCGGACGTCGAGGCGCTGGTCGAGGAGTCGCGCAGGGGCGGCATCCCGGTCGAGCTCTGCTGGGAGGGGGCGGACCTCGATGCCCGGCCGGCCCGGGTGCGGCGGGCGGTGCACCGCGTGGTGCGCGAGGCGCTCACCAATGTGCACCGGTACGCGGCCGGGGCGCATGTGACCGTTGCCGTCCGCCACACCGGAGAGCGGGTGACGGTGCGGGTGCGCAACGGCGTTCCGCCCACTCGGCCCGCCGCCGCGACGGGGCTCGGCTCCGGACGCGGGCTGGCCGGGCTGCGGGAGCGGGTGGCCCTGCTCGGCGGAGAACTGGAGGCCACGCGGACGCCCGGAGGTGGCTTCGACGTGGCGGCCGGCATCCCGGCCGACCCCGGGCCCGGCGCCGAGACGGCGGACGCGCGACCGTACGCCGGTGGTTCGGCCGTCGCCGATGAGCCCGCCGGCCGGCTCTCCGCCCTCCAGCGGCGCGTCGCCGGCGCCGTCATCGGGCTGCTCGGCCTGACCGGGGTGGGCGTGATGGTGCTGTTCGGGGTCCTGCTGGTGGACCGCTCACGGTATGACCTCGCGCACGAGAGCCCCGAACGGCCCCGGGTGGGCATGACGAAGGAGCAGGTGCAGAAGGCCGTGCCACCGGACGACGACGCCTCCCGCGCGGCCGCCGCGGGGCACGAACCGCCACGGCCGCCGGCCGCCACCGACTGCCTGTATCCGTACGCGAGCGACCGCCCCGAGGGCGGCCGGCTGCCCATCGTCCGCTACTGCTTCCGGTCCGACACCCTGATCGCGATCGACCGCTTCACCGTTCCGATGGTGACCGAACCTCCTAGTGGGAGCACGACGCATGACTGACCACGCCAACTCCGCGGTCCCCGGGCCGGGTTCCCCGATCCGGGTGCTGCTCGCCGACGATGAGGAGATGGTCCGGCACGGCGTCCGGCTGATCCTCCGGCACGCCGAGGGCATCGAGGTGGTGGGGGAGGCGCCCAACGGCGCCGAGGCCGTCCGGCTCGCCGCCGAGGCCCGGCCCGATGTGGTGCTCCTCGACGTCCGTATGCCGGTACTCGACGGGCTCGCGGCCGTCGAACCGCTCGCCGCCCTGGACCCCGCGCCGCAGGTGGTCATGCTCACCACCTTCGGCGACGAGGAGAACGTCCTGCGGGCCCTGGGGGCGGGCGCCACCGGCTTCCTGCTCAAGGACGAGGGGCCGCAGGAGCTGATCCGCGCGGTACGGGCCGCGGCCGCGGGGGACGCCGTGCTCTCGCCCGGTGTCACCGGGACCGTCGTCCGGCGGATGCTCAGCGGCGGCGCGCCCCGTGTCCCCGACCGCCGGGTGGTGGGGCTGACGGACCGGGAGCGGGAGGTGCTGGTGATGCTGGGCGAGGGGCTGTCGAACCTGGAGATCGGCACCCGGCTCGGCATCGGGGTGGGGACGGTCAAGACCCACGTCGGCTCGATCCTGGGGAAGACGGGGTGCGGCAGCCGGGTGCAGGCGGCGCTGCTGGCGCACCAGGCCGGACTCATGGGCTGAGGCCCGGTCCGGGCCGTCCGGCTGTCGCGTACGGCTCTCGCTCCTGGGCCCCTCCGGCTCTCCCTTAGGGGAGAGGGGCCGTGGTCCGTGCGGGTGAGGGGACCGCCGTCTCTCCGCCCTTGGACAGGCGGCGTATTCCCGACCTGAGGGCGACGGATCGGGGGGTGTGCCGCGGCCACGATGGTCGGGAGTCCCGCACCCCTTCCAGGAGTCCCCATGGCACAGTCCGCACCCCCGACCACCGGCCTTCGGGCGTCCGGCGCCGCCGCCCGCGCGACGGAGCTGACCAAGGTCTACGGCGCGGGCGAAACCCGCGTCGTGGCCCTCGACTCGGTCTCCGTGGAGTTCGGGCGCGGCCGGTTCACCGCGATCATGGGACCGTCCGGCTCGGGCAAGTCCACGCTGATGCACTGCATGGCCGGGCTCGACTCCTTCTCCGGGGGCTCGGCCCGTATCGCCGACACCGAACTGTCCCGCCTGGGCGACCGTCAGCTCACCAGGCTCCGCCGGGAGAAGGTCGGCTTCGTCTTCCAGTCGTTCAACCTGCTGCCCACGCTGAACACCCTGGAGAACATCACGCTGCCGATGGATATCGCCGGCCGCAGGCCCGACCAGGAGTGGCTGGAGCTGATCGTGGGGACCCTCGGCCTGTCCGGGCGGCTGCGGCACCGCCCCTCGCAGCTCTCCGGCGGCCAGCAGCAACGCGTCGCCGTGGCCCGCGCGCTGGCCGGACGACCCGAGATCATCTTCGCGGACGAGCCGACCGGCAACCTCGATTCCCGGTCCGGCGCTGAGCTCCTGGACTTCCTGCGGGAGTCGGTACGCGAGCTGGGACAGACGGTCGTGATGGTCACGCATGACCCGGTGGCCGCCTCCTATGCGGACCGGGTGGTCTTCCTCGCCGACGGGCGGCTCACCGACGATCTGCCCGCCCCCACCCCGGAGGCCGTCCTCGACCGGATGGGGCACTTCGACGCCGAGGGACGCAAGACCTGACGCGGCCGCCGCTCAGCGCCCCGTATTCCGCCGCCGCCCCCTCGCACCTCTCCGGGACTGGATCGACCATGCTGCGTACCGCCCTGCGCAACGTCCTTGCGCACAAAGCCCGTTTGCTCATGACCGCGCTCGCCGTCCTCCTCGGCGTCGCGTTCGTCTCCGGCACCCTCGTCTTCGGCGACACCGTTGCCCAGACCTACCGCAGCGCCTCCGCCGAAAGCCTCCGGGGCGTGGCCGTCTCCGTACGGACGGCGGAAGCCGGCACCGCCCCCGATACGGCCGGTGGTGGTGAAGCCCCTGCCCCTGACACGGCGGGCAACGGGGATCCCAGGCGGACCACCGCCCTGGACACCGCGCTGGCCCGGAAGATCGGCCGACTGCCCGGCGTCGCCTCGGTACGCCCCACCGTCCACGGCGAGGCCACCGTGGCCGGAAAGGACGGCCGCCCGGTCAGCGCCGACAGCGACCGGCAGCACCTCGCCACCAACTACGTGCCGGGCAAGGACGGCAAGGACAGCCACTATCCGCTGACGGCGGGCCGCGGCCCCACCGCCGCGGACGAGCTGGCCCTCGATGCCAGGACCGCCGCCAAGGCCGGCTACCGCCTCGGTGACACCATCCGCCTCGCCCTCGACGGGCCCGTCCTGGCCAAGAAGCTGGTCGGCGTCGTCTCCACCGACGATCCGCGGATCGCCGCCGGCGGCACCCTCACACTCTTCGACACCCGGACCGCCCAGCAACTGTTCCTCCACCCCGGCGCGTTCGACGAGCTGGCGGTCGCGGCCCAGGACGGTACGGACGAGCACGCGCTGACCGAACAGGTGCGGGCGCTGCTCCCCGCGACGGGCGCCCAGGCCCTCAGCGGCGCCGATCTGGCCGTCGAGCAGTCCGCCCAGATCGCCCGGAACACCCAGTCCCTCACCAAGACGCTGCTGGTCTTCGCCGGCATCGCGCTGTTCGTGGGCGCGTTCCTCATCGCCAACACCTTCACCATGCTCATCGCCCAGCGCAGCCGCGATATCGCGCTGATGCGGGCCGTGGGCGCCTCGCGCCGCCAGGTCGTACGCGCCGTCCTCATCGAGGCCGCGCTCCTCGGCCTGGTCGCCTCCGCCGCCGGATTCGCGCTCGGCCTCGGCATCGCCACCGCCCTGCGCCCGCTGCTCAACACCACGGGAGCCGGACTGCCCGACGGACCGCTGGTCATCACGCCCGCGGCCCCGCTGGCCTCACTCGCGGTCGGCGTCGTCGTCACCGTGCTGGCCGCCTGGCTGCCGTCCCGCAAGGCCGCGAAGATCGCCCCCGTGACGGCGCTCAACAGTGTCGACCAGGCGCCGCCCGCCCGCGCTCTGAGGGTCCGCAACCTGCTCGGCACCCTGCTCACTGGGGCCGGAGTGCTGGTGATGCTGTACGTCTCCACGCTCAGGACGAGCAAGGAGTCGAACCTGATGTGCGCGATGCTCGGCTCCGCCCTCACCCTCGGCGGTGTGATCGTGCTGGCCCCGCTGCTCTCCCGGCCGCTGATCACCCTGGCCGGCAAGGTCACCACCCGCCTCTGCGGTGTCAGCGGCAAGCTCGCCAAGGAGAACGCGCTGCGCAACCCGCGCCGTACGGCGGCCACCGCCTCGGCCCTGATGATCGGGCTCGCCCTGATCACCGGACTGACCGTCGGCGGCCACTCCGCCCAGCGTGCCATGGCCAAGGAGGCCACCGAGGGCCTGACCGCCGACTACAAGGTCACCAACAGCACCGTACGCGGCCTCGACAAGGACACCGCCGCCAAGATCGCCCGGATCCCCGGAGTCGCCGCGGCCGCCCCCGTCACCTCCGCCGGGCTCGACACCCAGGGCACGTACGCCGTGCTGACCGGCACCGACCCGACGGCGTTCGGCAAGGCCGCGCGGCTCGACGTCCGGGCCGGTTCGCTGCGCGACCTCGGCAGCGGAAAGATCGCGGTCTCGGACGCGTTCGCCCGGCGGACCGGCCTCGCCGTCGGTGACACCCTCGACGCCGAGCTGGGCAGCGGCGCGGCGAACGGCAAGCCGCAGCGGAAGACGCTGGCCGTCGTCGCCGTCTACGCCAAGACCCGCGCCGCCGACGACGCACTGGGCACCCTGACCGACGTCCTCCCGTACGCGGACTCCCACGAGCTGGAAAACGTGCTGGTCAAGGCCGAACCCGGCAAGGCCGCCGGCCTGGAACGGAAGATCCGCGCCGCACTCGGCGACAACCCCCTGCTGAAGGTCCGCAGCCAGGAGCAGCTCATCCAGGAGAACAACGGCCCCGTCACCACGGTCCTCAACATGCTGTACGGGCTCCTCGGCATGGCCGTCGTCATCGCGGTGCTCGGCGTCGTCAACACCCTGGCCATGTCAGTCTTCGAGCGCACCCGCGAGCTCGGGATGCTGCGCGCCATCGGCCTCGACCGCTCCGGTGTCAAGCGGATGGTCCGTCTGGAGTCGGTGGTGATCTCGCTGTTCGGAGCGGTACTCGGAATCGCCACCGGCACCTTCCTGGCCTGGGCCGGAGGCGGCCTCACCACCTCCTCCATGCAGGAGTACGAAATGGTCCTCCCCTGGGGAAGGCTGGCACTCTTCCTCGCCCTGGCACTGGCCATCGGCGTCCTCGCCGCCATCTGGCCGGCCCGCCGCGCCGCCGGCCTGAACATGCTGCGCGCGATCCAGCCGCGCTGAACCAGGAACCGGCGGCGTGCCGTATCGGCCGTACGGGCGAAGATCACCCGACCGGCCATCGCCAGGCCCGGTCGACGGGAAGGGCGAGGGCATGCCCCACCCGCACGCCCCACTCCGAACGACAGGTGATCCCACGTGAGAGCTTTCGTTCTCCGGAAGGTCGGCGAGGTCGGCGTCATCGAGAAGCCGATCCCCGAACCCGGCCCCAACGACGTGGTCGTGCGCACCACCGCTGCCTTGGTGTGCACCACCGATGTCCACGTCATGAGGGGCGTGATTCCGGTGGCCCCGGACGTGACACTGGGCCACGAGGCGGTCGGTGTCGTCCATGCGCTCGGCTCGGCAGTCGAGGGACTGACCGAAGGGCAGCGCGTCGCGGCCGCCGGGATCACGCCCTGCTTCCAGTGCGACTCCTGCCAGCGCGGCTTCTCCTCGCAATGCCAGGGGCGAATGCTGGGCGGCGCCGGATTCACCAACCAGCGCGACGGAACACTGGCTCAGTACTTCCTGGTCAACAACGCCCAGGCCAACCTGGCACCGATCCCCGAGGCGCTCTCCGACCACCAGGCCCTGTACGCCACCGACATGCTTTCCACCGGATTCGTCGCCGCCGAACACGCCGAACTCCAACTCGGCGAGACCGTAGCGATCTTCGCCCAGGGTGCGGTGGGTCTGTCGGCGACCATCGGCTGTCGCCTGCTCGGCGCCGGCCTGATCATCGCTGTCGAGTCGGTCGCCGCCCGGCAGGAACTCGCCCGCCACTTCGGCGCCGACCTGATCGTCGACTACTCACAGTGCGACCCGGTCGAGCGCATCCTGGAGCTGACGGACGGCGAGGGCGTCGACGCCGCCATCGAGGCGCTCGGCGCCCCCCAAACCTGGGAGGCAGCCTTCCGGGTCACCAAACCAGGAGGGCGCATCTCCAACGTCGGCTACCACGGGGAGGTACGCGAGCCACTGCGCATCCCCCTGGAGCCCTTCGGATACGGCATGTCCGACAAGCAGGTCTACGGCGGTTTCAATCGCGGCGGCCGCGGCTGGCTGCGGCGCATCTTCCGCCTGATGGAGACAGGAAAGGTCGACCCCACCCCGATGACCACCCACGAATTCAGCTTCGGCGAAATCGAAGAAGCCTTCCGGCTGATGGTCTCGAAAGAAGGGGGCATCATCAAGCCGCTGATCCACTTCGAGGCGGAGGGTGGATAGCGCTGGCTTTTCGCGGAGAGTGCGCAGACAGTTGTCCCTCGCACTCACCCTCCCCCACCCGAACTTCTCAGTGATACTGCCTCAGTTGACCCGGCCGTTCGAAGTAGAAGCCCCGCGGCCCCTCCGGCTCACCGGCACCCCCGCAAAGGCACGGCGCGGGCCGCCCCTCGACCAGCTTGCTGCCGTTGACCACAGGCTTGCCGTCAACGCGGCGACCGGCGAAGCCGAAGATGTGCGTTCCCCGCCCCAGCCGCATCATCCCCGTGGTGATCCCCGCCGCCGACACGGGCAGGCCACCGGCCACGAGACGGACGAGAAGAAAGAGGTTCTGCTTTTCCCGCGCGGCAGGACCGGTCCACAGCGCGACAATCACCGCCGCCTCCTCCCGGTCCGGAATACACCCCCGCACGTAATACGGCTTCGCCAACGGCGCGTCCGTGTAGTGCCGGAGCGCAGCGGAAACGGCCCGCTGCGCCCGGGAAAGACACGAAGACGAACAGGTCACGGGCTGTCCTTGGACGGACACGTCTTCCTGTACCCCCATGCAGTAGTCGATATCGATGACAGCCATGATCCCTGCCCGCCGGGGCCGGGGTAACGCTCCATCGGGGCCGGCGCCTCGGTATGCAGGCGCGTTGCCCTCACCACGGCGACTCCCAGGCATCGGCTCCGAAGGTGCCTTTCACATCGGAGGCGATGGTCGTGGGGTCCACGGTGGCTCGGAGGGCGTAGACGGTGGTCTTGCGTGCACCACGGACGCTGAGGTGTACGGGGCTGTCGCCCGGGTGGTCCGCGAGGATGCGCCGGAGTTCTTTGACGGACTGTTCGGTGATGCGGTGCGCGGGGAGCGCGAGGCGTACGGGGGTCTTCCTGCCGTGTTCGGCGGAGGAGATGTCGAGGACGGCGAGTTCTCTGCCGAAGAGGTTCACTGTTCCGTCCCGGTCCTCGATTTTACCTCTGACGGAGATGACGTTGTCCTCGGCCAGTGCGTGCTGGACGAGTTGATAGGCGGCTGGGAAGAACAGGACCTCCAGAGCGGCGTCGCGGTCGGCGAGGGTGACGATGGCCCAGGCGTTGCCCTGTTTGGTCATCTTGCGCTGGATGCCGGTGATCAGGCCGGAGAGCTGCACGTCTCCGGTGCTGCGGCCGGAGGCGAGCAGCTCGGCGATGGAGCAGTCGCGTGCGCCGGCGAGCACGTGCTCGGCACCGTCCAGCGGGTGGGCGGAGACGTAGAGGCCGAGCATTTCGCGTTCGGTGGCGAGGAGTTGCCGACGGGGCCATTCCGTGTCGTCGAGGGGGAAGTCGAGTCCGAAGGCGGGTGCGCTGCCGCTTTCCGCGGCCAGATCGGCGAAGAGGTCCTCCTGTCCGAAGCTCGCTGCCTTCTTCACCGGGGTGATGGCGTCGATGGCTTCCTCGTGGATGGCGGTGAGGCCCTTGCGGGTGTGTTTCAGGGAGTCGAAGGTGCCGGCCTTGATCAGGGATTCCACGGCTCTCTTGTTCAGTGCGGGCAGGTCGACTTTGTCGAGAAAGTCGGCGAAGGAGGTGAACTTCCCCTGAACCCGGCGGGCTTCGACGATCGCGTCGATGACGTGGTCGCCGACATTGCGCACCGACCGCAGCCCGAAGCGCACATCGTCGCCGACGGCGGTGAATTCGGCGACGGATTCGTTCGCGTCGGGCTGGAGGACCCGTACGCCGTTCTTGCGTGCGTCGGCGAGATAGACGGCGGCCTTGTCCTTGTCGTCGCCGACGGAGGTGAGCAGGGCCGCCATGTACTCGGCCGGGTAGTTGGCCTTGAGGTAGGCGGTCCAATAGGAGACGAGGCCGTAACCGGCGGTGTGGGACTTGTTGAACGCGTAGCCGGAGAACGGGAGCATGACATCCCACAGGGCCTTGACGGCTTCCTCGCTGTAGCCGTTGCCCCGCATGCCGGCATGAAACCTGTCCCACTCCGCGGCCAGCACCTCGGGCTTCTTCTTGCCCATCGCACGGCGCAGCAGGTCGGCCCCGCCGAGGGTGTATCCGGCCAGCTCCCGGGCGATGGCCATGATCTGCTCCTGGTAGACGAGCAGATGGAAGGTGTTGCCGAGGATGGGCTCCAGTGCGTCCTTCAGCTCGGGGTGGATGGGGGTGATGTCCTGGCGGCCGGTCTTGCGGTGGGCGTAGTTGGTGTGGGCGTTGGCCGCCATCGGGCCGGGCCGGTAAAGGGCGTTGACCGCGGCGATGTCCTCGAACCGGGTGGGTTCCATCTGCTTCAGCAGTACGCGCATACCGCCGCCGTCGAGCTGGAAGACGCCGAAGGTGTTGCCCTCGGCCAGCAGCCGGTAGGTCGTGGCGTCGTCCAGCGGGATGACGGTGGCGGAGGAATCCCCGTCCAGGGGATCCACCGTGGTCAGGCTGATACCGCGGTTCTCCCGGATGTTCTCGATGGCCTGGTCGATGACGCCGAGGTTCCGCAGCCCGAGGAAGTCCATCTTGATCAGGCCCATGGCCTCGCAGGACGGATAGTCGAAGCCGGTGATCTTCACGCCGTCCGAGGCGCGCATATGCAGCGGAATGCGGTCCGTGAGAGTCGTCTTGGACAGGATCACCGCGGCGGCGTGCACACCGGTGCCGCGGGTCAGGCCCTCGACCCCGCGGGCGGTGTCGATGACGCGCCGTACGTCCGGTTCGCTCTCGTACATCTGCCGGATCTCGGCTGCCTCCCCATACCGTTGGTGGGAGGCGTCGAAGATGACGGCAAGGGGAGCGGACTTGCCGTTCTGGTCCGGCGGGAGCGCCTTGGTGATGCGCTCCCCGTGGGAGAACGGATAGCCGAGAATGCGCGAGGAATCCTTGATGGCGTTCTTGGCCTTGATCTTGCCGAAGGTGTTCACCATCGCGGTGTATTTCTCGCCGTACTTCTCGGTGACGTAGCGGACCATCCGGTCCCGCTGACGGTCGTCGAAGTCGAGGTCCACATCCGGTGGGTTGATGCGCTCGGGATTCAGGAACCGTTCGAAGAGCAGACCGTGTTCCAAGGGGCACAGCTCGGTGATGCGGGTGGCGTAGGCGACGATCGAACCGGTCGCCGAGCCCCGTCCGGGACCGAGCGGGATCCTGTTCTCCCGGGCGTGGCGGCAGATATCCGCCACGACGAGGAAGTAGGAGCTGAATCCCATGGGGCCGATGACCGACATCTCGGTCTCGAAGCGCTCCAGAATGTGCGGCGGGACCGGGTCGCCGTAGCGCATGGCCAGGCCCTTGAGAACCTCCTTGCGCAGCCACGATTCCTGGGTCTCCGCCTCGGGCACGTCCGGGAACTGCGGCATCTCGTCGACGTAGTCGAAGACCTCGTCGTAGGACTCGACGCGCTCGGCGACCAGCAGAGTGTTGTCACAGGCTTCCGGAAGCTCCGAGAACAGGCCGCGCATCTCCGCCGCGGTCTTCAGGTAGTAACCGGACCCGTTGAAGCGGAAGCGGTTCGGGGCGTCCTTGTTCTTGCCCACGCCGATGCACAGCAGACTGTCGTGGGCGTCGGCCTGGTCCTCGGTGACGTAGTGCGCGTCGTTGGTGGCCAGGAGCGGGATATCGAGATCCTTGGCCAGACGCAGCAGCCCCTGGCGGACGTCACGCTCGATGTCCAGGCCGTGGTCCATCAGCTCCAGGAAGTAGTTCTCCTTCCCGAAGATGTCCTGATAGGCGCCCGCGGCCGCGCGGGCCTCGTCGTACTGACGCAGCCGCAGCCGGGTCTGGATCTCCCCCGACGGACAGCCGGTGGTGGCGATGACGCCATCCGGCCTCTCCGCGATCAATTCGCGGTCCATCCGCGGCTTGCCGGCGGGGAACTGGCCCTCATAACTGGCCTGCGTGCTGAGCCAGAACAGATTCCGCAGCCCCTGAACGTTCCGCGCCCACATGGTCATGTGAGTGAACCGGCCACCGCCGGAAACATCCTTCGAGCCCTCGCCGTCCTCGCTCATGGCGCGGCGGCCGCCCGGCCCCCAGAACTCCTGCTTCCGGACGAAACGCGAGGACGGGGCCACGTACGCCTCGATGCCGATGACCGGTTTGATGCCCGCGAAGCCCTTCGCGACCTGCGCGAACTCGTAGGCGCCGAACATGTTGCCGTGATCGCTCATGGCGATCGCCGGCATCCCCTGGCGGGCCACCTCACGGAACATCGGCGTCAGCTTCTGCGCGCCGTCCAGCATCGAGTACTCGGTGTGGTTGTGCAGATGGACGAAGGAATCCGGCATGAGCGGGGTCACCTCCAGGGGCACAAGGGAAGCCCCGACCGGCCCGGAACGCGGGGAAACACGTTCCGTGGCCGAACCACCGGCTCGGCGGCGGGGCGAACAGCCGTCGCGGTGCGGACGCGCCGAAGCGACCACCCGAACGCCGCCGCGAGCGGCAGTTGCTCGGCTCCCAGGGGCGACGCGAGAGTTCCCGGCAGCTCCCGGCAGCCGGGGCGATCGAAGGCTTTGCGCAACCACACGTTGACCCCAGACATGAAAGCGGGGGTGCGCAAAGGAATCAAACAACCATTTCGCCGCCACGAACAACGAATGGTTGTACTCGTAGGGTGGCCACTCCCACCCGGGCTCGGCCGACCCGTCGCCGGTTCGGCTGTCGGGGTGGTCGTCGGTGGCGGGTCGTGCCGCTGCGGCGGGAGCGGATCGGGGAGCAGCACGATGGGCAGCGCTGCGCCGCCGTGACCGGCACGGTGGCAGGACCCGGGAGCGCTCCGTGACCGCCCAGTCGCCTCGCACCGATACACCGCCCGCCCGCTACGACGACCTGCGCGCCCTCGTGTTCAACTGCACCCTCAAACGGTCACCGGAGCGGAGCAACACCCAGGGACTCATCGACCGCAGCGTGGGCATCATGGAGCGGCGGGGCGTCCATGTCGATGTCGGACGGGCCATCGACCATGACATCGCCACCGGCGTCTGGCCGGACATGACCGAACACGGCTGGCCGACCGACGCCTGGCCGGCCCTCTACGCGCAGGTCATGGCGGCCGACATCCTCGTACTGGCCGGACCGATCTGGCTGGGCGACAACAGCTCCGTGACCAAGCAGGTGATCGAGCGCCTCTACGCCTGCTCCAGCCTGCTCAACGCGTCCGGACAGTACGCCTATTACGGGCGCGTCGGCGGCTGTCTGATCGCCGGCAACGAGGACGGCGTCAAGCACTGCGCCATGAACGTCCTCTACAGCCTCCAGCACCTCGGCCACACCATCCCCCCACAGGCCGAGGCCGGCTGGATCGGCGAGGCCGGGCCCCGGCCCCTCGTACGTCGATCCCGGCTCGGGCGACCCGGAGAACGACTTCACCAACCGCAACACGAGTCCCTCCTGTGAGGTGGCTCGAACTTGACTGCATCGGCCTGGAAGCGACGGGGCCACCGATGGGTGAGCCGCTGCATCCACTTCCGCCTGGGGCAGGCGAAGGCCGTAGAGGGTTGCAGCAGGCGCTCAAACAAGGTCGGAGGCGCTACGAGGTCAGCTGTCTTACCGGGTCAGTGACTCGAGTCCGAGCCTCCGCCACCTCCTACGGCTCCGCCGGCGGAACGGAGCAGAATTCGAGCTTCGTTCTCGAAGCTCCGGGTGAGGCTCTCGTCTCGGAAGCCGTGCTCAGCGAGTTGCACGGCGACGCCATCGAGGTAGCCGGAGGCAGCCAGGACGTGACTGGTCACGTCGGCGGAAGCTCCCGCGCGCAGTTCCTCGCGGGTGGCGCGGGCGTCCTCCAGGACGCGGCCTACCTGGGCGTGTACCTCAGCGCGGGTAGCTTCTGGGAGCCCGACCCGGGGGAGCCGACGTAGGAGTCGCTCGCAGGACTGGACGACATCGTTGAGCAACCGGACGTCTCGGCTAACATCCAGGCCGACGTCGGAGCCTGTGATGGTGATGGCCGACTGGTTGTTGCTGACAAGGGTGCTTCGGCTATGAGCGGGGTTATATGCGGTCAGCTCGACGGGACCTTGGCTACCCAGAGCTGGCCGGAAGCAGGGGTGGACGTGGAACTCGTGCTCGCCTGGCTGTGGCGGGGCCTTGGTGCCCCCGGTGAAGACCACGTCGTGCCCTCGCTTCACGCCGAGGAATCCGGCACCGTAGAGGACGTCGATCACCCCCTGCGCATTGAGATGCTCGGCGTAGTCCGGAAAATCCTGCCGTAGGCGCTCGCTGCGCGCCTCGAAGCGGGATTCCAGTGCTTGCCGCATCATCACGTAGCCGGTGTTCTCGAACAGCGGGAACAGAGAGCGTAGGAATGGGTGGTTGACCTGGTACTCCTTGGCCAGATCCTGCAATTTCCAGCGGGAGAACTGTTCCGTGGCAGTGAGTACGTCCTCTTCAGTGATACGCCGATTTCCTCGCTCGTTGGCCACATCCCGGCAGGCATTGAGGAATTGGATTGTGTCCCGCGGGCGTGGCAGTGCCCGACGGAAGAGGAAGGCGGCGGTGTGCTCTCCTGCGACCTGGGGCGGGAAGAGCCGTCCCCATAACTGCTCAGAAGTGAGCTCCATCTTGAGCGAGGCCCCGGCCCGGGCCAGGGTTACGGCCTCGAGGCCCTCCTGCGTCCAGGAGATCCGCACTTCGTCACTGTGAAACTTGTCGCCGTCACCGAAGTTCAGGGTGTCGTAGATGTCGGCCCGGATGAAGAGGGCACAACGCACAGCACCGCTGTAGTACTTCGTCACTTGCTTCGCGGCCAGCAACAGGCCGGTGACCAGAGCATGGCTGTCCGGTTCGATCGTCCAGACTTGCTCCAGCTGGTCGACGAGAACGAGCAGCGGCGGGTGTTCACCAGCGCAGCCCAGGTCTGTGAAGGCGGCGGCGACGCCGCTTTCGAGGACCTCCAGCTGGCGGCTGGCGCGTGCGCCTTCCGAGGCGCCGACGCCGACGCCGACGGCCGCCTCGACGCCGAACGCTTTTAGAGAGAGGTTCGCAGACTGCAATCCGCGTACACCACGCCGCAATCGGTCGTAGAGCCGTTCCTCCCCGGTCTCATCGTTGGTCTCCAGGAAGTTGCGCAGGGCCCGCACCGAACCAGGCGTGCGCCAGCCATGTGCTGCCCGGGCATGCAGGGTGAGGTGCCGTGCCGCGTGGACGGCGAAGACATAGCGCCAGATCATGGATTTGGCGGTGTCGCTGGTGACGCCCTGGAGTTCGAAGCGGCGGATCTCTTCGCCGGCTGCGTCGTCCGGGGTGATCAGGACGGTGGGTCCCGGATGACCCTCAGGCCCTGCCAGTTGCTGACAGATCGCACTCTTCCCTGACCCCTTTCGGCCGATGATTAATGACTTCCGGCCCGACAGGGCCTCGCGATAGGCGTAGGTCTGCTGGAAGACCGCACCGTTCAGCAGACCGTCAGCCAGATCGTTCTCGGCGTCGTCCCGGCCGAAGAAGAGCCGGCTGACGGGATTGAACTCCTGCTGCACGCATCCCCCTGATGACAGCCCTGTTCGAGGCTGCCAGAGTAAGGGCGGCAGGGCGCCGTTGTCTGGATAATGGGCCTGTCGCAAGCGGCGCGCATTGACAGCGGGGGAGCCATGGACGAGCAACTGGACTTAGCGCGGATGCTGGAAGAACTCCGGGAGGGCATCCAAGACGTCCAGCAGGCACACGAACAGGACCGAGACCTCCTGCGGAGCATGGCGGAAGACATCTGCGACCGGGAGGATGAGGTCGGGCGCCTGGAAGCTCAACTGGACAGCCAGGCGGCGACCTTGGCACAGGCGCGGCAGGAAATATCCGCCATCGCCACGACGGTTGCTGAGACCCAAGGGGCATTCGAAGCATTCCTGGAGCAGTACGGCAGACATCAGATCGTCGCCAATGCTCAAGCAGAACTGACCCAGTTGACGGTGCTTTGGAAAGCCGACTTCGCGCAGCGCCGGCACACCCGCAGCCTCACCCGAGGCCTGGTACACACGCTCACCGCGCGTGCCGTACAGCATGAAATGGTGGACACCGTCACCATCGACGCCTGCGTTCGTGAACAGCTCCTTGCCGAGCCCACGTTCTGGCTCGCGCCGGCTGCGATGGCGGTCGCAGCCCGTTACAAGGGTGATGCTGTCAGCGTCTCCCGCGCCACGGGATACGCTTTCCTGCTCGACTCAGCCAAGGCTAAGCTGTTCTTCGCCCTCACCTGCTCCCGACTAGGGCATCTGAGCGAGGCGGCAGGCTGGATGGACCGCTACTTGGGTTCTCTTGACCGTGATTATCTGGGCCCCGAGTTCACCGTTGTTCTTGACGCGATCGCCAACGACGAACTGGGGCATGAGGCATTCATCTACGCCCGCGAGGCCATGGCACGCTGGTTCCGCGAGGACCCGGCAGTGTTCCGAGCGGGGCATGCACCTGGCCGGGCCCACCTGGAACGGTGGAAGCCCCGGATGTGGGAGTTGAGTGCCACTGCTCAGGCGCAGCGCTTCGACGTGTTGCGTGGACTCTGCGGTGATGGCTGGGGGACCGTCGAGGAAAGCTGGCGGTCGGCCATGGCGGTCGGCGGCACTCTTGGCCACTTGAACGAGGAATTTTCCGCGGAGCAGCCCCCACCCGCCCGCAAGGGCCGCTATGCCGAGAGCGCTCTTGATCACCTGATCGATCAGCACGAGCCCGACGAGGCGGAACTGCACACGCGGATGGAGCGGCTACGGTCGCTGATCAAGCACGAAGGGGATACCGAGGCCGCCGCCGCGACGGACGAAGGCCCCCATGACACGGAGAGGCTCGATTTCGCCACTCTGCTCGAACGCGCCGTCTTCGAGCCGGCGCAACTGACCCTGGGGGCGCCGGGACGCCGGTTGGCGCTGACCTGTGTCTGGGAGAGCGTCCGGGCGGCAACGCTCGCTATGGCAGAACAGTCCCGGCTGCTCATGCCGTCGACCATCACCCTCACGGTCGAGGACTGGTCCTGCAAAGTGCCCACCGACGTAGCGGCCCCCTTTGACGGGGCCATGGCGACCCGAGAACTGACCGAACACCTGGAACGCCGGACACGCTCGTATGTCGATTCCGTTGTCCCGTTGTGGCGTCTCACCTTGGTGTGCAGTGTTCTCGCCGCCCTGGATGGGCTGTGGCTGGTGCCCCGGCTCAGCGGAGGAGGGGAAGTGCTGTTCACGGCCCTGGCGGTCGGGCTTGGCTGCACGGCCCTGGGGGGTCTGGTGCATGTGCCCTTTCGCAGACATAGCTTGCGTGAAGACGGCATCCGCCGGCGGGCCAAGGGCATCCAGGACCTTACTCAGGCTCTGAAGGAACTGACGCATCTGTTGGCCGAGTGGCGAGGCGGTTTGGCATCGTCGAACGCGTTGGACTCCTTGACGCCGTTGGGCGAGGGCAAGGAGTAGAAGTGAACACGGGGAAAGTGCTCGCCGGTGGCCGGTACCACTTGGACCGCCACCTCGGCAGAGGCGGGATGGCCGACGTTTGGCTGGCGTTCGACACCAAAATGGACCGCCCCGTTGCCTTGAAATTGCTGTCCCTGGACCGGTTGCGGCAGGGGCACCGTCGGGATGCGCTCACCGAGCAGATCAACGCACGGTATGAAAAAGAGTGGCAGTCCATGGCCCGGATCCGCAGCCCTTACGTGGCCGCCATCCACGACCGGGGCGAGGAGGGAGAGCAGGCGTACTTGGTAATGGAGTGGATCGACGGCAAGTCCCTCGATCACTACTTGGGCAAGGGCAGCACCTTGACCCTTTCGCAGACCGTACGCTGGGCGGGACAGACGTGTGAAGGGCTGGCGGACGCCTACCAGGCCGAGGTGGTCCACCGCGACATCAAGCCCGCCAACATCATGATCAACGAACGCGGAGATGTGCGGATCGTGGACTTCGGCCTAGCGCGTCTCCTGGATGCGACCGAGACTCACGGTGCAGGTGCCACGTGGCAGTATGTCGCGCCCGAGCGCTGCGACGGCGAACCCGGAACTCACCTGAGCGACCTGTACTCACTCGGCTGCGTCATGTACGAAATGCTGACCGGCAGCCCACCCTTCACCAGTCGGCACGATGACTCCATGGCAGTCGTGGCCATGCATCTGCGGCAGACCCCAACCCCCCTGCGACGCGTTCGTCGTGGTGTCCCGGAAAAGCTCAACGATCTGGTGATGAGCTTGTTGGCGAAGAGGCCCGAGCAGCGTCCACAGCATGCCGATATCGTCGCGAAGCTCATCCGGCAAGCGGTGGAACACACTCCGGCGTCCGGAGCCAGTTCCGCACGGCTGGTGGTGGCCTCCGAGAACCCGCACGTCAACACGGACTTCGTTGAGCGCATCCGTGCACAGGAACAGCAGCTCAGGGAGTTGCTGGCCATGTATAGCGGTGACCACGTCGAAGTCATTGCGGCCCGATTCAGCCTCGCAGAGTTGACTGGCGAATCAGGTGACCCGCGGGGCGCGGCGGACCTGTACGAGAGGCTGGGCGCTGACTGCACGGTGTTCTACGGCCCGTACAGTTCCCGGGCACTGGATGCGTTTGATGCGATGGCTCGCTGGATCGCCTCACCAGCCTGAGCACACGTCGTCCTTCGGCCTTCATCGTCGATGGACGAGCTAGGCCGTTTCGTTTGGATCACCGGGCTGACCAGAGGAAGATGCCTGCGATGTGGAGTCCGGCCAGGTAGATGGTTGCAGTCTTCTCGTAGCGGGTGGCGATGCCTCGCCACTGCTTGAGTCGGTT
>Ga0207426_1000693_pt1 | contig 40462 bp, 34 predicted proteins | sample AraplaMF_Cvi_mMS_FD_184265 | JGI IMG/M metagenome (GOLD analysis project Ga0207426, IMG submission 184265) | Arabidopsis root microbial communities from the University of North Carolina, USA - plate scrape MF_Cvi_mMS (SPAdes) (version 2) | ecosystem: Host-associated > Plants > Roots > Endosphere... | reverse complement strand
GACGGTGAGCAGCGGGAAGAGCGCGACGAAGCTGGTGAAGGTGATCGCGGCGGCGAGCCTGGTCCAGTGGACCCGGAGCATCCGCTCGTAGGCGTGCCAGAGGTGCGTGGTCATCAGCCAGCTGACGGCCGGTCCGATCACCGGCAGTTTGCCCAACCAGTCCATGGCGTTCCCCTCGTGCGGTCCCAGGCGTCCGTTGCCCTGGTGACCTTGTGCCCGCCGGTGTGTGCAGGATGTCAGGCGGCTGCCCGGGCCGATCGGAAAGACGCGCCCTGACCTCCGGGTATCCGGCCGGGGGGCATGCCGTACGGGAGCGGGGGGGCATGCCGTACGGGAGCGGGGGGGCACCGCGGCAGCCACTACGGGCGACGGGGCCGGCCGCCCCGTGCGCGGGGCGGCGGCGGTCAGCTCGGCGGGCGGCCGGCGCCGCTCAGCAGGAGGGGGCCGGCGGCCGGGAGAGGTCGACGGCCTGGCGCGGGACGGCGGCGGTCTGCGGCCCGAAGGGGTACTCCTGCTCCAGCCGCCACACGGCGTCCGGGCCCTGCTCGTAGAGCGCGAAGCCGCTTATCGTCCAGGTCGCGCAGAAGTCCCTGAGGCCGGCCTGGGCGCGGTCCATGGAGGCCTCGTCGGTGCCGTGGGCGACCGTCACGTGCGGGTGGTAGGGGAACTGCAGCTCCCGTGCGCAGGGGCCGGACGCGGCGCGGATCCGGGCCTGGAGGGCGGTGCAGCCCGTCACGCCCTCGGTGACCTTGACGTAGACGACCGGGGAGAGCGGCCGGAAGGTTCCGGTGCCTTCGAGGCGCAGCGGGAAGGGGCGGCAGCCGGCCGCGACCTCGGCGAGGTGGCGTTCGATGCCGGGCAGCGCTTCGGTGCGGACCTCCGTCGGCGGGAGGAGGGTGATGTGCGTGGGGATGCCGGGTGCGGCCAGGTCCCCGAAGCCCTCGCGCTTCCTCTGGAGGAAGCTGCCGTACGGCTCCGGGACCGCGATCGAAACGCCCAGCGTTACGGTCCCCACGGCGTTCTCCCTCCTGACGTATGGGCGGCGCGCTCGCGCACCTTCTTAGTGTGCCGGGTGCGCGCCCTTCGCGGGGAGCGTCCTCGGCCGTCTTGTGAGCAGACACAGGAGCCCCCACGGGTGGGGGCCCCTGGTCCGGTGGCGTCCGCGGGGCACCGGGCGGCCCGCCTCGGGGCTGCTCCGGGCCGTGCGCCGACGGTCGCCTCAGTGCTTGGCCGGCAGCAATCCGAGCCGGTCATAGGTGGTGGCGAGGGTCTCGGCGGCGACCCCGCGGGCCTTCTCCGCACCCTTGGCCAAGATCGCGTCCAGCGTCTCGGGGTCGTCGAGGTATTCCTGGGTGCGGTTGCGGAACGGTGTGACGAAATCGACCATCACCTCGGCGAGGTCCGTCTTCAGCGCGCCGTACATCTTGCCCTCGTAGGACCGCTCCAGGTCCGGTACGGAGGTGCCGGTGAGCGTGGAGAGGATCGACAGGAGGTTGCTGACGCCCGGCTTGGCCTCGCGGTCGAAGCGGATGACCGTGTCGGTGTCCGTGACCGCGCTCTTGACCTTCTTCGCGGTGACCTTGGGGTCGTCGAGCAGGTCGACGATGCCCTTGGGCGAGGAGGCGGACTTGCTCATCTTGATCGACGGGTCCTGAAGATCGAAGATCTTCGCCGTCTCCTTGACGATGTACGCGTTGGGGATGGTGAAGGTGTCGCCGAAGCGGCCGTTGAAGCGGTCCGCGAGGTCGCGGGTGAGCTCCAGGTGCTGGCGCTGGTCCTCGCCGACCGGGACCTGGTCGGCCTGGTAGAGGAGGATGTCGGCGACCATCAGCACCGGATAGGTGAACAGGCCGACCGTCGTGCCCTCCGCGCCCTGCTTGGCGGACTTGTCCTTGAACTGGGTCATCCGCGACGCCTCGCCGAAGCCGGTGACGCAGTTCATGACCCAGGCGAGCTGGGCGTGCTCGGGCACATGGCTCTGGACGAAGAGCGTGCAGCGCTCCGGGTCGAGGCCCGCCGCCAGCAGCTGGGCGGCCGCGACCCGGGTGTTGCGGCGCAGCTCCGCCGGGTCCTGCGGGACGGTGATCGCGTGCAGGTCGACCACCATGTAGAAGGCGTCGTGGGACTCCTGCATGGCCACCCACTGGCGCACCGCGCCGAGGTAGTTGCCGAGGTGGAAGGAGCCGGCGGTGGGCTGAATGCCGGAGAGCACGCGCGGACGATGCTGCATGGCGGAGCCATTCCCCTGGGGGTGGTGGTGGGCGACGGACGGGCGATCAAGAGCCATGGCACCGATTGTCTCAGGTCGGCAAGGGCGCCGGGGCGCATGGTGGCGCAAGCCGCGGCGGGGGCGCGCGCACGGGGCGGCCGCGGCCGTGCGGCGGGGTGGCGGCGGCCTGTTCGGGGTGGGCGGGAGCTGGGATCGTGGGCGGTGAGTTGAGTCGTGGTCCGCGCCGTGCGGGCCTGTGCACCGCCCCGGATCTCCGTCCCGATCTGTGAGGACCGCCGATGACCGACGACCGCCGCCCGTCCCCGTCCGGTGCCGCCGCCTGCCCCGCACCATCCGGCGGCGCGCCGCACCGGCTCGCCCCCGGCGGCGCCGGCCGGGCCGCGGCCGATGCGCTGCTGCGGGCGGCCGGGGCGGTGGTCCCGGTGCTGCTGCCCGGGGGCGTGCCCGCGGTCGCCGTCACCCGCCACGAGGTGCTGCGCGAGGTGCTGGCCCACCCCGAAGTCGCCAAGAACGCCTGCCACTTCACCGCCCTGCACGACGGCACCGTGCCGCCCGGCTGGCCACTGGCCACGTTCGCCACCGTCGACGGCATGACCACGGCCGACGGGGACGACCACCGGCGGCTGCGCGGCCTGGTGACCAAGGCGTTCACCGCGCGGCGGGTGGCGGCGCTGCGGCCCCGGGTGGCGGAGCTGACGGCCGGGCTGCTGGACGGGCTGCCCGCGGCCGCCGCTGCCGACGGCACGGTGGATCTGCGCCGGCACTTCGCCTATCCGCTGCCGATGAGCGTGATCAGCGAACTGCTGGGGGTGGACGCCGCGTTGCGCGACCGGCTGCACGAGCTGTCGAACCTGATCGTCGGCACGGCGGACGAGGCGCAGGCCGCCCACCGCGAGATCATCGCCGTCCTCACGCAGGTCGCCGAGGCCCGGCGGGCGGACCCGGGCGACGATCTGACCAGCGCGCTGCTCGCCGCGCAGGAGGAGGACGGCGACCGGCTGAGCGCCGGGGAGCTGGTCGGCACCCTGCTGCTGATGATCATTGCCGGGCACGAGACCACGCTCAACCTGATCACCAACGCGGTCCGGGCGCTGTGCACCGACCGCGGGCAGCTGGAGCTGGTCCGCGCCGGGCGGGCCGGCTGGGACGACGTGGTCGAGGAGACGCTGCGCCACGACAGCCCCGTCGCCCACTTCCCGTTCCGCTACCCGGTACGGGACCTGGAGATCGGCGGCACGCTCGTCCCCCGCGGCACCCCGATGCTGGCCTCCTACTCCGCGGCCGGCCGGGATCCGGACGCCCACGGCCCCGACGCGGACCGGTTCGACGTGACCCGGCGGCCCGCCGCCCGGCACCTCTCCTTCGGCCACGGGCCGCACTACTGCCTGGGCGCGCCGCTGGCCCGGCTGGAGGCGACCGTCGCCCTGGAGGCCCTCTTCGCCCGCTATCCGGCGCTGGACCTCGCCGTCCCGGACGCGGAGCTGCCGCCGCACCCGAGCTTCATCGGCAACAGCACCCACGTCCTGCCGGTGCGGCTCACCGGCTGAGCCGGGGGGGGCGGGGCGGCTCGCGGGACGGGCCCGGACGCCTCGCGCACGGGCCCGGCCCGCTGTCCGGAGGGGCCCGGCCGGGCGTCCGGAGCCGCGGCCCCGCCGCCGTCAGTTGACCGGCAGCCCCGGCGCGGGGTAGCCGGCCATCAGGTCCGCGACCTCGCCGCGGATCACGGTCAGCGCCTCCTCGTCCCCCTTGGCCGCGGCGCGGACGCTGCGGTCGATCCACTCGGCGACCAGCGGCATCCGGTCCGTCCCCAGCCCGCGGGAGGTGAGGGACGGGGTGCCGATGCGGATGCCGGAGGGGTCGAAGGGCTTACGGGGGTCGAAGGGGACGGTGTTGTAGTTGACGACGATGCCGGCCCGGTCCAGGGCCTTCGCCGCGGCCTTGCCCGGCACCCCCTTCGAGGTGAGGTCGATCAGCACCAGGTGGTTGTCGGTGCCGCCGGAGACCAGGTCGTAGCCGCGGGCCAGCAGCGCCTCGGCGAGCGCCTTGGCGTTGGCGACGACGGCGTGCGCGTAGTCGCGGAAGGACGGGGCGGCCGCCTCGTGCAGGGCGACCGCGATGGCGGCGGTGGTGTGGTTGTGCGGACCGCCCTGCAGGCCGGGGAAGACGGCCTTGTCGACGGCCTTGGCGTGGGTCGCCCGGGACATCAGCATGGCGCCGCGCGGGCCGCGCAGGGTCTTGTGGGTGGTGGTGGAGACGACGTCCGCGTGCGGTACGGGCGACGGGTGGGCGCCGCCCGCGATCAGGCCCGCGATATGGGCGATGTCGGCGACCAGGACGGCGTCGACCTCCCGGGCGATCTCGCCGAACGCGGCGAAGTCGATGGTGCGCGGGACGGCGGTGCCCCCACAGAAGATGATCTTCGGGCGTTCCTTGCGGGCGAGGTCGCGCACCTCGTCGAAGTCGATCAGCGCGGTGTCGGGGCGTACGCCGTACTGGACGCCGCGGAACCAGGTGCCGGTGGCCGACACCCCCCAGCCGTGCGTGAGGTGGCCGCCCATCGGCAGCGCCATCCCCAGCACGGTGTCGCCGGGCTCGGCGAACGCGAGGTAGGCGGCGAGGTTGGCGGGCGAGCCGGAGTACGGCTGGACGTTGGCGTGTTCCACGCCGAAGACGGCCTTGGCCCGCTCGACGGCCAGGGTCTCGACGCGGTCGATGTTCTGCTGGCCTTCGTAGTAGCGACGGCCCGCGTACCCCTCGCTGTACTTGTTCTGCAGGACGGTGCCGGTGGCTTCCAGGACGGCGGCGGAGACGTAGTTCTCGCTGGGGATCAGTCGCAGCGTGTCGGCCTGGAGCTGTTCCTCGGCGCCGACCAGCGCGGCGAGTTCGGGGTCGGCGGCGCTCAGCGCGGGATGCGGAAGGGACTGGGACATGGTGTCCTCCGGGGCGGTCGATCGGTGTTCCGGTCGTGGTCCCGGGGTGCCCAGGCGGGGCGGCACCTCGTGATGGTGGCCGCACACCGCTTCCTCGAGGTTGCTTCCTCGTACGCCAGTCGCGGTGCGCACCGGAGATTCTAGGACACCCCCCGGCGCCTTCCGGCGGATCTTCGCAGGCCGGTGGCCCGGAGGGGGCGCAACAATGGAAGGGGACGCGCCACCGCCCGCCCCACGGCCTACCGAACGGAGTCACCGGTGACGTCCACGGAACGCAGCATCGCCGCCGCCGAGGCCCACAGCGCGCACAACTACCACCCGCTGCCCGTCGTCGTGGCCACGGCCGAGGGCGCCTGGATGACGGACGTGGAGGGCCGGCGCTACCTGGACATGCTCGCCGGGTACTCCGCACTCAACTTCGGGCACGGCAACCGCCGGCTGCTCGACGCGGCCAAGGCTCAGCTGGAACGCGTCACCCTCACCTCGCGCGCCTTCCACCACGACCGGTTCGCCGAGTTCTGCACCCGGCTCGCCGAGCTGTGCGGGATGGAGCTGGTGCTCCCGATGAACACCGGCGCCGAGGCGGTCGAGACGGCGGTGAAGACGGCCCGCAAATGGGGGTCCGACATCAAGGGAGTCCCCGACGGCCGGGCGAAGATCATCGTCGCGGACAACAACTTCCACGGCCGGACGACCACCATCGTCTCGTTCTCCACCGACCCCGAGGCGCGCGCCGGGTTCGGCCCGTTCACCCCCGGCTTCGAAAGCGTCCCCTACGGCGACCTGGCCGCGATGGCGGCCGCCCTCGACGACACCACGGTCGCGGTGCTGCTGGAGCCGATCCAGGGCGAGGCGGGGGTGCTGGTGCCGCCGCCGGGCTATCTGGCGGGCGTACGGGAGCTGACCCGCAGCCGGAACGTGCTGTTCATCGCCGATGAGATCCAGTCGGGGCTGGGCCGCACCGGCCGGACCTTCGCCTGCGAGCACGAGGGGGTGGTCCCCGACATGTACGTGCTGGGCAAGGCGCTGGGCGGCGGTGTGGTGCCGGTGTCGGCGGTGGTGTCCTCCCGTGAGGTGCTGGGCGTCTTCGCGCCGGGCGAGCACGGCTCGACCTTCGGCGGCAACCCGCTCGCCTGCGCGGTGGCGCTGGAGGTGCTGGCGATGCTGCGGACCGGCGAGCTCCAGCAGCAGGCCGGGGAGCTCGGCGAGCATCTGCACAGCGAGCTGGGGCTGCTGGTGGGCGGCGGCGCGGTGGACGCGGTGCGCGGCCGCGGACTGTGGGCCGGGGTGGACATCAATCCGTCACGCGGCACCGGCCGGGACGTCTCCGAGCAGCTGATGGAGCGCGGGGTGCTGGTCAAGGACACCCACGGCGCCACCATCCGGCTCGCGCCGCCGCTGGTGATCAGCAAGGAGGACCTGGACTGGGGGCTCGCACAACTGCGGGGCGTGCTGGAGGCGTAGGGGCCGCCGGGCGGGAGGACCGGACCCTCTGCCGCGTTTGCTGCGGGTGTGCTGCGTGCTCTCCCGGCGCCGTCCCCGCTGCCCGCCCGCCGCCCGGCGTCCGTCCCTCACCCGCCGCCCGCCGCCCGCCGCCCGCCGCCCGTTCAGGCGTAGTCGCCGGTGCCGCGGCGCATGGCGGCGCCGGCCACCGCCCGGGGACCCCGCCGCGCCGGCCGGCCGCCCGGGGTCCGGGCCGCCGGCTCAGCGGATCACATGCGGCACGAAGCGGGCGTACTCGTCGGTGACCGGCCCCGCCGACTCCCGGATGCCGAGCCCCGCCGCCTCGTCCTCGACGACCCAGGCGCCGAGCACCACCCGGTTGCCGTCGAAGTCCGGCAGCGGCGCCAGCTCCTGGTAGCAGCACGGGTCCCCGGGGTCGCGCGGTACCGGTTCGGCGCCCGGCTCGTGCAGGGTCACCCCGGCGCCCTCCCGCCCGAGCAGCGGCTTGGCGGCGTAGCCGCGGGTGTGCGCCAGTTCGCGCGGCCCGTCGAGATAGGCGGGCAGCAGATTCGGGTGCCCGGGGTACAGCTCCCACAGGACCGCCAGCAGCGCCTTGTTGGAGAGCAGCATCTTCCAGGCGGGCTCGATCCACAGGGTGGTGCCGGTGCCCCCGCCGTTGTCGAGGGTGTCCAGGACGTGCGGGCCGAAGTCGTCGGTGGCCAGCCACTCCCACGGGTAGAGCTTGAAGCAGGCCCGGACGAAGCGCAGCCGCTGGTCGACGAAGCGGCCGGACAGCCGGTCCCAGCCGATCTCCTCCACCGGTATGGCGACCGTCTCCAGGCCCGCCTGCTGCGCCGTCTCCTCCAGGTAGGCGACGGTCATCAGGTCCTCGCCGAGCTCGTCGTCCGCCGAGTGCGCGAAGTGCAGCGGCGCGCCGGGCGGCAGCAGCGGGGCCTGCCGCTTCCAGGCCGCCACCAGCCGCTCGTGCAACGAGTTCCACTGGTCGGCGCCGGGGAAGCGCTCCTCCATCCAGAACCACTGCGGGCTGGCCGCCTCGACCAGCGAGGTCGGTGTGTCGGCGTTGTACTCCAGCATCTTGGCCGGGCCGCTGCCGTCGTAGTGCAGGTCGAACCGCCCGTAGAGGGAGGGCAGTTCGTCCCGCCGGCGCCAGGACTCGGCGACCAGGCGGGCCAGCCGCGGGTCCTCGATGCCGAGGTCGGCGAGGCGGTCGTGCTCGACGAGGTGCGCGGCCGCGGCCAGGCACATGCCGTGCAGTTCCTCGACGACGTCCTCCAGGGCCTCGACCTCGGGGAGGGTGAAGGAGTAGTAGGCGCTCTCGTCCCAGTACGGGCGCAGCGAGTCGTCCGGGTAGCGGGTCAGCGGATAGATCAGGCCCTGCGCCTCGACGGTCTGCTGCCAGCCGGGGCGGGGCTCGATGGTGTGGCGTTCCATGCCGTTCCGGTCCGCTCAGCCGCCGTAGGAGCCGTGCCGGCCGCCCGAGCCGGAGCAGCCGAAGCCGCCGCGGTTGACGGCCGTGGTCTTGCTGAAGGTACCCTGGTCGGCGTACTTGCCGCCGGCGTTGTCCGGGTCGTAGTACCACTGGCCGTCGACGGGCTTCTTGCCGAGCCCGCCGCCGCGGCCGGCCTTGCCGCTGCCGCCGGAGCCGGTGGTGCTGTTCCCGGAGGACGAACTGCCGCCCACCGAACAGTTCTTGGAGTCGACGATGCGGTAGCCCTTGAGGGCGTCGTAGCTGTTGCGGTCCACGCAGCGCTTGTCGGGCTCGGAGCCGCAGGACGTCAATGCGGCGGCCAGGGCGCCCATGCCGCCCAGTATCACCGTGCTCGACCGCAGCCGCCGGCGTGCTTTCTCTGCCATGTCGTACCTTCCCCCGTGAACATCTGTTGGAGCGGGGCCAGCGTAGACGGCACCCGTGGGCCCGGCGCAAGGCGGGAGTCCCGGTCCGGCGGGGGACACACCGCGGACCGGGTGCCCGGTGCCGGTTGCCGGGCCGGGGCGGGGCCCGCTCGGCGCCGGGCCGCCCTCGGGGAGAGGACGGCCCGGCAGTGTGGGTGTGCGCTGGGGGACGGCGGATCAGGGGCCCGCGAGGACCGTCTGGGTGTCGGTGTCGGTCGAGCCGGTGAAGTTGGTGTCACCTCCGTAGACCGCCGTGATGGTGTAGACGCCGGTGGTCAGCGGGGTGCTGACCGCGGCGACACCGGAGCCGTCGAGCGTGCCGGTGAGGTTGATGGTGGTCACGCCGTCGGTGACGGTGAAGGCCACCGTCCCGGTCGGGATGCCGCTGCCCGGCGCCACCGCCGAGACGAACGCGAGGATCGCGACGTTGTCGCCGGAGTTGGACGGGTCGGGGAACGAGGTGGCCGTGATGGTCGTGGCGGCCTGGCCGACGGTCTGGGTGTCCGTGCCGCTGGAGCCGCTGAAGTTGGCGTCGCCGCCGTAGGTCGCGGTGACGTTGTGGACACCGGCGTCGAGTGTGCTGGTGGTGACGGTCGCGACGCCGCCGGAGACGGTGCCGGTCAGTGTGCCGCCCCCGCCGCCGTCGATGACGAAGACGACCGAGCCGGTCACCGTCCCGGCGCCCGGCGGGACCGGGGTCACCGTGGCGGTGAAGGTCACCGTCTGCCCGAAGACCGACGGGTCGGGCGAGGAGGTGACGGTGGTGGTCGTCGAGGCCGGCGTCACCGTCTGGGTGTCGGTGCCGCTGGAGGCCGCGAAGTTGGTGTCGCCGCTGTAGGTCGCCGTGACGGGGAAGGTGCCCGCGTTCAGCGCGCTGGTGGTGACGCTGGTCGTCCCTCCGGTGAGGGTGCCGGTCAGCGTCGGGCCACCGCTGATGACGAAGGTGACCGTGCCCGTCGGGGTGCCTGTCCCCGGCGCGACCGGCGCCACGGTGGCCGTGAAGGTCACCGTCTGACCGACGACGGACGGGTCCGGGGCCGAGGTCACCGTGGTGGTCGTCGAGGCCTGCCCGACCGTGTGGGTGTCCGTGCCGACGGAGCCCGTGAAGTTGGCGTCGCCGCTGTAGGTCGCGGTGACCGCGTACACGCCGGCGGTCACCAGACCGCTGGTGGTCACGCTGGTGGTGCCGCCGCTGAGCGTCCCCGTCAGCGTCACCGTGGTGACCCCGTCGGTGACCAGGAACGCCACCGTGCCCGTCGGGGTGCCCGTCCCCGGCGCGACCGGCGCCACGGTGGCCGTGAAGGTCACCGTCTGACCGACGACGGACGGGTCCGGGGCCGAGGTGACGGTGGTGGTCGTCGCCGCCGCCGTCACCGTCTGGGTGTCCGTACCCACCGAGCCGTTGAAGTTGGTGTCGCCGCTGTAGGTCGCGGTGACGGAGTACGTCCCGGCGGTCACCAGGCCGCTGGTGCTGACGCTGGTGGTGCCGCCGCTCAGGGTCCCGGTCAGCGAGACCGTGGTGACCCCGTCGGTGGCCACGAACGCCACCGTGCCGGTCGGGGTGCCCGCCCCCGGCGCGACCGGCGCCACGGTGGCCGTGAAGGTCACCGTCTGACCGACGACGGACGGGTCCGGGGCCGAGGTCACCGTGGTGGTCGTCGAGGCCTGCCCGACCGTCTGCGTGTCGGTCCCGCTGGAGGCCGCGAAGTTGGCGTCACCGCTGTAGGTCGCCGTGACCGTGTACGTCCCGGCGGTCACCAGGCCGCTGGTGCTGACGCTGGTGGTGCCGCCGCTCAGGGTCCCGGTCAGCGTCACCGTGGTGACCCCGTCGGTGGCCACGAACGCCACCGTGCCCGTCGGGGTGCCTGTCCCCGGCGCGACCGGCGCCACGGTGGCCGTGAAGGTCACCGTCTGACCGACGACGGACGGGTCCGGCGACGAGGTCACCGTGGTGGTCGTCGAGGCCTGCCCGACCGTGTGGGTGTCCGTGCCGACGGAGCCCGTGAAGTTGGCGTCACCGCTGTAGGTGGCCGTGACGGTGTAGGCCCCCGCGGTCACCAGGCCGCTGGTGCTGACGCTGGTCGTACCGCCGCTGAGGGTCCCGGCCAGCGTCACCGTCGTCACGCCGTCCGTCGCCACGAAGTTCACCGTGCCGGTCGGTGTACCGGCACCCGGGGCGACCGGAGCGACCGTGGCCGTGAACGTCACCGTCTGACCGACGACGGACGGGTCCGGCGACGAGGTCACCGTGGTCGTCGTCGACGCCTGCCCGACCGTCTGGGTGTCCGTACCGACCGAGCCGGTGAAGCCGGCGTCGCCGCTGTACGTCGCCGTGACGACGTACGCGCCCGCGGTCACCAGGCCGTTGGTGGTCACGCTGGTGGTGCCACCGCTCAGGGTCCCGGTCAGCGTCACCGTCGTCACGCCGTCCGTCGCCACGAACGTCACCGTGCCCGACGGCGTCCCCGCGCCCGGAGCGACCGGAGCGACCGTCGCCGTGAACGTCACCGACTCGCCGACCACGGAGGGGTCCGGGGCCGACGAGACCGTGGTGGTCGTCGCCGCCTGGCCGACCGTCTGGGTGTCGGTGCCGCTGGAGGTGGTGAAGTTGGCGTCACCGCTGTAGGTCGCCGTGACCGTGTGCGTCCCGACGCTCAAGGCGCTCGTCGTGACGGTCGTGGTGCCGCCGGACAGGGTGCCGGTCAGGGTCGGGCCGCCGCTGATGACGAAGGTGACCGTGCCGGTCGGCGTCCCCGCGCCCGGGGCCACCGGAGCCACCGTCGCCGTGAACGTCACCGGCTGCCCGAAGACCGACGGGTCAGGCGACGAGGTCACCGTGGTGGTCGTCGCCGCCTGGCCGACCGTCTGGGTGTCCGTGCCGCTGGAGGTGGTGAAGCCGGCGTCACCGCTGTAGGTCGCGGTGACCGTGTAAGTCCCGGCGGTCACCAGGCCGTTGGTGGTCACGCTGGTGGTGCCACCGCTCAGGGTCCCGGTCAGCGTCACCGTCGTCACGCCGTCCGTCGCCACGAACGTCACCGTGCCCGACGGCGTCCCCGCGCCCGGGGCCACCGGAGCCACCGTCGCCGTGAACGTCACCGACTGCCCGACCACGGAGGGGTCCGGGGCCGACGAGACCGTGGTGGTCGTCGCCGCCTGGCCGACCGTCTGGGTGTCCGTACCGCTGGAGCCCGTGAAGTTGGCGTCACCGCCGTACGTCGCCGTGACCGTGTGCGAGCCGACGCTCAAGGCGCTCGTCGTGACGGTCGCGATGCCGCCGGACAGGGTGCCGGTCAGGGTCGGGCCGCCGCTGATGACGAACGTGACCGTGCCCGTCGGCGTCCCCGCACCCGGGGCCACCGGAGCCACCGTCGCCGTGAACGTCACCGACTGCCCGAAGACCGACGGATCGGGAGCCGACGTCACCGTGGTCGTCGTCGCCGCCTGGTTGACGGTCTGGGTGTCCGTGCCGACCGACCCGGCGAAGTTGGCGTCGCCGCTGTAGGTCGCCGTGACCGTGTGGGGGCCGGCGCCCAGCGCACTGGTGGTGACGCTCGCCGTGCCCCCGGACAGGGTGCCGGTCAGGGTCGGGCCGCCGCTGATGACGAACGTGACCGTGCCCGTCGGCGTCCCCGCACCCGGGGCCACCGGAGCCACCGTCGCCGTGAACGTCACCGCCTGGCCGACGACGGACGGATCGGGAGCGGACGTGACCGTGGTCGTGGTCGCCGCCTGGCCGACCGTCTGGGTGTCGGTGTCGCTGGAGCCGGCGTAGTTGGCGTCCCCGCTGTAGGTCGCGGTGACGGTGTACACCCCCGCCGTGACCAGCCCGTTGGTACTGACCGTGGCGACGCCGGAGCCGTCGAGGGTGCCGCTGAGCGTCACGGTCGTGACCCCGTTGGTGATGACGAAGCTGACGGTTCCGGTCGGCACCCCGCCGCCGGGGAACACCGGCCCGACGAAGGCGGTGAAGTTGACCGTCTGTCCCGTCACGGAGGGGTCGGGGAAGGACGTGACCGTGGTGGTCGTGGCCGCCTGGTTGACGGTCTGGGTGTCCGTGCCGCTGGAGCCGGTGAAATTGGCGTCACCGCCGTACGTCGCCGTGACCGTATGCGTACCGGCGGACAACGCGCTGGTGCTCACGCTCGCCGTGCCCCCGGACAGCGTCCCCGTCAGCGTCGGCCCACCACTGATCACGAACGTGACGGTGCCCGTCGGCGTCCCCGCACCCGGCGAGACCGGGGCCACCGTCGCCGTGAACGTCACCGACTGCCCGACCACCGACGGATCCGGCGACGACGTCACCGTGGTCGTCGTGGCCGCCTGGTTGACCGTCTGGGTGTCCGTACCGCTGGAACCCGTGAAATTGGCGTCACCGCCGTACGTCGCCGTGACCGTATGCGTACCGGCGGACAACGCACTGGTGCTCACGCTCGCCGTGCCCCCGGACAGCGTCCCCGTCAACGTCGGACCACCACTGATCACGAATGTGACGGTGCCCGTCGGCGTCCCCGCACCCGGCGAGACCGGGGCCACCGTCGCCGTGAACGTCACCGACTGCCCGACCACCGACGGATCCGGCGACGACGTCACCGTGGTCGTCGTCGCGGCCTGGCCGACCGTCTGGGTGTCCGTACCGCTGGAGCTGTTGAAGTTGCCGTCGCCGCTGTAGGTCGCGGTGACCGTGTGCGTACCGGGTGAGAGCGTGCTGGTGGTGACGCTCGCCGTGCCCCCGGAGAGGGTGCCGGTCAGCGTCGGGCCACCACTGATCACAAAGGTGACGGTGCCGGTCGGGGTGCCCGCGCCCGGCGAGACCGGGGCCACCGTCGCCGTGAACGTCACCGGCTGGCCGACCACCGACGGGTCGGGTGTCGAGGTCACCGTGGTGGTCGTGGACGCCTTGTTGACGGTCTGGGTGTCCGTGCCGCTCGACCCGGCGAAGGTGCCGCTGCCGCTGTAGGTCGCCGTGACCGTATGGGGGCCCACGCCGAGACTGCTGGTGGTGACGCTCGCCGTGCCGCCCGAGAGCGTGGCCGTCAGCGTGGGGCCGCCGGAGATCACGAAGGTCACCGTGCCGGTCGGGGTGCCCGAACCGGGCGGTACGGGGGCGACGGTCGCCGTGAAGGTCACGGCCTGCCCGAAGACCGACGGGTCGGGCGACGAGGTGACCGTGGTGGTCGTCGGCAGCAGGGTCGCCTGCACGGTCTGGGTGTCGGTGCCGGAGGACGGATTGAATTGGGCATTGCCGTTGTAGGTCGCGGTGATGGTGTGATTGCCGACGCTGAGACTGCTGGTGGTGACGGTCGCCGTGCCGCCGGAGAGCGGGGCCGTCAGGGTGCCTCCCCCGCCGCCGCTGATGACGAAGGTGACCGTGCCGGTCGGCGTACCCGCCCCCGGTGCGACCGGCGCGACGGTGGCCGTGATGGATACCGGCTGCCCGAAGGTCGACGGGTCCGGCGACGAGGTGACGGTCGTGGTCGTCGACGCCTTGGTCACCGTCACGGAGGCCAGGCCGCTCGATGGCGAGAACAGGGCGCTGCCGTTGTAATTCGCGGTGATGGTGTGGAAGCCGACGCTGATGTTGCTGACGGTGACGGTCGCGGTGCCGCCCACGAGCGGGGCCGTCACGGTGGGCCCGCCGGTGATGACGAAAGTGACGGTGCCGGTGGGGGTTCCCAGGCCCAGCGGGATGACCGTGGCGGTCAGGGTGACCGGTTGCCCGAAGACAGCTGGATTGGGTGAGGCCGACGCCAAAGTGAAGGTGGGTGCCATGAAATGGCCCTCCGAGAGGTATGAGGTTGGCGGGCCGTTCAGCTCCCCGTGTGCATGACGCTCTGCGGGAAGTGGGCATCACCTGGGGAGCGAGCCGGGCAGCAACGGCCGACGCCATGCGCCGCTGCCTGCCGTGGTCCTCCGCCAGGTGGGCAACCCGCCGGTCGATAGCATCAGTAGGCGCGCAGATCCGGCCACCACGCCAGAGCCGGTCCGCGCTTTTACCCTGAATGGCGCAGCGCGCGGCGGCTCGCACGTCGCCACGCGGCGCACACTGCGGGGCGCGGCCGCGCGGGGCGTCGGCACTGGTGACGGACGGCCGGCAGGCGGCATCACCGCGAGCCGCTGCCGCACCACGGTCAACACCTCCGCACAACGGCGCAGTTGGGGGCGTGGGCTCGCGCACCGCCGTTGCGGGGCCTGACGGACACCGTCCCGGATCCCCCGCGTCTACGCTGGCCGGTGGAACGGGGCGTGGGGCGGGACCGCGGCACGAGGGCCGCGGGAAGCGGCGGCCGCGAGACGCCGGAAGGCAGCGGCGCAGGGCGGGCGCCGTAGGGCAGAACCGCAGGCCAGAGCGCCCCGTTCGCCCGTCGACGGAGGAGGCAGACCATGATCGAGCGCACCCGGGTACCGGGACCGCTCCCCGGTGAACTGACGCTGCGGCACCCCGGCCCTGCGGACCACGCACGGCTCCAGGTGGCTCTGGCCGAGTGGTGGGACGGGTTGGGTGGTGCGGCGGGCGCGCTGCAGCGGCAGCTGCTCGTACCGCGCCTGTTCGTGCAGCACTTCGCCGACACCAGCTTCCTCGTCGAGCGCCCGGACCGGACCCTGCACGCCTTCCTGATCGGCTTTCTCTCCCAGACGGACCCCGCGACCGCCTACATCCACTTCGTGGGCGTCTGCCCCGAGGGCCGGGGGGACGGCGTCGGCAGCGCTCTCTACGACCGCTTCTTCGCCGCGGCCCGCGCCGCCGGGCGCAGCCAGGTCCGCTGCATTACCAGCCCCAACAACCGCAACTCCCTCGCGTATCACCGGCGCATGGGCTTCCGGCTGGAGCCCGGGGACCGTACCGACGATGAGGGCGTACCGGTGCACGAGGACTACGACGGGCCGGGGCTCGACCGGGTGTCGTTCGTACGGGAGTTGTGAGCCGGGATCCCGCCGGTGCGTACCGGTACGCACCGCTCCGCTCGCCCGCCGGTACGCACCGCTCCGCTCGCCCGCCGGTGCGCGCCGCCCGCTCCCCCGCCCGCGAGCCCCCCTCCCCGCTACTCCCCCGGCGGCAGCGCCCTGAGCAAGGCGTCCAGGGCGCCGGCGAAGGAGTGGTCGGGCGGCGTGCCGTAGGCCACCACCAGTGCGTCGCGGGAGGCCGGTGGGGCGGTCGGGTCGTGGAAACGGTGGAGGCCCTCCAGGGCGAGGCCCTGCCGGCGGGCGGCCCGGAGGACGGACCGTTCGGTGCCGGGCGGGAGTTCCAGTACGGCGTGCAGGCCGGCGGCGATGCCGGAGACCCGGACCTGGGGCGCGCGGGCGGCCAGGGCGGCCACCAGCTGATCGCGGCGGCGCCGGTAGCGCAGCCGCATCCCGCGCAGATGGCGGTCGTAGGCGCCCGTGGACAGGAACTCGGCGAGCGTGAGCTGGTCCAGTGCCCCGGACTGCCATTCACCGGTGCTCTTGAGGGCGAGCACCGGATCGACGAGACGGTCCGGCAGCACCATCCAGGCCAGCCGCAGTGCGGGGGCGAGGCTCTTGCTGGCGGTGCCCAGGTAGACGACGTGTTCGCAGTCCAGTCCCTGGAGGGCGCCGACCGGCTGGCGGTCGTAGCGGAACTCGCCGTCGTAGTCGTCCTCCAGGACGAAGCCGCCGGTGGCGCGCGCCCAACTGACGGCCGCGGCCCGGCGGTCGGGGTGCAGCGGTACGCCGGTGGGGAACTGGTGGGCGGGGGTGAGCAGGGCCGCGCGCACGTCGTCGAGGGCGGTCAGTTCCTCGGTGCGCGCGCCGCGTTCGTCGACGGGGAGCGGGACGGTGCGCAGGCCGGCCCGGGTGATCACGGCGCGGTGGAGGTCGAGGCCGTACGACTCGACGGCCAGCCGGCCGGCGCCCAGGGCGCGGCCGAGCAGGGCCAGCCCCTGCATGAAGCCGGCGCAGACGACGATGCGCTCGGGGTCGGCGCGGACGCCGCGGGCGCGCGCGAGGTAGTCGGCGAGGACGGTACGGAGTTCGGGGCGGCCGCGGGAGGTGCTGTAGCCGAAGGCCTCGCTGGGGGCGGCGGTCAGCGCGCGGCGGGCGGCGGCCAGCCAGGCGGTGCGCGGGAAGGCGGAGACGTCGGGGGTGCCCGGGGTGAGGTCGAAGCGCGGCCGGTCGGCGCGGTCGGCCGGGCCGGGGGCGCGCCGGGCGGCGGGCGCGGCAGGCGGCTCCGCGCTCCCCCGGGCGCCGTCCGGGAGGTGCCCCCAGGCGACGCGGGTGCCGGAGCCCTGGCGGGCGCTGAGCCAGCCCTCGGCGACGAGTTCGCCGTAGGCGTCGGCGACGGTGTTGCGGGCGATGCCGAGGTCGGCGGCGAGCGAGCGGGAGGACGGCAGGCGGGTGCCGGGGGCCAGCCGCCCGGAGCGTACGGCCTCCCGCAGCGCCCGCAGCAGCGCGGCGCGCAGCCCGCCGGGACCGGTGAGGTCCAGATGCAGATCACGGCCGAAAGTGGCCCACGAATCCTCCATGGAAATGGACCATACCGCTGCGCCATTACCGCCGTAGCGTCGGAGACATGACGACACGGACATCACAGAAGACGCAGGCATCACCGACGACACAGGCGGCACCGGCGACGGCGTCCGGGGCGGCGGCTCCGGGAGCGGCGCACCGGCACGGCCCCCGCCTGCCCTGGGCGAAGCTCGCTCCGGAGGTGTACCAGGCCATGCTGGCGCTGGACGCGGCGGCGACGAAGGGCCTCGACCCGACGCTGGTCGAGCTGGTGAAGATCCGGGCGTCGCAGCTCAACCACTGCGCGTTCTGTATCGACATGCACATCAAGGACGCCCGCAAGGCCGGCGAGACCGAGCAGCGGATCTACCTCCTCGACGCCTGGGAGGAGGCCACCGGCTTCTACTCCCCCAAGGAGCAGGCCGCCCTCGCGCTCACCGAAGCCGTCACCCTGCTCACCGAGGGTTTTGTGCCCGACGCCGCCTACGACCGCGCCGCCGCCTACTTCGGCCAGGAGGAACTGGCCCGGCTGATCGCGCTGATCACCACCATCAACGCCTGGAACCGCTTCGGCGTGTCCACCCGGATGACCCCGGGGCGGGCATGACCGCCACGGACCGCGCCCCGGCCGCCGCCGCGCTGCGCGCCCTGCACCACGGGCCCCGCCTGCCCCTGGTCCTGCCCGGCCCGTGGGACGCGGCCGCCGCCCGGGTGTTCGCGGACGCCGGCTTTCCGGCGCTCGCCACCCCCAGCGCGGGCATCGCGGCCTCCCTCGGGTACGAGGACGGACAGACGCCGGCCGACGAGATGTTCGCGGCGATCGCCCGCATCGTGCGGTCCGTGGACATCCCGGTCTCGGCCGATGTGGAGGCCGGATACGGGCTGTCCGCACGGGAGTTGGCGGGCCGGCTCGCGGACACCGGGGCGGTGGGCTGCAACCTGGAGGACACCGACCCGGCCACCGGTGCCCTGCGGGACGCGCAGGAACAGGCGGACCGGCTGGCCGCGGTGCGGGCCGCGGCGGGTGAGGGACTGGTGATCAACGCCCGGATCGACACCTATCTGCACGGTGACAAGGGCATCGAGGAGACGGTCCGGCGCGGCCGGATGTACGCGGCGGCGGGCGCCGACTGCGTCTATCCGATCCTCGCCCCGCCACCGCTGCTGGCCGATCTGGCCGCCCATATCGGCCTCCCCGTCAATGCCGTGGTGACCCCGGACGGCCCCACGCCCCGCGAACTCGGCGCTCTCGGCGCGGCCCGGATCACCTTCGGCCCCGGCCTCCAGCATCGCGCGACGGCCGCGGTGACGGAGATGGCGGAACGCTTGCGGGAGGAGCTGGCGGCGGAGGGGTGAGGGCCGACCCGCGAGCGCCGGGAGCAGGCCGGGACCCGACGGCCGACCCGCGAGCGCCGGGAGGAGACTGACGGCCTCCCCGCCGCCGTGCCGGCCGGCCCCGCTCCCAGGTCCCGGGGCTCCTACCGCTCGTCGGTCCCCGGCACCTTCCCCGTGCTGAGCGCGAGCCGGTTCCAGGTGTTGATCGTGAAGATCAGTGCCAGCAGCCGGGCCAGCTCCGCCTCCTCGAAGTGCCGGGCGGCGCGCTCGTAGACCTCCTCCGGCACCCCGCCCCGGGCGACCAGCGTCACGGCCTCGGTGAGCGCCAGCGCCGCCCGCTCCTTCGCGGTGAAGAAGTGCGCCGCCTCCTCCCAGACCGCGACCATGTGCAGCCGCTCCTCGCTCTCGCCGGCCTTGCGGGCGTCGGAGGTGTGCATATGGAGGCAGTACGCGCACTTGTTGAGCTGCGAGGACCGGATCTGGACCAGTTCGACCAGGGCCGGGTCCAGGCCCTCGCGGGCCGCGGCGTCGAAGCCGATCAGCGCCTTGAAGGCCTTCGGGGCGGCCCGGGCGAAGTTGACCCGGGGGCTGCGGGTCGCCGCCCCGTCCGGTGAGGTCGTTCCCCTCGCCGCGTTCGCCGCGTTCCCCGTGCCGGCTTCGTCGATCTGCGCGGTAGCTGTATGCGTCATGCCTTCAATCTAGAAGCTCGGGCGACCGGCTGTAGGGTGCATTCCCATGCCGGAATCATGGGTCAATCTTGCCGAGAGCCTGGGCGCCGATCTGCATCTGGAGCTCAGCGGCTCCGGCAGCCGCCGCGCCGTCCTCATCCGGGCGCTGCGGGACGCCGTACGGTCCGGACGGCTGGCCCCGGGCACCCGCCTGCCGCCCTACCGCTCGCTCGCCGCCGACCTCGGCCTCGCCCGCAACACCGTCGCCGACGCCTACGCCGAACTGGTCGCGGAAGGCTGGCTCAGCGCCCGGCAGGGCTCCGGCACGACCGTCGCCCGGGTGCACCTCCCGGACGGCGTCCGGGAGCGCGCGGAGCCGCCGGCGCCCGCCCGTGCCCCGGCCGACCGCCCCGCGCACGGCCTCCTCCAGGGACAGCCGGACGCCGCCTCCTTCCCGCGCACCGCCTGGCTCGCCGCCGCCCGCCGCGCGCTGACCGCCGCCCCCCACGACGCCTTCGGCCCCGGCGACCCCCGCGGCCGCCCCGAACTGCGCCGCGCCCTCGCCGGCTACCTGGCCCGCACCCGCGGCGTCCGCACCGACCCCGAACGCATCGTCATCTGTTCCGGCTTCGCCCATGCCCTGCGCCTGCTGCTGCCCGCCGTCCTCCCCGGCCCCCTCGCCGTCGAGGGGTACGGCCTCCCGTTCCACCGGCAGCTCCTGACCACGGCCGGCATCCGCACCCACCCCCTGGACCTCGACGAACACGGCGCCGACACCACGCAGTTGCCCGCCCTCGACGGCGTACGCGCGGCCCTGCTCACCCCCGCCCACCAGTTCCCCACCGGCGTACCGCTGCACCCCGACCGCCGGACCGCCGCCGTCAACTGGGCGCGCGCCGCCGGCGGTTTCCTCCTGGAGGACGACTACGACGGCGAGTTCCGCTACGACCGCAAACCGGTCGGCGCCCTCCAGGGACTGGCCCCGGAGCACGTCCTCTACCTCGGCTCGGTCAGCAAGAGCCTGTCCCCCGCGGTGCGCCTGGGCTGGATGGTGCTCCCCGCCCGCCTCGTCGACCCCGTACTGGAGGCCAAGGGGGAGCGCGAGGCCTGGGCGAGCGTCACCGACCAGCTCACCCTCGCGGAGTTCCTCGCCCACGGCGCCTACGACCGGCACATCCGCCGGATGCGCCAGCGCTACCGCAGACGCCGCGACCAGCTGACCGACGCGGTGACCGGCCACGCCCCGCACCTCACCGTCACCGGCCTCTCCGCCGGCCTGCACACCGTCCTCCAACTCCCCCACGACGCCACCGAATCGGACGAACACCGCGCCCTCGACGCCGCCCGCCGCCAGGGACTGGCCCTCGACGGCCTCTCCGGCTACCGCCACCCCGCCACCACCACACCGCCCCGCCACGGCCTGGTCATCGGCTACGCCGCACCCACCGACGGCGCCTTCCCCGCCGCCCTGGAGGCCCTGCGCCGCGCACTGGCACGGGGAGCCGGGGACACCTCGCGCGGGGCCCCGGGACCGCCCCGGTGATCCCGGAGCCCCGAAGCGCCCTGGTCCCTACGGCTTCTCCCGGCCTACTGGTTCGCGAACTTCCGGCTGATGTTCTGGAAGATCCGCTGGGCTTCGGGGCCCAGGTGCGGGCCGGCCAGCCAGGTGTGGGTGTTGGAGCTGATCGAGGTGTTGGACACCAGCGTCAACTTGCCGCCGTGGTTGACGAACCAGCCGCCGCCGGACGTGCCGCCGGTCATGGTGCAGCCGATGCGGTTCATGGCGGGTGTGCCCTGCTGCATGACGAGGCGGCCGGGGCGGGCCGGGCAGTTCATCATGCGCGCGCCGTCGAACGGGGGCGCCGCCGGGTAGCCGAAGGCGTCCAGCGAACCGATGCGGTCGGCGGAGGGGGTGTCGAACGCGACCCGGGCGGCGGCGCCCACGGTCTCCTGGAGCGACTTGCCGCTGCCGTTCTCCGGCTTCACGTGCAGCACCGCGAAGTCGTAGGCGGAGCCGCCGTTCCCGGTGTCCTCGCTGCCCATGTTGATCCACTCCCCGGACGTGGTGATCCAGTCGGCCCAGAACCGGCCGTACGGGGTGACCTGCTGGGAGGGGGTGCCGCCGACCTGGTTCATCGGCACGCCGTTGTCGTTGTAGGACGGCACGAAGACGATGTTGCGCATCCAGCCGCCCCGCTTGCCGGAGTGCACGCAGTGTCCCGCGGTCCACACGAGGTTGGACTTGCCCGGGTGCGCGGGATCCTCGACGATCGTGCCGGAGCAGACCATCGGGCCCTTCGGGCTGTCGAAGAAGATCTTCCCGACCGGCGCCATGTGCTGGTGGTAGGGGCGGGCGACCTGCTCGGCGGTGACCGGCTGCGGCTCCGGGTCCGTGGCGTCGAACTCGCTTCCCGCACCGGTGGCCTGCACCCCGATCTCCGGCGAGTTCTTCGCCTCGGCCAGCCGGTCCGCCTTCCAGTGGTCCTTGATGACGGGGTTGGCGAAGTCGCCGGCCCTGCGGGCCCACTTGTCCCAGTTCTGCCAGCCGCCGTCCTTCCACTTCTTCAGATCGTCCAGGCTGGTCGGCATGCCCTTGGGGATCTGCAGCCCGCCGCCCTTCTGGTCGGCGGCCCCCGAAGCGGCGGCCTTGTCGTCACTGGGGCCGCAGGCGGTGACGGTGCCGGCGAGCAGCGCGACCAGTGCCGCGGCCGTGGCGGTGGAGCGGCGGATGGATGGCATGGAGCGCGGTCCCCCTGATACGTGACGGCGCCGGGCGAGCGGCGACCCGAAATTGTCATGTCCCTCATCGGACTGCGCCCTACTATGCCGTGACGCCACGCCCGCCGGGCAACCAGGTCCCGGCGCCCCGACGGACAGAACGGGACGTACGCGATGCCCTCCTCGCCGCTCTCGTTCCGGACGGAGCGGCTCCTGCTCCGCCGGTTCACCCCGGACGACGCCGAGTCGCTCGTCGCGCTGCACGGCGACCCCGACGTCATGCACTTCATCGCCACCGGACGCCCGGTGCCGCGGGCCGACGTCCTGGAAAAGACCCTGCCGGAATTCCTCGGCACGCCCGACGCACGCCCCGAAGGCCACCTCACCGGGCTCGGCGTCTGGGCCGCGGCCCTGACCGCCACCGGCCGGTTCATCGGCTGGTTCGCCCTCCTGCCGACCGCCCCCGGGCGCACCGACGAGGCAGAACTCGGCTACCGCCTGCACCGGACCGCCTGGGGACGCGGCTACGCCACCGAGGGCGCACGAGCCCTGATCGCCCGCGCCTTCACCACCCCGGACGCCCCACCGCTGCAACGCGTCACGGCCACGACCATGACGGTCAACCACGCTTCACGCCGCGTCATGGAAAAAACCGGCCTGCGTCACATCCGCACGTTCTTCGAGGAGTGGCCGGACCACATCGAGGGCGCCGAACACGGCGACGTGGAGTACGCCCTGACCCGCGAGGAGTGGACGACGGCCCGCTGACTCCGGGGATCCGGCGGCACGCCCGAGGATCTTCCGGCCTACTCGTCCCCGACTACGCACCCCGGCGTCGGCCGGATCCCCCCTCTGCCGTCGCGCACGTACCCCGGCGGCCGTCGGACTACTGCCGCACTGCCCTGGGGTCCCGGTGGGCGGGTGAGTGGGGGTGGCTGGGCCGGGCGTAGCGGTAGTCCTGGAGTTGTTCGGCGGTCGGGTACCACTGTTTGCGGCAACGTCCGCACCACCAGCGCCAGTTGTCCCAGTCGGTGTTGGTGTGCGTGGTGTCCTTCCAGAGCGCGTCGTCGCAGTCGGGGGTCGGGCAGGTCGGGGGCGGCGGCATGGCGGGCCTTTCATCGGTGGGGGCTGCCCAGCCTGGTGGGCCCGCCACCGCGCCGTGCGGCAGTTGGCCGGCCGCCACTCGAACGGGGTCGTCCGCCCGCCGCGGAGGTCCGTCCGGCCGCCGCAGGGGTCGTGTCCGGCCGTCGTGGAGCGTTCCGGTCGCCGTGGAGGGCACGCCGGCCGCCGTAGAGGCTCTCCGGCCGCCGCAGCGGGCCAGCTGCCGTAGAGGGCTCCGGCCGCCGCCCGCGTCGCCCATCCGGGGCGGGCGGGCCCCGTCCCGTGCGGACGGGCCCCGCCCCACCCGGTCCAGGCAGCTCAGGCCCTCAGAGGCCGGCCGGCCTCACCCGCTGACCCGGTCGTAATAGCTCTTCGCGGTCTTCCGGCACTGCCGGCGCTCCGCTTCCGTCTTGTGCGGCTGTACGGCGCACTGGTTGTTCATGTCGAACAGGAAGGCCTTGTCTACGCGGCGCTCGTGCGTGGAGTGCCGGAAGGCCTTCTTGCCCATCATCTTCTTGTAGTTGCGGTAGCCGAAGTCGTGTCGCGCGCATGACAACCTGAAGTCGAAGCCGCCCGGCTTGTCCACGAGCTTTGTGCACCAGTAGGTGCTCCAGATGAAGTCCCAGCGGTCGATACCGGACTTGGCGAGTTCGCGCGTATGACGCCAGTCCTTGACGCTGGTCGTCGTCGAGCGGGTCAGCTGGTGGAGCCGCTGGTACTTTTCCTGCCTGCTCGGGCCGGCTTTCGCCGGGGCGGCGCCGTCGGCGGCGATGGCCGCGCCCGGTCCGGCGAGCAGCACGCCGGCCGCCATGGCCGAGGCGAAGATACCTCGCGTGATGAGCATGTCGTCCCCGTTCTCTTTTCAGATGTAGCCCTGATCGCGCCGGTGGAAGCAGGGGCGATCAGGGAGGCGACAACATCATCCGGCGCGGCCCGCGGCGCCGCCATCGTCTCTTTGGGAGGTGTCCGTCAGGACAAGGTCACCGGGCTCCGGCCGGGCAGAGCACATCGTGGTGGATGACCGCGATGACCACCGCCTCCAGGCGGGTGTGCAGGCCCAGCTTGTCGATGATGTTCGCGACATGGGCCTTCACCGTGCGCTCGGCGATGCCCAGCCGGCGGGCGAGAGGGCGGTTGGGCAGTCCGTCGCCGAGCAACAACAGCACCTGCCGCTCACGGGCCGTCAGGCCGTCGAGCTCCGGCACCTCGTGGGCGAAGTGGCCCGCGAGTCTGCACGGGCAGTGCGCCGTCGTGAGCGCGCCGGCGCCGTCACAGTGGCCAACGGCCTCCGCTTCCTGGATCGTCACAGCGATCGTCACCTTCCCCGTAGTCCCCGTTGATTCCCCGTGTGGTCAAGAAGCAGCGGGTGCCGTGCGGTTCACCCGCCCGGCACCACGCACGACGAGGTCCTGTCGTCATGCTGCCGCCGTCGCTCCAGGGCGACGGCGGCAGCACGACGACAGGACCTCGTCGGTCACGCGATGTCAGTACTTGCTGATGCAGGAGAGCGTGACCCGCCCGGTCTGGGCATTGGGGATGCTGTGCTTGATGCTCCAGGCCTCCACCCGCCACTTCACCGAACGCATCTCGGTCGGCGTCGCACGGTCCGTCACCAGGACCTGCTGGGAGCCGCCGAAGTTGTGCGTGTGCAGCGCGCCGCCGCTCGTCGACTTGAAGCGGTGCTTGATGTTGCCGATGCCGCCGGAGGAGATGTAGACCGTCTTGCCCGCGGGGCAGCGCTTGGTGCCGGACTTCTTCTGGCTGAGCTTGTCCGACGCCTTTCCGACCCGCCAGCCCTGCGTGCTGCAGTAGCCGTACACCTTGCTCAGGTTCTTGCCGTTCCCGTAGGTCGACGTGACCTTCCACTTGACGGACTTGCGCCAGGTGGGGACGGTACGCGTCGAGATGCCGTCGGGCGTGTGCCGCCACACCCGGGACACCAGGTGACCGCCCTTGGGCTTCCACGACACCCGCGAGGCACCGGCCGCCGAGTCCCAGATCCAGGCGGTCTCGCCCTTCTTGCGGCAGTTGAGCGTGCCGCTCTTCGAGTGGAAGCCACCGGCCTTGACGACCGCGGCGGACTGCTTCGCGGCGACCGGGGCCGCGTTCACGGAGCTGGCCTGCGCCGACTCGTTGCCCAGCACCGGCGTCAGGACAGCGGCACCGACGGCGAGCGCACACGCCGACGTCACCACTCGACGGGAGAGTCCCATACACGTCCAATCTCTTTCAGGTCTGTCATGAACACCGCTCACAGTAGGGCGCGCGATCAGGCCCCGCTATTGGCCGAAAGGGCAACGCCGAGCCCTCCGCGGAGCGTCGGCCCGGGGGTCCGTCCCACCCCTTCGTACAATATCGGCGGGCGGTCAAGTGCCTTACTGTCTGCGGGAGTTGGTTGCAGGAACACAGACACGCCACGCTCACCGGAGGTAGTCAGCACGTGTTGAACCAAACGGGGAAGGCGCTCCTCGTCGGCGCCACCGCGGCACTCGCCGTCACGACCGCGGCGCCGGCCCACGCCGGGCCCCAGGGCGGGCCCCGGGCCGCGGCCGCGAAGATCAGCAAGCACCAGGAGGTCCGCTGCGTCACGCACAGCGGCAGGACCTGCTCGTACTCGGCCTCCTTCTTCTACTGGAACAAGAAGGGCTCCGGCTCGCGCGGCCTGAACTACCTCCAGTCGGCCCGGTCCCCGTACAAGGCGGGCAAGGCCCGCTGGCTGTACAAGCAGCCGGGCGGCACGACCCACGTCGGCAAGAGCTGGCGCAGGGCCCACCAGGTTCCGCGCGGCAACGCCGCCGAGGTCGAGTGGGGCAAGGCGGGGGCGACCGGAGGACCGAAGCTCCGCAAGGGCACGCTCGTCTGCGTGCAGTGGGCGCATGTCGCGAAGAAGGCGTGCCACACGCTCAAGTAGCGATCGCCTAGGGGCAGTGACGCAGAGAGAAAGGGGGGTGCCGCACCAGGTGCGGCACCCCCCTCACGGGTGGCGGGTCAGGCCGGGCCGGCTACTTGGGCAGCCAGGCCTGCCACGTCGACTTGTGGCCTTCGACCCACTTCTTCGCCGCGTCCTCGGGGGACATCTTCTTGTCGGCGATGTCGAGGGCGACCTCGTTCTGGTCGGCCTGGCTCCACTTGAAGTTCTTCAGGAAGGCCGCGGCCTTGCCGCCGTGCTTCGCGAAGTTGGAGTTGAAGTACTTCTGCAGCGGCGTGTGCGGGTACCCACACTTGATCTTCTTCGGGTCGGCGTCGCAGCCCTCCTTGTACTCGGGCAGCTTCACCTCCGTCATCGGCACCTTGTCGAAGAGCCACTGCGGCTTGTACCAGTACGTCAGGAACGGCTTCTTCGCCTTGGCGAACTGCTTGATCTGGGTGATCTGCGCCGCCTCGGAGCCCGCGAAGACGACCTTGTAGTCCAGGTCGAGGTTCTTCACGAGCGCCTTGTCGTTCGTGACGTACGACGGGGAGCCGTCCATCAGCTGCCCCTGGCCGCCGCTCTCCGCGGTACGGAACTGCTTCGCGTACTTGTCGAGGTTCTTCCAGTTGGTGATGTCCGGGTGCTTCTTCGCGAAGTACGTGGGGACGTACCAGCCGATGTGGCCGGTCACGCCGACACCACCGCCGGCGGTGATCGTCTTCTTGTCCTTGACGTACCGCTGTTCCTGCTCCGGGTGGCCCCAGTCCTCCATGATCGCGTCGACGCGGCCCTGGCTGAGGGCGTCCCAGGCCGGGACCTCGTCGATCTGGACCCGGTCGACGCGGTAGCCCAGCTCGTGCTTGAGCAGGTACTCGGCGACCGACACGTCCGCCTGGGCTCCCACCCAGCTCTGGACGGAGAGCGTCACGGTCTTGGCGCCCGCCGCGTTCGCGTACGGGGAGGCCTGCTTGGTCATGTCGGCGGCGCCGCACCCGGAGAGGGCCAGCAGGGCACCGACCGCGGTCATGGTGCTCACCGCACGCGTGCTCACTCGCATGTCACGCTCCCTTCGTCGAGCCGGATTCGCGGCGGGCCGTCGGCTGCGTCACCCGGTCCAGCACCAGACCGAGGCAGACGATGGCGACGCCGCCCACCATGCCCGTCGCCAGGTCGCCCTGGGCGATGCCGAACACGACGTCGTAGCCGAGCGCGCCACCGCCGACCAGAGCGCCGATGACGACGACGGCGAGGACCAGGACGACCGCCTGGTTCAGGGCGAGCAGCAGCGCGGGGCGGGCCAGCGGGAGCTGGACCTGCCGCAGCTGCTGCCAGCTGGTGGCACCGAGCGAGCTCGAGGCCTCCATCGCGCCGGCGTCGACCTGGCGCAGGCCCTGCGTGGTGATGCGGATGACGGCGGGCAGCGCGTACACGACGGCCGCGGCGACCGCGGGGGCCCGGCCGATGCCGAAGAGGGCGACGACCGGGATCAGGTACACGAACTGCGGCATCGTCTGGAAGATGTCGAGCACCGGGCGCAGCAGCCGTTCGAGACGGGCGCTGCGGGCGGTCGCGATACCGATCGCGAAGCCGAGGACGACCGTGACGGCGACGGCCGCGAGGACCTGCGCGAGGGTGTCGAGGGACTTGTCCCACACGCCCAGGACCCCGATGCCGGCCATGGCGAGGACGGCGGTCAGGGCGGTCTGCCAGGTGCCGATCAGCCAGGCCAGGGCCGCGACCACGAGCAGCACCGACCACCAGGGCAGGCCCTGCAGGCCGTCGCGGACCGGGTTGAGGACCCAGGTGGTGAAGTGCGCGGCCCAGTCGGCCGTGCCGCCGACGACGGGCACGCCGGTGTAGAGGTGGTCGACCATCCACTCCTTGGCGGTGTTGACCGGCTCGACGATGTCCACCGTCCAGCTCGCCGGCCAGTCCAGGAGGCCGGCGAACCGCACGGCGAGCGCCACGACGACGGTCCCGAGGCCGGCCAGGGACCAGCCGCGCCAGCCGCGCAGCACCGAGGTGTCCTCGGCGTTCGCGCCGAGGCGCTCACCGGCGGCGCCCGTCACGCGGTCGAGGACCACGGCGAGCAGCACGATCGGGATGCCGGCCGCGAGGGCGGCTCCGACGTCGACGGTGCCGAGCGCCTGGTAGACGCGGTCACCGAGACCGGCGCCACCGATCATCGAGGCGATGACGGCCATGGACAGCGCCATCATGATCGTCTGGTTGAGGCCGAGCAGGAGCTCCTTGCGGGCCAGCGGGAGGCGGGCCGAGAACAGCCGCTGGCGGGCGGTGGTGCCCAGCGAGGTCACGGCCTCCATCACGCCGGCGTCGGCACCGCGCAGGCCGAGCGCGGTGAGCCGGGCCATCGGCGGGGCGGCGTAGATGACGGTGGCGAAGACCGCCGCGGGGACGCCGACGCCGAAGATCAGGGCGACCGGCAGCAGGTACGAGAAGGCCGGCAGGACCTGCATGGTGTCGAGGACCGGCCGCAGGATGCGGAAGACCCGGTCGCTGAGACCGGCGGCGAGCCCCATGAGCATGCCGAGCACGACGGCGGCGACGACGGCCACGACCATCAGGGCCAGCGTCTGCATCGTCGGCACCCACATGCCGAGCAGCCCGCACAGGCCGAACGAGGCCACGGTCAGGGCCGCGAGCCGCACGCCCGCGACCCGCCAGGCGATCAGCGCGGCGCCGGCCACGACACCGGCCCAGCCGAGCGCGAGCAGCACCAGGTAGACGGCGCGTACGGAGATCACCACGGCGTTGCTGAGGTGACCGAGGAAGTAGAGGAACAGCCAGTGGCTGTCGCGGTTGTCGATGATCCAGTCGCTGGCCTTGCCCAGCGGGCCGGAGAGGTCGACGGTCAGGTCGGAGGGCCACAGGGTGCTGGGCCACTGGGCGTGGACCAGCGGGACCAGGACCGCCGCGACGACGGCGAGCAGCAGGAGCTTGGCGAGGCCGCGGCGGCGCAGCAGGGCCTGCACCGGTCCGGTCTTGGTGTCGGCGCCGAGCGGCCGGGGCGTGGTGGCGGGGGCGGTGGTGCTCATGCGCGCCCCCGCTTCACGGTGCCGGTGGGCATGTTCAGGGCGGCGCAGCGCTGGGCCTCGCGCCAGTGGCGCAGCAGGCAGGCGCGCAGCCGGGCCCGCGGGGTGGCCGCGGGAGCTCTGGAGCCGACGGCGCGCACGGCGCCGCGGTGGGTGGTGGCGGCGTACATCAGGCGGCCACCTCACCGTGCTGCGCACCGTCGAGCCGGGCGACCACGTTCAGCAGGCACGCGTGGTCGACGATGCCCAGGCAGCGGCCGCCGTCGACGACGCGGGCCGCACCGCCGGAGCGGGCGACCGCCTCGATGGCGTCGGAGATCAGGGTGTCGGGCCCCAGCGCGGGGCCCTCGTCGGCCTCGCCGTCCTTGGCCGGACGCATCGCGCGGCGCACGGTCAGCACCTGCTCGCGCGGGACGTCCCGGACGAAGTCGCGGACGTAGTCGTCGGCCGGGGAGCCGACGATCTCCTCGGGGGTGCCGAGCTGGACGATCTCGCCGTCGCGCATCAGGGCGATGCGGTCGCCGATGCGCAGCGCCTCGGCGAGGTCGTGGGTGATGAAGACCATCGTCCGGCCCTCCTCGCGGTGCAGGCGGACGACCTCCTCCTGCATGTCGCGCCGGATGAGCGGGTCGAGCGCGCTGAACGGCTCGTCGAAGAGCAGGATCTCGGGGTCGGCGGCGAGCGCACGGGCCAGGCCGACGCGCTGCTGCTGACCGCCGGAGAGCTGGCCGGGACGGCGCTTCTCCATGCCGGCCAGGCCGACCTTGTCGACCATCTCGTTGGCCTTCTCACGGCGCTCCGTCTTGCCCATGCCCTGGATCTCCAGGCCGTAGGCGACGTTGTCGACGACGGTGCGGTGCGGCAGCAGGCCGAAGTGCTGGAAGACCATGGCGGCGCGGCGGCGGCGCAGTTCGCGCAGCGCGGTGCGGTCCATGGCGCGGACGTCCTCGCCGTCCATCTCCACGTCACCGCTGGTCGGCTCGATCAGCCGGGTCAGGCACCGCACGAGGGTGGACTTGCCGGAGCCCGACAGGCCCATGACGACGAAGACCTCGCCCTTGTGGACGTCGAAGGAGACGTCGCGGACGGCGGCCACGCAGCCGGTCTGCTCGCGCAGCTCCTGGGCGCTCAGTTTGGCGACCGAGGTGTCCTCGGGTATGCGCTCGGCTTTGGGGCCGAAGACCTTCCAGAGGTGACGGACGGAGAAGACGACCTCGCGGCCGTCCGCTGCGGAAGCGGACTCGGGCGTGCGGGCGTTGGGTATCTCGGATGCGCCGGCGGCGGTGGTAGCCATCACGCATCACCTCCTTGGGTCGGAGCCTTGTGGAGCAGTTCGGCGCACTTCTCCCCCACCATGAGCACGCCCAGCATCGGGTTGACGGCGGGCATCGTCGGGAAGACGGAGGCGTCGGCGATGCGGATGCCGGACAGGCCGCGGATCTTCAGCTCGGGGTCGACGACGGCGAGCCGGTCGTCGGCGGCGCCCATCTTGCAGGTGCCGGCCGGGTGGTAGACGGTGTGGGCCGCCTTGCGCACCAGCTCGCTGATCTCCGCGTCGTCGGTGACCTCGGGGCCGGGGAAGACCTCCCGCTTGAGCCACTTCTTGAACGGCTCGGCCTGGGCGACCTTGCGGGCCAGCTTGATGCCGTCGACGAGGGTCTTGCCGTCGTAGTCGCCCTCGTCCTCGAAGTACTTGAAGTCGAGGGCGGGCTTGACCTCGGGGTCGGCGGAGGTCAGGTAGAGCCGGCCGCGGGAGCGCGACTTGGGGATGTTCGGCGTCATCGACACCCCGTGCTCGGGGCGCTCGTAGCCCAGCCGCTCGGGGTTGTCGGTGAACGGGATTTGGTAGAAGTGGAACATCAGGTCGGGGCCCTTGTGCTCCGGGTCCCGCTTGACGAAGAGGCCCGCGTCGGAGTCCATCGCGGAGTTGCCCGGGATCGGTCCGTTCGTCTCCCAGACGATGACCGACTCGGGGTGGTCGATGAGGTTCTCGCCGACGCCCGGCAGGTCGAGCACGCACTCCATGCCCAGCGCCTCGAGGTCCTTACGGGGCCCGATGCCGGAGTGCATCAGCAGCCGCGGGGTGTCGACGGCGCCGGCGCAGACCAGCACCTCGCGGGCGGCCTCGACGTAGACCTCCTCGCCGTCCTTCGTGCGGACGTGGACGCCCTTGGCGGTCGTGCCGTCCAGCTCCAGCTTGTACGCCCAGGTCTCCAGCATCAGCGTGAGGTTCGGGCGGTCGCCGGCCTCGATGTGCGGGTGGAGGTAGGCGACGGAGGCGGAGGAGCGCTTGTTGTTCTCCGGGTGGTAGGAGAGGTCGAAGAAGCCGACGCCCTCCTCGAAGGGCCGGTCGTTGAAGCCGACGACCTCGGGGACGCCGAGGGCGGTCTTGGTGGCCTCGATCCAGTCGGTGGCGATCTGGTTCTGGTCCTTCTTGGCCACCCGCACGATGTTGTTGCGCAGCTTGCCGAAGTAGGGGTCCATCTCCTGGGCGTTCCAGCCGGTGGCGCCCGCCGCCTCCCACTCGTCCCAGTCGGACGGCAGCGGCTTGAAGGAGATCAGCGTGTTGTGGGAGGAGCACCCCCCGAGCACCTTGGCGCGGCTGTGCAGGATGTGCGAGTTGCCGCGCGGCTGCTCGGTGGTCGTGTACTCGTAGTCGAGGTCGCCGCCGAGGAGGCCGAGCCACTTGCGCAGCGTCAGGACGTCCTCGCGGTCGATGTCGGAGGGACCGCCCTCGATGACGGCGACCGTGACGTCCGGGTCCTCGGTGAGGCGGGAGGCGATGACGGAACCGGCGGTGCCACCGCCGACAACGACATAGTCATACACAGGCATTGGGGGTGCTCCTTCTTACAACGTGCGTGGTGCGGGTGGTGCTGTGACAGGGGCGGGTGTCAGCCCGCGAACCAGCGCACCGGCTCCGGCCGGAGGTTTTCGTAAATGTGCTTGCTCTCGCGGTACTCGTCCAGACCTGCGGGGCCCAGTTCCCTGCCTATGCCGGACTTGCCGAAGCCGCCCCACTCCGCCTGCGGGAGGTAGGGGTGGTAGTCGTTGATCCAGATCGTGCCGTGCCGCAGCCTCGCGGCGACCCGGCGGGCACGCGCGGTGTCGCCGGAGAAGACGGCGCCGGCCAGGCCGTACTCGGTGTCGTTGGCGAGCGCCACGGCCTCGTCCTCGGTGGTGAAGGTCTCCACCGTCAGGATCGGCCCGAAGGTCTCCTCGCGGATCACCTTCATCTCGCGGTGGCAGCCGTCGAGCACGGTCGGTGCGTAGAAGTAGCCGGTGGCCGGGCGGACGTCGGACGGCTCGGGGCGGGCGCCGCCGCACCGCAGCTGGGCACCCTCGGCGAGCGCGGAGGCGACGTACGCCTCGACCTTGTCGAGCTGCTGCTGGGAGACGACCGGGCCGCACTCGACGCCGTCCTCGGTGCCGCGGCCGAGCTTGATCTTCTCGGCGCGGCGGGCGAGTTCGGCGACGAAACGGTCGCGCACCGACTCCTCGATGATCAGCCGGGCACCGGCCGAGCAGACCTGCCCGCTGTGGATGAAGGCCGCGTTCAGCGCCTGGTCGACGGCGGTGTCGAAGCCCTCGTCGGTGGCGCAGGCGTCGGCGAACACCACGTTGGGGTTCTTGCCGCCCAGCTCCAGCGCGATCTTCTTGGCGCCGGACACCGCGGCCGCGCCCGCCTTGGTCCCGCTGACCAGGCCGCCGGTGAAGGAGAACAGGTCGACGTCCGGGTGCTCGGCCAGCCGCTGGCCGACCGGCAGGCCCGCGCCGGTGACGAGGTTGGCGACACCGGCCGGCAGTCCGGCCTCGACCAGCAGCTTGATCAGGTGCACGGTCGACAGCGGGGTGACCTCGCTGGGCTTGATCACAAAAGTGTTGCCGGCCGCGAGGGCCGGCGCGATCTTCCAACTCGCCTGCAGCAGCGGGTAGTTCCAGGGCGTGATGAGCGCACAGACACCGACCGGCTCGTGCACGACGATGCTGTGCACATCGGGCGATCCGGCGTCCACGACCCGGCCGCCGCTCTCGTTCATCACCAGGTCGGCGAAGTAGCGGAAGGCGTTGGTGACGTCGTCGACGTCGACCCGGCCCTCCTCCAGCGTCTTGCCGGTGTCCCGGCTCTCGATGAGGGCGATCTCCTCGCGGTCGCGCTGCAGCAGGTCGGCGACCCGGCGCAGCAGCGCGGAGCGTTCGGCGACGGCCGTACGGGGCCAGGCGCCCGCCCCACCGTCGAAGGCCCGGCGGGCCGCCTCGACCGCGGCGTCGGCGTCCTTCGCACCGCCCTCGGAGACCAGCTGGAGCGTCGTCGCGTCGGCGGGGTCGAGGACCTCCCGCGTTTCGCCGGATGCGGCCGGGAGCCACACCCCGTCTACGTGAATGGTCTCGATTGACGACACGTCGTTCTGCCTTCCGGTTACCGATCTCGTTCCCACTGGTGCAACCACTGGTGCCACCAGCAACGGGGACCCCTCCCCTGAAGCCGCGTATCTATGCCCAAACATTCATGGAAAGTGACTCGACTCACTGAATGTGCGGCGGAATGTCCCGGAACGTACCCTGAATAGCCGTATGTACTTGCCGGACTGTCCCCTCGGGACCGGAGGTACCGAGATGACCAGCAGACGGCGGGCTGCCGCCACCACGGCGGCCCTGACCTGCGGCGTCGCCTTGCTCGCCGGGATCGCAGGACCAGCCGCGGCGGCGGCCGGCGCCTCCGACGGCGGCGAAGGCGACCTCGCGGACAAATCGGCCCAGCAGATCTCCGACGAGTCCCTCCGGCAACTGCTCGCCGCGCAGTCCCTGCGGTTGCGCACCGAGACCAGTGCCGATCCCACCAAGCTCGACCTCACCCTCGACCGCGCCGGCAACTGCACCGGCGCCGTCAGCAAGGGCGAGTTCGGCCGCGTCGACCTCGTCAAGCGCGGCGACCAGGTCTGGATGAAGCCGGACGCGGCCTTCTGGAAGACCCAGTTCCCCGGGAAGAAGGGCGACGACGCCGCGTCGAGGTACAAGGACACCTACCTGCACGGCACCACCAAGAACGCGTTCCTCCGGGGCGTGACCGCCGCCTGCGACCTCAAGGCGTTCCAGCGCTCGGCCACGGGCTCCAAGAAGCCCTCGTCCGGCACCCCCTCCCCCTCGCACTCCGTCTCCCTCACCAAGGGCCGGCCGACCACCGAGGACGGCACCCGCGTCCTCCCGGTCGTCAAGAAGGCCCACGGCGCCGTCCAGACCCTCTACGTGGCCATCGACGGCAAGCACTACCCCCGCAAACTCACCGCCGAGGTCGACCACGAGACCGGCACCATCCTCCTGAGCAACTACGACACCCCGGTGTCCACCAAGACCCCCGCCCCCGGCGAGACGGCCGACATCTCGGCGCTGGACGACCTGATGAAGGGGTCGCAGGGCACCTGACCCGCGGCCACGGTACGTAACCGTTCGCACCTGCGTAGCGCGCCCGCGCGGCGGCGGGGAGGAGCGGCACGGCGACCGTCGGACGAACCGCCCGTTCCACCGGAGAATTCCCCCGCGACTGGCGCCGGCGACCGCCCGGCGGCGTCACCCGCGCTGCCGAACCGGAGGGGCCGGGGGCGGTGGGGCGGACGAGAATGCAGGCATGGCTGACACAGCGGTGAAAGCGGTGCTCGAAGGCGGTCCCGAGGAGCTTCCCGAGCGGATCGTGCCGGTCGATCCGCCCGGGGGCGAGCTCAAGATCCCGTTCCGGAACGGCTACGAGCACTTCCGGGCCACCAGCCGGCAGAAGCACACCGCCGAGGGACCCCTGCCCGTCTACGAGTGGTGGGAGCGCACGGAGCTGCCCGGGTAGGGACCGCCCCCGAGGGCCGGGCCCGGCCGAGCAGCGCGCACTCAGCTGCCGGGTACGAAGCTCCGCAGCATGTTCTGCTGCATCCACTCCTGGTCCGGCCAGTCGGCCTCGGGGCCCAGGACGAGTACCGCGAACTGGCGGCCGTCGCCGACGGTGAAGGCACAGTCGACGACCTTGACGCGCTCGCCGAGACGCTCGCTGTCATAGGCGTAGACCAGTTGGGTGGCGTCGGTGCCCGGTCCGGGGAAGCCCAGCGGCCCGAGGCTTATTTCCTTGTAGCCGGGGTTGCCCGACAGTCCCCGCGACGCCGTCTCCAACGCCTCGTACGGGGTGGTGTCGGGTTCGCTGATCTCGAAGATCTGCACCAGCCGGCGGTCGTCCGGCGAGGTGTAGAAGACCCCGGTCCTGCGCTCGCTGCGCTTCCAGGGGCGGGGCACCGCGAGGGTGAAGCCCTTGGTGTCGTGGACGAGGCGGTAGCCGCTGGGGATTTCGGTGGAGAGGGGGCCGGGGGACGTGGTGGCCGTGGCGCCGGTGGGTGCGGCGGTGGTCGTGTGGTCAGCGGCGGAGGTCTTGGTGCGGGCCGCGGGACGCGCGGCGGCCGGGTCGTCGCCGGAGTGGCCCCACAGCAGATAGCCGCCGCCGACGGCCGCCGCGATCACGGCCACCGCCGCACCGGCGACCAGCCCCGTGCTGCGGCGCCGGACACCGGTTACGGGCTCGGCGTACGTGCCGGGGTCGTACGTGCCGGGGTCGTGGAACCAGTCCGCGGCAGGCTCGGGGACGGCTGAGTGCGGGTCGGTGCCGCGTGCGGGGCCGAAGGGCGGGCCGGGCGCGGGCGGCGGGTCGGTGGCGGGCGGGGAGGCGGCGGACGGGGGTTCGGTGGCGGGCCGGGGGACGGCACCGGTCGGCGTACCGCCCGCCGACGGCGCGAAGGCCGGCCGCGGCGGCATCGGGCCCGTGTAGGGCGCCGGCGGCGGGGTGCCGTCCTCCCAGCTCTGGGTCTCGTCGTTCCAGCGGGCCTGGCCGCCGCGCTTCATCGTCAGCCTCCCACCAGGGCCGCGACCGCCTGGCTCACCGCCGTGCCGGAGGCCAGCAGGCCCACCACGGCGCCGGCGTCCGCAAGCGCCGTACGCAGCCGGGCCAGCCGGCCGGCGCCCGCCGCCCCGCTGTCCGCGATCTCCGCCTCGGTCTCGGCGAGTTCCCCGCTCAGGGCCGTGATCTGCGGGCTCTCCACCGCCCGGGACAGGTCGTCGCGCAGGGCGCGGACGGCGCGCAGCAGTTCCTCCTGCGCCGGGTCCGCGGCGGGCGCGGCCGGGCCTTCGTGGTGGGTCACCGTGTTGTGGTCGCCGATGGCGAAGGCACCCCGGACGCTGCCGATGTGGATGCCGTTGCCGCGGCCGTCAGCCGTTGCCACGCTTGCTACTTCCCTTCGCCTCGCCGCCGCGCCGGGGGCCGGAGTGGTGGGTGATCGTGTTGTGGTCGCCGATGCCGACGGCCCCCTGGGCGGACTCGACATAGACGCCGCCCTCGGCGACATGCACGATCCGCTGCTCGAACTCGTCGGTCTGGTAGCCGGCCTCGCGCAGTGCCGTGGTCACCCCGGCCGCCACCCGCTGCTGAATGGTCTTCAGATAGCGGGCGGCGTCCATGTCCTGGAAGAGCGAGGACTCCCCGTAGGAGCCCAGCTCGCGCACGGAGGCGCCGGGGCCCTCGGGCAGCGCCGCGCCGTGTCCCGCGGTGGCCAGCCGCCAGGCCGACAACAGGCCGCTCGCCAGGGTGACGAGGGCGTGCCCCACGGAGCGGGGCGTGCGGGCGAGCGCCCACACCGCCTTGCCGAAGTGGTGATGGTGGCGGTACTGGTGGGCGATCCGGTCGGCGTCCTGGAAGAGCTGCCGCAGCGGCCACAGCACATGCGGCGCGACCTCCAGCATCAGCATCCCGCCCTGCGTGTGCACCCGGACGAACAGCGTGGTCACCACGCCCTCGTTCCAGCCGCCGACCCGGATGCGCAGGAAGTGCCTGCGGGTCTCGCCGCCCTCCTCCACCGCCCGCGCGCGGTGCTGCTCGAACGCCTCCGGTGCGTACGGCGCCGCCTCCCGGCTCGGCAGCCCCTCGGCCGGCAGGAACACGCACTCGTCGATCTCCATCGCGCGCAGCCGGTCGCGCACCGCGGCCGCCACCTCGGGCGAACCGTGCGGGGACGGCACCCGCAGCGCCGCCACCAGCGGCACGATCCGGGCCAGGATGGCGCCGTTGTCCAACGGCTCGGCCTCCCGGTCCTCCCGGGGGTTCAGCTCCACCGACAGCGACCAGGTCTTGTACGGGTAGCCGGCGCCGCAGAACGGATCGGCCGCCCGGTACATCACCAGCGGCCCGTGCTGCTCGATCCGCACCCGGTCCCGCAGCCGCCGGAAGCGGTAGCCCTCGGACCGTTCGGCGGGGTCGGACATGACGTCGGGGAAGCGCTCCCGGGACAGCTCGCGCGCCAGCACCCGGGCGAACTGCCCGCGCTGCAGGCCGACCAGCACGGCCACGCCCAGCGGCAGCAGCAGCGTGATCCACACCCGCACCAGGGCGCCGCCCTGCCCGCCGCTCCCGAGGTACGAGGACCCCGCTCCCTGGCCGAGGCCGTCCCACGGCGCGCTGCCGTAGGCCGAGCCGTAGCCGTCCGAGGAGCCGCCCGTCAGGGGGTTGAGGGCGTCCGGGAACGGCGAGAACAGCCAGTCCGGGCTCACGAGATCGATCCCGCCGAACGCCAGGAACAGCAGCGACAGGCAGAACAGGGTCAGCGCCAGCCGTCCGTACCAGCGCAGGACGAAGGCGGCCGCCATGGCCATCCAGCGCGGGACCGGCGCCCGGCGGACCAGACGGCCCAGCGCCATGAGGACGACGGGGAAGAGGTAGAACACCGCGAGACCGGAGGTCAGCGGCAGGGCGACGAACCACAGCCCCAGGATGCCCGCCGCCCATCCGAGTTGGAGACGCCGGGCGCGCAGGGCGTGGGCGAGGACGCGGGCGGCGTCGATGCCCAGGGAGGGCGCGGCGAACCGCTGCTCGTGGACGTACAGCTCGTCGATGACCGCGTCACGGAAGGCGTCGTCCATGTACGTGCCGGCGCACAGCAGCCGGGTGGCCTCGCTGGCGCCCGGCGGGGTGGGGGGAAGCTGCGCCGGGGGCGGGGAGCCGCCGGCCTCCTTCCGTAACCGCTGCGAACCGCCTGGATCACCGGGCTGGGCAGGCACATCCGTCCGAGTCATCGGCTTCCCCCATCACCACACCAACGAGTCACTTCCGCGGGCCTGTTGGGCGGACGAGCTGCGGTTCCGGCCACGGCGTGCGGAAACCGCAGCATAGGGGAGCCGAGCGTTCCGTGTCAGCGCGATAACCCAAGGTTGCCGCGCGGGTCAGACGGCCGCGGGGAACTCCCCGCGCTGGAGCGCGCCGACGAACGACGACCAGCCACCCGTCGGGAAGACCAGCACCGGGCCGTCGGGGTCCTTGCTGTCACGGACGGGGACGGCGTCGGGGATACCGGGGGCTATTTCGATGCAGTTGCCGCCGTTGTTGTCGCTGTAGCTGCTCTTCATCCAGGTGAGCGCCACTTCGATGCAGTCGCCGCCGTTGTCGCCGCTGTAGCTGCTCTTGGTCCAGGTCACCGCGCCGAGTTCGTGCCTGTCCATGCTGCTCGTACCCCTCCATCACTTCGCTGATCAGAGCGGCGGACTCGCGGGCTGACAGAGCGTCCGCCCTGAGCACATCATAGGTCTGGGCGTGACGAGCGTAGACGGCCGGATCGTTGTTGAAATGGCCACGGTCCAGCGATTCCGAGTACACCCAGCGCTCGTCGACAAGTTCGATCAGCGACACAGAACTGAGGGGGCGAACGAGCCCGAAGAGGTCGGCCGGAGCCACCTGGATACGGATGTTGGAGCGCTGCCCGACGCTCAGCAGATGCGCACACTGGTCCCGCATGATGTCCGGACTCCCCACCGCATTGCGCAGACAGCTCTCGTCCAAGATCGCGATGTACAACGGGCCACCCTCCATCAGAAAGCGCGGCTGCCGACTCAGTCGAGCCCGGACACGTGACTCGACCTCGTCAGTATCCGCGCTGCGGCGGCTGAACAGCACGCGCGCGTAATCAGGTGTCTGCAACAGCCCTGGAATGAGCTGTTCTTGATACGCCCGCAGCGCCACCGCCTCTGCGTCCATCCTCGCCCGTCGCTCGAACCAGTCCGGATGCTGCACCTCCGGGTACCAGTCGATCCGGCCCCATAACCGCAGCAGCACTCCCCCCGTCCGCAGCAGCTCGTCGCACTGCTTGGCGAAGGACTCCTGCGGCACGCGGGTGCCCGCCTCCACGCGGGCCACCTGCGAGCGGTCGCACGGGATCTTGTTCGAGAGTTCCTCCTGGGTGAACCCCGCCGCCTCCCGGAAGTGCCGCAACACCTCCCCGAACACGGCGGCATTGGTGGCTGCCGGTCCGCTCTCCGCATTGCGTCGTCGTCGGCTCACCGCATCCCCCTTGGTGCCAGATGGTGAGTGTCACGCGTCCGACGTTGCACCCCGCACTACGGGGCGCAACGCTGAACACACCCAACGTAACGGGTCGTTCGGCCGTCTGCGCCGCGTTCCTGCGCAACCAACTTCTGGGAGTCATTGAGCATGAGTTACGACCGGGACGCCGTCCCCGCGCTCGTACCGGGGCTGCGTCTGCTGCCGTGGGAGAACGAGGGCGGGAAACCGTGCTTCCTGTCGGCGGACGGCGCCGGAGGCGTGCTGTCGCGGCTGGCCGACGAGATCGAGGCGGAGCAGCTGTGCGACGGTGCCGATGTCCTCAAGGGCGCGGTGGCCGTACTGGACGACGGCAGGGCCGGGGAACATGCGTTGCGGCTGGCACTGCGGGCGACCACGCAGGCCTTCGGCAATGTGCTGCGCGTCGCCGACAGCCGGGGCGCGCGGCTGCCGGTGAGGGACGGCGCGCACGAGGCGGACTTACGCCGGGGGTGACGGGCCGCCGGGCCGCCGGTTCGCCGCCTCCCGGCCGGGCCGAACGGCCGAGCCCGCACGGCCGTTGCGGACCGTGCGGGCTCGTCGGTGCTGCGGTGCCGACCGTGCGGGGCGGCCGCGGCGGTGGGTCAGCCGAGGAGGCCGAGACCGCGGACGGCCTCGCGCTCCTCCGTGAGCTCCTTCACCGACGCGTCGATGCGCTCGCGGGAGAAGTCGTTGATCTCCAGGCCCTGGACGATCTCGTACGTGCCGCCCTTGGTGGTGACGGGGAAGGAGGAGATCAGGCCCTCCGGGACGCCGTAGGAGCCGTCCGAGGGGATGCCCATCGAGGTCCAGTCGCCGGCGGCGGTGCCGTTGACCCAGGTGTGGACGTGGTCGATGGCGGCGTTGGCGGCGGACGCGGCGGAGGACGCGCCACGGGCCTCGATGATCGCCGCGCCGCGCTTGGCGACGGTCGGGATGAAGTCGTCGGCCAGCCACTTCTGGTCGCCCACGACCTCGGCGGCGTTCTTGCCGGCGACCTCGGCGTGGAAGATGTCGGGGTACTGGGTGGCGGAGTGGTTGCCCCAGATCGTCAGCTTGCGGATCTCGGAGACCGGGGTGCCGGTCTTCTTCGAGAGCTGCGACAGCGCGCGGTTGTGGTCCAGGCGGGTCATCGCGGTGAAGCGCTCGGCCGGTACGTCCGGCGCGGCGGCCTGGGCGATCAGGGCGTTGGTGTTGGCCGGGTTGCCGACGACCAGGACCTTGATGTCGTCCGCGGCGTGGTCGTTGATGGCCTTGCCCTGCGGCTTGAAGATGCCGCCGTTGGCCTCCAGGAGGTCGCCGCGCTCCATGCCCTTCGTACGGGGGC
>Ga0207426_1000690_pt1 | contig 40578 bp, 58 predicted proteins | sample AraplaMF_Cvi_mMS_FD_184265 | JGI IMG/M metagenome (GOLD analysis project Ga0207426, IMG submission 184265) | Arabidopsis root microbial communities from the University of North Carolina, USA - plate scrape MF_Cvi_mMS (SPAdes) (version 2) | ecosystem: Host-associated > Plants > Roots > Endosphere... | reverse complement strand
TTCGTTAGCAAAATCTAAAATTCCGGGCTTGCATGGTTCAAACCGGTGCATTTGCGGAACGATCTGATGGGCGTGGCGAGCGCGTCCCAGGGGACATTGAGGAAGGACAGAAAGCCAGAAAAGAAAAAACCCCGCCGAAGCGGGGTTTTCGGCTGGTCGGAGTGGAGTGATTCGAACACTCGACCCCCACGTCCCGAACACGAGACATATGTTACGCTATTACGCTGCCTTCTTTGTTTTCATTGCCCTTTTCGACAGCGGCGTTTCGTCTGGTTTCGCTTCATTTCGGCTCATTCTGTCGGTATCGGTCGGTGCGATCTTCGCGTAACTCCAGCCGTCGTAGTCGTCAACGTTGAATTTGTCGCGACCGAGTTGCCCTTTCGAGATGGCGGCGTCGATGCCTTTTTGGTGATGAGTGCGATGCTTGCCATAGACGCGCTCCAGGACTTCAAGCGACATGCCCAGATACCCGCTGATGTCGTGGATCGACAGATCGGATTGGCGCATGAGCCATGTGGCCGTGGTATGTCGGAGGGTGTGACCGACGATCTTCCGATCGCCGAACAGGGACTTCACGATCGACGCGAATGCGCGAGTGTCGACCGCCTTCTCACCATTGAACTCTACAGGGTGCTTGGCCCCCAGCTTATACCACCGCCGCATATGCGAAAGCAGCCGACGCGGGATGCGGATCGTCGGCGCCCTCTTGTTCGCCGCGACAACCTCGCCCTGTGCCGCTCGGTGGTACTCGCCTCGCTGCAAATCGATCCAAGGCTTGCCTGGCTCGCGGACGAAGCTGGCCTCGACAATGCGATCCTTGCGAGTCCCCGTATAGAGGGCGACAAGGATGTAGCGGGTGACGTGCCGCCACTTGTATGCATCCGTCAGCACAACCTTCCCAGCCAGCCCGGTGTTCGCAGACTTCTTCGCATTGTGCGTGTACTGGCGTCGGGTCTTATAGGCTGTCCATAGTAGCTTGGCGACCTCGTCGCGCTCTAGGAACTCAGATCGTGGATCCGGCTTGCCTGGAAGATGTACGGTGACCGTCGCGCGTAGGATCCCATCCTTGTGGGCAAGGTTGAGTGCGCCACGCAGATATTCCAGACGGTTGCGGCCGGCGGTCGGGCTTTTGCAGCTATCAACGAACTTACGGCAATTCGCTTTGTTGACCTCGTCGACCGTCTTGTCTCCCCACCACGCAAGCAGGTCCTCCATGTACCGAAGGACTTCGTCCGGGCGGCTGAGCGGCTTGTGCTCCGACCCCGGCTTTGGCGGCAGCCTCTCATCGATGTAGTGCGAGATGACGTCGGCGACAGGAACTTCGTCGGCTTTGCGATCCTTCTGGATCGGCTCCTCGGATTTCTGCTCGATCAACCACTTCGCGAAGTACTTTTCAGCCTCTGCAGCTTCGCTAGCGCCGAAGCCTGTGCTGAACTTACGAGTTGCTCCCTTTCCCTCATCAAAATATTTGATGACCCACTTGGCCGCTTCGGTGCTGCCATTTTTGTTGATCCGCTCGGCCTCGAGCTGGAGCCTTGGGGGTTCGCGACGTCTTGCCATGCCATCCAGTCCTTGATCTGATTTCGTGAAATTCTGTGGGACCCGCGCCGGGAAGCGGGATGTAGCTGCAGGCGACCCTCGCCGATCGCGGTGCGCAGCGCATACATGGTCACCGTCTTGGAAGTGTCCGCAGTGCCATCGGCGTACATGCGCCCTCCTAATTCCGGCAGACACAATGCCTCGATCAGCGTGAGCGGTTCATCAGGATCCAGATCGCGGAAGGGCTTGTTTTTGGGTGCGCTAATAGGCTCGGGATCCAGATTGAGTGCGCGGCGGATGTCGTTGAGGGCATCGATCGCGTCCTCCTGATCCCTCACCTGCCGCTCCACGAGGCTCTCGAATTCGAGCAGGACATTCTCGACCTCGCGATCCAACTTCAGGACCATGCCGTCGTTATCCGGCAGCTCGTCGACGTCGCACAGTCCGCGAGAATCCAAGTATCTGTCGAAATCCTCCTGTCCACGAAGCGTCTCCTCTATCGCCAGCCGGCGCTCTTCCTCGTAGATCTCCGCGCTTCGGAGCATGTCCAGAAAAGGCTTCAGATCGATCGATTTACTCATGGACTTCTCCATTATGTTCACGACGCTAGGCAGCGCAAGGCATTGCTCTGCATAACCTTTCGGCAACGCGATGTATGAATCCTTGATAAACCGACAGATCACGTTTGTCCGGGGGGATTTCTGTCGGAAGACGCGGAAAAGGTTAATGCCGGGTCTCGGGATCTTCATCATCCCGCGCCAGCTCCTGCATCACCTCGACCCCGGCCCCGTAATCCGCCAAGAAATGCGCCATCGCCTCGTCAGCGGACTCGAACATGAAGCCGACAGGGTTCCCGCCCCACTCCACCGCGTCGGCGACATCTTCGTGCCGCAGGCACCGCACCCGCGCACTCTCGCCGGCATCAATGAGCTGCCCTTCGCGACCGCAACACTCGCACGTCCCGAGAGATTTCGCCCGAGCGTTCTGCCGGATCCGCATCATGCTCCGCCAGGGATGCGGCAGCTTACGGTCAGCAGGCAGATGATCGTCCAGCGGCACATCAAACGAGAAATATGTCGCCGAGAGCTTGAGAGCACCGTCGACAGTCTCCGCTGCGGTGATCTCGAAACACCACTCTTCCGGCAGCGCCTTGGCCTCTTCGACGGCTTCGGCGAGGATGTGCTGCCAGCCATGTGCGACGGAAATAACCGACATTGTCCACTCCTTGGTCGGAAATAACCGACATCATTCGTTGTTGTTGTGTTCGGGCTGCTGCTTGATTCGGACCCGTTCGTATTCTTCAAGGATAAGTCCATGGAGATATTCGCGGAGGAATTCCTCGTCTGATTCCGTCAGCGGCTGCACCGCGAACTCGCGCCATCCAGAGACCTCGTCGCGGACGTAGCCGTCGAGGTATTCCTCTTTGACGCATGCGCCGTTAACCGCGTCCTGCAGGTGCCAGCCGAACTCAATCAAGAGTTCTTGCTGGCGGCCCTGAAAGCTCCCGGTGTCGTCATCGATGCGCATGCCGAGCGGGGTCGACCGAAGCGGGTCGGTGACGTGCTCCGTGGGTCGCAGCCGCACGAGGTCCATGCCGCGCAGCAGTTCGGCAGTCTCCGGAGGATACTCGCTGCAGTCCCGGATCCGTCGGAGCGCATCGAAAGCGGCAAGGTCTCGCAGATAGTCCTGATCTTCGGCCGACAGCTCCGACAAGTATCGGAAATCGTCACCGTCCTTCAGCCATTCGACGTTGACGAACCGTACCCGTCCGCGCGCGAAGTGCTGAGCTGCTTCGGTGATGCGATCCAGATACGCACCCCGCAGCCACTCCTTGCGTTCATCCGTCATCGTCATGCGCTCATCCTTTTCCCTAACCGCACCCACCCCTCTGTCGTCCGCGCCATGGCCTTGGCCCGATGCAGATACAGCAGCCGCGTCCACACCCACACGCAGTCGTGATCTGGATGATAGACTTTCCCGCCCAACTTCCAGAACGCCGGCGCATTCCCGGTCTGAAACAGGATCAAACTCCACGGCTGCAGCATCGGCGCCGCCCACTGTTCTTCCTCCGTCGGCTCCGTTTCGATGCACAATTGAAACTGCGGCGGCGGCAAGAGAGCGCCTCCGGGAGACGTGAGTTCGAGCAGACGGCGGCCGAGATGAAAAAGGCTGCCAGTGTGCTTGACCAGATGCCAGCCTACGCGACGACAGGTCTCGTCATCGTCGATCCAGTAGATCGAGAGCGCGCGGTCGATGTCCTCGCAGCGGTGGATGGCTTCGACGATCAGGGATTCGCGATCCATGGATTCGATGGAGATGTGACGCGGAACACCGAGATTGGCGCGGCGACGTCGAAGCGAGATTGTTGTCATCGTGCCCAATCTGGCGCCTCCACCTCGATCATCGCGTCGGTATCGGGATCGTAGCGTCGCCAAACCCCGTCAGTTTCACGGTAAGTGTAGTCGCTGTCGGCGTATGGCTCCGCACGGACTCCGTCGACGACGGCGTGATCCTCGCAGACGGTCGTCAGATAGCCACGACGGTTGCTCCAGACACCTCGTTTGCCGCAGTGCTCGCACGTATAGAAGGAACGCGCCTCCGCGAGCGCGTGGGCATTGCGGATAGGCACACTCGAGGACGTGACCACGCCGTGATCATCGATCCTCAAACTTCCGAGTTTCTCCTTCACCTGTCGCAGCTCGTAGATCTCCTTCGGCGAGAGTTCGCGTTCAACAACCTCGAAATATCGGTCGAGGATAGACAACCAGCCCTCATGGCACTCAATAAGGAATCCCGGGTGGATCAGACGCGGATATTTTGCTTTCAGGTCGGCGAAGGTCTTCATCGGAATCTCTCCGGAGTTTTAATCGGCAGCATCGTGTCGCGGTCGGGATCGTACTGATACCACTCGCCGTCAAACTGCATCGCTCCGTCCATCGGCCGTCGATGCGTGCCCCAAGTCCTCTGTGCCGGGGTCGCGTGCTCGTCACACAGGCACCGCCACCACGCATAGCCACCACCCGGTGGCGGACGACGGATCCATCCATCCGCTCCGCAAACTTCGCAGACATAGGCGCTTTTCGCCTCCGCTTTGCCCTTCGCGAGACGCGCGCCGAGAACATCAGTGTCCGCCCAGATTCTCAATGAGCCCCACTTCTCCTTCATCTCATTGATGGACAGGCTCGGATCGTGCAGCAGCGCCTCGACGACGAATGTCCGGATCAAGCCGAGCCAGCCGATGCCAACATCTACATACCGGGCGGTGTCGAAGACTCCGGGGTAGTCGGCGACGAGGTCGTCTTTTTTGATCCGCGGGAAATCATGCATCGGCATCTCAGCTCTCCTCGCAGTCTTCGCACGTGATTTCCTTGCGCTCTCCGCGGTCACGGCCATGATGAGACCCGCAGCCCATGCATGTCGTCAGCGACTGTGTCACGAATCCCTGGACGAGACGGTCGAGGCGAAAGCGCTCAGCAGGATCGAGACCACTGTCATTGACACGGACGTGCAGCCAGCCGCGATCGGAGGTCATCTCAGTGACGGCCACCTCGGGAAAATGCTGCATCAACGCGATATGCAGGTCGGTGATGAGATCCAGCCAACCTACAGGGAGCGGTGCGTACTCATTCATCGTCTTCTCCTTTCGCGATTTCTTCGAAGCGGCGCTCGATGGCCCAAAACGAAATCTCAAGGCAAAGCGCTTGCGCGCTGCGTGGGTCGACGGCATCGGTGAGTTCGATGTCGATTTTCGTCTTCCCGGTTACCGTCGCGAAGATTCCTCGAATGCGAACCTCGCAGTCGATTCCTTCTTCGCGCATGACCCGGAGGAGGCTGCCGAGTGCGGGCAGTTGGCAGTCGTGCAACCGTATCCGCTCGCGCGCAGGGACTGCGGATCCATGGCTGGCGACGAGAGAATCGTACTCTTCGTCAGTCACGACGGTCCGCCTCCGACAGGTCCATCTCCCAGTCGACGCACACTTCATCGGCCGCACGGCGGTCGGCGGCGGACAGACTGGAATCGAGCTGTCGTGTGACAGTCACCCAGCCACGCTCGCGGGTCTCGATTCCGACGATCCGCATCGATGAGTGCAGACCGCGTGCTTCGAGATCGGCAAACATGGCCCACAACATCGGCTGCAGGATCGGGCGGCAGCGGAAGGATTCCAGCGGGGGCACGGCGGCACCGAAGGCGGTCACGAGGGATGCATGCCAGGCGGGATCTACGGACACGAGAGACTCCTTGATTTCGCGGAAGGTCGCGGGCGCGAGGTGCATGTCGGGACAATCGATGCCGACGTCACGGCTGCGCCCGAACGGCGGCAAATTGCTGTGGGAGTGGCCAAACAGATGGTAGGAGCCATGGTGCGCAGCAGGCCACGTGCGACATGCGTAGTGGTGCAAGTAGAGACGACAGCCTTCGTCCTTCGTCTCGACAGCGTGCGTCGGAGGGCGATCCCAAGGCAAATCGCGAACCGTGCGGTTCACGTGACCTTTTCGGTCGAGATCGTGGTTGCCGAGCACAAGGATTTTGCGGCCGTTGATGGAGTGAAAAAGATGCCGCACAAGTTCTGCGTCGCCGCTGATCGCGAAGTCGCCGATGATGTAGAGAATGTCATCGCGGTCGACGCGCTCGTTGATGCGACGGACGATCTCCGCATCCATGGCTTCGACGCTGTCGAAAGCGCGCGTTGCAGGGCAATGGCGAAGGATGCCGTGATGGCCGAGATGGAGGTCGGCGGTGTACCACTTGCGGGCGAAAGGCATGAAAGGACTCCTGGAAGATAGACATACGAAAGCGGATCCGCGCGAGGCGGGTCATGCGGCTATTCGTGCTATCTCCAGTCCAGTCATTTTGTGGTCCTCTTATCCGGGAATCCGTATAGCATGGACCCGGAGGAGTTGTGAGCCCCGCCGATGCAAAAAGGCGCCGGCAGGGTTAAGAGAGTTCGATCGGCATCATGGATAAGTCCGTGATCAATATCCGCCGAGACGAAGCCAGCGCAGGTCCAACTCTTCATCGTAGCCGGCAGCCTTGAAGTGTCTGCGCAGCGCGCTGTGAAGCTCGTCCTTGGTCTTCCAAGCGAGAGAGAATTTCTCGCGCGTCACCCGCTCGATCTCTTCGATGACGATCCCCGAATAGCGCTTGAGCTCGGCCGCCGCGTCCCACGCCGCTTTGCGTTCAATCTGTTCCGGCGTGAAGCTCGGCTCCTTGTAGGGAGCGGCAAGTGCCGCGGACGTTGCCCCGCGTTGACCGCGCGGATCGAACCCGCCTCCCGCATAGACTCCATCCACCGTCGTGTTCGGCAACAAGGCCGTCTCGTCATCGATCATGGACGGCAGGAAACGCTCGTCGCGGGTCATCATCCGGATCGCGGCACCTTCCATGCGGCTTGGCCAGCCATCGGCCAGAGCATTCGCCCACGAGCTGCGCCATAGCATCCATTCTGGCTGACGGAAGCCGCTGGCGATCTTCTCTACGCTATCGACCAGAACACCACCCATGAGCGCGTCGGCGGCTGCGATGTTGGGATATCGCCCTTCGCGAATATGTCTCGCGATCGCCGAAAACTGGCTTCGCGTGTTGTCAGAAGGGCGGCTCAGGGTGTAGCACCGAAAGTATCGCACCATCGTTTTCCCTTCCTCCCGCGCCTCGTCGGAAAGTAGGAAGCGTAACTTGGGACGAATTTCGCTCGGATCGGCGGCGCGCTGTACTGTCTTCGGGACGGCTCTCTCATTGCGTCTCATGCTACGTACTCCACTCGATCAACATACTTTTCGATGCCGTTCATGATTGTTTCGATATCGGCTGCGGTCGCGGGCTTCTTGAATTCCATGAAGTCAAGATTGCCTTTTATCCACCAACGAACCTTGATCACCTTCGTCCCATCACCTTGCCAGCCGCGATAGCGATCGACGACTTCGAGCACCATGTCATCGATCGTCCTCAGCGAGAGCGTGTCGTCGAGGTCGATCCAGATTTCGGAAGCGGCGTCGAAGCTAATTGCGTCGGGAGCCACCAGCGGCTCCATCTCGGCAAGTGGCTGTTGCACGGCCACCGGCTTCGCATTATCGCCCCACACACGTTCGCGGCGACCCGCTTCGCCGAGGTTGGCGATCTCCTTCCGCTCCGCCTTGGAGCGCAGAACGAGGTCAGGATTATCGGCCTCCTCCATCGCCCATGCCCATGCTGCTGCGTCGGCGCCGCGTTTGGCGATTTCCTGACGCAGCCGATCCCCACGATACCTGCCTGCAGCGTAGCCGTCTGACAGGGGCTGCTCATCCAGCATTTCCCGAAGGCAGGCCGTCCAGAGGCCGAACAGGACGCCGTGGGAAAGGTCGGTGAACTCGGCGACGAAGTGGCCCGACGCTTTGAGCCAGATATCCTGACGGACGCGGAACTCGGGGGCATCGACACCGCCGAACTGGCTGATGCCGGCGGCATCGAATAGGATCCGCGTCTGATGATGCGATGAAGGATTCAGATTGAGGACAAACTTCACTTGGAGGATAGGGTTTCCGCGGGTTTTCGCAGGTTCGGCGTCGATCGCGAGAGAGAATGCTTGGACATCCCTGAACTGGGCCACCGCGATATCAAGGACCCGCTCCTTGAGCTTGCCACCACGGATGCGGCCATCCTTTTCCCGAGGAAAGCAGACCCAGTCGGCAACCTGCTCGACAGACGCTGTTACCACTACCTTGTTGTCGCCGCCCTTGATCCAGCGGCGGCCTGTCGCCTTCAGCTCGGCGACGAGAGCTTTGTAAAGGCGGGAGACGAACTTCGAGCGCATTGCTGGCAGCGCGGAGATTTCGATGTAGGCGTATTCGGTCTGCGCCGTCAGCGCGTCTTTGATCGGGGGTGGAAGCGTGAAGTGGACCACATCCTCAGCATCCCTGCGTTCGATCCAGGATCCGAGCAGCGGCACCTGCTCGTAGGTGCCGAAGGATACAGTGTTCTTCAGGAGGCGCGAAAGGCTGTCCTTCACGGCATCGCGCCGCGCTTCGGCACCTAGATAACGAAGAATGTGACGCATCGGCACGGCGTGGGTCTCGCTCTGCAACGAGGCGTCGGCATGGAGTGCCACCGTCATTAGCAGATCGTGGATGGTAGCGTCGTCGGACGTGAGCGTGGACTCGCGGTCATAGGTCACGCCGAGGAGAAGCTCGAGAGGCCTCGGCGACTCCGGGGCAATGACCGTCAGTGCTGTCGGCTTGTCGAGAGCCTTCGTGATGTCGCCCCTGGTCGTGGGCCGGAAATTGCGTCTGTGGAAATTCATCTGTCGTCCTCCGCTACCATTATGGTTGTCGCCGGCGGAGCGTGACGCAAGGTCTTCAACCCAAGAATTTCTGCTTTGGGTTCAGAATGGGAAGCTCCCGTAGTGACGGTATGAACCCAAGATTTTGGGGGTTTGGGTTGAAAACATAAACTATTGAAAATGCTAATCTATCATCTGTTAGTGACGTTCTCGACCCACCGAAATCGGCGTTTGGGTTCAAGAGCTGCGTGAATTCCGGGATTCTTGGGTCTAAGACGTGTCGGACGCGGAGGCCGTTTCGGGATTCTTGGGTTTAAAACTATGTGGACATCCGCAGTGGCCAGCAGGGCTAACGGCCTGTCCTTTTTGTCAACAATGGCACAATACTAGAAGATAGGGCGTACGCAGGTGCGCGCGGGCGCTTGCACGACAGGATTGATCCTGAAGGATCACGTGGGCGCTCCACTGCCGTTTCGCTCGACCAGCTTCCGCAGTCCGATTATCCAAGTCGTGCCGCGCTGGTTTGTTGCTTGCAACGCCGAGCGTGACCATTCTCGTAGTGACGAGAGGAGAGCCGGGATGCCGAGAGTTGCAGATCCACGGAACGAGGTTGGAAGGGAAAAGACCGAGAAGTGGCGGGAGAAGCTTCGTGCTGCCCGTATGCCCGAGTCGTGTCAGGTGGACACGGCGGTCGCGGCGGCCGTGGCTGTGGTGATGGCCGACAGGCTTGAGCAGGATCCCGATCTGTCTCCGGATCTCCAGATCATCCTGGCAACAGCACGGGCAGTCTTGAAGCAGCGCGGGTTCGATGGCCGTGGGCCTTCGACGAAACTCATGTCCCGCCTTTTTCATCGCAAGGACCTCTCCGCACTGCCCCGCGCGAAGCGGAGCGCACCGCAATTCCGAGACGATGGCGAGGACGGGAGTGCATCACTATGACATTCCAGGTTCTCGGCGACTCCCCCCATTACTTCGTGATTCAGAATCAGCGATCCAGGCATTTCCGTAGTGACGCGGGAGGTTCCACATGAGGCACTTCCGTCCTCCAGCATCCTCCCGCGATCCGCGCTACTGCAAGGCACGCGAAGCTCTGCTCGTCCTTGCCGCTGTTGCTGCGGAAGACGCCGACTACGCGACGACCAGAAACGGCCGGGGTTTCTCGCGATCTGACTCAACGAAAGGCCACAGCTTGGCGAAGCTCAGCATCACCGCCGCTCTCAGCAGCGCGGCCACATTCGCAGAGGTAGTGTCCATGGCCGCCCGATATCGCCGCCAGGCATCCCGCATTAGTCAGAGTACTCTGCTCTGAGTTGAGACAAATTGCGGACATCCGATTCCGTATTCTAATCTCACCGGCGATCGAATCTTTCACCGTCCCATACCGATCATGGATTCCTTGCGAAGATCTACAGCGCCGAAATCACCCGCGCCCTGCGCAAGCTTAACGGCGACTGATCTCGCCGGCGGCGTTTACCTGGGCTCAACGGTCCCACATTATCAGTCATGGAAACATCCATGGGTTTGAGAATGAGAGCGTTTGAGGTTTACAGCGGCGTCGGCGGAATGGGGATGGGCTTCGAAGCCGCAGGTATCCAGGTCTCTGGCGGAATCGACGCATGGGATCCTGTGTCTCATGTCCGTCGTGCGAACGACATGCATTACAATTTCGCGGATGCCACCAACATCTCTTGGCTTGCGTCAGAGGTGGTCAGATACGGCATAGATGCGATCATCGGCGGCCCGCCGTGCCAGGACTTCTCGAAAGGCGGCAAGAGGCAGGCAGGCCTCAACGCGAAGCTGACGCGATCCTTTGCGTTGCTCGTCGCCGCAGCGTCGACCGAATGGTTCGTTTTCGAGAATGTCACCGAAGCCGCGAATTCTGAGGAATATCTGAACGCGCGAGAGATATGGACGCGCAGCGGATACGGTCTGACGGAGCTGTTTCTCGATGCGTCACTATATGGTGTCCCGCAAGCTCGTCATCGTCTGATCGTCATCGGTCGCCGTGGCGAAGCTCCCCAGTTCCTTGAGGAGCCGATCCGCAAGGCCGCATCGCCAGAGAAACGATCGGTCAGGAGTATTCTGGATCCGCGTGATCCTGACGACGCCCAACTTCTGGAGATCGGATACTACTTCACGCGTCCTTTTGCCGATGGCCCAGGCGTTCGAAGCATTGATGAACCAGCACCCGGCGTGAACAAGTCCTTCAGGCAGCCGCCCTACGGTAAAGATAAGACCCGCGAGAATCCGAAAGACGTCATTCCCGCGACTGAGGCGCACGAGCTCACACAGGCGCAGACTGCGCGTATCCAGGGCTTTCCACGCGATTTTCGTTGGTATCCAACTGATGTGAAAGTAGCGATCGACGACGTGGATCGAATGATTGCGAACGCGGTGCCACCTGCCTTTGCGTACCACATCGCGATGGCGATCCGGGAACGGCACGAGGGCGGGATCCAAAAGATAAACAAGACGCTTCGACCACACCTGCAGACAACGACCGATCTCAAACCCGACATAATCGAAAACATTTGCTCCGGCGCGAACAGGGCGCGGAGACTGCTGGGAGGCCGCACATATCCAGATGTCCGGATGGAAGTGGCAGCGCTCGATGGTGTATTCGACCGCCTGCAAATCGCATGGGACGAGAACCTGAAGCTACCGGCAGAGAAGCGAAATCCTCAGCTTGAGAAGCCCTTCACCGTCCGGCAGCAGAGCGATCTTCGCGCAGCACTCAGACATCTTGCGTCGATACCGAGAAAGAAATCGGAAGTGGAAGAGGCTATCGAAAAAGCTCTGAAGCAACGCGAGAAGGCGCGCAAGCGAAGCTCGCCGATGTTCGCGCGAGCGCGAAAAGGCTGGAAGCCAAAGTGGACGATCGCCGATCTACTGCATAGCCCTGCGCCTCGATACCGTCCGAGGCTGCGCGTGGACGAGAAGGAAGTGTCACTCAATAGATCCAGGCAGTCACAACAGGATCGCACCGATCTCGACTGGACGAACCCCGCTCTTGCAGAAGACCTTGAGCGCGACCGCCCAGAGCTGCATCCGTCGGACTTCAACGACGCCTTCCACCGCTCCGACGATCCTCAGGACTGACTTGCGTCCTGCGTCGCCGGCACAAACAATCTTTCTACGACATCGAGGAGGATTGTCATGCACGCAGCCATTATCGAACGCTTCCCGGATTGGGCTACCGGCCGCCCGCAGCGCAGTTCCCAGCGCCCAGCCGCCGACTGGGTCGTCCTCGGCTCGGACTACGACATCGGTCATATCGCCCGTCTCTGGCAGCGCGTCATGCGTTTTCACATCGACCAGCTTCCCGACGACGAATCCATCATGTGGCAGCTCGCTGACAAGCTGCAGGGCCGCCGCTCAGATATCGTGCGGATCCATGAGGCCATCGTTTCCATTGAGCGTGGCCACATGGCCGCGTTCCGAGAGCAGATCGATTGGCTCTGGGAATTCCTCGCCGACGAGCACGGAGATCATCGGTATCGCTGGTGCCGTGATGTCGGCGAGTGGATTCGTATCGAGACCGAGCTGCCCCCAATCACAGCGTTGGAGGACGCCAGGAGAGCGGTCGACATCATCGACACGCTTATGGACGTCGCCGCCGACAACGTCGTTTTTCTGAGGGAGAACGTGTGATGGCACCCCGCAAGAAAACCACACCTGCGCCCGCCGTGGTCGCCGAAACCACCGTTGAGCAGCCGGCCATCCATTACATCTCGAATCCTGTGATGGTAGCCGGCCAGACACCCCGGACGCGTGATGAGATCGCGATCCGGGATGCGGTCAGAAAGGCGATGACCGACGTCGAAATATCGATCGCGGCCTTCATCGCCGAGAAGAAGTTAGAGCGCTTGTCCGACGCTGACATTGACGAGCTGTTCGTAATCGAGCTTCCGATCCAGTTGCAGTACCGAAACGAAGGCGGCAGGATCCGGGTGTCCTATGGAGCCGCCATCGTCGACCGTCAGGCACAGCCTTGGCTAGTCTAGCCGCTTGCACTCGTATTTCCATGGATCGCTGACGACGGTGTCGAAATCCGTGAGACCTCCAGCCGTTGTGTATGCCGACCGCACGTTGGCAAAATCCACGTCCAACATCATGGCGGGCGATTCAAAAGGGTTGTCGGAATAGTCGGTGATCAGGCCTACGACCCGAAGTGTGTCCTTCGACTTCCAGACGATCTTCCAGTCGGATCCCGTCGGGATGGGAAACTTCCCCGTCTTGTTCTCTTCTGGCTCCTTGGTGAGATCGATCTTCAGGGTGCTCGCATCCATATCGGCCGTGATCGTGTAGACGAACCGCGCTGCTTTGTAGCCGTCGGAGCCTACCTGGTATCGCTCGCATTCCATCGCCTTCGTTGCCGCGAACGCGGGAGACGCGAATGCAAGAGCGCCGATGGCAATCAAGGTTCTGAGCATTGGCCCCCTTTCCTTCAGCAAAGCGGGGTCGTGCCTCATATGACGGGCCGATCCTTCGATATCCCGTATCTGTTTCCAATGATGCCGCCGATGAGTGCCAAGATGACGGCTGCCGGAACGCCTGCTGCGCCACCCATGGCGGCAATCCCTACGCCGCCTACCAGCAATCCGAGCATGGCACCAACCGAAGCCCCAATGAGAGACCACCGTGTCTCCTCTGGACGAGCTTTGGCTGCTGCCGCAACTTTGCGCGCGTTCGATTCCAATCTTTGCTTCATGTCCCCTCCAGCCCTATCTGAGAGCACCGACATTATCGCGTTGCAACTTTTTCGCTAGCCATGACCGACACACTCGATCCAAAATCCAGATCAGAACGCATGTCCAGGATCCGAGGCAAGGATTCAAAGCCTGAACTCGTCGTCCGTCGGCTCGTCCATGGTATGGGTTTTCGGTACCGCCTTCACCGAAAAGATGTGCCTGGATCCCCCGACCTCGTTTTTGGTAGTCGAAAAAAAGTAATTTTTGTTCATGGTTGTTTCTGGCATCGGCACAGCGATTCGGCCTGCAAGCTGTCTCGTCTTCCGAAGTCGCGACTTGACTTCTGGCTCCCAAAGCTTGAACGAAACGCCGCGCGTGATGCCGAAAACAGTGCCCGTTTGAAGGCATTGGGGTGGGATGAAATGGTCGTGTGGGAGTGCGAGGTACGCAAGGCGAACCTTCCGATCCTGCAGGACAGAATACGAGAGTTCCTGTGCCATGAAGTCAGTTGAATTGTTTGCTGGAGCCGGTGGCCTCGGACTCGGACTGCACTCCGCAGGGTTCAAACCCGCGAGTGTCGTTGAGTGGGACGATTACTGCGTCGACACGATTAGAGAAAATCAGCGCCTTGGCATGCAGGCCGTGAAGGGATGGAAGGTCAAGCACGGCGACGTGCGCGACGTCGATTTCAGCGCGTTCGAGGGCAAGATCGGCTTGGTTTCTGGGGGCCCTCCATGTCAACCATTTTCCATGGGAGGCAAGCACGCAGCCTATGACGACCACAGAGACATGTTCCCGCAGGCTATTCGCGCCGTCCGTCAGGCGCGCCCTAAAGCCTTCATCTTCGAGAACGTGAAGGGGCTGACGCGCGCGTCCTTTCGAAACTACTTCGAATACATCCGCCTGCAGCTCGAGCACCCGGAGATCATCAAAGGCGAGGACGAATCCTGGCAAGATCACCTATCGCGGCTTGAACAGCACCACACAAGCGGCAGCCGAGAAGGACTCAACTATCGCGTGGTTACGCAGCTCCTCAATGCCGCGAACTACGGAATCCCACAGAAGCGCGAGCGCGTCTTTTTTGTCGGCATCCGCGAAGATCTCGGCAAGGCATTCCATTTCCCACACGAGACGCATTCGCGAGAATCCCTGCTTTGGGATCAGGTGATGGGCGAATATTGGGATCGCCATAGGGTCGCTAAGAGGAACCGCCCGGAAATCGCTACCAGCGACCGCATCAGCAAGACGTCGATGCCAGACGAGCTGCCCTGGCGAACTGTTGCCGATGCGCTGGTCGGTCTTCCGGATCCCGAGAAGAAGATTCCGTCCGACGTAATCGTTCATAACCACCGCTTCCAAGCGGGTGCTCGTTCGTACCCCGGCCATACTGGTAGTCCCCTGCACGAACCCGCAAAGACGCTCAAGGCTGGTGTCCATGGTGTTCCGGGTGGCGAGAACATGTTGCGTCGTCCTGACGGATCCGTGCGCTACTTCACCGTCCGCGAGAGCGCGCGCCTGCAGACTTTTCCCGACGATTACGTCTTCCACGGATCGTGGACGGAAACCATGCGTCAGCTCGGCAACGCAGTGCCGGTGGAACTGGCTGCCGTGGTCGGACGTAGCGTCGCACAGCAGATCGGCGTGTGATGGCTGAAGGCTACGTCGAGTTCGAATTCGATCTGCCGTCGGCGCTGCTCAAGAGCCTTGTCGACGAGTTCGCGAAGCTGAATTCGACATCACTCACCCGGGAGCACACGATGCAGATCCCGGACGAGCAAGGCGTGTACCAGCTCCTAGTCGGCGGACAGGTGGTCTATGTAGGCAAGACCGACGCCGATTCCGGCTTGCGCGGCCGCCTCTCCAAGCACGCCTTCACGATCCGCCATCGCCAGAACCTCAAGCCTGAAGACGTACAGTTCAAGGCCGCTCGGGTGTTCGTTTTCACGGCGATGGACCTCGAAAAATTGCTGATCCGGCACTACGCGCAGACGGCTGGCGACGTGTGGTGGAATTTCTCCGGCTTCGGATCCAACGATCCTGGTAGGAACAGGGATACGACGGAGTTGAAGGCTGCTGGTTTCGATGCTCTCTATCCTATCGATCTCGACTATCCAGTCGACATCATTTCCGATGGCGGCGTCTCGGCGGCACAGGTTCTCGATGCCCTGCGTCGTGAGCTTCCATTCACACTTCGAGCGGAGGGAGACGGCACGCGTGGCCGCCGTCCGCATCCGGAGCTCGTGACGAGCATTGTGCCCACGTTCACGACGAAGCCTTCAACGACCCGGGAAGTGCTGAACACTGTTCTCGCCGTTCTTCCTGCAGGCTGGCAAGCTACAGCTCTCCCCGGCCGTATCATCATGTACCGCGAACAACGCGAATACAGCGCGGGCGTCGTCATCGGGCGATCCTGATCAGCCGTTTCTGTAGTCGTAGGCCATTTTGATCAGCTTCCTGATCGTGTCCTTTTTCTTCTCGACATCGCCTTTGGCAAGCCGGAGGCTATAGTTCCCCCAACGCCCATTATATTCGCGCGTTTCGATCCCGGCTTGCTCGATCAGCTCGTCGGTCTCCTCGACGCGCGGTAACTTCACCTCGAACACGACGTGTGCCTTCTTGGGCTTGAAGCTAACGAAGTTGTTCACTGCGCCGTCGAGAGCCAAGCCAATGTAGAACTTGTTGTATTTCGGTTGGTACGGCCCCGCGACCTCGTGCACGAGTTCAAGGATCTGATCGACCATCTTCAGGGTGTCCTGGCTCCCTTTGCTCACCCAGTAGTTCCGATCAGTTGGTGCCGCAGCGGCATCTTCGTCTTCGTCCACGAGACCGCGAACGAGTTCGTCCATGACCTTAGTGAATACGAGCGTAGTCTCGCTGCCGACCTTGAGAGCTTGAACCTGAATTGCAATCAGAGGGATCGTTCCATTGAACAGTGAGATCACATTCAAAAATCGACTGGTGATGTCCTCGGCAACGATGACCGCACAATGCTCGTACTGCGGATAGCGCTTCCGTTCGATGTCCCAATACTCGATAGTGCGGATGATGTGGGACTCGTCGGTTGCGCCTAGCTGGAGCTCGACCTCATAACGACGACTGGTATCTGGATCCTGCAGCAGCAGATCGAGACGTCCGGCTTTCGGATGGATCCGCTCCTGCGCGCGCAACACCAGATCGCCTAGGCCGAGTATCGATGGATCCTCTGCAATAAGCTGCTGGATCCACTTCTCGCTCATCTCCGGGTGATTGCGCATCATTACCCGTTCGGCCTTTGCGTATTTCATTCTGCCCTCATCCCCTTGCTATGAACTATCTCAGCACCACGGTTGTCGTCTGCCAGTCCACGTCCGCGCCAATCCTTCGGACACTAGAATGTCGCCAAGGCTGCGGCCGTCGCGCACCAAGACCCGCAACTTGCGGCCATATTTGTCTTCGTCGCGACCCGGCCATGCCTGCATTTGAAATGGCCCCGCATTGACGAGCTGGAGCATCCGATGCGTTGCCTTCGCCCCGAGAGCAGCCTCGGAGTGGCACTTCGGCTCGCTCACCTCAGGCGTGTCGATATCGGCAATGCGGATCTTCACGCCCTCGCTCCAGATCGTGTCGCCGTCGACCACGCAATGGACACGAACCGATCCGGCACAGAGGGAGTACGACTTAAACGCCACGGGATGTGCCGCAGTTGCGGTCTCGGAAGTCCCGGCGAGATAGCTGTAGCCGGCACCACCCGAGAATGCGGCTAGCATCGATAGAGTCACGATCTTCCCGAACGACATCATCCCCTCCCTGTTCGACGAAGGCGACCATACGTCACGCAAGTTGAGATCATAGGAACGGGTTGCATAAAGTTTTACGCATTCGCCTTTGCACGATTGCTCAGCGCCTCGGCGAGAAACTTCTGCCAGTCCAACGTTTCGCGGTAGATCATTTCGTAGAGGTATCCATCCGGGTTCGATTGCGATTTGCTGTCTTCGAATACCTTCTCGGCAAACTGCAGCAGTGCCGGATTCATAATGCTCAAGTCGGCGTAACGCGGCGCAAATTTGGCAACGCAATACTCGAAGAACGCCGCCTTCGCCTGCTCCGGAGGAAGATCCTTGAACGGCACTGTTTCAAGATCCAGTCCGCCGAAAAAGGATTCGTCAGGCTGCTGCTCGCCAGTCAGGATCACGGCCGCGGTGCGGAAAAGTGCTAGCTGCGTGGCAAACGGCGCACCTTTGGCATCCGCAGATGCGGTATTGAAGGCGTGCTCCCAGTGCATATTGGCGTCGGCTCGCAGTGCGTCCATCAATGCACGTGCCTCGTCATCAGGCATGGCCTGGAACCGTAGCTTGTCCCGCGAAAACTCTGCTTCAAGCTTTCGGCGGCTGTCTTCGACACTGAGCTTTCCCGACGGCAGCGCCGGCGTGGACGGAGCGGACTTCTTTCCCGCCATAAGGAAGAAGAGAACCACGATGACTACGACAGCTATGATTATCCACGTCATCAAGCGTTACCTTCCTGCAGTGCGGTCTCTATAATTGCTACGTTTGAAATTTTCAGGCCGTGCGCAGCGAGCCACGCGACTAGCGGAGCGGTGATGTCGGAATCTCCGCGCTTCCTTGCCTCCGCCGCCTGCACGATGCACTTCCGGATAGCCTGCAGTTCGCTTAGGAGTTGAGGCAGCAGCTTGTCTTTGTCTATGGGCAGGCCCGAGGCCGTCATGCCGGATATCGTCTCGCGCGCCAGCACGTCGAAGATTTTTTTCTCTGTCGTCTTGTACTCGATGCCGGTGATCCACACGCCCCTGTCACCAGTCTTGCGGATGCCCACGAGGCCGAGCGATGTCAGCAATGCGCGCTCCCGGATGAAGGATTCGAGGCCGGGCTGAAGGGTCCAAGGGGTTCCGTCTGGATTCTCAAGCCGAATGCCTTGCGGCTGCGATTTCGCCAGATCCTTTTCGATGATCTTTGCGCGCTCTTCGACCTCAATCGCAAGCACCTCTGCACTTTCGCGCAGTTTCTGGTGGCCGGCTTCGAGTTCCTCTTTGGTCGGTGACACGTACACAGGTTTCTCGGATGCCGTGGCGCTGCCAACGGGGCCGATGCCTATGATGACAAGTGCGGCGGCCGCGACTAGCGCCAGCACCCACCCGTATCCCCGAAATCCCTCGTCTTCGATCTGCAGGTAGAGAACGACGAGGATGATGGCTGCCGCTGCCAGTGCGGCGTAACGCTGATGTTTGGATAGATTTACTTTCATCGCAGGTAATCCAAGCGGCAGTTGGCGACACGTTCGGCTGCGGCCACTGGATCCGAAAGCACCTTATCGATCCATTCGTTCTGCTCTGGCGACACCGTCGCCACCTTCACCATCGCACGACCATCGTTCTCGAATATCGCCTGCGGCAAGACGTCTTTGTCCTTCCATTCCTTCATGATGTCGATCATTGCCATCGTATGAGGCATGAACGCCATCAGCTTCGTGATGTCGGTTCCGGCCTCCCGGATGTCCGTAGCCAGAGTGACCAGCGCGATCTGCGTTGCGGTCGCGAACTCATTGTATCCGCTGCCAAGGCTGATGAGCGAAAACGCAGCGCCATAGGCCGTCAGATCGTAGCCAAGATGGTGCGCAATCTTCCTGACGTTCTCCAGGCGCTCCGCGTTCACGTCATCATCTGATGGAGCATCGGCCTGAAGCAGCCGCCGCCCTTTGTCAGTGGCGAAGAAGAACGTCGTGTCGTCCTCTCCGCGCAGCCGTTTAAAGAGGCCCGCAGGTTGCCGCGCGCTTTCAACGACCTCCCCGGCGACCAGATGCGCAATCGGATCGGTGAGTTCTCGTTCGGCGACTCCGACAGCGACCGCAAGTTCGTTCCAGGTCAGCGGTGCAACGCGCATACGCTGGCCTCGTACAGAGACTTCCAAGCGCCTATCAGGATGGCCAGCAGCGATTGCAGCGAGCAACCGATGCTCAAGGGCATTCATTGGTGGCGGATAGGTCATATCTCAGGCCTTGGCGACCGACAGCTCGGTGATGTCGTAGAAGGTCTTCAGGATGCGATACCCGAACACCACTCCGAACAGGCCCGCGATCAGTCCGCCCCACGTGAAGCTGACGGTAAAGAGCTGAACGAGCGGCCAAATGCCGACGAAACCGATGACATATAGGGAATAAACGTAAGGGATCAGGCCTCCGAACGCTGAGAACGCTTTCGCCCAGCTCCTGTCAGGCCCCGCCTCAATGCTCTTCATGTAAGCGACGATGCATGCGATGGATGCGATGCCACCTACGACCAGGATCGTCCCGTTCGGCCATGCTGGCCAGACCCCTTCTTGGACGATGCGGTAGATCCCGTAGATCACGACGAGCAAGATGGCGAACGCGGGCCTGCCAATCATGTCCGCGCTGCGCACGGCGTCTGCATGCTGCGTTGCTTGGTCTGTCATCTGATTCCCCTGACCCCTCAAGTAGTTGCCGAACACTACTTAGAGACAACTTCTGCGGCAAGTCGAATCCTGCCGGCGTTTGCGCCGAGCACCGGCACCTGGACAACGCTGGCTGATGGATTCGATATGGAAGGTGAGCCAATCGAAACCACGGACCCAGAGGGGTCGAAGGTCAAGGAGATCGAGATCAAGATCGACGGCGTGACGCGAACTGTCTACAGCACCGATCGCAACATCAGAGCTTGATGAGCGAGCCTTGGTTGACCTGCAGACAGCGCAACGTGCCTATCTCGAGCGCTGCGTGTCCGAAATGGTCTCCTAACTCGGAAATCTGTCTGCGGCCGTCTCATAAGACCGCCGCCCGGCTCACAAGCTCGGCGACGGTTTTCGTCATTCAAAGAAGATCCGACTTGATACCGAACGGCTGCGGCCTCTTCTCGATCTCCGTCCACACCGCATGACATCCCAGTCGCTCCAAGTGCTCCTTGACGTGGGACGACAGACGCGGATCGTTCGATATCTGCGCCCGCACGTCATTGAAATAGCGCGCTCGATCGCCCGTCAGGTTGAGGTAGGCTAGCAGGATGGCCGCGTTGATGTTGGAGTCCGGGTGCGATTCCGGTCTTGTGATCGGTGAGATCGTAATCGTTGTCGGTGCCTCAGGCTTGTCCCGGACATACTTCGCCTTCGTGCTCTGAATCAGCTCTTCGAGTTCCGCATGCGTGGCGTCGAAATGCTTGCGCAGATTGGGATCGGCAGACAATTGCGCCTCAAGATCCACTGCCTGTCTGGCTGTTTTCATGGCGGAATCGACGACCGTCTTCTCGGTGGAGAACGCCTGCTTCGCTGGGCCGATGGCCTTGTCGATGGCCGTTGCCTTCGTGACATGGGCATCCAGGTCATCAAGGAACTTGCCCACCGACTTCGCCGAGTTCGTGAAGGTCTTTGCGACCGATATCGGTGGCGACTTCACCACCACCTTCTGCGGCGGCCTTCCCCGGGCGATTGCCGCGCGCACCATATCGACTGCCTTGGTCGGGGTCTGGAACACGGTCTTCGCCGGAATGCGTAGAACGCTGAAACCCTTGGCTTTGAAGAATTCGTCTCTGATTCCATCGCGTTCGACGGCCTCCGAGGACGAATGCCAGGCAGCACCATCGACCTCGACGACCAGCCACTTGTTGATGAGGAAATCGAGTCGATACGGTTTGTATTCGGTCTGCATATCCATTTCGATACCCGCCGCAATCAGGATACCGTTGTCGGGCTTCAGGCCGTAGCCGTTGATCATCGCTTCGAGGAATGCCGTCTCTGCAGGCGACTCGCAGGCTGTCAGGAAATACTCGCGCCAGTCAGGGTTATCGGCAGTCACTGTCGACTGCCTGGGACGATACATGTTTTCAGGCGTATCAGGCTCGGGGTCTGGGAATGCCGAATATGTCGTGTACGCGAAGAACGCAGCCGCGATCCAGATTAGCGGGAATGCGAAGCCGGCCAGAAACAGAACAGCGGTAATCGTGCCGCGGATGATGATCGCTGTCTTGTGTGCACTGTCCATGTCGCCCCCTTTGTCGTCTCAAAGCTTTCTACTTCCCCTTGTGCGGTGTGGCGAGATCAATCTGAAGCAATTTCCGCCGGCGTTGCGTCGTGCCTGTCGGGCGCACAACGGCGATGGGTGTGATCAGGTGGGCGGATTATTCCAGTTCGGTGGCGGTATCTGGGGCTATCTCGGATCTGACATCGTGTGCGCGATCAAGGCAGCAAAGGTCGGCAGTCTCGAATGTCAGATGCTCAAGATCGAGGATGCTTTCCCGGGAAAGTACGCCACCAAGTTCAGAGCTCGCCCGAAGGATTACATGCGCGTCGAATGGATGCCGCCAGCTCGTGGCCACACCCACCCGGTTCAAGAGGTCATGGCCTTCATGATGGCCGTCCAGGCAGGATTCACGTCCCGTGAGCAGGTCGCCGCAGAGTTCGGCAGTTCGGCTACGACATCGAGGAAATCGATCTGCAGAATGCGAAGGGCTCCGCGAGAGCTGGAGAGCTTCGTCTGCCCTATAGCCTCTACGAGGGCGCAGGTGAAATGGGGCCGACCCAGATTAGCGAGTCCGTTAAGGCGCTGCAAAAGAAATCGGTGATGGATGCCCTCCCTAAAATGGTCGAGGAGGAGGCAGCTTGAACGGAAAAATATCATGGAGTAATCCATGAATTCAGTGAGGATGAAATTCATAAGCCACTGTTTAAAAATCGTAATTTTCGTTTATTCTCGTAGCAAAGCATGTTGACGGAGGTGATGAAGGTCCGGTAGCCCTGATGCATCTGATCAACCAAAGGAGGCAGTCAGATGTATCTCGTAGACATGCATACCATCGGCGATGAGCGCTACTTCATCGTGATCGACACGTTCCACCCCGAACGCAATCGCGTTGAGAAAGTCAGCGACGAACGCTTCTCCGAGTTCCTGATGAAGGTCCTCGACACCGATGTCCCGGTATCTGAGATCGAGCAGGAGGTCGCATCTTGAAGCTGATTGTGAAAAACCAAGCATCGGAAGTGACCCGTCTCGTCGAGCTTTTCGCTCAGGGTGCAGCCGACCTCGTTGAGCACGTAACCTCATCCTTCGGGCCGGATGACGAACTGCCTCGTGCACACATTTCTATGTGGGTAACGGAGACGGTTGAGGGACATGTGTACGCAAACATGCGCCTCGGCGATCCAGATGATCCCGCCGAGTGTGGCTTCATGCCTCCCAAAGACCAGATGTCAGTTGCCTACGCCGTTGCTGACACGGACGACTCGACCGCACGCGATGTCGTCCGCACCCTTCGCTCACGCGATTTTCGCACCGTTATTGCCGATCGCGACCTGGTTGGGACGTTGCTGGGACACGCTCGCTGTGCCGCGCTTCTGACATCCGATCAAGCTAAGGAGATCGCAGCATGAGCAAGACCGTAGAACAGCGCATGCCGCTCGTAGATCACGAGTTCCGCTTCCGTCTCCCTAGCCCCGTCTGGACTGGCTGCGACGAGGAATGGGTCCACCAGATGACGCTTCAGTCGCGGGACTGGCTGAATTCGCAACCGCATGTCGTCGGCTCCGTAGCCTATGAGGAGGAGCTTTTCGCTTCCCTGTGGCGCGACCCGGACCGCTCTCAGGGTGACATCGTCTACATGATCATTGCGAGCAAGGCATACATCGACGCGCATCGCGATGAGCGCAAAGGGGCCATCGCGGTCACCCTCAGCGTCGGCGCGGGAAAGTCGTGCTACGATGTCGCCAAGAAACTTGAGGAGGCAGAGTTTCTTCACGACCTGCAGGAAGTGTTGGAGATCGTGCTGGCGCAGGGCCGCCTTCGCATCATCTAAGCCGTCCCCACCAGAGAGGCTCCCGGAAACGGGGGCCTTCATTTTTCTTCTCCATCGTTCTCGAATCCTGCGAAGAGCCTAGGCACGCTCCCCGTCAGATACCTTCGACGAGAGCGAATGCCCAAACCTTCGACAACGCCGACACCTGACCAGCGCGCCTGCGTCCTGGGTCCGTTCGGGCGTTCGCCGGGCGCCGACATCCACCGACGAAGCCACGCACTCCGGGCATGAGGCGGTGGAGCGGAAAGGGAAAAGGCTGCCTCCGGTAGACAGCCCTTTTTGTGTCGCGCCACACTCTGACCACGAACTCTCGTAGTCAATGAACTGCCTCCATGAGGCTTGCCTAAGGGAAATCTATCGGACGCGGGGTCCGGCTCCGCAATGATCATGATTGCCGCCGGCGGCAAATAAGGCAAGAAGTACAGCCGGGGATTCATGAGGGACGACGATGCTGAGATTTCTTGCGAGCGTGCTGGACCAGATGGATCTTGCGCTTGAGCATATCCAGAAGGGTAGCATTCACGATGCCCGGTTCGGCCTGATGTTGACGGACAACGTCGTCGAGTTGGTGCTGCATCAGATAGCGAAGGATCAACACGAGCGACTGAAAGCCTATCGCCATCTCGCGGAGAAGTATCAGCATACGAAGGAGCTGGAAGAGGCCATGGGTCGCTCCTTCGAAGCTAAGTTGAGGTTCGCCCGGATTGAAGGACAGGTGACGGATGAGCAGTCTAGGACGATTGCGATCATGCACTTGTTCCGAAACGAGCTGTATCACCTCGGGGTCCAGTACGAGTCCATCGTGCAGGATCTCGCCCTCTTCTATTTTTCGACAGCATGCGGATTTCTTGGGGAGTTCAAGATCCGCGGCTTCAGCTACACGTGGGGCATCGAGCTTCCGGAGCGATCGCGGAAATACTTCACACGGCGCGGCGACTATTCCCCGGCCGAGATTGGCGATTTTCCGAAGGCCTGCAGAACGCTGGATGCGGCGTGCGGACACGATAAATCGAAGACGATCGCCAGCCTGGTTGATCACATGGAGGAGGTCATTCGCGACTGCGACACTTCTCTCGATACTATCCCGGATGCGATCTACGACAACCAGCGAATGACGAGAGACGAGGCGGCGGTGGAGTGCCAGGCGTGGCCTCTCGCTTTCACCCCGGAAGCTCGCGCATTCGCTAAAAAGAGGGGGTGGCATGGGAAGACGACGTTCGAGTTCGTCGAGTGGCTCCGACAGAATTATCCTCTGAAGTTCAAGAAGGATCCTATTCCGAGCTGGCGGCGGCAGGCGAAGCGGCTGCGCTCGAACGGGAACCCTCACAAGGCCCTCGAAACCTATCAGTCGTTTATGACTGTGACGCTGCCCATGAGGGACGCCTTGTGGGAAGCATCCATGCAAATAGAAGCCGAAATCGATCGCTTGATCGACGCGCGACGCGGCAACTAGGAAAGATCAGGACCGTTGAGGAGCGGCGACATTTTGGAAAAACTATCTCGACTGCAGGCGGGCACGCTCGGCGAGCTGCTGACCGTAGCGAAGCTGAACACGCTCGGCCTTGCCGCATACCTGAGTCCTGAGGGCGCACCCGGTCACGATGTTATGGTGGTCGTCGACGGTTGGCCTCGATCGGTCGAGGTGAAGACGCGGCAGTTCCTGAAGAGCGCGGCGACTGAGATCACGCGCTGGCCGATGAACTTGGACACCAAGGGCGATGCTGACTTCTTCATCTTCATCGAACTCGATCTGCGGACGATGGCACCGACGTTCTACGTCCTGACGAATGCGCAGGCGCGATCAACCTTCAGGGACTACGAGGGCGGCGGCAACTGCTACCCGGGCGAAGTCAGGAAGTTGATCCAGCCGAACGACTTTTCAGCTCTCCTTCCTGCTCCCTGAGGCCGCCATTTCTGAGTTCCGATAAGGAGGCCTATCAGCAGTCAGGCTGGCGCAAACTTCGTATGCGTGATTGGTAGCGAAGGCGGATTGAGTTCACAATAGGAGCGAAATGCTCGAAATCTCAGAGCTTTTGGAAGCGGAAGCATGACGACACTCTAGGCATGCACCCTGCGGTCATTCGGAACGCATGAGCGGCGAACAAGGCAGATGCCGATGGCGAAGAGGGTCGTCTTCTGACGGCCGGTAAGTCGGCTGGCTGCGCAAGACAAGTAATTACCCATCTGCTCCGCGTCGGCGGAGAACAGGTTTGTTGGTCCCTGAAAAGACGCTTGATACGCAAGCGTCCGGGATGTCGGTGGCGACGATGATGTCCTTGAAGCTCATCACTCTATCTGAATACGCCCGTTGCTTTCAAGCTTTGCTAGGATTCAGATAATCGCCGGATATTCTTTGGGGAACACCCACTCTGCGTGTGGGCGGAGACATGGCCTTGCTTGCCGAGCCCTGGGCGCCGTGAATTACTCTCTTCGAGTGCATGTGATTCCCGAGGCATATGAATGGCAACCATCCGATTGGTCGAGATTGAGAACTTTCGCTGCATCAGGCACCTCCAATGGTATCCGACGCCGGGCATCAACTGCCTGATCGGACCGGGAGACAGCGGCAAGTCCACGATCCTTGATGCAATCGATCTCGCTCTGGGTGCGCGAAGGACTGCTCAGTTCACCGACGCCGACTTCCACAACCTCGACATCAAAAATCCGATCCAAATCACTCTCACCCTCGGAAACCTCGGGCCAGAATTGAAGTCCATCGAGACCTACGGATTGTATCTCCGTGGATACGATGCAGCGACGAAGAAGATCGAAGACGAACCCGGAAGCGGTCTGGAGACCGTGCTCTGCCTCAACCTCGCCGTCGAGGGTGATCTGGAACCGACCTGGTCGCTCATCTCCGATCGCGCGCGTGCCGTAGGTCAGACGCGCAACCTGTCATGGTCGGATCGCGAGAGGCTGGCACCCGTCCGGATTGGCGCTCTCTCGGACCATAATCTGTCCTGGAAGCGAGGCTCCGTCCTCAACCGCCTCTCGGACGAGACCGCCGATGCTTCGACCGCGCTCCTGGCGGCGGCTCGGGAAGCTAGGAAGTCCTTCGGCAAGGATGCCGACGCAATGTTGGGCGACGCACTTAAGATCGTGACCGAGGTCGCGGGCAGCCTCGGCATAGATGTCGGGGCAAAAGCCAAAGCCGAGCTCGAGGCCCACTCCGTCTCAGTGACTGCTGGTACAATCTCTCTACACGACGAGAATGGCATCCCCCTCCGTCGGCTCGGGACCGGCTCGACACGCCTCATGATATCGGGGCTCCAGCAGAAGAACGCAGCGGAGACCGCAATCCTGCTTGTCGACGAGCTCGAGCACGGGCTTGAGCCTCATCGCATTATACGCTTCCTCGACAACCTGGGCGCCAATCAGAAGGAACCGTCGTTGCAGGCGTTCCTGACTAGCCATTCGCCTGTGGCCGTACGCGAGCTTGCCGTCGAGCAGATCTCCATCGTGCGAAGGGTCGGAAATCAGCACGAAGTGAGATGGGTTGGCGACCATCCTGACCTTCAGGGAACGATCCGCCTCTATCCGGAAGCATTTCTCGCCCATTCCGTCCTTGTCTGCGAGGGAGCAAGTGAGGTCGGCTTCGTGCGCGGCATGGACCAGTACCTCTCCGACAAGGGAAACGGCAGGTCGCTTTTCGCGGCCGGAACCGCGCTTGTCAGTGCCAATGGGTACACAAACATCATGTCGCGTGCAGAGGCGTTCCGATCGATGGGCTACCGAACGGCCACATTTCGCGACGACGACTATCAACCACCAATAGCCGAAGAGACCAGCTTCGGGCGGGGCGGCGGATCCATCTTCAAGTGGCGCAAGGGCCACAAGCTCGAAGTTGAGCTGTTCGTGACGCTGCCGGCGAACGCGGTTGGCGCGCTTTTGGACCGTGCCCTTGTAGATCGTTCCGAGGAGGAGGCGGATTCTCAGCTAAGGAGCCATTCGACGAACGCTGTGACGCTCGCGCGGGTGCGAGACGAATTGGCCAAGGGAGCTCTGTCGACGGAGGCGCGGGTGGCGGTAGGAAATGCTGCCGGTGGCAACAAGGACAACAAGAAGGCTTGGTTCAAATCCGTTGGAGAGATGGAGGAAGTCGCCCGCGACTTCGTGATGCCCTCGTTCATCGAAACGGACAAGGAGTTCAAACTGGTCCTCGCCTCTCTTAGGAAATGGTGCCTGAATGGCTGAGGGGGACATCGATCTTCTGGCTATCCGGCGAGGATCAGTCACGGCTCCCGCCGGGTGCGGAAAGACCCAGCTCATTGCGGATTCTCTCATCAGGCACTCGGACAGGAAGCCGATACTCATCCTCACCCACACTAACGCGGGCGTGTCGGTTCTGCGGTCGCGGCTGGAGCGTGCGGGAGTTCCGAGCCGTTCGTATCGATTGGCGACGCTGGACGGGTGGGCGCTTCGAACTCTCAACACCTTTCCGACCCGCTCGGGCATAGATATCAGACATCTCGCCCTGGATGACCCCCGCAGCGACTATCCCGCGATCAAGCGGGCCGCTGCGGCACTTTTCGAGGGAAACCATCTCGATGACATCATAGATGCGAGCTACAGCCGCCTGATCGTCGACGAATACCAGGACTGCGGCCATGAACAGCATCGCATGGTCAGCCATCTCTCGACCGTAGTTCCAACTGTCGTCCTGGGCGATCCGATGCAGGAGATCTTCAGTTGGCAGGGCCCGCACCCGCATTGGGACCATGATGTCTGCTCGACATTCTCTTCGGCGGGAGAACTGGCGAAGCCATGGCGCTGGATCCGAGCGGGCGCGCAGGCTTTCGGCGAGTGGCTTCTCGAAGTCCGCGCGATCCTTATCGCTGGTGGCCGGATCGATCTTCGAAAAGCGCCGCCTGAGGTCGAATGGGTCGAACTTGATGGCAGCGACGATGAAAGCCGTCAACGGAAGGCCTGCAACGTCCGCCCTCCAAACCCCGACGGCAAGGTTCTCATAATGGCGGCGGGCATGAACCGGGCACTCCAGCGCAGAGTAGCAAAGCAAACCCCGGGGGCAGTCACGGTCGAGGCCGTGGATCTCACCGATGTCATCACGTTCGCAGGAAATCTCGATCTCGATCAGCCGGGCGATCTGGACACCGTTCTGGAGTTTGCTTCCGAAGTGACGACGAACGTGGACAAGGGCGGCCTGCGTTCGCGGATCGCGATCATAGAGCGCGGATCCTCTCGGAAGGATGCCACCGCCGTCGAATTGGCAGCCCTCGACTACAAGGCGGACGGTTCTGCCAAAAACCTCCTCAGGCTGTTCCTCGCCCTTGAGAACAATCAAGGTGCAAGAACCTTCCGTCCCGAAATCCTTGGCGCATGCGTGCAGGCGCTTCGATCCTGTACTCCCGGAACCCCTAATGCGTTCCTCAACGCGGCAGTGCGGATCCGCGAGCAAAGCAGGATGATCGGAAGGCGCGTCCCGAGAAGAGCCGTCGGCAGTCCGCTCCTCCTGAAGGGGCTCGAAGCAGATGTCGCCGTCATTCTGGATGCCGAGCAGTTCGACAGCAACCGAACCCGGAACACAAAGAACCTGTATGTCGCACTCACAAGAGGATCACGGAAGCTGGTCGTCTGCTCTTCGAGTCCGATGGTTGGATAGGGTTGGATCGGGGTTGCTGCCCAAAGTGCGGGATGGCTAGGTCACCGAACAAACAGGCACCCAGATTGCTGAGGTTTCATCACCGTACGCCCTCGCCCTTCCGATCAATGCGCAGCCTCCGACCCATGCGCATACTACGGCATCAAGTACATCCTCGAAGGCCTTTAACTCGTACCCTCGCGCATCCATAGGCGGCAACGGCAGCGCGGCCTTCACACCGCTGATTTCGACATCTAGCAGCTCCACAATATCGCTCCAGGTCCGCAGCAGGTTCGCCATTCGAGAGACCGGGCCTTCATCGGGCCAATACTTCCTAATCTTTGATTGCTTGTACGGCAGCCTACGATCTGCAGCCGCAAGTTCGATGAGCGCGGGATGTGGATAGACTTCCAACAAGGCGCGACCGACAGGATCCTTGACGCTCAATGGATATCCGATGCGCTCGAAACCTTCCCTGAGTTCGTCGCTCAGCTTGCCCGGCCGCGTAGTGCTCGGAGTATGGGTGCTCGCATGTCTGGCACCGTATAGGGTCGAGATCACGTTGTCTGAGCCCCTGCGGCCAACGATCGGGGTTATCGACAAAGGCATGTCGACGGCGACCACATCGACCATTGCGCCGGCCTTTTCCATGGCTGCAGCTATCAGGGATCCCGCGTCCGGAATCGATCCTCGATGGCGCAAGACCGGGGCGGCACCTCCTCCTGCGTCAAGGAAGGCGGCATATGAGGCTGCGGCTTCAATAAGCACCCAACCGGATCCCTTGTCGGCAATCAGCGCGACGCCACTCGGCTCTTTCTCGGTCCATGCAGCGTCAATGCCTAATACTACGCTCATACCAGTCGCGCTCTGGCGCGGATCAACAGGCGGAACCGATCGATATCCTCCAAGAGGCTCTGGAGCTCATCAAAGGTAAGCCGATGCGTCTTATCATCAACGTCGATGCAATCGACAAAAGCGCTATTCTGCGTCCAGGGATCGGCCGACGTCGACGCGATGCCATGGGCAAGAAGATTTCGTCCCCGTGAGATTCGGTCGAGGGTGTCGAATTCTGCGCGGATCACGGCGACGTCGCCACTCGCGCTTTCCAGCATCAAACGCCAGTTGAAGACGACAGGCTGCTTCTTGGACGGCAGTTTCCCATCTGCCGCAAGCTGCCTTTTCATTTCAGATTCCAGGAAGCTCCAGTAGATCTGAATTTTCCCGATCACGGTCGCGAGATCATTCAACGAGGGCTGACTAGCTTCGATATCCATGCGAGCCTCAGACGGCCTCGACTTCTTCAACGGCCATTCCCCTTATCTTAAGTTCGGAACCAATCCATTTCCGCGCGGTCATCATGCTCTGACGATAGTCGTCGGCAGCGAGCGAAAGAGACTCCGGCGAAGTGGCACGATCGAGGTCCTCGAGCGACCAACCATCGACCAGCCGCTTGCTGATTGCGAAGCACGTCGCCTTTCCCACTCTAAAGGCCATTGAACGTTGTGCCGCCCGGAGAATTATACTTCGCAGTTCCTCGGCCTCCATTTGGCCGGCAAAGAGAACTTCGAGCTCCCCAGTCATGCGCTCAACTGCAGAATAGAGGCCGTTGATGAATAGAGTCTGCGCGTCCTTGTAGTAACGTCCTGCTCGTCCTTTCATCTGTTTCTCATCAATCTCGGTTGGATCGTCCAGGATCTCGATGGTGGGCGCTCTTTCGAGTGCCTGGGCCTCCTTGGAAAGCCTCGCTCCCTCGGGTGCCTTGCGACTCTTCTTCTCCGTTGCCCGCTGCCCCCCATGCCTTTCGCCGCGAAGAAACCTATCCTCCTCGTCATCGATGGATTCGACTGGCGCCGAGCGTGCTTCATCGAGACCGAGATCGCTGTCGTCCGTGCGATCTGGAGCTTTCAAGGATTTGACGTATGTGGTCGTCGGAAGTCGGAACTCATCAAGGAGTCTCTGGAGATCCTTCTGAAGATCGTCGAGGTTTTCGTCACGCGGGGGATGCGCTTCCCGGATCACATCCTTCACCCACTCGGGCATGAGCTCACGCACCCTGCGCGCGTAGTCATCCGTCGAAATGGGGTTTCGCTCCTCAACGGTCATGAGCGCGTCGCGGTACTGGTTGGGTAGCGCATCGTCATCAGGAAGATAGATCTCGACAGTCAGAACCGTCGAGCCGAACGGGATCCCGTAGTTTGGCGCTACCGCGGACCATTTCTTGCCAGTGCGGATGTCATAGCGTTCTCCCTTGTGCACGAGGGCGCAGAATGTCGTCGAGGACGTCGAAGGATTATTCAACGCGCTGATGGAATGGCTGTAACTTTGGTGCTTGGGATCGTGGATGTATTGGATACTGATTCCGGTTTCGGGGCACGCGACGATTTCCGCATTCGGAAGCGCTGGAGCAACCTCCTGTAAGGTCTTGAGAGTCCTGGTCCTTCCGGTCTCGTCCTTGCCGCCACCTTTCGTCATCGATACGTCGAGCATCACTTTCACGCCCGGACGAAACTCTGCGAAACGTCTGAATATCTGAGTTGCGACATAACTCCGGTCGACCCGGATGGCCCTCCCGATGGGTTCCGAGACCGTATCATGGTCATCGTCCTCGCCCATGAGAACTACTTCAGTCCAGTCGGAAGACAGGTCTACGGAGTGACGCAAGGTATAGCCCACGTCAAAAATAGACTCTTGCCTTCCCTCAATGTCGTAGGCAAACCGAACGAAGGTCTCAGCTTCATCGTCGTAGCCTATCGTGACCTGGTGAACGAGGCCGTTCTTGCACGACCTATAGCGTATCCCGGCCGGAGAGACCGTGAGTCCGGAGACCTTCGCCCCGATCCCGAAGTTTCCCTTCAGTGACATCTGCTTGTTGATCGAAGCCGAAATGTTTGTCGCGGTCCGGAGCTCGGTCGCGTCCATGCCCGGTCCGGTATTCCAGAATGTCAGCTTTCGGACGCCGTCGATGAGCGTTGGATAGATCCGTACGAAACGCCGCCCTTCCGGAGCGAGCGAGGCGCTCTCCTGCGCATTCATGAAGAATTCGCGGACAACGGTGTGGCGAGGAGCCTGCCCGATCATCCTGTTGATCAGGAACCTGTCGTCTTCAATCGTCAGGCGTTCGTAGCTCATGAGGGATCCTAGAGTTTGAAGTGATCCTTCTCGGACGGTCCAGAGGTGCCGAATTTCCGCTCGAGTTCCGATGCGGCATCGCGCAGCGCCTTGACGATCTTTTTCACGTCAGCGTCATCGAAATCGTACGCCCGACGGTTGGAAAGATTGCCAATCTTTCGGATGGCGTCGAGTGCAGTTTGTGTCCTGCCCTCCGCCAGCTTTACGAATTTCTCTCGCTTGCTGCCCATTCGTATCTCGCGATTTCGCTTCCACGCAAGATTGTTTGCTGAGCGCGAAATTGTCAACAATTCGGCTCTTATATTTTTGTGAATTTCGCCGTGATATTCTGGGAGAATTTCAAGCCGACACGGCTCCGGCCTTCCGCGACGCATTCAAAAGCAGGCGATGCCTGATCCCGGCTTCGACTTTCTACGAGTGGACTCTAAATCAGTCTGACGGTGGGAAGGATCCGCGGCATATCCATCTTCCGGGCGAAGCCCCGTTCTCCTTCGCCGGGATATGGGCGCACAACGCCAAGCTCGGGGTCACGAGCAGCTCGATCGTCACGATGCCCGCCGGAGATCCGATGTCGAAACTGCACGACAGGCAGCCTATCATCCTGGATCCTACTGCATACAAGCAATGGCTTGATCCTGATACGCCTCCTCCTCGCGCGAAGGAACTTCTGAAGGAGAACCTCGATGGCAACCTCGATTCCATCGGGTGTCACGGAACGTGAACTCCTCGAAGTTCTCAGGGAAGCCGCTTCCCGAGGTCAATCCGCTGTGACAGTCACCACGAACCTTATTGTAGAATTCGTACGGGCGGCGAACCGGATCCCTACACTGCCGCAGTCAGAACGTCGGCGACTTCTGGAACGCGGTGTCACAGCCTCAGGCGCTCTCTGCGGTCTGCTAGTGAAGATCGGGAAGGTCGCCCCATTCGACGAGTCCGCCGATCGGATCATCGACGAGATCGCCCGGCACATCGACGAGATCTCTTCCGGACACACACACACCGAAAATCGTCGAGGGCGTCTATGTCGCCGGGGTCAGCGCGAACCTAGATCAGGGTTATGATAAGGGGCCGACGACTTGGGCGCATGCTCATATCGTGCAATACGACAACGGCAAGCGCACCATGCTGATCATGTCTGAGGACGGCAGGTATGAGCCTGCCGTCAGCGCAATGGAGTTCAGGGCTGCTGCGTAGCCACCCCTCCCATCAATCATCGTCTTCCTCTTCGACCTCGAAGCCGAGTTCCGCGTAGAGCGCGTTGTGATCGATGGTTCCCGTCTTCTTGTATGCGGACAGCTCGGCGCTGATGTAGGCACCGCTCCGAAGCGGCGGAGCGCCTTCCATAGATGACGCTGACAACAGTCCGTATCCGCCTCGATCGAGCGGGTACATGATGACGCCGAACTCTTCCGCCCATTCGACGACTTCCGTCCGGAAGGCCGTCTTCAGGCGCTTTCGCTTCGATATTACCTTCAGCGTTTGATCGCTGATACGAGCGCGGGTCTTGCCGCTCCTATGCAGCATTGTGGCGATCAGCAGAGCGGCATCCTCGGAAGACATGTAGATCATGGAAATCCCTCCTGAAAATTGACATACTCCCAAAACAGGATTTTTACGATCCCGTCAACGGATTTCTTCATCTCCAACCACTATCGCCTGTCTCGCAGTAATGATAGAACATCACAGGAATATTGGGGAACAAGACATGCGGCCACTACAAACAATCACCGCCCATTGCACGGCCACGCAGGAGGGCAAGGAATATTCAGTCGATATCATTCGTGGATGGCACCGACAGCTCGGCTGGTCGGATATCGGCTGACACTTCATCATCCATCTTGACGGCAGGGTCTCTCCCGGGCGGCCGCTGGATAGGGTCGGTGCGCACGTCGCCGGTCACAACACGGGATCCATCGGCATCAGCTACATCGGCGGATGCGCTGCCGACGGGAAGACCCCGAAGGACACCCGCGCGTCCGCGCAAAAGGCTGCTCTGCGGAAGCTAATCGGCGATCTCATCAGACGATATCCGTCAATCAGAGTTGTGAAGGACCACCGTGATTTCAGTCCTGATGACGCCCAAAGAAGTTATGGTGGAGAAGGTCATACAGCGTAAGGTCGAGGTGCCAAACTCGTTACTGACATGCTCGGCGGAGCCTGTGGCCGGATCCACTTGGATGTCGCAGCGAGATGTTGCCCAATACCTGATCAAGCTTGCTTCGGCTGGTCAGGGTTGTCGCCTGAAACTGGCGGCGGTGAGGCAACTGGTGGTGACCAAATGATGGTGCCCGATGGAAGAATTTCTAAAACTTCGCCGCTGTCGTCCTTCCGGACCAGAAAGGGCATTCTCAAGGTCTGATAGGTTTGGGCAAGATGATATCGATGCATCCCGCCATCGATATGGATCTGATCCTGGAAACGCCGGATGATAGGCGGCGTAACCGAAAGTCCATGCACCCACCTGTAGGCTGTCCTGCAGCTTTTGGATTTGTACTTCTTGTGCCAGGGATCCTTGTCGCGACTGGCGTTATAGGTAAGCTTCTGGTGGACGTCGGCGATTTGTGCCTCAATTAGGATGAAGTGATCTGGGTTGTGCTCGTGGGGAGCATCTCCATCGAAGGCAAGATAGAAGTTCTCCGGGGATAGATCCCAGAGCGCCGTCAACGATTGTGGAATGTTCTTTCGGCCTTTACACCATTTGTCGACTGCTTTGCTCTCTGCGGCCTCGCGAAGTTCGGTCATCTCATCTCGCTTCCCATTAAGGACGTCAAATATCGCAGGGATGCTAAGCCCGAGAGCGTGCAGTCGATTGAATTCATCAGTGTCAGCCGCCATCAATACTTCTCGAAAGTCGGGTTGTAGGATCGCTCAGCGAGCTCCTCGAGTGTCCTTTTGACTTCACGGACTGCTCGAACCGCCAACGGCTGAACCGCGATTTCGGAGAGCTTATAGCGGCCGCCGTGCAGTTCGATGATGCTTCGCATCAGAACAGCCATAAATGCTCGCATACGGTCGAGCGCATAGTCCTCGGCCCAGAAGTCTGAGAAGTCTTTTTTCCGTTCTTCGCCTTCCCATCTGGAATTTCGGTTGAAGACGACGGTGGTCTCCATCTTAATAGGCAGGCCATGAACAAGATCATTTCGAACGTCGAAGGCGAGCCGGGCAGCCGTGCACCAACTTTCCAGGAAAGAGCGCTCTTCGGGCACCGGGAGCGTTGCGGCATGGTCGGCAAGCATCTTGATCAGATCGGTGATTTTTTTCAGGTCCGTGACGGGCCGGACGTTTTTATAGGGAAGCTTCAAAGCCTGCCAAAGGTATCTTTCTAAGTGGTATTCGATCGCCGATCCGAAGGTCACGATGGATCCGATCTTCGCTCCAATCTCCGGAGTAATGCCTTGCATGTTCTGCAGCCGCTCTGGCTGCCCGTATTCCTCGTAAGCAGGTGTCTTAGTCATTGCACAGCGCTGGCGCGAACCCTATCTTTCCTTCCCACTCATAGAGGAGAGAGGAATGCCCGAGAAGCCTTTTGAAGACTACCTGAACGAATATCTCGACGAGAACATTGGGATTGAATCCTACGCCGACGAGGACGCGCCGGATCCACGGGCAAAGCAGCTTGCGGAAGCTTTCATCGCCAGCGCCAAGGCTGAAGGTTATAGTGACGAGGACATCGCACCTTGGAAGAACGACCTGGAGCGGATCATTGCCGACCGCTTTGAGTCGAACACCGACGCCGAAGTACGGCGGTTGGCTGCGGAAGACGACTGACGTTGAACCTTGCAGGCGCCTGCGAGATCCTTACTCAGTCGCCGAAAACGGCGCTTCCTTTCGGTCGCCGCGACAATCCACCCACGAGGTCGGTATTCTACGGTATGGCGCAGCCGTTCGTACCATCTGAGGATGGACAAAGGCCCCGGAGATCGCTCTCTCGGGGCCTTTTATGTTTCAGAACAGGCTACGCTGCCCTGCATTTTCCCTTGCCTCGATCTCATCGATGGACCCTTCCCGGTGCCAGCCGGTCTTCGCGGGGAAGAATCCGGGTGCCCATTGCGTCCGCAGGCTATCAGTCTTCTCATCCCAAGAATGCTTGATCCACCGCGGTTTCGACGCCTTCGATTTCGCCGGCTGCGCTGCCATGACCTCGTCGTATGGGGCCCGCTTGACCGCCGCTTTAGTTGCTCGCTTGCTCATTAGTTACCCTCCGCGTCGTGGCACCGACGGTTGAACTCCTCGCGACCTTCCTCTATCGCTTGGATCCGCACGACAACTGCGTTTAGATCGTCGTCGTGCAGCGTCCTAGTAGAGCCAACCGACCACGCTTTGACGACACCATTCCAATAAAACGTTGTGTCCTCGACGTAGCGGTCGCGGCCAAGCTCGCATGCATTGATCAGCTTTTCTGCCAGCGCCTGCACGGTGGCGTCTCTCATTACACGGGCCATCTCAGAAGTCCTCCAGGTCGGCCATGGCTTTTCGGAGATTGGATTCGAATGGCTGGATAACGTCGCCGCGTTCGATGTCAGCGACAGCGGCCTCCAGGCGCTCGACCTGCGATGTCGTCACCTGCTGCATCCAAGGCCGATATTCCGTCGAGAAACTCCAGAGCGAGTAGCGGTCGCAGTCGGCGATCTCGCAGAGGACGGCATTGGCATCCTCCAGATCTTCGAATGCAGTGCCGATCTGCCAGACTCCGACGCGCCACCGACTCCGGAGCGCGGCCTCGGCATCGAGCAGAGGCACTGAGACTGATGGGTGGATCGCCCAAGTCACCTGCACATGGCCACCGATCTTGTCCGCGACTTCGCGCGTGCGGAGCGGATGCGGATGCGGATGTCTGTCGCGCACCAATCCGGCGTTGTCGTGAGCCGTGTAAATCGGCGTCAGATGAGCGTGATCCTCGCCGCCGATCTCAACCCGGAAGGCGGCTGCGGCGGCGCGCCAGTAGGCTTCCACAGCAAGATCTCGTATCCGGTCAAGCGTGGCTGCCGGCATCCGACGGTGGGATACCGTCGCGACACCGCGGCGGTATGCCTTGAGGGTGATCGGCGAGATGCCAAGAGCGGCGGCAGTCGCATCACGATCAATGCCGTACTGCGCGAGCATGTGCTCGGCTTCGCGGCATGCCGTGCCGATCTCGCCGTCGGTGAGGTGGTAGAGCGCGCGAGGGCGGGTGACGAAGTCGTCTTCGATTTCGATGTCTAGTTCCATTTCAGTCTCCTCGGCGAAAAGCCGCCGTTGAGAGAATGGTGTGTCCATCTCAGGACACATGCAAGCGCCTCCTCCAGAAAGGCTATTGTCAACAATTACTTAGGTTAACGGCACTTGATCTGATCAGATCTTGTCCATGGATTTGTCCATGATATTCTCGCAGCTTGTCGCTTTCGGCCGCCGGCAGGATCCTGGTGTCGACAAGACAAGGAGGCCGTCATGAGTCAGAAGAAGAGATCGTGGATGTCGCTGCTGAACCCGCTCGAGTGGTTCAGCGTTGCCCTACAGCTCCTCGCAGCGGTCTTTGGTCCTCTGCTGCGATGGCTCGGCATGCTGACGCCGCCGTCGACTGAGGGTTTCGAAAACATCACAAAGGCCGACGTCGAGGACACCAAGCAGCTTGCCGAGCAGCAGGAAGCGGCCGTCGATGCGATTACCCATGATATGTCGCCCGCCGAGGTCGTTCGGGCATACGCCAAGGCCGATGCCTCCGGCCGCGCCGAAATGAATCTGCAGGTGCTCGATGATGCGCAGAAGGACTGGCTGATGCGGCTGTCGGAGGAGGATCTCGCGAAGTTGGGGATGTCGACCACAGGTGCATGTGCGAGAAGTCTGGAAGCCTTGGAGGTCAGGCCATCGTACGCGAAGCAGAAGCCGGAAATGGAAACGGCCGAGATCCTGACGACCCCGGCCGAGGATGAAGAGGAGTGGAAGAGGGAGCAGATCGCCGCGTTGTTCCGCCAAGTTCAGCGGGAACTATTCCACGCTCCCGGAGTGCCCAATCTTCAACCGAAGCACACTCCGGGAGCCACCCTGCACTGACATCCAGTCAGCCTTCATCTTGAAACCGCCCGACACAACCGTCGGGCGGTTTTGCATTTCCCATCGGCGCAGGGCTTCGAAGAGTTCTGGCAGCTCGTGCATCAGGTCCCCAAACTGCGCGACGAGGCCTTTGTCCGACATATCCGGGATCACGGTCACGCCGCACCTCTCTGACGATCAATGAATGCCTGCCGCTGCTGGAGAGCGACACGGAGACGACGAACTTCGGCTTCGAGCGATGCTACGTGTCGGACGGCGCGCATGGCGACACGTCCTAGATCGTCAGCGCGGCCACGGGCCTCAGCGAGTTCGCAAGCATACTGATACGCAGCACGACGTTCCGCCCGCTCTTCGGCAGCCTGTCGACCCGCAGCGTGCGCGTCAACAAGCGATCCTACGATGCCGGCGGTCAGCAAGCCTAGCTCGAGGCTAGCGCGACCAGCGGGATCCCTGGAGTCGAAAATCGTCATGCCCATGCGCGTTACCTCCGTTCGATTTCGGAGGTGACGTTATCGGGACCCGGAGTCCTTGAGAGCCCTAATAATTCAAAATCTGCCGGTAGAGTAAATGGAATACGATCGACATCATGGACTCCTCCATGATGTCATCTCGGCAGCTTCCTTGCCGTCATCCTGTTGTCCTTCCTATTGGTGCAGCCCTTGCACCGAAGCCGGGCCGGGATCGCGGATAACACCGCCTGTCGCCCCATCACGCGCACAACGTCTCTTCTCTCTACAGGGCCGCTCCTGCGACACGACGGGCAGGTGCCGACAAGAACATACCACTCCGGTAGCCTGTCCAATGTTTCCTCAGCGGCCGCCGCCGGAGATGGAGCGGCCGCCGACACTCCGGGACAGGAGGATCCGGCGCGCGCTCGCACGTCATGCGATGCCTCTGATTGAGATGGATCAGGGTCTTCCCCGGGCGTTCGCGGACGGCGGCTTTCAGTGCCGCGCATGACACCCCGAATGTCGTCGAGCGCGATATCATTTCCAGAAGCTCGCCACCGGCTTCCGGCGGGTCGCTCCAGACCTCGATACGATATGGAGCATCGGGCGGCTCCGATCCTGATCCACGACGGCTGCCTTCTCCGACAGTGTAGCCCATGTCGGCGCCGTCACGGACGAGATCGATGCCCTTGCGGTGCTTCATAGCGTCCGCTCGTACTGAGGCTTCCAGACGCGGCCGATGCCCTTGCTCATCAACGAGGAAGCGATGAAGAGCTGATCCCGCAGGAAATCGGCGTCGGCGAGCAGAGAACGGATCGCAACGAGCGGATCACCCTCGGCGGCGGCAAGTACGGATACGGCGAGGTCGAGTTCTGCGGGCGACTGGGTGCCAGTTTCGGCATCCGGGATATCGAGAGCAAGCTGCTGAGCCATAAGAGCCTACGTAGGAATGTTATCCGCGTCAACGAATTTGTTCCTATTTTGTTCTCATCGCGATCGGAGTCAAGCGGAGAAGTTAAGGCGAGCCCTTTGTCGTGGAAGGGTCTCCAGTATTCACCGTCCTCATCGAAGGCCCCGCAAGCTTGGTCAAATCGAGCAGTTGATAGATGTTCTCATCACTCAGCTCTATACCGGAGTACCAGTCGCGATCACCCTCGGCTTTGAATAGAACGCCGCTAACTTCTGGCCACTCCTTGTGCAGCTTGTTCAAGCAGTCTGCGTTGTTGTGCTTGAGAGCATCTGCCAGACGATGAGCACGGGCGAAACCGACGGGTATTGTGTAACCGAGGCTCTGAGCAGCCTTTACAAGCTTCTCGTGGTTACCATTCGGGAGCTTCGCATAGACCCGGATGTTACGTTCCCAATAATGATAGATTGCTATCGCGAATGCCTTCCGGAGTTCGGCGCAGGCCTCTTGGAGCGCCTCCATCTTGTAGCTGTAGATATCGGCCGGATCAAAAAGAGTCGACCCGTCCTCTGCATATTGAGGTTCGTCCTCGTAGTCTCCCGAGCGGGTATCCCAGGCTTCGGTCTCGACGCGGATTTTTTGTTTAATACCTTCAGCCGCCGCAGTGAAGCTGTCGCGGAGGCAGTCGATGCCCGACTCATACATATAGCCGCGCACGTTGAAACTGAGCCTCACACCCGTACGCTCGTCGCCTGTGATGGCCATCAACACACTCTCCGTTGCATCGCATCTGATGAGCAGGGAGTGAGGGATGAGTCAACGAGAGAGCTCTCGAATCTTGCGGGTAGTCAGGGCAAGATTACGCGGAATGCGGAGATAGTCTCAGGTGGTCAGAGACGCCGATGTTGCGTCGGCAGAATAGTCGCTTCGAACCCGACCCCGCATTCCGGGATCCTGATCCACCGACGGGTTCCGACGGATTGAAAAACTCAATCTGTCGGTCAATCTGTCGGTGGCGTTCTCGCGCGTCCATTAGCAGAAACAGAAAAGCCCTGCTTTGCAGGGCTTCTAGCTGGTCGGAGTGGCAAGATTCGAACTTGCGACCCCCACGTCCCGAACGTGGTGCGCTACCAGACTGCGCTACACTCCGTGACCAGCGGCGCCTCTATAGACCGGCCTATTATGTTGCGC
>Ga0207426_1000689_pt1 | contig 40578 bp, 33 predicted proteins | sample AraplaMF_Cvi_mMS_FD_184265 | JGI IMG/M metagenome (GOLD analysis project Ga0207426, IMG submission 184265) | Arabidopsis root microbial communities from the University of North Carolina, USA - plate scrape MF_Cvi_mMS (SPAdes) (version 2) | ecosystem: Host-associated > Plants > Roots > Endosphere... | reverse complement strand
AGAAAGAGGACATGGCCGGACGCTACGGCCGCCCGCGTTCGGTTCTCAGGATGCGAACTGTCGCAGGTCAGGTCTTTCTCCTGCAGGTGGCGATCGTGGTGTTGCTCGTCGCCGCCGCCATCGCGGCGCTCGTGCTGCAGTCCAGGGCCGACGGGGACCGTGAAGCGCGCAACAGATCCGTTGCGGTGGCAGAGGCCTTCGCGAATGCGCCGGGCATCGACGAGGCCCTCAAGAGCGCCGATCCGACACTGGTCCTGCAGCCGCGGACCGAGGCCGCCCGCAAGCGCTCCGAGGTCGACTTCATCGTCGTGATGAACACCCAGGGCATCCGCTACACCCATCCGATCGCCAACCGCATCGGCAAGAAGTTCGTCGGCACCCTGCAGCCGGCGCTGGCCGGCCATGTGGTCACCGAGCGGATCACCGGCACCATCGGGCCCCTCGTCCAGGCCGTGGTCCCGGTCTTCGGCCACAGCGGCAAGGACAAGGGGAAGGTCATCGGCCTGGTCTCGGCCGGCATCACCGTCAACCGCGTGAGCGGTGTCGTCGACGACCAGTTCCCGTTGCTCTTCGGCGTCGCCGCCGGCGTCCTCCTCCTGACCACCAGCGGTACGGCGCTGGTGAGCCGGCGCCTGCGGCGCCAGACCCACGGCCTGGGCCCCGCCGAGATGACCCGGATGTACGAGCACCACGACGCGGTGCTGCACGCCGTGCGCGAGGGCGTGGTCATCGTGGGCGGCGACGGCCGTCTGCTGCTGGCCAACGACGAGGCACGCCGGCTGCTCGACCTGCCGCCGGACGTCGAGGGCCGCCCGGTCGGCGCTCTCGGCCTGGATCCGACCACCGCCCGTCTGCTGGCCTCCGGCCGGGTCGTCACCGACGAGGTCCACCCGGTCGGCGAACGGCTGCTGGCCATCAACCAGCGCTCCACCGACCAGGCCGGCGGACCGCCCGGCAGCGTCACGACGCTGCGCGACACCACCGAGCTCCGGGCCCTCACCGGCCGCGCCGACGTGGCCCGCGGCCGCCTGAAGCTGCTCTACGACGCCGGTACGGAGATCGGTACCACGCTGGACGTCGTCCGCACCTGCGAGGAGCTCGCGGAGTTCGGCGCCACCCGCTTCGCCGACATCGTCACCGTCGACCTGGCGGAGGACGTGCTGATAGGCGAGGAGCCGACGCCCCCCACCGGCAGCGCCGTCGAGATGCGGCGGACGGCCACCAGCGGGGCCCCGCCGGACAGCGGCCTCTACCCCGTCGGCAAGCTGATCCGCTTCGAGCCGGCCACTGCCCTCGGGGCGAGCATCGCCAGCGGCAAGGCCGCCCTGGAAGCGGATCTGGCGGCGTTCTCCGGCTGGCATCTGCAGTCTCCCGCCCGGGCCAGGAAGATCGTCGCGCATGGCATCCACTCGCGGATCGCGGTGCCCTTGCGCGCCCGCGGCGTCATCCTGGGCGTGGCGATCTTCTGGCGCTCCGACAAGCCGGAGCCGTTCGAGGAGGAGGAGCTCTCCCTCGCCGAGGAGCTGGTGGCCCGGGCCGCGGTGAGCATCGACAACGCCCGCCGCTACACCCGCGAGCACACCATGGCCGTCACGTTGCAGCGCAGCCTGCTGCCGCGCGGCCTGCCCGAGCAGAACGCCGTGGCGGCCGCCTACCGCTATCTGCCCGCACAGGCCGGGCTCGGCGGGCTCGGCGGCGTCGGCGGCGACTGGTTCGACATCATCCCGCTGCCCGGCGCCCGGGTGGCGCTCGTCGTCGGCGACGTCGTGGGGCACGGACTGCACGCCGCCGCCACCATGGGCCGGCTGCGCACCGCCGTCCACAACTTCGCCAACCTGGACCTGCCGCCCGACGAGATCCTCTGGCACCTCGACGAACTCGTCACCCGCATCGACCAGGACGAGGGAGCCGAGGAGTCCGGGGGCTCGGTCACCGGCGCCACCTGTCTCTACGCGATCTACGACCCGGCGTCCGGGAACTGCACCATGGCGCGCGCCGGACACGTCCAGCCCATGTTCCTGCTGCCGGACGGCACCGCGGAGGTCGCCGAGGTGCCCGGCGGCCCGCCCCTCGGCCTGGGCGGCCTGCCCTTCGAGACCTGGCAGCGGCAACTGCCCGAGGAGACCCGCCTGGTGCTCTTCACCGACGGACTGGTCGAGGACCGGGACCGGGACCTCGACGAGGGCATGGCGCTGCTGAGCCGTACGCTCTCCGGCCAGCCGGGCCGGACGCCGGACGAGACCTGCGAGGCCGTGCTCGGGGCGCTGCTGCCGGAGCGCCCCAGCGACGACATCGCGCTCCTCGTCGCCCGGACCCGGGTGCTGGACACCGCGCACGTCGCCGACTGGGACGTGCCGCCCGACCCCTCGGCCGTGGGCCAGATACGGGCCGCGGCGGTCCGCAAGCTGACCGAATGGGGCCTGGCCGAGGAGGCGTTCACCGCCGAGCTGATCCTCAGCGAGCTGGTCACCAACTCCATCCGGTACGCCGCGGGGCCCATCCGCGTACGGCTGATCCGTGACACCTCCCTGATCTGCGAGGTCTCCGACCGCAGCAGCACCTCCCCGCACCTGCGGCAGGCCGCCACGACGGACGAGGGCGGCCGCGGCCTCTTCCTGGTCGCCCAGCTGGCCGAACGCTGGGGGACCCGCTACACCTCCAGCGGCAAGGTCATCTGGACGGAGCAGGCGCTCGTCGGCATCGATCTGGTCGCGCAGGAGGGCGACGGCGAGGATGCTTGAGCCGAGGGGCGGGGGCGACCCGGGGGCCGAGTGAGTGCCTGAGGAGGCCGTGATGGACTACCCACTGCTCAACGCCTTCTGGACGATGTGCCTGATCTTCCTGTGGGTCCTGTGGCTGATTCTGCTGTTCAGGATCATCGGCGACATCTTCCGCAGCCGGGACCTCAACAACTGGGCCAAGACGGGGTGGCTGATCCTGGTGATCGTGCTGCCCTTCCTGGGTGTCTTCATCTATGTGCTCGCGCGGGGCCACGGGATGAGCGAACGCGAGGTCGCACAGGCCGAACGGCAGCAGAAGCAACTGCAGGCCTACCTCCGGGAAACCGCCGCGACCGGCGATGCGGGCGGCGGCCATGCGGATGCCCTCGCGAAGCTCGCCGACCTCAAGAAGCACGGGGACATCACGGAAGAGGAGTTCCAGAAGGCCAAGGCGAAGATCCTGGCCTGACCGCGGGCACGTGACGCGGCCTCCCCGCCGCTGTCGCCTCGACTGCTAACCTCGAATTGCGCGGAACGCGCAACTTGCCGGGCGCTCCCCGCGGGGTGTCCGGCAGGCCACGGCGGGCAGAGGCGGGCAGCGAAGTGACCAGTGGGGAACGGTCGGCCACCCGGCGCCGGCGGGAGCGGATGGTGGAGCTGCTCGGCGCCGGCGACATCAGCGTGCACGACCTCGCCGCCGAGTTCGACGTCTCGCTGTCCACCGTCCGCCGGGACCTCGCCACCCTGGCCGCCCTCGGCCGGATCACCCGCACCTACGGCGGCGCGGTCGACCCCCGTGCGGTGGAACGCTCCTGGCACGACAAGGAACGCGAACAGCGGGGCGAGAAGGACGCCATCGCCCGCAGCGCCGCCGCGCTGGTCCGCAGCGGCGACGTGGTCCTGCTCGACGCGGGCACCACCGTCGCCCGGCTGGCGCACGAGCTGCGCGACCGCGGGGACCTCACCGTCGTCACCAACGGCCTGTCCACGCTCGTCGAGCTGGCGGACGCCGAGGTGGAGGTCGTGGTGCTCGGCGGCCGGCTGCGGCGCCCCAACGAGTCGCTGCTGGGCACCCGTACCGAACAGGCGCTGTGCCGGCTCACCCCGGACATCGCCTTTCTCGGCGTCGACGGCCTCGACCCCCGCCGCGGCATCAACTGCCCCGACCCCGAACAGGCCGCGCTGAAGGAGACGATGGCCGGGTGCGCCCGGGCTGCCTGGGTGCTCGCCGATCACTCCAAGCTCGGCGGGGGCGGGGGCTTCCCCTACTGGGCGGCGATGCCGGCGGGCACGGGCCTGATCTCCGGGGGCGGCGCACGGGAGCTGGCGGCGTTCGCCGGCGGCGGGTGGGAGGTGCGCCCCGCCGCGGACGGCGGCCCGGCGCCCGCCGAGAGTGCCCCGCCGCACACCTCTTGACAGCCCGTTCGGCGAGTCGCCACCCTGAATTGCGTGAACCGCGCAATCAATAATGCGCGGTCCGGTCACTTCGGGGTCGGGGACGGCACCGGAGCCGACAGGAGGAGACCCCGTGGCCCAGGTGCTCGTCATCGCCGACGACCTCACCGGCAGCAACGCCACCGGCGCGCTCTACGCGCGACTGGGCCTGCGGGCCGTCACCGTCGGCGCGCTCGCCCAAGTGGAGCGCTACGCCGACCGGGTGGACGTCCTCGTGGTCAACACCGCGTCGCGGCACTGGACCCCGGCCCGCGCCTACGCGGCCGTCCGCGACGCCGCCACGACAGCGGGCGCCGCACCCCTGATCGTCAAGCGCGTCGACACCACCCTGCGCGGCAACCCGGGCGGGGAACTCGACGCGCTGCTGGACGTCCTGGCCGCGCGGGAGCCCGCGGCCGGGATCCGGACCCTGGCCGTCCCCGCCTTCCCCGACGCGGGCCGGACCACGGTCGGCGGCCTGCATCTGGTCGACGGCGTCCCGCTGACCCGTACGCCCGTGGCCCGTGACCCGTTCGACCCCGTCCGGCACTCCCGGGTCGCGGCCGTACTCGGCGCCCAGACCCGGCGCGGCACCGGCGAACTCGCCCTGGACGTGGTGGAGCGGGGCCCCGAGGCGGTCGTCGCGGCGCTGCGGGAGAGCCCGGCCGACATCGTGGTCTGCGACGCCACCGAGAACGCACATCTGCGGACGGTCGCGGTGGCCGCCGCGCGCCTCGCCGCGGCGGACCGCACCCGCTGGGTCGCGCTGGACTCGGGCCCGTTCGGCGCCGCCCTCGCCGGGGAGCTGGGCCTGCGACCGGCAGGTGGCGCACCCGCCCGCATCCTGGCGGTCGTCGGCAGCGTCACCGACCGCACCCGCGCCCAGCTCGCCCGCACGGAAACCGCACTCGGCGCCCGCTGGGCCGACCTCGACCCCGCCGCCCCGGACCCCGGCGCGGTGCTGGACCGACTGCGCGCGGCGGCGGGGGAGGGCGCCACCGTGCTCGGCGTCCGGGTGGCCGCCGGGCCGACGCCCACCGCCACCGGAACCGGCCCCGACCCCCGCGCCGCCGCCCGCATCCTGCGCGCGCTCGCCGAGATCGCCCGCCGAGCGGTCGACGAGCTGGGCCCCGGGGGCCTGTACGCCTCGGGCGGCGACGTCGCCGCCGCGGTCACCTCGGCACTGGGCGCCGACGGCTTCGCCATCGAGACCGAGGTGCTGCCGCTCGCCATCGCCGGACATCTGGTCGGCGGCCCCCACGACGGACTGCTCTTCGCCACCAAGGGCGGCCTGATCGGCGGCCCCGACGCCGCCCGCGACTGCCTGGAACACCTGCGCGCGGCCTGCACCCGGCACGCCCTCGGCCCCACCCTCAGCACGACCTGAACACCGCACCCCGAAAGGCGATGCCATGACCCACCCCCAGCAGGCGACCGACGACCGGGCGGCGGCCTCCGACGGCCCGTTGCCGCTGCTCGCCGTCACCCTCGGCGACCCCGTCGGGATCGGCCCCGAGATCACCGCCCGCACCCTCGCCGACCCGGCGACCACCGCCCTCGGCCGGGGACTCGCCGTCGGCGACGCCGCCGTGCTGCGCCGCGCCGTCGCCGTCTGCGGTCTGGACGTCGAGGTCAACGCGGTGGGCACGCCCGGTGAGGCGCGCTTCGAGCCCGGCACCATCGATGTGCTCGACCTCCAGATCGCCCCCGGCGACCTCCCCTGGGGCACGGTGGACGCGGTGGCGGGCCGCTCCGCCGTGGCCGCGATCGAGGCCGCCACCCGCGCCGCGCTGGCCGGCGAGGTCGACGGCATCGTCACCTCGCCGATCAACAAGGAAGCCATCTGGGCGGCCGGTTCCGAGCACCTCGGCCACACCGAGATGCTCGGCGAACTCACCGGTGCCGCCCACTTCGACACCATGTTCGTGGTCCGCGGCCTCAAGATCTTCTTCACCACCCGTCATCTCGCCCTCCGCAAGGCGCTCGACCAGATCACCGAGGAACGGGTCGCCGCGAGCATCCGTCACGCCACCACCGCACTGCGCGTCTTCGGCCATGACACCCCGCGGCTCGCCGTGGCCGCGGTCAATCCGCACGGCGGCGAGGGCGGCCACTTCGGCGACGAGGAGATCACCGTCCTGCGCCCGGCGGTGGAGAAGGCGGCCGCCGAGGGGCTCGGCGTCGTCGGACCGATCCCCGCGGACTCCGTCTTCCACCAGGGCCTCGAAGGCCGCTTCGACGGGGTGCTGTCCCACTTCCACGACCAGGGCCACATCCCCGCGAAGACCGTCGACTTCGACGGGACCGTGTCCGTCACCGTCGGCCTGCCGATCCTGCGCACCTCCGTCGACCACGGCACCGCGTTCGACATCGCCGGCAGCGGCCGCGCCTCGCACGGCACCATGGCCGCGGCCTTCCGCGCCGCCGCCGGCTTCAGCCGCTTCACCGACCGGATCCGCGCGGCCTACGGAACGGCGGTCGCCCCGTGACGGACACCGGCACCCAGCCGAACCCCCGGCCGAACCCCCAGTCGTCTCCCGTGCCGGCGGCGGCACCGGCGATACCCGCCAAGCGCTGGGCGTACGTCATCCCGGTCGCCGCCATCATGTACATGCTGGCGTATCTCGACCGGAACAACGTCTCCGTCATCCTCCCCTACATGCACGGCGACCTGGAGCTGTCCAACGCCGACAAGGGGCTGGTCGGCGGCGTCTTCTTCGTCGGCTATGTCTTCCTGCAGATCCCGGCCGCGATCCTCGCCCAGCGCTGGAGCGCCCGGAAGACCGTCCTCGTCCTCATGGTGGCGTGGGGGCTGGCCGCGTCGCTGTCCGGTCTCGTCCAGACCAAGGCACAGTTCTACGCGGCCCGGTTCGTGCTCGGCCTCTTCGAGGGCGGCGTCTGGCCCGCCGTGCTCATCCTGCTCGCCTCGTGGTTCCCGCTGCGCGAGCGGGCCCGGGCCAACGCCCTGTGGATGGCCTGCCTGCCGCTCTCCTCGGTGCTGATGGCGCCGCTGTCGGGGTGGATGCTCGACCATGCGAGCTGGCGCTGGGTGCTGGTGCTGCAGGGCGTCCCGCCCCTGGTGTGGGCGGTGGTCTGGTGGTTCGCGGTCGCCGACCGGCCCGAGCTGGCCCGGTGGATCTCGCGCGCCGAGGCCGACCACGTGGAGCGCGCGATCGCCGCCGACGAAGCCGTCAAACCCGCGGCGGGCAGCGGCTCGTACCTCGACGCGGTCACCCGGAAACCGGTGCTCGTCCTCATCGGCGTCTACTTCTTCTGGATCACCGGCTTCTACGGCTTCAACCTCTGGCTGCCGTCGGTCATCAAGGAACTGACCCACGACGGATCGTCCACCGAGGTCGGGCTGCTCACCGCGATCCCGTTCACCGTCGCCCTGGTGGTGATGATCGCCAACGCCGCCTGGTCCGACCGCACCGGCAGACGACGCCGGGCGGTGGCCGTCCCGCTCGTCGTGGGCATGGCCGCCCTGTTGCTGGGGCAGGCCGTGGACGGCGCCCTGCCCCGGATGCTGCTGCTGTGCGTCACGGCCGCAGCGGTGTACGCCCCCTACGGACCGTTCTGGGCGATCCCCGGCGAAATGCTGCGCTTCGAGGTGGTGGCCGTCGCCATGGGGCTGATCAACGCCCTCGGAAACCTCGGCGGCTTCGCCGGCCCCTACTTGGTCGGCTGGCTGACCGACGCCACCGGATCCAGCGTGACCGGCTTCGCGGTGCTGTCCGCCTTCCTCGCCGTGGCCGTGGCGCTGGTGACCCTGGGCCTGCGCCCGGGCCCGCGCCCCGTGCGGCAGGTGGCCGGGGAGGCGCCGGAGGGAGCCTGACGGAACCTCTCTGACGTGCCATCAATTCCGTGCTCCAGGTCCCGGTCGCCACCCCGGACCGGAACGTCATTGTGACGATTCATCAGGTAAAGGGAACGGTTTTCGCGGCCCGCCTTCGCCTCGAAAGGGCGACCTCCGCAGGGCAATTCCCGGCGGCCCGGTCGATGCCGCGGGGGCGTCCGCTCCTCGTGGTCGCCGAGTGGCCCTGGTGGCGGTGAACTGGCGCTGGCTGAGGGCGAGTTGGGGGTACTTCCGTCGCGTCGGCGAGGTCCGTCCCGCCGCACCGCGGCCGGGTGTGCCCGGCGTGCGGGCCGTAATGCGATTACTCCGACTCGCGCAATTAGCGAGAGGTCAGGTTTTGGGAGGTTCTGTGAAGGTGATTCCTGAAAAGGTCGATATACCCCTTTGATCCTCCTGAGGAGCACACATGCGCATCCGCGCCGCGATCGCAGCTAGCGCCCTGGCCACCACGATCGTCATGGGCGGTGCCAGCGCCGCCCTGGCTCACGGCAAGGACCGCCACCACCACAACCACCACGGCCACTACGCTTCCTGCTGGCTCTCCGCGGGCGTCCTCGACTACGTCGGCCCGGTCTTCAGCGAGGGCTGCGAGAAGGGCGGCTGGGGCAACGGCCACCGGAGGTAATCCCGACAGCGCTCCAGCCGGTGCCGGCCGAGAGGACCACGGGTCCTCGGCCGGCACCGGCTGTTTTTCCGGGCTGCTCGCGTGCCCGGAGTCTGTGTCAGCTGTCGAGGAACGACAGCAGATCGGCGTGGAAGTCCTCCTGGTCCGGGGCGACCGCCGAGAGGCCGTGCGGCGCCCCCCGGGTAGACCTTCCACGCGGCGTCCTCCACCAGTTTCACCGACTTCTGGCCGGCCGCCACCAGAGGAACGATCTGATCGTCGTCGCCGTGGATGATCCGGGCCGGGATGTCGAACCGCTTCGGGTCCTCGGTGAAGTCGGTCTCCTGGTGGAACTGCGACCGGTCGGCGGCCACCCCGGCGCGGATCTCGTCGAAGACCGCCAGGGGCAGCCCCTCCGGGTGGGCCTCCGCGGCGTCGGCGTTCAGCGGCCGGCCGTGGCTGAAGACGACGGGCCGGCCGGCTCCCCGGTCCTGGTAGGAGATCTCCGTGCCGTCGGTCATGGTGAAGGTACCCATGAGGCGGTTGGTCCCTTCCTGTCGTTCACCGGCGTACGAGAGACGGCCGCGGGGGGCGGGGGAGGTGGGCCCGGGCGTTCAGCAGCGGTCCGCCGGCGCGCTGTTGCCGCGCCGTCTGCGGGCGCTCGACACCAGCCCCGCGCCGGCGAGCAGGGTCAGGCCGGCCATCGTGCCGAAGCCCATGAACACCAGGGGCTTGGTCCCCGTCGCCGCCTGGGCGGGCTTCGCGGCCGGTTGGGTGGTCAACGCCGTGGTGGAGGTGGACCGCTGGGCGGAGGCCGGGACGTCGGCGGTGGTGAGGGGGACGCCCGCGGCGCAGAGCCGGCGGAACGGTCCGGGCAGCGGATACCGAACGGGCCCGCCGTTGCCGTCGGCACTCCGGGACGGGGCGGACCGGCCCTCGGAGTGTCCGGCCGGCTCGACCGGGCCCGGGACGTTCTGGCGGAGGCCGGATATCCGCGCGGAGTACTCGGGCAGGGCCCGGCGCGGGCCGGCCGGCGCGACGACGTGGTTTCCGGCGTGCCGCGGTTGCCCGGCCGCCTCCTGCCGGGCGGAGGTGTCGGGGAACGCACAGCGCATCAGGGTGACGGAGGGCCCGGTACCGGTCCGTTCCTCCGTTCCGGCGGCACCGCCGACGGCCCGGGCCGGCCCGGTGGCGGCGCACACCGCCGTGAGCAGGGCGACGAGGAGAGCCCCACGGCACAGGCGGCCGAACGGGCCCGGGGCGAATGGTGCGGACATGCGAATCTCACTTCTCCGCCTCGACGGGAGGCTGCTGGATCGGTACTGCCGGCTCCCAGCGTTTCCGGCCTCGGCCGGAAGAGCGTGTCGTGGGAGGCAGACGAGTGACGGCGGGCGGCCGTCCGGGTGGCGCCCCGCCGCGCGGCGCATTCCAGTAGGTCGGCGCATGCCCCGTATCCGGCCCGGAGGGGCCGCGGCGGCGCGGCGGGCGACCGCGACCCGGCCCTCGTGGCCCGCGCACGGGAAGCGGTCGCACCCGCGGCCCGCTCATCGCTCAACGGGGCGCTCTGGACGGGGCCGACGACAGCCCCTAGCGTCACAGGCCGGCCGGGCACCATCCTCCGAGTCCGATGCCAGCCAGCGAGGGAAGCCGAGGACGCGTCGTGACCACTCTCCCGCAGCCGCCCGACATCCTGTCACCAAAGTTCGCGGCCGACCCCTACCCGGCGTACCGCGTCCTGCGCGAGCACTACCCGCTCCTCCACGACAAGGGCACCGACAGCTACCTGCTCTCGCGCTACGACGACGTGGCACGGGCCTTCCGCGAGCCGGTGTTCACCTCCGACAACTATGCGTGGCAGCTCGAACCGGCGCACGGCGGCCGGACCCTTCCCCAGATGAGCGGTCGTGAGCACTCCGTACGCCGCGCCCTGGTGGCCCCCGCCTTCCGCGGCCGGGAGCTGCGGGAGAAGTTCCTCCCGGTCATCGAGCGCAACGCGCGGGAGCTGATCGACGCCTTCCGCGACGCCGGGGAAGCCGATCTGGTGGGGCAGTTCGCCACCCGCTTCCCGGTCAACGTGATCGTCGACATGCTCGGCCTCGACCGGGCCGACCACGACCGCTTCCACGGCTGGTACGCCTCCGTCGTCGGCTTCCTGTCCAACCTCGCCCAGGACCCCGAGGTCGCGGCCGCCGGCCGGCGCGCGGGCGAGGAACTCGCCGCCTACCTGCGGCCGATCCTCACCGAACGGCGTGCCGCGCCCGGCGACGACCTGCTCTCCACTCTGTGCACCGCGGAGGTCGAGGGCACCCGGATGTCCGATCAGGACATCACCTCGTTCGTCAGCCTGCTGCTGGCCGCCGGCGGGGAGACCACGGACAAGGCCCTCGCCGCGCTGTTCCGCAACCTGCTGGCCCACCCCGACCAGTTCGCCGCGGTACGCGCCGACCGGTCACTGGTCCCCGCCGCCTTGGCCGAGACCCTCCGCTACACCCCGCCGGTCCAGATGATCATGCGTCAGCCCGATGCCGAGGTCGCCCTCAGCGGCGGCACGGTCCCGGCGGGCGCCACGGTCACCTGCCTCATCGGCTCCGCGAACCGCGACGAGCGCCGCTACGTACGGCCCGACGCCTTCGACGTCCTCCGCCCCGATCTGACCACCGCCACGGCGTTCAGCGCCGCCGCCGACCATGTGGCCTTCGCCCTGGGCCGGCACTTCTGCGTCGGCGCGCTCCTCGCCAGGACGGAGGTGGAGGTCGGCGTCAACCAACTGCTCGACGCCTTCCCCGCCATGGAGTTCGCGGACGGTGCGGTGCCCGCCGACGAGGGAGTGTTCACCCGGGGACCGGCGCGGCTGCGGGTGCGGCTCACGCCGGGCCGGGGCGCGGCGCGGCCCGCCGGTACCGCCTGACGCGGGCGGGCGCCCCGCACCGGCCGGCGCCGGGCGGTCAGTCGGCGGCGACCGGCGGGCGGCGCAGGACGTAGAGGCCGACGGTCACGGCGACCGCGATGACGCAGGCGGAGAAGGCCAGGCCCGCGCCGCGCAGGCCCAGCCCCAGCGTGAGCGCGCCGACGCCGACGACCGGCAGCGAGATGCCGAGGTAGGCCACGAGGAAGAACGCCGAGATGGTGCCGCCCCGGTGCGCGGGCGGCGCCGCGCGGCTCACGGCCGTCAGACCGGCCCGGAAGGCCAGGCCCTGGCCGATGCCGCCGCATACCGCGCCGATGACCAGCACCGGCAGCGACGTCACGGCCAGCGAGGTGGCGACGAGGACGAGGCCCACCACCAGCACCAGACAGCCGCCCGGCAGGGCCCTGCGCACCCCGATCCGTTCCGTCAGGGACTGGCCGAGGGTCGAGCCCAGGAACACCGTGAAGACGATGAGCCCGGCGACGGCCAGGTTGTGCACGCCCAGGGTCTCGCCGACGAAGCTCGGCGCGACCGCGGTGAACAGCCCCAGCAGGGAGAAACCGGCGAAGGCGGCGACCGCCGACGGGGTGAAGACGCCGTGCACTTCGGGCGGCAGCCGAAGGCCCTGCGGCCGCAGCTTCCGCGGGCGGTGCGGATGCCCGACGGTCTCCGGCAGGAACCAGGTCGCCACGCCCGCCACGGCCACCAGCACCAGGTGCACCAGGAACGGCAGGGTCAACGGCCATGGCGCGTACTGGGCCAGCAGGCCCGACAGCAGCGGACCGCAGCCGAGACCGCCCATGTTCGCGGCGGTGGCGGCGAATCCCGCCCGCGCTTCCCGGCCCGGTTTCGCGAGCTCCAGCACGGCCGCCGTGGCGGCGCCGCTGAACAGCCCGGCGGCGAACCCGGACAGCACCCGCCCCAGCAGCAGCATGGGGAGGCCGCCCTCGAAGATGAAGCACAGCGCGCTCGCCGCCGACAGTCCCAGCGCGCAGAACAACACCGGGCGCCGCCCCGCCTCGTCGGAGAGGTTGCCGGCGAGGAGGAGGACCGTGATCACGCCGAGCGCGTACACGGCGAAGACCACGGTCACCATCAGCTCGGAGAAGCCGAGCTGTGCGCGGTAGAGCCCGTAGAGCGGGGTGGGGAGCGTCGTCCCGGCCATGCCGATCGCGAACACGCCCGCCGCCACCGGATAGCCGGGCCGTCGTGTGCCGCCCGTACGATCGCTGATCATGGTGTCAACGTAGGCTCCCGCCGGCCGCGCCGTCGAGAACCGGGCGGCGATCCGCGGGCCGGTGCCGCGGGGCCGGACGCACAGGGGTGCCCCCGCGAGCGCGGGGGCACCACCGATGCGGTCCGGGTGGATCAGTGGTTGCCGGCGGGCGCGTTGGCCGCCGTCACGTTCACCGCGGCCCAGGCCTTGTCGACCGTCTTGTACGCGGTGCTCTTGGCGCCGTACAGGTCCTTGGCCGCGCGCAGCGTCGCGGTGCGGGCGTCATGGAAGTCGGTCGTGGAGACCATGTACCGGGTGAGCGCCCGGTAGAAGATCGCCGTGGCCTTGCTCCGGCCGATGCCGGTCACCTTCGTCCCCTTGTACGTGGGGGAGTCGTAGGCGACGCCGCCGATGGTCTTCTTGCCGCTGCCCTCGGCGAGCAGGTAGAAGGCGTGCGAGGAGACACCGGAACCGGCGTGCACCTCGGTGTCGTAGGACGCCTTCGACCAGTAGTCGACCGTGCCCTCGAGCTTGTCGAGGGACGGCTTGTCCAGACGGCGCAGGAACTTCTGGTCGAGACCGAGCTTCTCGCCCATCAGGTAGTTCGGCGGGTTCTTCGGGTTGTTGGTCGAGAACTCGACCGCGCTGCCGAAGATGTCCGCCAGCGACTCGTTCAGGGCACCGGGCTCGCCGAACTGGTTGCCCTCGGCGTCGACGCGGGTGGGCTGGAGGTTGGCCGTGGCGTCGACGACGCCGTGGGTCAGCTCATGGCCGGTGACGTCCAGCACCACCAGGGGCTTGGCGAACGTCCTGCCGTCGCCGTCGCCGTAGAGCATGCAGCCGCAGTCCGAGGACCAGTAGGCATTGCCGACCTTCTTGCCGAAGTGCACCAGGGCACGGGCCCCGCGGCCGTCGTTCTTGATGCCCTTGCGGCCGAAGGTCTTCTTGTAGAAGTCCAGGGTGCTGGTGATGCCGTACTGGGCGTCGACCGCGGCGGTCGCCCGGCTGCCGGCGGTGCCGTTGCCCCAGCGGTTGGTGGCGCTGGTGAACGCCTTGCCGTCGGAGAACTTCTCCAGCTCCTTGTCACCGGCGTCCCGGGTCTCGGTGTTGCCGCGGGTGGAGTCCTTGAGGGTGAAGGACTTCTGCGCGGTCCGAGTGGTGGACAGCGGCACCTTGCCGACGAAGAAGGACGCACCGGAACCGGTGGCCGCCGAGGGGAAGCCCGCGGTTTTGGCCGCCTCGGTCGTGGCGGCCGGGGCGGGAGTGAGCGAGCCGGTCGAGGGGTTGAGCCGCTCGCCCCGGGCGCGCAGCTTGGCCTGGACGGCGGGGGACAGGAAGGAGTCGTCGACCGGGGCGTTGCTGAGCACCGCTCCGGAGGCCGCGTCGAGCACGACCGTACGGGCGCCGCCGGCCTCGGCGGTACGGCTGCCGGCCACCTGCACCCGGTAGGCCAGCGTGGTCCGGTCCGCGCGGGCGTCCACGACCAGTTCGGCCTCGCCGGCGTGGCCCTTCGCGACGGCGGCGGCCTTCGTCCGGGCCTCGCCCGCCGACAGCTTGGGGTCCGTGTCGGGCACGTCGACCTGGTGACGGTAGGCGCGGGTCACGCCCTCGTACGCGGAGCCGGCGGTCAGGTGGACGACGAGGTCGCCACCGAGCACCGGCAGTCCGCGGTGGGTGCGGACGAAGCGCACGTGCTGACGGCCGTCCGGATCGACGAGCGTGTCCGTGGCCTTGAGGGTGTCCTTCTTGCCGACTCCGGTGGCCGGGGCGTGCGCGAACGCGGCGGCGCGGGCCGCGTCAACGACCTTCTGCGGAGCGTGCGTTGAAGAAGAGGGGGCAGCAACCGGCGAGGCCGTGGAGCTGGCGGAGGCAGTGCCCGCCACCCCCGCGGTGAGCGTTGCGGCCGTCGTGACGGCGACGGCGATGGCCAGGCGGTGTCTGCGTATGTGGGGTCTACGCACTGCTGTGGGTCCTTAGCGCTGCGGGGGCGGTCGGCAGACCAACCGCCCGTACGCGCGGTGCTGTTGTGCACCACGGGGGCCGTGGGGCCCCGCGCAAACCCTGGTATGTCTGGCATGGGCATGTAAAGAGGAATGATCAGTATTCAAGATTCCTGGTCGAAATTTAACAATTGATCAGCTTTATGTAGCCAGAAGGTGACCAACGGTGCTTCAGGGGGAGAGACATGGAGCGGCGCGCATTGGTTGCTCGGGAATCGCGCGGAATTGTGCGGGGGACGCGGGCGCCGTCGTCCGTGCCGGCGGTGAGGGGCGAGCGGTGGTCGGCCCGGCTCGTGCCGGCTCGTGCCGGTGCGGGTCGGCTCGTGCCGGTGCGGGTCGGCTCGTGCCGGTACGGGTTGGCTCGGGTCGGCTCACACCGGCAGGGCTCGGCGCATCGGCCGGACCCGGCTCGGAGCAGCGCGTTCCGGCTCGATCCGGCGTGGTCCGGATCGGCCTCCGGGCAGGGCTCCGGGCCCGGTGCCGGCGAGCAGCGAGCAGCGAGAAGCGGGGAAGCCGGGATTGCCGCGGAAGCCGGGCAGCGATGAGCGAAGACGCGCGTGCGGAAGCCGGCCGTCACCGGCCGTGTACGGAGAGGGGCGCGCGGAGGCCGGGAATCACCGTCCCGGCGCGCTGACCGGCCGGGCCGCCGGGCTACGTGTGGAAGAGCTCCTCAAGGGAGGCCTCGGCCCGATCGCCACCGCGTGCGGCCTCGACGACGGCCTGGTGGAACGAGCGGCTGGCGGCTTCCGAATGGCACGGGACGGGGCTGCCGGCCATGGTGTACCACTCCGTGGCGCCGGTGTACTGCACAGCAACGTGTGCCAGGTCGTCCGACCAGGTCGTGTGGATGGTCAGGTCGCCGTTGATCACGCCGATCTCCGCGGTGCGAACCGCCCCGGGTAGGGCGTGGATCCCGACGGTGGTCCAAGATGCCCAGGTCATGTTGTTCCCCTCGGCGACAAGGGCCCCGGCCGGCGGCCGGGCGCGGTGACTCAAGTTTGGCACTTGAGGTGCGGGAGCGCACCGCATGCGGGGGCGCAAATTCCGGAAGAGGCGCGAAGGCCGGGGTACGCCCCGCGCCCACCGGGTCGTGAGTGGCCGAGTCCGTGGCGCCGCCGGGCCCGATCCGGGCAGCGGCGCAGGCTCAGTCGATGACCGTATGGAAGAAGGTGACGGCGCCGCCGAAGGCCGCGCCGCCGATGAGGGTCGCGGAAGCCGGGGTGCCGCCGTTGATGAAGGTGAGAACACCGGCGCCGACGGCGGTGAGGGCGCCGAGCAGGAAGATGACGGCGGCGCGCTGACTCAGCAGGGTTGATCTGTTGTCGGACACATCAACTCCGATCTGCGCGGGAGCGACGGATCGCTCGGTGCGGATGCTGATGCTCTGACTGATCTTCTCATCCCACCTGGCGGATCTTCGGCAGCACACGAGGAAATTCCGAAAGGGACACGAAAGAAGTCGTGCGTCCGGCGGTCTCGGCTCAGCGTCCGGAGCTGCTCCCCCGGGTGGCGGGACGCCCGCGGCCCGATACCTGCCGGGTGATCGCGAGGACCGCCATGTCGTCGTCGCGCGGCCCGCCGGTCCAGTCCTCGATGTCCGCCGCCAAGCGGTCGATCAACTCCCGGGGGCCCCGGAACGGGCCGTGGCCGGCCAGCTGCGTCGCGGGGTCGTAGAACGTTCCGGCGCGATCCCTGGCCTCCGTCACCCCGTCGGTGACCAGCAGCAGGGTGCTGCCCGCCGGGAACGGCCAGTCGGTGGGCCCGGTCCGTGCCGCGCCCAGGGCGCCCATGCCCAGCGGCAGGCCCGGGTCGGTGACCTCCAGGGGCCGGACCTCGTCGTCGTGGCAGAGGTAGGGCGCGGGGTGGCCGCAGTTCAGCAGGCGCAGCCCGGTGCCGCCCGGGAGGACCTCGCAGATCAGTGCCGTGATGAAGCCTTCGAGGCGGTTCTCCTCCGAGGTGTGCTCGCTCTCCCGCAGCAGCGCGTGTTCCATGCGGTCGGCCAGGGCCCGCAGGTCGGGTTCCTGCTCGGCGGCCTCGCGGAAGGCGCCCAGCAGCACCGACACCGCGCTCACCGCGCCGAGCCCCTTGCCCCGCACATCGGCGATCATCAGCCGTACGCCGAACGGCGTGCGCTGGACGGCGTAGGCGTCGCCGCCGATCCGGGCCTCGCTCTGCGCCGCCTGGTAGCGGGCGGCGATCGCCAGCCGGCCGATGCGTTCCGGCGGGGCGGGCAGTACGGCGCGCTGGGCGGCCTCCGCCACCGACCGGACGACATCCAGATGGCGTCCGTAGCGGGCGATCACCCGGTTGACCCCGAGGCCCATGAGCGTGGCGAAGAGGGTGTTGATGAGCTCCAGATGACCTTCGAGGTTGTCGGCGGTGCCGTCCTTCACCGTCAGGGCGAAGACGCCCACGATGATGGCGGCGCCGATCACCAGGGTGTGGCGCAGGGAGAGCAGCGCACCGGCCGTCACGCTGGCGGCCGTCAGCATCGGGTCGCCCCAGTAGTCCGCCGGCGAGAACGCGTCCCAGGTGAGTCCTCCGGCGACCAGGATGCTCGGAGCGAACTCGACGTACCGGGGCCAGCGCGGGGAGAAAGAGGGCATAGGGATTCCTGACCAGCCATCCATGTCGGGTAGCAGGAATATGCCTGTTTTCAGGAGATTTATACAGCGCGCTTCGGTGGTCGGGCGATGCCCGCGGCTCGCCCGGCCGGCCCTCTCCGCCTGCGGCTCTCGGTCACCGGCCTCCCCGGGCGGCCCGCGCGGATGTCACTCCTTCGAGGCGAGCCGGGCGTAGGCGCGGACATCGGCGTCCGGGTCGTCCGCGACCGTGGCCCAGGCCCGGCGGGCGTCCTCGCGGCCGGAGTGCGCGCGCAGCGCGAGGACCCCGGCCTTGCGCACATCCGCATGCGCGTCGCGGAGCGCGGAGCGCAGCGCGGACACGGCGAGCTCGGGGTCGGCCGCCGCCAGGGCCGTGGCAGCGCCGGCGCGGACCTGCCAGGCGCCGTCGTCGAGGGCCGTGACCGCCGTCGCGTCGTACGGCGGCGGGCAGCCGGTGGTGGCGAGCGCCGCGAGCGCGGCGGCCCGGACGAGGAGGTCCTCGTCGCGCAGCAGCGCCGCCAGGTCGCCGGGGCCGCCGACCGTGCCGAGGCCGTGCGCGGCGGCCACCCGGACCTCGCGGGAGGGGTCCGTCGCGGCAGGTCGCAGGGCGTCGGTCGCATCGACGGAGACCAGGCCGCGGACGGCCTGGAGGCGCACCTCCACGGCCGGGTCGGCCAGCGCGGTGGCGAAGAGGGCCCGGTCGCCGAGGCGGAGCCCGCGCAGCACCTCCACGGCCGCCGAGCGGACCACGGCGTCGGGTCCGTGCAGGGCGGCGGCCAGCGGCGTCCGGAGGCCGGCCTCCGGCGTCAGGACCTCGATCAGTTCCCGCAGCGAGGCACCGGCGGCGGCGCGGACGGCCGGGTCGGGGTCGGCGAGGGCGGTGGCGAGGGCCCGGCCCGTGCCGGGCGGGACGCTCTCGGTGAGCGCGTCGATCGCGGCGCGGCGAACGGCGGGGTCGGGGTCGGTGAGGTAGGGACGCAGCGTGTCGAGGTCCGGTTGGTCCTCGGCGAGGGCGACGAGTTCGAGGATGCGGGGGGAGGCGCCGGGGGCGGCTGCGGCGCCGGCCTCGTGGAGGGTCGCGGCGCCGGCATCCGTCGCCCCGGTGTCCGCCGTCCCCGTCCCGGAGCCCGTGGATCCCACGGGCGGCGTGTCCCTCCGCCCCGCCGTGGCGACCTGCTCCGCGTGGACCTCCCCGAGGAATCGGGGGGCGCCGCCCACCGGGGTGTACGTATCGACCGGGACGAGGTACGGCGCCACCGGGCGGGCCGTGAACTCCATGGCGCCGCCGGCGGATTTGCGCAGATCGAGATGGTGCAGCCAGGCGTCGTCGTCGCTTCGCGGGTGGTCCGTGCGCTCGTGGTAGAGGCCCCAGCGGGACTCGGTGCGGGCCAGCGACGACCGCGCGGCCATCTCGGCGCAGTCGCGGATGAAGCCGACCTCGGCGCAGCGCATCAGCTCGTGCGGGGTGCGGGCGCCCATGCCGGCGATATCCGTGTGCATCCGGTCGAAGTGCTCGATGGCCAGCGACAGCCGGGCGCCGCTCTTGGGCGGGGCGACATAGTCGTTGACGAAGCGGCGGAGCTTGTACTCGACCTGGGGCTGCGGCGGGCCGTCCGGGTGGCGCAGCGGCCGGTAGACCAGTTCGTGGGCGGCCTGCAGCTGGTCGGCGGGCAACGCGCCGTCGTACGCCCGGTATCGGGCCGCGTCGGCGCCGGCCAGGTCGCCGAAGACGAAGGCGCCGATCATGTAGTTGTGCGGGACGCAGGCCAGGTCGCCCGCCGCGTACAGCCCCGGCACGGTGGTGCGGGCGTGGTCGTCGACGCGGACGCCGGACGCCGAGTGCCCGCCGCAGAGGCCGATCTCGGAGATGTGCATCTCCACGTCGTGGGTGCGGTAGTCGTGGCCGCGCCCGGCGTGGAAGGTGCCGCGGGTGGGGCGCTCGGTGGTGTGCAGGATCGTCTCCAGGGCGGAGACGGACTCCTCCGGGAGGTGACTCAGCTTCAGGTAGACCGGGCCGCGTTCGGAGGCGACCTCGGACGCGAACTCCGCCATCATCTGCCCCGACCAGTAGTCGGATTCCACGAACCGCTCGCCGTGCCGGTTGACCTGGTAGCCGCCGAAGGGGTTGGCGACATAGGCGCAGGCCGGGCCGTTGTAGTCCTTGATCAGGGGATTGATCTGGAAGCACTCGATGCCGGTCAGCTCGGCGCCCGCGTGGTACGCCATGGCGTAGCCGTCGCCCGCGTTGGTGGGGTTCTCGTAGGTGCCGTAGAGGTAGCCGGAGGCGGGCAGGCCGAGGCGGCCGCAGGCGCCGGTGGCGAGGATCACCGCGCCGGCCCGGACCGTGACGAACCGCCCCGTGCGGGTGTGGAAGCCCGCCGCGCCGACCGCCCGGCCGCCGGAGGTCAGCACCCGCACCGGCATCACACGGTTCTCGATGCGGATCCGCTCGCGCATCTCCCGGCGGCGCAACTGCCGGTAGAGGACCTTCTTGACGTCCTTGCCCTCCGGCATCGGCAGCACATACGAGCCGGAGCGGTGCACCTGGCGGACCGCGTACTCGCCGTGCTCGTCCTTCTCGAACTTCACGCCGTACGACTCCAGCCGCTGGACCATCGCAAAGCCGCGGGTCGCGGTCTGGCGGACGGTGGACTGGTCGACGATGCCGTCGTTGGCACGGGTGATCTCGGCGACGTAGTCGTCGGGCTCCGCGCGGCCCGGGACGACGGCGTTGTTGACCCCGTCCATGCCCATCGCCAGCGCACCGGAGTGGCGGACATGAGCCTTCTCCAGCAGCAGGACCGAGGCGCCGTGTTCGGCGGCGGTGAGCGCCGCCATGGTCCCCGCGGTGCCGCCGCCGATCACCAGGACATCGCAGGTCAGCTCCTCGGCGTCGTCGAGGGAGGGGATCTCCATGGCCTCCGGGGCCTTCGGGGCGGTGCCTGGCGGCATGGCGGTGCCTTTCGGTCGCCGGTCACGTCGTCTGACGTGCCGTCATATCGGTGGTCGGTCGGGTGGGTCCGGGGCGCCGGGGGCGTCCGGTCAGGGGCCGGGCCGGTCGCCCAGGGAGGCGAGGATCTCGCGGCGCAGTGCCACGGTCGCCGGCTCGGCGTGCGCCGCGCGGTCGCGGGGCCGCGGGACGTCCAGCACCCGGCCGGTGCCCAGCAGCGCCACCCGGTCGCCCAGGAACAGCGCCTCGTCCACGTCATGGGTGACGAAGACGACGGTGGCGCCGGTGCCGCGCAGCGCCGTCACCAGCAATTGCTGCATCCCGGCCCGGGTCTGCGCGTCGAGCGCCCCGAACGGCTCGTCCATCAGGACCGCCCGCGGCCGTCCGGCCAGCGCGCGGGCCAGCTGGGCGCGCTGCCGCTGGCCGCCGGAGACATGGTGCGGCAGGCGGGCGGCGTGCTCGGCCAGCCCGACCCGGGCCAGCCACGCGTCGGCGCGCTGCCTGCGCTCCGCGCGCGCCACACCCCGCACGGCCAGCGGGAGTTCCACATTGCCCCGCAGGGTGCGCCACGGCAGCAGCGCATCCTCCTGGAAGACCAGCGCACGGTCGGCGCCGGGCCCCTCGGCCGGTGCGCCGTCCTGGCTCAGCCGGCCGTCGAGCAGCGGCAGCAGACCCGCCAGCGTGCGCAGCAGGGTGGACTTGCCGCAGCCGGACGGTCCGACGACGGTGAGGATCTCGCCCGGGGCGACCTCGAGGTCCACACCCTCCAGCACGGGGGCGCCGGGCCGGCCCAGCACGGCGTTGCCGAGGGTCAGCCGGAGACCGGGGGCGGGTTCTCGTGCCGGAGCCGCCGCGGTGATCCCGGTACCGGTCATGAGGTCCCCCCGAGCAGCGTCCGGCCCGCCCGCCGGCGGCTTCGGCCACCCGTGGACGGCGGCGCGGCGTGCGCGGTCCGCGGCAGCCAGCGGGTCAGCCGCCGTCCCAGGAGTTCCACCGCCGTGGAGGTGAACCGGCCGAGCAGGCCGATGGTGGCCATGCCGACGAACACCCCCGGGTAGTCGACGATGGTGTAGTCCTGCCAGGTCCGGTAACCCACGCCGTACTCGCCGGAGATCATCTCGGCGGAGATCACACAGATCCACGAGACGCCGATGCCCACCGACAGCCCGCCCAGGATGCCGGGCAGCGCCCCCGGCAGCACCACCGAGCACAGCACCCGCCACCGGCCCCCGCCCATGGTGCGCACCGCCTCCTCCCAGACGGGCGTCAGCGCCCGCACCGCGTGCCGGGTGGAGACCGTGACCGGGAAGAACGCCGCGGCGCAGGTGATGAAGACGATGCCCTGCTCGTTGCTGGGGAACAGCAGGATCGCCACCGGGACCAGCGCGATCGCCGGGACGGGGCGCAGTACTTCGAGCAGCGGACCGAGGAGGTCGGCGGCGAGCGGGGAGCGGGCGACGGCGGTGCCGACGGCGACGCCGAGGACGGCCGCGAGCGCGAAACCGCCGACGATCCGGGTCAGGCTGTCGGAGACGTCCTGCCAGTACGTGGCGGTGCCGAGCCGGCGGGCGAACTCCCGGGCCGTCTCGGTGACCGTGGGGAACTGGGCGAACCGCAGCCACAGGTTCACCCGGAACTGGGCGAGCACCTGCCAGGCCGCGAGCGCCACGAGGACCGCCGCGGTGCGCCGGGCCCGGCGGATCCGGGCCCGGCGGCGCGGGCCCGCCCGTTCCGTACCGGCCGCCGCGGTGGTGGGCGCGGTGGTGGTGGGCGCGCTCACCGGACCCGCCCCAGAGCGTCGGCGTAGCCGAGGGCGCGGGCACCACGGTGGTGCCGCAGCCAGGCGTCGGCAGTGGCGCGGGCGGCGAAGGGCAACAGCCGCGCGCCGTCGCGCACCCAGACCGACTTGTCGGCGAACCAGCGGGTGCCGGTCGTCGCGTCGGCCACGTACGCGGCCCGCACCCGGCCGCGATGCGCGGCGGCGAACCGCAGCAGGGCCTCGGGGCCGGTGAAGGAGTGGGTACGGTCCTCGCCGCGCAGCCAGACCTCGTCGGGCGCGGGGTGCGCGGTGCTGCGGCGGGCCTTGGCGTACCCGCTGCCGTAACTCTGCTTCAGGTAATGGTCGGTGACGAAGGAGTCGACATCGACCGGCCCGGTGAGCCGGGCCGCGCGCAGCACGGCAACGTCCTTCCTGAGCGCGGCGATCAGCTGGGGCTTGAGGGTGGGGTCGAAGGTGGCGAGGCCGCCGGAGCCGTTGTAGAGGTAGACCACCTCCGGCGGCAGGCCGGTGGCCCCGGCGACCCGCCGGGCGGCGTCGACCGGGTGGGCCTGCAGAAAGCGGGTCGCGTCCCGCTGCGCGGCGAGGAACGCCCGCACCACGGCGGGGCGCCGCGAGGCGAAGGCGTCCCGTACGGTCACCCCGTGGAAGGTGGGCAGGCCGAGCGCGCCCCCGTCGTAGAGCGCCTGGGCCTTGCCCTGGAAGGCGAGCAGCCCCGGCCAGGCCACGAACTGGGAGAGGGCGTCCGCGGCACCCGACTGGAGCGCCGAGGCACCCACGGCCGGCTCCTGGTTCAGCTTGTGGATGTCCTTGTCCGGGTCCATCCCGGCCCGCCGCAGGGCCCGTACGAGCGTGCCGTCGGAGGCCGAGCCGACGCTGCTGGAGACCTTCTTGCCGCGCAGGTCCGCCAGCGAGCGCAGGGGCGAACCGGGCTTGGTGACAAGGGTGTTGAGCGCCCCGCGCAGGTTGTAGCCGGTGACCGAGACCAGCCGGGTGGGGGCGTGCAGCTGCGTACCGCGGGCGGCGTTGAGGAGCAGCGGGAAGTCGCCCATCGAGCCGATGTCGACCTTCCCCGCGACCATCTGCGCGGTGATCGGCGCACCGGTCGCGTAGTCCTGCCACCGCACCTTGTACGTCTTCCCGTCCCGCTTGCCCTGGGCGCGCAGCGCACGTTCGAAGGAGCCCAGCGAGCGCAGCAGGGTTCCGGCGGTGACGGTGTTGATGGTCTTGGACTGGTAGCCGACGGTCACGGTGACGGTCCTGCCGTCCGAGGCGTCCGCGGTGGTGCCGCAGCCGCTGAGCGACGCCGCCAGCAGGGCGGTCGGGAGCGCCGCGGCGAGCGCCCTGCGGCGCGGGGCACCCGGCGCGGCGGACGAGGGGGGCGGGGACGGCACGGAGGGGGAGCCCGGGGGTCGGGAGCTCATGGACGGGGGCCTCTCATCGCAGCAAATAGGGCATGTTCACCGTGACCGCACCGGTGGGACAGCGCGCGGCGCACGGCCCGCAGTACCAGCACTCGTCGACGTGCATGTACGCCTTGTTGCTCGCCGGGTCGATGGCGAGCGAGTCCAGCGGGCACATGTCGACGCACAGGGTGCAGCCGTCGATGCACTTGGATTCGTCGATGGTCACGGGCACGTCGGCGCGTTGCGGCGCAAGAGGCATGGCGGTCTCCAGGGCAGGGCGGAGCAGGGCGGGGGGAGCGGAAGCGGTGGGTGAGGGCGGGCGCGGGGAGGGGCTCAGAGCGTGCGGTGCAGCAGGCCCCGCATGGTGAGGCGGTCGCCGCGGAAGCGGATGAACTCCAGGTCGACGGGGGAGCCGTCGGCGAGATGGGTGAGGCGTTCGAGCATCAGCACGGCCGTGCCGCGCGGCGCCTCCAGAACGGCGGCCGAGTGCGCGTCGGCGTTGACGGCCTCCAGGGTGATCTCCGCGGTGCCCAACGGCTGTCCGGCGCTCTCCTCGATCAGCCGGAACACGTCGTTGTTCTCCAGGTCGGCGTCGAGCAGGGGCAGCCCGATGTCCATCGGGAGGTAGGTGAGGTCCAGGGAGAGGGGCAGGCCGTCGAGCCGGCGCAGCCGCTCCACGTAGAGCACCTCGCTGCGCGGCGGGAGCCGCAGCCGGTCCGCCACCGGGGCCGGGGCGGCGACCGGGCTGATGGTGCGCACCTCGTTGGTGACCCGGCCGTGCGAGTGCAGGGTCTCGGCCAGGCCCATCAACCGGTCCAGCGCATGCGGGTACTTCTGGCCCACCACCACCGTGCCCACCCCCGGCTGGCGCGCCACGAGCTGTTCGGCGCGCAGCAGGTCGAGGGCCTGGCGGACGGTGTTGCGGGACACGCCGTAATCGGCGCCGATCACTTCCTCGTGCGGCAGCACGCCCTCGGGGAAGCGGCCCCCGAGCACCTGGTGCCGCAACAGGTCGGCGAGCTGCCGGGCGCGGTCGGCGCGGAGCCGGCGACGGCGCGCCGCGGCGACCGGTGTCGTGTGCTGGCGGGTGCGTTCGGCTGGCATGCGGTGGACCATACCGAGGGGGTCCGGCCCGTGGTGTTGCCGCAGTATTGCGCCACCTGACGCCGCCCGGGCCGCCGCCGTGACCTGCGGATCCGGCACCGCGGCGGCAAGATCTGCCACTGCGGACGCGGCCCTCTTCCCGCTCCGTGACGCCGTCCCGGCACTTTCCCGGCCCGACGCCCTCGCCACTGCGGATCCGACGCCCTCGCCGCCCCCGCCCCGGCACCCCGCCACCCCGGACGCAGCGCCCGCCGCCCCGGAGGCGACCCCTCCGGCTCAGCGAATGCGGGCGTCCGGCGCCCGTGTCGCCGGGCCCTCCGCGCGCCCTGCGGATAGCGTCGCCCCCGTACCGCGCCGCCCGGCACCGCCCGGCCGCCGGCGGCCGGCCCCGCCCCGGTGCCGGGGCGGCCGCGACGAGGAGGTGGGCGCGTGGCCGTACTGTTCGCACTGCTCGCGGCGGCCAGCAATGCGCTGGCCACGGTGCTGCAGCGCCGCGCGGCCCGTACGGTCCCGCTGTCCGCCGGTCTGCGCCTGGGCCTGCTCGTCGATCTGCTGCACCGTGCGGTCTGGCTCGGCGGGATGCTCGCGGTCGTCGCCGCGGCCTGCTTCCAGGCGCTGGCCCTCTCGCAGGGGGCGCTGTCGGTGGTGCAGCCCCTCTTCGTCCTCGAACTCCCCCTCGCCCTGCTCTTCGGCAAGGTCATCCTCGGCGGACGGATCTCCCGCGCGGGATGGACGGGCGTGGTACTGCTCGTCGTCGGACTCGGCTGCGCCCTAGCGGCCGCCGCGCCCACCATCGGCACCACCCACGCCCCGTTCGCCCGCTGGATCCCGGCCCTCGTGGTCTGCGCCGTGGTGATCGCCGCGGCGGTCGGCGCGGCGCTCCGCCGGGGAGCGGGCGGAGTACGGGCGGCCTGCTTCGCCGGGGCCACCGCGGTCGCCTACGCGCTCACCGCCGCGCTGATGAAGGACGCCACCCACGCCTGGCAGACCGGCGGGCCCGCCGCGTTCTTCACCACCTGGCAGACCTACGGCTTCGCCGCCGTCGGGGTGCTGGCGCTCTTCCTGCTGGAGAACGCCATGCAGTCGGGCCCGCTGACCGCCTCGCAGCCGGTCCTCACCCTCGGGGACGCGCTGGTGAGCCTGTCGCTGGGCGTCACCCTCTTCGACGAACGGGTGCGGACCGGCTGGTGGCTGCTGCCCGAGTGCCTGGGCATCGCGCTGGTGCTGTGGGGCGCCGTGCTGCTCTCCCGTGTGGCGCTCGCCCGGGACCTGACGGGCGCTCAGGAAACGGCGTCCGGGGCCGCCCGCGACACCGGGCCGGAGCCGGGAACGGCGGACACGTGAGCGCACCGGGCCGCCGGGCCCGGCGGCCGCCTCACAGCATGACGTGCTTGACCTGCGTGTAGTCCAACAGGCCCGCGAGGGACAGATCGCTGCCGTAGCCGGAGTGCTTGACCCCGCCGTGCGGCATCTCCGACACCGTCGTGCCGTGGGTGTTCACCCAGACGATCCCGGTGTGCAGGGCGCGGGTGGCCCGCATGGCGCGCGCATGGTCGGCGGTCCACACGCTCGCCGCCAGCCCGAACCGGACCCCGTTCGCCAGCCGGAGGGCCTCGGCCTCGTCTCCGAAGGGCTGCACCGTGACGACCGGGCCGAAGATCTCCTCCTGCACGATCTCGTCGTCCTGGCGCACCCCGGCGACGACCGTGGGGGAGTGGAACCAGCCGGGCCGCTCCGGCGCCGTACCCCCCGTCACCACCTCGGCGTGATCCGGCAGGCGGCTCAACAAGCCCTGTACGGAGCCCAGTTGGGCCGAACTGTTCAGCGGGCCGTAGTCGGCGGCCGGATCGTCGGGCGGCCCGGTCCGCAGCGTGCGCGCGGCCTGTGCGAACGCGCTCACGAAGGCCTCGTAGCGGCGGTGGTGCACCAGGAACCGGGTGGGCGCGGTGCAGTCCTGGCCGGCGTTGTAGAACGCCACGGCCGCGAGCTCGGCCGCGGCCCACGCGACGTCCGCGTCCTCATGGACGAGGACCGGCGCATTGCCGCCCAGCTCCAGGTGCACCCGTTTCAGGTCCGCCGCGGCGGAGGCGGCGATCTCCCGCCCGGCCCGGACGCTGCCGGTGACGGCGACGAGCCGGGGCACCGGGTGGGTGGTCAGCGACCGCCCGGTGTCGCGGTCCCCGCAGACCACGTTGAGCACACCGGGCGGCAGATGCTCCGCGGCGATCCGGGCGAGCAGCGCGGTGGAGGACGGGGTGGTGTCGGCGGGCTTGAGGACGACGGTGTTGCCTGCCGCGAGCGCCGGGGCGACCTTCCACGCGGCCATCATCAGCGGATAGTTCCAGGGGGTGATCTGGGCACAGACACCGACCGGTTCGCGGCGCTGGACCGAGGTGCGGCCCTCGGTGTACTCCGCGGCGGCCGCCCCGGGAAGACTGCGTGCCGCCCCCGCGAAGTAGCGGAAGGTGTCGACCACGGCGGGCAGTTCCTCGGTCCGGAACAGCTCCGGCGGCTTGCCGGTGTCCCCGACCTCGGCCGCCACCAGCGCCTCGGCGTGCGTCTCGACCGCGTCGGCGATCCGCAGCAGCGCCTGCTGCCGCTCGGCGGGGGTGGCCGGCGACCAGCGGGCGAGGGCGGTCTCGGCGGCGGAGCAGGCCGCGTCGGTGTCGGACGGGCCGGAGCGCGCGGCGCTGCCGTGCACCTCGCCGGTGGCGGGGTCGACCAGGTCCGTGGTCGCGCCGGAGGCCGCCGGGCGGTCCGTTCCCGCGATGTGGTTGCGGACCGGGGCGGAGGAGGTGTGCTCAGCCATGGCGCAGCACCTCCCGCGCCGCGTCGCGGCCGGTGCGCACCGCGCCCTCCATGTAGCCGGCGACCCACTGGTCGGACCCGCAGACGTAGAAGGGCGGCTCGTGCGCGCCGTGCAGCGGGCCGACGGCCATCACGTCGCCCGGGTTCCACTGCGTGACGTAGCCCTGGGTCCAGGGATCGGTGCCCCACATCCGCAGATACGACGTGAACGGCTGGAAGGCCTCGGCGCCGTAGAGCCGGGCCACGTCCGCGAGCAGCTCGTGGTCACGGACCGGGGCGGGCATGCCCAGCAGGACGCCGTAGCGCTCGGGCGGGATGAGCGCGGAGAGGATGCCCTCGCTCTGCGGCCAGGTGCTGCCGAGCACGCCCTCGCACTCGGAGAGACCGTTGAGGTCCGAGCTGCGCCAGAAGGGCTTGTCGTAGGCCGCGGCGAACTTGGCCGCGACGGCCTGCCGCTGGCGGTGCAGCGAGGCGACCCGGGCCTCGGAGACGCCGGTGAGCGCGACCGAGCGGAGCGGGCCGACCGGCAGGGCACTGACCACGGCGTCGGCCGTCAGGACCTCCCCGCCCGCCAGCCGCACCCGGCACCCTCCCGGCCGCACCGCCACCTCCTCGACGACCGCTTCGAGCCGGATGCGCCGGCCGAGTTCGGCGGCCATGCGCAGCGCCACCGTCGCCGAGCCCTCGGCCACCCGCAGCCCCTCCCAGTCCTCGTAGGCGTAGGGGTCGTCACCGGGGACCGCGGCGTGCTTGCGCAGCGCGGAGAGCAGGGAGGTGCGCTCGTAGGAGCCGCTGGCCAGGGCGAGTTGGCCGATCTCCCAGAGGCGGACGACGGCCGGGCTCGCGCCCTCGCCGCGCAGCCAGGCGCCGACCGACAGCCGGTCGAGGGTCGCCGCGTGCGGATGGGACCACGGGTCCTCGGGGTCCACGGTCCGGGCCAGCGCGACGAAGGCGTCGGTGACCTTCCGGTGGCAGGCCTCGTCGCCGGGGCCGAACCAGTGCGGCGGGTCGCCGGCGGAGACCCCTTCCGCGGTGGCCCGCGCCATCCGGCCGGGCTCGGCGACATAGCTGGGGATGAGGGACAGGCCCAGCTCGGCGGCCAGCGCGAGGTAGGCGGTGTGGGCCCGGCCCACCACCTCGCCGCCGAGCTGGACCAGCCGGCCGTCGGGCAGTACGGCCTGCTCGACGCGTCCACCGACCCGGTCGCGGGCCTCCAGGACGAGGACGTCGGCGCCGGCCGTGCTCAGGTCCCGCGCCGCGGCGAGCCCGGCGAGGCCGGCACCGAGCACGATGACATCGTGGTTCATGGGGGAGCTTCCTTTGCTGTCGGCGGGCGGCCGGGAGGGGCCGGGAGGGCCGGGGCGGGCGCACCGGGCGTGGTCGGGGCGGGGGCCGGACGACGGGCCGGGGCCGGTCGGGCCGAGCGGGCACCGCGGCCCCGGCCCCGATCCGTCGGACCGGCCCTACTCCAGGACCAGGCAGTGCTCCGGGCGCCAGCCGATCTCCACGCTCTCGCCGCCGCTCCAGCGGTCCTCCATGCGCGAGCGGTCGGTGTTCTGCTCCAGTACGGACACCGTGACGCCGGGGGCGAGTTCGATCAGATAGGTGGTGGTGGGGCCGGAGTAGACGGTCTCCCGCACCACGCCCCGCACCAGCGCCATGCCCGGTTCGAAGTCGGAGAGCCAGATCTTCTCGGGCCGGATCGACAGGCTGACGCTGCTGCCGTCGGCGACGCCGCCGCGGTCCCCGACCGGCAGCGCGGGGCCGCAGTCGAGGACCACCTGCCCGTCGCGGTAGGTGCCGGGGACCAGGTTGGAGGTCCCCATGAAGGAGGCCACGAAGCGGCTGGTGGGGTGTTCGTAGACGTCCTCCGGCGTCCCGCACTGCTCGACCCGGCCCTCGTTCATCACCGCCACCCGGTCCGACATGGTCAGCGCCTCGTCCTGGTCGTGGGTGACGAAGACGAAGGTGATGCCGACCTCGCGCTGGATCTGCTTGAGCTCGACCTGCATCCGTCGCCGCAGCTTGAGGTCGAGCGCGGCCAGCGGCTCGTCGAGCAGCAGCACTTGCGGCCGGTTGACCAGGGCGCGGGCCAGGGCCACCCGCTGGCGCTGGCCGCCGGAGAGCGTACCGGGCTTGCGGTCGCCCAGCCCGCCGAGCTGCACCCGCTCCAGCATCACGCCCACCCGCTCGCGGATCTCGGCCCGGCCGACGCCCTTGCGCTTGAGGCCGAAGGCCACGTTGTCGGCCACCGAGAGGTGGTCGAAGAGGGCGTAGCTCTGGAAGACCGTGTTGACGTTGCGCTTGTCGGGCGGGAGCGCGGTCACGTCCTCACCGCTGAGCAGGATGGTGCCCGCTGTGGGTTCGGTGAAGCCGCCGATCATCCGCAGCGAGGTGGTCTTGCCGCAGCCGGACGGGCCCAGCAGGGAGAAGAACTCGCCGGGTGCGATGTCCAGGGAGAGGTCGTGCACCGCGTAGGAACCGCCGTAGTTCTTGCTGAGGCGGTCGAGCCGGATGGCGGGCGGGGCGCCGGCCGGGGCCGCGCCGGCGGAGGGGGCGTCGGAGGAGGTCATGGGTGTCACTTCCCGGAGAGCAGATCGAGGCCACCGCGGCGGCCGAACAGACGCGGGATGGCCAGGGCGAGACCGATGAGGCCGACGGAACCGGCGAGCATCAGCGTGCCGACGGCGTTGATGGTGGGCTGGACGCCGAACCGGATCGCCGAGTAGATGCGGACGGACAGCGGCTGCGGGTCCACTCCGGTGGTGAAGTAGGCGAGCACGAAGTCGTCGAAGACCAGGGCGAAGACGAGCACCGCGGAGGCCAGGATGCTGGGCAGCAGCGCGGGCAGGGTGACCAGGCGCAGCGCCTGCCACCGGGTGGCGCCCAGGTCCATCGCCGCCTCCTCGACCTCCGGGTTGAGGGCGGCGATCCGCGAGCGCAGGATCACCGTCACATAGGAGATGGAGAAGGTGATCTCCGCGAGCATCACGGTGCCCGAGGAGAGGGTGATGTCCATGCCCTTGAAGAGCAGCATCGCGGCGACCCCCGTGACGATCTCCGGGGTGATCAGCGGGACCAGCATGATCAGGCCGGCCAGCGAGCCGAGCCGGGTACGGCAGCGCACCAGCCCCAGGGCCAGTGCCACGCCCAGGACCACCGAGCCCGCCATGGCCACCAGGGAGACCCGCAGGCTCATGCCGAGCGACTCGATCAGCACGTTGTCGTGGAAGAACGCGGAGTACCAGCGGAGGCTGAAGCCCTTGAAGACGGTGAGCGACTTCTGCCCGTTGAAGGAGAAGAGGACCACCACCGCGATGGGGAGGTAGAGGAGGAGGAAGAAGACGGCGGTGACGGTGAGGGCGACCCGGGGCCTGCGGTCGGTGCCGCGGCGGTGCCGGCGGTGCGGGGTGCGGAGCGTCATCGGGCGGCCTCCGCCTCGTCCTTGCGGGTGCGCCGCAGATAGCCGAGCATCCCGATGAAGAGCACCGCCATCATCAGCATGGTGAGGGCGGAGCCCAGCGGCCAGTTCTGGCCCTGGAAGAACTTGTCCTGGATCAGGTTGCCGATCATGATCTGGTTCGGCCCGCCCATCAGCTGGGCGCTCACGAAGTCGCCCATGGCGGGCAGGAAGACCAGGACGGCGCCGGCGGCGGCACCCTGCCGGGTCGCCGGGAGGGTGACGAAGAAGAAGGTCCGCAACGGCCCTCCGTACAGGTCGCGTCCCGCCTCGATCAGGGAGAGGTCCATCCGCTCCAGTGCCGCGTACAGCGGGATGATCATGAAGACGATGAAGCCGTAGACGAGCCCGGCGATGACCCCGACACCGCTCTGCAGGATCTTGGTGTGCGCGTCGGCGAGTCCGACCGCGCGCAGCGCCTTGAGCACCGGGCCGCCGTCGGACAGCACCACCGACCAGCCGTACATCCGCACCAGGTAGTTGGCGAAGAACGGGACGACGATCGCGGCGATCAGCAGGTTCTTGAACCGCCCGCCGTGCAGGGCGATGGTGTAGGCGACCGGATAGGCCACGACCAGGCAGACGGCGCAGGCGATCAGCGCGAAGCCCAGCGAGCGCAGCAGCACGATGCGGTAGGCCGGGTCGGCCATCGCCGCGATGTTGGCGAAGTTGAACCCGAACCGCGGGTTGCCGAGGGGGTCGGTGGTGCCCAGGGCCAGGGTGGCCACGAGGATCAGGGAGGCGATGAGGAACCCGGTCATCCACAGGGTGCCGGGGAGCATGAGCCAGGTCCACAGCCGGGTGCCGGACGCGGAGCGCCCGCGCCGGTCCCGGAGTGCCCCGGAGGGGGTGCGTTGTGCCATGTCAGCCGGCTTTCACGTGGGTCCAGGCGGTATCGCGGGCCTGCTCGCCCTCCGAGGACGCATTGCGGAAGAAGAGGTCGGCCTTGAGGTCGTCGGGGGAGACCAGGCACTGCGGGAACGGCTTCACGATCGAGGCGTAGACGTCCTCGCTGCCGCCGACCGGCATGGGGTAGCCGATGTACCGGATGTTCTTCCGTACGTTCTCGGGTCTGAGCATGTAGTCGATGAAGAGCATCGCCGTGCCGGGATGGCGGGCGTTGGCGGGGATCGCGTAGCAGTCCGAGTTGATCGGCGCGCCCTCCCGGGCGACCTCGAAGCCGAGCACGGACGGGTCCTTGGCCTGTCCGAGCATGGCGGCCATGTCGCCGCTCCAGGCCTGGGTCATCGCCGCGTTGCCGTTGAGCAGGTTGTTGTAACTGTCGCTGGAGAAGCCGCGCAGGCGGGGGCGGAGGCTCTGCAGCGTGGCGGTGATCCGGGCGAGGTCGCGCTCGTCGGCGGTGTCGATGTCCAGGCCGAGTTTGAGGGCGGCCATTCCGAGCACCTCGTCGCGGTCGTCGAGGACGAAGACCTGTCCCTCGGCCCGGGCGTTCCACAGGTCCTTCCAGGAGCCGGTCAGGTCGTCGCCTATCCGGTCCTTCCGCCAGCCGATGCCCGTCTTGTACATGGTGAACGGCACGGTGTGCGCGGAGCGGCGGTCGTACCAGGGGTCGGCGAAGTAGCGGTACTTGCCGAACACCGCGTCGGCGTGGCGGAGCCGGGAGTGGTCGATACGGCGCAGCCGGCGGCCCTCGGCGAGGCGCTGCGCCCATTTCGCGGTGGGGAAGATGATGTCGTAGCGGTTCCCGGCGTTGAGCTTGGCGGCCATGCCCTCCATCGAGTCGAAGTTCGACTGGATGACCTTGACGCCGTACTCCTTCTCGAACCCGTCGAAGACGGCCGGGGCGACGAAGTCCGCCCAGTTGAAATACACCAGGTCGCCGTCCGCCTTGACGTCGATCGGCCGGTCCGGGTCGCCGAAGGCGTTGCGGTCCTCCGGCAGAAAGCCGCAGCCGGCCAGGCCGGCGCCGAGGGCCGCGGCGACGCCCGAGCGCAGGAGCGCGCGCCGGGACACGGGTGGGGGTTCCTCGGGGGACATGAGGTCCTCTCCGTAGGGGATGTGCGCTGCTTCAGGGAGCGGTCGCGGATGCACGGAAGCCCTGTCCTCCGTGCGGGACCTGTCAGCCGTGGCGCGGGGCGTCGCGCGCCGAGGGGGACGGCTCGTGGCGCTGTCTCACCGGTGCGGGTCAGAGCATCGCGCCACCGAGGTCGGTGCGTACCCGGTCGGCGAACCAGCCGACCGCGGCCTCGCGGCGGGACAGGGGGCCCGGCTCGAAGCCCGGGGTGCCGAGGCCTTTTTGCACCCGGGACACCAGTTCGGCGTCTTCGTCATTGGTGATCCAGCCGATGTGGATGTTGAGCCGGCGCGCGAGCCGGGTCCGCGCACTCGTCCCGCGCCGCGTGTAGAACGCGCCGGGGACGGCCACCCGGTCGACCGCCGTCGGTATGGCGGTCCAGGCAAGCACATGGTCGGGGTAGAAGTCGATGAGTGTGTTGGGGTAGATCACCGCGTACCGCCAGATCCGCCGGTCGGCCTCGGTCAGGCCGGGCATGGGGGAGGCGAGGCGCTGGTAGAGCCGCTCGGCCCAGTTCGAGGAGGGCTTGTCGCGCAGCGGCGAGGCGAAGAGGACGTAGGACTCGTCGATCTCGCTGGTGTAGCCCTGGTAGTCGAGCAGCCGCATCAGCCCGGGGTGGGCGACCGGGACGTGGTAGCCCTCCAGGTAGTTGTCGACGGCGACCTTCCAGTTGGCCTCCTGCACTTCCGCGCCGGCCAGGTCGTGGATGCGGCTGCGTCCGACCGGCACCAGATCGGTCCCCGCGTAGTGGCCGACGGCCTCGGCCAGCCCGGCGCACTGCTCGGCCAGCGGCACGGCGTCCGGGTCGAGGTTGGCGAAGACGAACCCCAGGAACGACTCCACCCGGACCGGGAAGAGGCCGAGGGCGGGTTTGTCCAGGCAGGGGATCTGCCGCGCTTCGGGCGCGCCGACCAGCCGCCCGTCGAGCTTGTACGTCCAGCCGTGGTACGGGCAGCGGATGGCCTTGCCGGACGACTCGGGGGCGGCGACCAGGCGGGTGCCGCGGTGCCGGCACACATTGAGGTGTCCGGCCAGGCCGCCGTCCTCGGTGCGGACGACCAGGACCTCGCGGTCGGCGACGGTGGCGGCGAGCCGGGCGCCGGGGCCGGGGAGGTCGGACTCGTGGCACACGAGCTGCCAGGACCTGGCGAAGATGTGCCGCGTCTCGGCGGCGGCCGTGGCCGGGTCGGTGTAGTAGCGGGCGGGCAGGGCCTGCCCGGGGACGTCCTGTGCCGTCGCTGTCGTGGTGGCTTCGGGGTGCATCGGGGTCACTCCTCCATGCCGCACGGGAGGCCCGGGGCCGTGGCGGGCAGGGCGCGGTGGAACGTCCCTGGACCGGCGCACCGGATCCGTGCTGACTAATTGGTCAGTCAGATTGCTGGCGGGTTTCAACGAAGTCAAGACTTGTGTCCTGACTAATTGATTAGTTAGCTTAGTCGTGTCGCTGCTCCGGCGCTCCGCCGCACGGATCCCGGAAGCGAGCGGGCGCGCCGCGCCCCGATCCGCAGGCCGCACCCCCGCAACGCCACCTCACCCCGGCGCCGGGCCACGGCAACGCCCCCATCCGGCGGCCCCGGCCCGGCGTCCCACCCCTCTCCCCGGAGGCACGCATGAGCGGTCGTCGGAACCTGATCTGGCTCGGGCTCACCCCCGAACCCGAACGGGAACTGCCCGCCACCGTCGCGGCCCTGCGCACCGCCGCACGGCGGACGGCCAGGGCCCCCGAGGAGGCGGCCGAGGCCGAACGGCGCCGCGTCGAGCGCCTGATCCTGCACGGCACCCAGCGCGGCTGGCTGCGCTACCTCGCCGAGGTGACCGGCCTGGTGACGGCGGTCGCCGGCCGTGACCGCCCCGGCGACCGCCGGGCCGCCCTCCGCGCGGCCGAGGTCGTGCTCGACCACCACCGCATGCTGATCGGCCTCCCCGGACCGGGGTACGACCGGACGGCCGCGGACCGCAGCGCCCTGGAACGCGTGGTGCGCACCCTGCGCACCGCCCCACCGGACGGAGACCGAGGATGACCGGGATCGACTCCCTGATACCGCCGGGTAACCCCTCCGTGCTGGGTGCGGCACCGGGCGTGACCGAGGACGCCCGGACGTATCTGGCCGCCGGCGGCTACCGCGGCGCGATCGGCGCGGCGGAGCTCCTCGACCGCCTCGACGGCCTGCGCGGACGCGGCGGCGCCGGCTTCCCCACCGCGGCGAAACTCCGCGCCGTCCGGGACGCCGGGCCCCGCCCCGTCGTCGTGGCCAACGGCGAGGAGGGCGAGCCCGGCTCCGTCAAGGACCGCTGGCTGCTGCGGGCCCGCCCGCACCTGGTCCTGGACGGGCTGGCGCGTGCCGCGGAGATCACCGGCGCGGAACGCGGCTATGTCTACGTCTCCGACACCGCGGCGGGCGAGCGGATCCGCCGTGCGCTCGCCGAGCGGGCGCCCCGGCTGCCGTGCGACGTCGTCGACACCGCGCACACCTATGTCGCGGGGGAGGAGACCGCCGTGGTCCGCCGGATCAACGGCGGCCCCGCCCTCCCCACCGCCAAACCGCCCCGCCCCTTCCAGCAGGGCGTCGGCGGGGCCCCGACCCTCGTCGCCAACGTCGAGACCCTGGCCCGGATCGCGCTCATCGCCGCACAGCCGGACCGCCGGCGCCCGGCCGCCCGCGCCACCCTGGTCACGCTCGCCGGACGTGGCGCCGAACCCCTGCTCGCCGAGGTGCCCTACGGCTGCACCCTGCGGACCCTCGCGCGGGCCCAGGGCACCCCCGAGCCGGCCGGCGTCCTCATGGGCGGCCTCTTCGGCGGACTGCTCGGCCCCGGCCGGCTCGACCTCGCGCTGGACCCCGACACCCTCACGGCCGCGGGCACGGCGCTGGGCTGCGGGGCGATCCGCTTCCTCGCCCCCGACGAGTGCCCGGTGTCCCTCGCCTCCGCCGCCGTCGCCCATCTCGCCGCCGAGAGCGCCCGGCAGTGCGGCATCTGCGTCGCGGGCACCGGCTCGGTGCGCGACGCCCTCGGCGCCCTGACGAACGGCACCGCCGACACGGGCCTCCTCACCCGGCTGCGGCGCTGGTCCACCTCGCTGCCGGGCCGGGGCGCCTGCGGCCTGCTCGACGCCGCTGCGGGCACGGCCGGCAGCCTGCTGCGCGCCTTCCCCGACCTGGTCCGTGCCCACCTCGACGCCCCCTGCCCGGGCTGCGCCGCGCCCGCCGACACCGGCCGGCTCACCGTGCCCGTCCCGCACGTCGCCCGCCGTCCCGTGCCCCGCCCCCGCTCCGCCGCCTTCCCCCGCTGAAAGGACGACCGCCGTGAAACTCCGTCTCGACGCCACCCGCTGCCAGGGCTACGGCCTGTGCCAGGAACCCGCACCGGACCTCATCGACCTCGACGAGTTCGGCTACGCCGTCGTCACCGCCGACCCCGCGCCGGGCGCCTTTGAGGACGCCGCCCGCGCCGCCGCCGAGGCCTGCCCCAACTCCGCGCTCCGGCTGGAGAGGTGACCATGGGACGTGATCTGTCGGCGCTGTTCGACCCGAAGTCGGTCGCGGTGGTCGGGGCCAGCGACGACCCGGCGAAGTACGGCCATGCGGTCGCCGCCCAGGCCCTGCGGGCCCCCGACCGCCGGCCCGTCCACCTGGTGAACCGCCGGGGCGGCACGGTCCTCGGGCGCACCGCGGCCACCTCCCTCGCCGGGATCGGCCAACCCGTCGACCTCGTGGTGATCGCCGTACCGGGTCCCGGCTTCGAGGCCGCCGTCGACGACGCGCTCGCCTGCGGGGCCCGCGCCCTCGTCGGCATCACCGCCGGTTTCGCCGAGACCGGCCCCGCCGGACTGGCCCGCCAACAGGCCGTCGCCGACCGGGTGCGCGCCGCCGGCGCCGTCCTCGTCGGCCCGAACTGCCTCGGCATCGCCGACAACACCACCGAGCTCTACCTCGCCTCGGACCGCTTCGCCCCCGGCGGCATCGCCCTGCTGAGCCAGAGCGGCAACCTCGCGCTCGAACTCCAACTCCGCTGCGCCCCGCACGGGCTGGGCTTCTCCCGCTTCGTCTCGCTGGGCAACCAGGCCGACGTCACCCTCGTCGACCTGATCGAGGACGCCGCCCGGCACGACGCCACCCGGGCCATCGCCGTCTACGCGGAGGACTTCGGCGACGGCCGGGCCTTCGCCGAGGCGGCCGCCGCCGCGGGCAAACCGGTGGTCCTGCTCACCGCCGGGCGGGGCGCCGCCTCCGCGCGCAGCGCGCAGTCCCACACCGGCGCCCTGACCACCTCCGCCGACGTCGTGGCCGCCGCCTGCCGCGACGCGGGCGTCCAACTGGTCGCCACACCCCACGAGATGACCGTTGTCCTCGCCGCGCTGAACGGGGGGCGGCGCGCCACCGGACACCGCACCGCGGTCTGCACGGACGGCGGCGGCCACGGTGCCATCGCCGCCGACGCCACCGAAACCGCCGGGCTGGCCGTCCCCGAACTCGGGCCCGCCGCACAGCAGCGGCTCAGGACACTGCTGTGGGAACAGTCCGCGGTGGGCAACCCCGTCGACCTCGCCGGGATGGGGGAGCAAAACCCGCACTCCTACGGCGACACCGTCGGCGTCCTGCTCGCCCTGGACGAGGTCGACTCCGTCGTGCTGACCGGGTACTTCGGCGGCTACTCGGCGGCGACCGGCGGCCTGGGCGGCCCGGCGGCCGAGAGCGGCACCGCGGGCGGCGGGAGCGCCCTCGCGGCGGGCGAGCTGGAGACCGCGCAGCAGATGGCCGCCCATGCGGCGAGCACCGCCAAACCCCTGGTGGTGCAGTCGATGTTCCCGGACGCCCCCAGCTGCCGGACGCTGGTCGAGGCGGGCATACCGGTGTTCGCCGCCACCGAGGACGCCGCCCGCGCGCTGGCCGCCATGACCGCGGACGAGGCCGCCGGCCCGCCCGGCGTGCGCCCGCTGCCACCGGCCGCGGCACCGCTGCGCGACCCCGGCTACCACGGCGTACGCGCCCTGCTGAGCGCCGGCGGGGTGCCCTTCCCCGAGGCCCGTGAGATCACCGATGAGGCCCAACTTCTCGCCGCGGCCGACGCGTTCGGGGGACCGTACGTCCTCAAGGCCCTCCACCTCCTGCACAAGTCCGACGCCGGCGGGGTCGCCCTGGGCCTGCCGGACCGGGCCGCGCTCGTCACCGCCTTCCGGGAGATGCACGCCCGGCTCGGCGCCGCCTCCTACTCCGTCGAGGCGATGGCCGACCTGACCGACGGCGTCGAGCTGATCGTGGGGGTGCACCGCGACCCCCGGTTCGGCCCGGTCGCCATGGTCGGCCTGGGCGGAGTGCTCACCGAGGCCCTGCACGACGTCGCCTTCGCACTCGCGCCCGTCCCGGCGGCCCGCGCCGCACAACTGCTGACCGGGCTGCGGACCACCGCGCTCCTCCACGGCGTCCGCGGCCGCCCCGCCGTCGATCTGACCGCGGCGGCGGCCGTGATCGAGCGTCTCACCACGCTCGCCGCCGCCCACCCCGAGATCGCGGAGATCGAGGTCAATCCGCTGCTCGTCCGCCCGGACGGCGCCCTCGCCCTCGACGCCCGCGCCGTACTGGCCTGACGCCCGCCCCGCCCGCCGCCCCGGAGGAACCATGGACTTCCGCTACACCGCCCGACAGGCCGATCTGAAGGCCCGCGCCGCCGCCTACACCGAGCTGCTCTTCCGCTACGAGGACCAGGCCGAGGAGGCCGGCGGGCCGCTGCCGGCCGACACCGTCCGGGAACTGACCCGGGCGGCGATCGACGCCGGTGTCTACGCCATCAACATGCCCGAGAAGTGGGGCGGCCCCGGGCTCTCGCTGCTCGACCAGGTCATCGTCGAGGAGGAGTTCGGCAAGGTCACCAACTGCCTGTGGGACATCCCCTGGCGGCCCGCGAACGTGCTGGCGTACGGCACCGAGGCCCAGCGCGAGAAGTACCTCCTCCCCGTCATCCGGGGCGAGCGCTTCGACGCCTTCGCGGTGACCGAACCCGGCGCGGGCTCGGACCCCTCCTCCGGCACCAGCACCGCCACCCGCACCGAGGGCGGCTGGCTGCTCAACGGCGAGAAGTGGTTCGTCACCTGCGGGGACATCGCCGACTTCCTGCTGGTGCAGGCGGACGCGGGACCGGAGCGGGCCGCCACCCTCTTCTTCGTCGACAAGCAGGCACCGGGCGTGCGGATGACCCGGGTGCCGCGCTTCATGCACTCCGCGGTGAACGGGCACCCCGAGTTCACCTTCACCGACGTCTTCGTGCCCGACGAGGACGTCCTCGGCGGCGTCGGCAACGGCTACGAACTCACCAAGGAATGGTTCACCGACGAACGGCTGATGATCGCGGCCCGCACCACCGGCGCCGCGGAACGGGCCCTCGCACTGGCGCGGGACCGGGCGGTGGAGCGCCGGCAGTTCGGGTCGCCGATCGCCGACTTCCAGCTGGTGCAGGGGATGCTGGCGGACTGCGCGGTGGACATCGCCGTCAACCGGGCCTACACCCACCAGGTCGCCTGGGAGGCCGACCAGCCGGGCGCCGACCCCAAGGCGCTGCACGCCAAGGCCTCGACGGCCAAGCTCGCGGCGAGCGAGGCGGCGGGCCGGGTCATCGACCGGTGCGTGCAGATCTTCGGCGGCCGCGGCTACGACCGGTCCTACCCGGTCGAGCGGCTCTACCGCGAGCTGCGGGTGGACCGCATCTGGGAGGGCACCTCGGAGATCCAGCGCCTGATCATCGCCAACGAGCTCATCAAGCGCGGCACCCGCGCCCTCGACCTGCCCCTGCCCTGACCCGCGGCCACCACCCACCCGGCACCCCATCGACTCCGAGGACAGACATGGACTTCCGTCTCACCCCCCGCCAGGCGGACCTCAAGCGCACCGCGCGCGAGCTCACCGAGACCCTCACCGCGTACGAAACCGACTGCGAGGAGAACAACGGCCTGACGGCGGACGACCACGCCGCCATCCGCGACGCCGTCCTCGCCTCCGGTCTGCAGGCCGTCAACATGCCCCGGGAGTGGGGCGGCGCCGGGCTGACCATCCTGGAACAGGCCATCGTCCAGGAGGAGTTGGGGCAACTCACCGGCGCCCTGTGGGACACCGTCTGGCGCCCCGCCAACGCCCTGCGCTTCTGCACCCCCGCACAGCGCGCGCGCTACCTCGAACCGGTCATCCGCGGCGAGCGGCGCGACTGCTACGCGGTGACCGAACCCGGTGCCGGCTCCGACCCGCAGAACCTGGCGACGACCGCGACGCGGACGGCCGACGGCTGGACGCTGAACGGCGAGAAGTGGTTCGTGACTGTCGGCGACCACGCCGACTTCATGATCGTCCTCGCCGCGGCGGGTCCGGACCGGGAGCCGACGCTCTTCCTCGTCGACAAGGACACCCCCGGCATCGAGATGACCCGGGTGCCGCGCTTCATGCACACCTTCGTCTACGAGCACCCCGAGTTCACCTTCACCGAGGTGACGGTCCCCGAGGACGCCGTGCTCGGGGGAGTGGGCAACGGCTATGACATCACCCGGTCCTGGTTCACCGAGGAACGGCTGATGATCGCGGCCCGCACCACCGGCGCCGCCGAGCGGGCGCTCCGGCTGGCGCGGGACTGGGCGGTGGAGCGCCGGCAGTTCGGGTCGCCGATCGCCGACTTCCAGCTGGTGCAGGGGATGCTGGCGGACTGCGCGGTCGACA
>Ga0207426_1000688_pt1 | contig 40584 bp, 40 predicted proteins | sample AraplaMF_Cvi_mMS_FD_184265 | JGI IMG/M metagenome (GOLD analysis project Ga0207426, IMG submission 184265) | Arabidopsis root microbial communities from the University of North Carolina, USA - plate scrape MF_Cvi_mMS (SPAdes) (version 2) | ecosystem: Host-associated > Plants > Roots > Endosphere... | reverse complement strand
CGTGTTCGTCAACTTCGAAGAGCCGCGCAAGGAAGTCGCCCAGGAGATCATCCCGGACCTCGCCTTCAACCCGGCCTTCCTCAAGAAGGTGGACGAGCTCGAGCTGTCGGTGCGTTCGGCCAACTGCTTGAAGAACGACAACATCGTCTACATCGGCGACCTCGTGCAGAAGAGCGAAGCAGAAATGCTCCGCACTCCGAACTTCGGCCGCAAGTCGCTGAACGAGATCAAGGAAGTGCTGGCCCAGATGGGTCTGCACCTCGGCATGGAAGTGCCGGGCTGGCCGCCGGAGAACATCGACGAGCTCGCCAAGCGCTTCGAGGATCACTACTGATCCATTTTCACTGTCGCGGTCGGAGACCCTCCGGCCGCGATTTTTATGGGCGAACGCAGGAAGCCCACCTGAGCAACTGATCCGACGGACCGTCGCGGCAGTTCATACGTAAGGAATAGACATATGCGTCACGGCAAGGTTCATCGTAAGCTCAACCGCACCGCCGAGCATCGCCGCGCGATGTTCGCCAACATGTGCGCCGCGCTGATCAAGCACGAGCAGATCGTCACCACGCTCCCGAAGGCGAAGGAATTGCGCCCGATCGTCGAGAAGCTGATTACCCTCGGCAAGAAGGGCGGCTTGTCCATGCGCCGCCAGGCCATCTCCGAGATGCGCGACAAGGACCAGGTCAAGAAGCTGTTCGACGTGCTGGCGCCCCGCTACAAGGATCGTCAGGGCGGCTACACCCGCATCATCAAGGCCGGCTTCCGCTACGGCGACAATGCCGCGATGGCCGTGATCGAGTTCGTCGATCGCGACGTCGATGCCAAGGGCCAGGATTCGGGTCCGGTGCAGGAAAAGGAAGCCGAGGCGGCGTAAGCCGGACGGTCCTGAGGATTTCGAAAGCGGCGCCCTTGGGCGCCGCTTTTTTGTATGGCGCGGAGCTATCTCATGCCGCGCATGATCGTTGTGTTGAACGCGATTTGGGCGGGGCTCTCGATGCGGACGATGTTGGGATTGGCGCTGGCGCTGCTGATGGCGCCGGCTGCCGGCGAGACGCTGGTCGAGCGCGGCGCCTATCTCGTCAACAGCGTGATGGTCTGCCACAACTGCCACACCCCGCGCGGGCCGCAGGGCCTCGATCTCTCGCGCGCGCTCTCCGGCGGCAGCCAGGTCTTCGACGAGCCTGCCTTCAAGGTGAGCGGCTCCAACATCACGCCCGACAAGGACACCGGCATCGGCAATTGGAGCGATGCCTCGCTCAAGCGCTTCCTGGTCAGCGGCATCAAGCCCGATGGCAGCAAGGCCGCGCCGATCATGCCGACCGAGTTCTACACGGTGCTCACGGCCCGCGATCTCGACGCGCTCACGGCCTATTTGCGCTCGGTGCCGCCGGTGCGCCGCGAGACGCCGGCGCCGGAATACAGGATCGCGCTCAAGCCCGAGGTGCCCACCTATGCCGGAAAGCAGGCCGCCGAGGCCGATCTGTCCGACAAGCTCGCGCGTGGCCGTTATCTCCTGACCATCGCCCATTGCCTGGAATGCCACACGCCGGAGGGCCCGTCTGTCGTGCATGATTTCGCGGCGGCAAGCGGCAAGGGTGGCCGCACCTTCGAGGGGCCGTGGGGCAAATCCGTTTCCCCCAACATTACCTCTGATGCGACCGCCGGCCTCGGCCAGTGGAGCGATGACGAAATCAAACGTGCGATTACGCAAGGCATCGCGCGCGACGGCCACAAGCTCAGGCCGCCGATGGCCTATGCTGCGTATGCCAGCATGACGGCACAGGATCTCGATGCGATCGTCGCTTTCCTCCGGACGCTGCCGCCGCGCAACTAATTCGTTGCGCGTCGGCGAGGGGCGATTGAAGCTGCCGACGCAGCGCACGATATCTCCGTCAATATCAATGGAGATGATTCATGAAGATCGACCTTTCCGGAAAGACCGCCCTCGTGACCGGCTCGACCGCCGGCATCGGCTACGCCATCGCCAAGGGCCTTGCCGGCTCGGGCGCGAGTGTCGTGATCAACGGCCGCGGTCAGGACAAGGTCGATGCGGCCGTGCATAAGCTCGAGGGCGCCGGCGGCAAGGTGCGCGGCATCGCCGCCGACGTCTCGACCGCCGCGGGCTGCAATACGCTGGTTGCGGCGCTGCCCGAGGTCGACATCCTCATCAACAACACCGGCATCTACGAAGCGCAGGACTTCTTCGAGATACCCGACGAAGAGTGGAGCCGCTATTTCGACATCAACGTGATGAGCGGCGTGCGGCTGTCGCGTGCCTACATGAAGGGCATGCTCAAGCGCAATTGGGGCCGCATCGTCTTCATCTCCTCGGAGTCCGGGCTCAACATTCCCGTCGAGATGATCCACTACGGCATGACCAAGACGGCCCAGCTTGCGATCGCGCGCGGCCTTGCGCAGCTCACCAGCGGCACCGCGGTCACCGTCAACTCCGTGCTGCCGGGGCCGACCATGTCGGAAGGCGTCGAGACCTTCGTGAAGGGCCTCGCAAAGCAGAACGGCCAGTCGGTCGATGAAGCCGCCGCCAACTTCGTCAAGCAGCACCGCCCAAGCTCGCTGATCCAGCGCTTTGCCAGCGTCGACGAGATCGCCAACATGGTGGTCTTCGTCGCTTCGAAGGAGGCATCAGCCACCAACGGCGCGGCGCTGCGCGCGGAAGGCGGCATCGTCAATACGATCGCCTGAGACGCGGCTGGTGGCACGCCAGCGGCGGCCGAGATTCGTCGCGGAGGCGGTTCCAGCCTAGCTGGTCTGTCCGCTTGCCCCTTCAATTCCGGGCGTGACCGGCTAATGTCCGGTCATGCTTCGTCCCCTGTCGACCCGTCACAAACGCCTGTTCAGGCTGACTTCCGCGCGCTGGCGGCGACAGGCGATCTTCCTGCTTGGCGGAATCGGGGTCGGCGCCGCAGCGGTGGCGCTCGCGCAGCTTGCCGATCTCGCGCAACATGCCTTTGCGTTATTGCTCGCAACGTCGCGCTACGCCGTGCTGGCGGTGACGCCGCTCGGGTTCATGCTGTCGGCCTATCTGACGATCCGCCTGTTTCCGAACGCGCAGGGCAGCGGCATTCCGCAGGCGATCGCGGCGCGGCATCTGACCGATCAAGGCGCGCGCGAGAGTCTCGTGTCGATCCGGATCGCGATCGGCAAGGTCATCCTCACGCTGTTCGGACTCCTGTGCGGCGCGTCGGTCGGACGAGAGGGGCCGACCGTCCAGGTTGGCGCATCCATCATGTTCGCGCTCGGACGCATGTCGCCGCGCCGCCAGCCCGGCTTGATCCTGGCGGGTGCCGCCGCGGGCGTTGCCGCTGCGTTCAACACGCCGCTGGCGGGCATCGTGTTCGGCATCGAGGAGATGAGCCGCGCGTTCGAGACCCGCACGTCGAGCCTCATCATCGCAGCCGTCATCGCGGCCGGCCTGACCTCGCTCGCGCTGGCAGGAAACTACGCCTATTTCGGCAGCAGTGCGATGTCGCTGGCGCACGGAAGTGACTGGCTGGCCGTTCCCATCTGCGGGATCATCGGAGGCTTCGCCGGCGGCCTGTTCAGCCGTGTCGTGATCACGATGGCGCGGGGTTTGAAGAACCCGGTCGGGCAGGCCATCAAGCGTCATCCGCTGTGGTTCGCGTTTGCCTGTGGCCTGGCTGTTGCGATCTGCGGGCTGGCATCCGGCGATATGATCTATGGTACCGGCTACGAGCAGGTGAAAACCGCGCTGCAAAGCAACGCGCCGCTGCCGCAGGATTTCAGTGCGCTGAAGCTGCTGGCCACGACGTTTGCCGCGATCAGCGGCATCCCCGGCGGCATCTTTGCACCGTCGCTCGCTATCGGCGCCGGCATCGGCAGCAACATCGCATCGTTCTTCCACGATGCGCCGCTCGGCGCGATCATGTTGCTCGGCATGGTCTCGTACTTCGCGGGCGTCGTGCAGGCGCCGATAACCGCGTTCGTCATCGTCACCGAAATGACCGACAATCACGGCATGGTCGTACCGCTGATGGCCGCCGCGCTGATCGCGCATGTGACCTCGCGGTTGGTCTGCGAGGAGGGCATCTACCACGCCCTCGCCAAAGGCTTTATCGAGCGGGCGGCGCGTCCGCCGGAGGCGAAGGCGCCGCCTGCGAGCTAAAGCGCGATGAGATCGGGATGAATCGTCATCGCGCTTTAGGTTATCCTTTGGGCATGATCCGGAAAACCGCTTCGCACTTTTCCGGATCATGCTGTGACGCCTACCACCCCTCCAGCACGATCTTGCCGCGCGACTTGCCGCTCTCCAGCAGCGCATGTGCGCGCTTGAGGTTAGCCGCATTGATCGTGCCGAAAGTCTGGTCGAGCGTTGTGCGCAGCACGCCCTTGTCGATGAGGTCGGCGACGTCGTTGAGCAGATGATGCTGTGCGATCATGTCCGGCGTCTGGAACGAGGAGCGCGTGAACATCGATTCCCAGTGCACCGAGATCGCCTTGCCCTTGAAGGTGCTCATGGTGAACTCCGGCGGATCGTCGATCAGGCCGAACCGTCCCTGCGGCGCCATGAACTCGGCGATTGCCTTGTAGTGCTGGTCGGTGAAGGTGAGGCTCGCCACCAGCGCGACCGGCGGCAGCTTCAGCTTGTCGATCTGCTCCTTCATCGGCTTGCCGTGGTCGATCACGGCATGCGCGCCGAGGTCGAGGCACCATTTTTGCGAGTCCGGCCGCGTCGCGGTCGCGAGTACGGTTAGACCGGTCAGGCGGCGTGCGAGCTGGATCAGGATCGAGCCGACGCCGCCGGCGCCGCCCGTGATCAGCAGCGTGCGCGGATCGACACTCTTGCCGGGCACCGCGCCGAGCCGATCGAACAGCAATTCCCAGGCGGTGATGGAGGTGAGGGGGAGCGCTGCGGCTTGCGCGAACGACAGGCTCTTCGGCTTGTTGCCGACGATGCGCTCGTCGACCAGATGGAATTCGGCGTTGGTGCCCTGGCGCAGGATCGAGCCCGCGTAGAACACTTCGTCGCCCGGCTTGAACAGCGAGACCTCGGGGCCGACGGCATCGACCACGCCGGCTGCGTCATAACCCAAAATCTTGGTCTCGCCCTCGGGCGGGGCGGCGCGCTTGCGTACCTTGTAATCGACCGGGTTGGCCGAGATCGCCTTCACGGCGACGCGGATGTCGCGCCCTTTGGGCTCGGGCTTTGCGGTCTCGAAGTCGATCAGCGCGTCCTGATCCTCGATTGGAAGCGATTTCTTGTAGCCGACGGCCTTCATGGCTTGTCTCCATCAGATGGCATGCTTCGCCTGCCGTTGTAACTGTCCCGCTGGCTCCCATTTGGCAAGTACTGTAAATTCGGGGATATAGTCCCTGTTTGGATACTAATGGGGAAAATACGCATGAAACGGCGCGACTTTGCCCGTCGTCCCGGCTGCGCGGTCGAGGCGACGCTGGACCTGATCGACGGCAAGTGGAAGGGCGTGATCCTCTACCACCTCCAGGGCGGCACCCAGCGCTTTGGCGAATTGCGCCGGATGATGCCCGGCATTACCCAGCGCATGCTGACCAAGCAGCTTCGCGCGCTGGAGGAGGACAAGCTCGTCATCCGCAAGGTCTATGCCGAAGTGCCGCCGCGGGTGGAGTATTGCCTCTCCGAGCTCGGTGAGAGCCTCAAGCCCGTGATCGACATCCTCAAGGCCTGGGGCGAAAGCCATCAGCAGCGGCACTCCTGTGCGCCGCCGCCGGTGGGCATTAATAAAAAGCGCGCGGCATAGGGCTGGCTGCGCTTTGGACATCCGGGAGCGGCGTGCCGCACCCGGATGAGATGGCTTTAGAACGCGATCTGCGTACGCATCGCGACGGCATTGAATGTCGAGCCGGTATTGACGGCCGAAGTCGCGGAAGCCTGCTTCGAGATGTCGCCATGCAGATAGTCCAGCATGAAGCGAATGTTGTTGTTGACGTACCAGTTGAGCGCCAGCGTGTAGATGTTCTGCCGGCCGCCGGCGACGCCGTTGGCGCTGGCAAGCTGGTCGTTGAGGTCGATCGTCGAGAACCGGCCAGCGATTTCCCATGCGCCCCAGCCGCCACCGTCAAGCGAGAACGGATGCGCCGGTTTGACGCCGTTGTAGGCTGCGTTCGCGGCGTTGTAGGTGCGGTTTTCGCCTGTCAGCACGTAGCCGGCTTGCGCGTAGCCGCCCTGGAATTTCAGGCTCGGTGCGCCGACCAGAGCCACGCCGGTGTTGGCGGTGCGGTCGACATTGTACCAGAAGTACTCGCCCTGGACGATGAACGGGCCGTAAGTTGCCGCGGCCTCGACGCTGTACACTTGCGCGCCCGATACGTTGGCGAGCGCGCCGGTCGAAATCAGCGTCGTCGGGTCGAGACGCAACTCCGGACGATCGCTGAGGGCCAGCGTCTGGGTGTTGGCGATCAGATTGCGCGGCGGCTGGATCAGCCATTGGGCGTCGGCGCCGATATGCACCGAATAGTCCTTGCCGCTGATCGGATTGCCGGCAATACGCGCCACGGCGCCGTACTGCTCGCTGGTGCCCGGCGGAGTCGCGCTCGAGGCGGAGTGGATCGCGCCGGTCGTGGGCCCAGTGGCATAGGCGCCGACCCAGAGCTGGTCGTTGAACCAGCGCGCACCGGCCGCGGAGCGGAAGTCGCCGGCTGCGATGTTGGTGGCGATGATGCCGGCCGAGGCGCGCTCCATGAACATGATGTCGTTGGAGCTCGTGGCCTCGTCCAGGGTGTACGGCAAGTCCATGATGCCGGCTTCGACCGCCATGCGGCCACCGAATGGCTTCAAGCCGGTGTAGCTGAGATAAGCGTTCTCGACGCCGGAGGTGCCGCCGCCCGGCAGCAGGCCGACGGTGGGAGGTGTCGTAGAGGAGCCCACGGTGCCGCCGAAGCCGTCCGATGAGCCGCCGAAATCGTAGACCAGCGCGAAATTCCAGTCGTTCAGGAATTTGCCGGCAATGCCGATACGCGCACGGCGGACGTTCTGGCCGCTGTCGAGTTTCTGCGGCACTGTTGCCGCGCTTTTGGGATCGTAGTCGTAGCCGCCGACATCGTAGTGCAGGCGTCCGGTGATCGCGATGCAGTTGGCCTGGTCGGCGGTGCAGATGGTCGGCCGGTTGTTCGGCATCGTGACCACGACGCCGGACGCCGGTGCCGGTCCCTTCAGCGGGATCGCCGCATTGGCATTGGCGACGACGGCCTTCGCCTCCGAGCGCGCCTCGGCCTTCGCTTCGGCCTTGGCTTCCGCCTTGGTCTTCGCGGTCGCCGCCGTGTTCGCGGCGGTCTGGCTCTGGAGCTTGTCGAGCTTCTGCTCCAGCAGCTTCAGTTGTTGCTTCAGCAGTGCGATTTCCTGGTCACTGCTACTGGCCGATTGCGCCTCGGCCTGCGAGGCCGCCAGCACACCGGCGAGACCAATCGCCGTGGCTGCAAGTGTTGTCCTGATCACGTGATAGCTCCATCGTTTGACGAACTTCCCCAAGTCGCAACGGGAGAGCCTAGGAGTGATCGATGACTGCCCCGCGACGCTGCGCGCACGGTTGCGTGGGTTCCCACTGATGCCAATTCGCCGCAACCGAATCCGCTTGTCACCACAATGCTGGATGATGCGCATCATGCCAATGGACAGTCCGTTCAATTTGCTGATTCGCACGGCCGGCTCGCACGCCGGCGACACCGGAAAAGGGGCCCGATATGCCGTTCGGCGCCCTTCTATTGGCCGGCGAACGCGCCTATATTCCGGCGTCTTTTCCGAGAGGTAGGAATGTTTCGATCGATCCGTGCTGCCGTCATCACGGCAATGTACATAGCGTGCTCAGCCCACGTCAATCCGGCCGCCGCGCAGGACCGCCGTGTCCCGTCCTCGCAAGCCGAACTGCGGCTGTCCTATGCGCCGATCGTGCAGCGGGTGCAGCCGGCGGTCGTCAACGTCTATGCTGCCAAGGTGGTGCAGAACCGCAATCCGCTGCTCGATGATCCGCTTTTCCGCCGCTTCTTCGGCGTGCCGGGCCAGCAGCAGGAGCAGGTCCAGCGCTCGCTCGGCTCCGGCGTGATCGTCGACGCCTCGGGCCTGGTCGTGACTAACGTCCATGTGATCGAAGGTGCCGATCAAGTGAAGGTCTCGCTGTCGGACAAGCGTGAGTTCGAGGCCGAGATCGTGCTGAAGGACTCGCGCACCGATCTTGCGGTGCTGCGTTTGAAGGATACCAAGGAAAAGTTTCCTGCGCTCGAATTCACCAACTCGGATGAGCTGATGGTCGGCGACGTCGTGATGGCGATCGGCAATCCCTTCGGCGTCGGCCAGACCGTGACCCACGGCATCATCTCCGCGCTTGCGCGCACGCAGGTCGGCATCACCGACTACCAGTTCTTCATCCAGACCGACGCGGCGATCAATCCCGGCAATTCCGGCGGTGCGCTTGTCGACATGAACGGGCGGCTCGCCGGCATCAACACCGCGATCTATTCGCGCTCCGGAGGCTCGCAGGGCATCGGCTTTGCGATCCCGTCCAACATGGTGCGTGTGGTTGTCGCCTCCGCCAAGAGCGGCGGCAAGGCGGTGAAGCGGCCATGGCTTGGCGCGAAGCTGCAGGCGGTGACGCCGGAAATCGCCGAGAGCCTCGGCCTGCGTTCGCCGACCGGTGCGTTGGTCGCAAGCGTGGTGCCGAACGGACCCGCCGCAAAGGCCGGCTTGAAGTCGTCCGATCTCATCACCGGCATCGACAACCAGACGGTGGATGATCCCAACGCCTTCGACTACCGCTTCGCCACGCGGCCGCTCGGCGGCACAGCGCAGGTCGACGTGCAGCGCGGCGGCAAGCCGGTCAAGGTGACGATCGCGCTCGAGACCGCACCGGATACCGGCCGTAACGAACTCGTCATCACCGCGCGCTCGCCGTTCCAGGGCGCGAAGATCTCGACCATCACGCCGGCGGTCGCCGACGAGCTGCATCTGGACGCCGACACCGAAGGCGTCGTGGTCACCGATCTCGGCGGCGACAGCGCGGCGGCGAATGTCGGCTTCCAGAAAGGCGACATCATCCTCGCGGTCAACAACCAGAAGATCAGCAAGACCGGCGACCTCGAGAAGGCCGTGGGCGAGCGTCCGCGGATCTGGCGCATCACGCTGGTACGTAACGGCCAGCAGATCAACGTCACGCTGGGCGGATGAGTCCGAAGCGACCACAGGAGACGCCAACTCTCTTTGCGGCGGCGGGGCTTGATAACGAAGCTCCGCATCCGCTGCCGGACCGGCTGCGTCCGCGTGCGCTGTCGGAGGTCGTCGGCCAGGACCACATCCTTGGCCCTGATGGCGCGCTGACGCGCATGCTGGAGACGCGCACGCTGGGCTCGCTGGTGTTCTGGGGCCCGCCCGGCACCGGCAAGACCACGGTGGCGCGGCTGCTCGCGGATGCGACCGATCTGCACTTCGAGCAGATCTCGGCGGTGTTCTCCGGTGTCGCCGATCTCAAGAAGGCATTCGATGCCGCACGCGCTCGCCGCGAGATGGGCAAGGGTACGCTGCTGTTCGTCGACGAGGTGCATCGCTTCAACCGCGCCCAGCAGGACTCGTTTCTGCCCGTGATGGAAGACGGCACGGTGGTGATGGTCGGTGCCACCACGGAAAACCCGTCCTTCGAGCTCAACGCGGCGTTGCTCTCGCGTGCACGTGTGCTGGTGTTTCGCTCGCTCGACCCTGCCGCGATTGAGAAACTGTTCGCGCACGCCGAGGAGGTCGAGGGCCGCAAGTTGCCGCTCGATGCCGAGGCGAGGGCGGTGCTGGTGCGTATGGCCGACGGCGATGGCCGCGCCTCGCTGACGCTCGCCGAAGAGGTCTGGCGATCGGCGCGGGCGGACGAGATCTTCAACGCCGCGCAGCTGCAGGACATCCTGCAGCGCCGCGCGCCGATCTACGACAAGTCAGCCGACGGCCATTACAACCTGATCTCGGCGCTGCATAAGTCGGTGCGCGGCTCCGATCCCGATGCTGCGCTCTATTATCTCTGCCGCATGCTGGATGCGGGCGAGGACCCGCTGTTCCTGGCCCGCCGCGTCGTACGCATGGCGGTCGAGGATATCGGCCTCGCGGACCCGCAGGGGCTTGTGATCGCCAATGCAGCCAAGGACGCCTTCGACTTCCTCGGCCATCCCGAGGGCGAGCTCGCGATCGCGCAGGCCGTCGTCTACCTCGCCACCGCGCCGAAATCGAATGCGGTCTACACCGCCTTCAAGGCCGCGATGCAGAGCGCAAAACACGGCGGCTCGCTGCTGCCGCCGAAGCACATCCTCAATTCCCCGACCCAGTTGATGAAGTCGGAAGGCTATGGCGCGGCGTACGAGTATGACCACGACGCCCCCGACGCCTTCTCCGGCCAGGACTACTTCCCGGAGGCCCTGGGACGCCAGACCTTCTACGACCCGCCCGAGCGCGGCTTCGAGCGGGAGATCCGGAAGCGGCTGGATTACTGGGCCAAGCTCCGCAAGGAGCGGGGTAGCAACTAGGTCCTCAAGGTTGCCGCCGAGGATATGTTTACGGTTTACGTAACGCGTAAATCCTGCTACTCGCCGGAGAAATTCCCATGCCCCATACACCCACACATCCTGGCGAGCACCTCGCCGAAGAGCTGCGCGAACTCGGCATCACGGCCGCGGAGTTGTCGCGCCAGATCGACGTACCGGTAAATCGCATTACCGGTATCATCAACGGGCAACGTGGCATCACCGCTGACACGGCGCTGCGCCTGGGGCACTGGTTTGGCACCAGCCCGCAATTCTGGATGAATCTGCAGCAGCAATATGAGCTGCGGTTGGCGGAGAAGGAGGTCGGCGCGCACGTTGCGTCGCTGCCCCGCCGCGCCAACGCGCAGTCGACACGAAAGCTTGGAAAAACCGCATGAGCCGCCGCATCAAGAGAATGAATCCAAAGCCTCGGGATCGCGACGAGCGCAAGGAGGCTCGTCCGCATCAGGCGCGGAGCGCTTCGAAGGCCGGGCCGCGTCCGGGGGGCAAACCTGGTGGCAAGCCGCCGCGCTTTGCCGGTGAGCGTGCCGAGCGGCGTCCGCCCAAAGCCAGGCCGGAGAGGGGCGAACAGGAAAGAGCCGCGCCCGAAAAGTCCGTCGAGGCGCTGCTGCCGACCAAGGTGCAGACCGTCACCGTATCGGCCGACGAGAACAACATGCGCGTCGACCGCTTCCTCGAAGCGCGCTTTCCTGGCCTCTCGTTCTCCCACATCCAACGCGTCGTCCGTAAAGGCGAGCTGCGCGTCGACGGCAAGCGCGTCGACAGCAAGGACCGTCTGGAGGAGGGCCAGAGCGTCCGCATCCCGCCGCTGAAGCTCGATGCGCCGAAGGTTGTCGGCGAACTCTCCGAAGCCGCGCAGAAGACGCTCAAGGCGCTGAAGGACATGACGATCTACGAGGACGACGACGTCCTCGTGCTGAACAAGCCCGCCGGCCTCGCCGTGCAGGGCGGCTCCGGCATGACGCGGCACATCGACCAGATGCTGGAGGTGATGCGCGATTCCAAGGGGCAGAAGCCGCGCCTCGTACATCGTATCGATCGCGAGACGTCGGGCTGTCTCCTCATCGCCAAGACGCGCTTCGCCGCCTCGCATCTGACCGGCGCGTTCCGCTCGCGCTCGGCGCGCAAGGTCTATTGGGCGCTGGTGCCGGGCCTGCCGAAGCCGAAGCAGGGCCGCATCTCGACCTTCCTCGCCAAGGAAGAGAGTGAGGACGACACCATCATGCGCATCGCGCAACATGGCGACGAGGGCGCGAGCCACGCCGTGACGTACTATGCGGTGGTCGAGACCGCCGGCAACAAGCTGACCTGGGTGTCGTTGAAGCCGGTGACGGGCCGCACCCACCAGCTGCGCGCGCATATGGAGCACATCGGCCATCCCATCGTCGGCGACCCCAAATATTTCAACATCGAGAACTGGCAGTTGCCGGGCGGCCTCCAGAACCGCCTGCATCTGCTGGCGCGCCGCATCGTCATTCCGCATCCGCGCGGCGGCGTGATCGACGCCACCGCACCGCTGCCTCCGCACATGCAGCAGTCGTGGAATCTGCTCGGACTCGATGCCAGCCGGTTCGATCCGATCGAGAACGCGCCGGAGGAGTAGGGAGGCTGGGCTCCGCTGCTAGCCCCGTCATTGCGAGGAACCCTTGCGACGAAGCAATCCAGTCTGCCTCCGCGGGCGCACTCCGGATTGCTTCGCGGAGCCGGTCATCGGGCCGCGCTTGGCGCGGACCCGGTGGCTCGCAATGACGGTGTGGCGGAAGCAGTGATCGCCCCCTCAATTCCGAAACTGCTCCAGAAACATCCGCAGACTGTCATGCGGGCTCTCGACATCGGTGATCAACCAGCCTTCGGGCCCGTTGACCAGGATGAAGTTCAGCGCGACTTTCTTGCCGCGATTGTCGAAGTTCGCGGCGACATAGGTCTTGTCGTATTGCCTGCGGACCACCGCGATCGCGACCGGGCCGAGCTTCCAGTTCTGGCTCTGCACCAGGAAGTCGTAGGGCTCGCTCCGTGGCGCGGACCAGGCTTTGCGCAGGGGCGGATCGAAGAACTGCCGGGCGGTCGCGCCGTCGCGCGGCAGGCCCCTGGACAGCTCCGGCGCGCCTTCGCCGTAATGGGCGTAGACGTTGCGGACCAGCGATTCCGGGGTGCGAAAGCCGGCCTCCGCCGCGGCCGGCCAAAGTCCGGCGAACAGGGCTACGATGCCCGCAAGTTCCTTCATGCCCGCTGCTCGCTTTATCGGCCACAGGTCTTATCTTAAAAGCCGATCTTATCTTAAAAGGCCTGCATCCAGCGACCGGGACCGAAAACTCACATGCGCGAATTGTTCGAAGAAGCCGCCAGCCAGCCCCCGCCGGATCCCCGGGAATCGGCCCGCGCCTCCGCGCGCACGCCGCTGCGCAAGCGCTTCTACAAGGAGGCCGGCATTGCCGAGGCCGAGGGCGGCTTTGCCGTCACGCTCGACGGCAAGCCGATCCGCACGCCGTCAGGCCGCCAGGTGGTGATCCCTACACGGGCGCTCGCCGATGCTGTGGCTGCCGAATGGGCCGCACAGGGCGAGGCGATCGACCCCGTCACCATGCCGCTGACGCGGATCGCCAACAGCGTGGTCGAGGGCGTGGTCGACCGCGTCGATCTCGTTACCGATGACCTCGCCAAATATTTCGAGACCGACCTGCTGTTCTATCGCGCCGGCCACCCCGAAGGGCTGGTCGCCCGCGAGGCCGCGCATTGGGACCCCGTCCTGTTCTGGGCCGCGGAGACGCTGGGCGCGCATTTCATCCTCTCCGAAGGCATCATGCATGTGAAGCAGCCGGACGAGGCGCTCCGGGCTGCGCGCGCCGCGCTGCCGGGGGATGCCTGGTCGGTCGCAGCCCTTCACATGGTGACGACCCTGACCGGCTCGGCGCTGCTGGCGCTCGCCCTGGCCCATGACGTCCGCGATGCCGATCAGGTCTGGGCCGCGGCCCATGTCGATGAAGACTGGAACATCGACCAATGGGGCGTTGACGAGGAGGCGGCCGCCCGCCGGGCCACGCGCCTGCGGGATTTCGAGGCTGCCGTGGCGGTCTTAACCGCCGCGAAGCCGTTTACGACCGCGACCTGAAAACGAACTCATGGCAACCAGAACCGAATAGGCCGAGAGATCGCGGCAATGCGAAAGCGCGCACCTCCTCGAAATCGAGTTTGGCAAAGTATGACCTGAGATCATCAGCGCTGGCCGTCTGATAAGGATAGCCGCCGAGCCAATCGTGCGCATCGTGTGAGAAATTCATTCCGCGCATGTCGTGATACTGGCGCAGCACGGTGATCGGGTTATAGCCGCGTACCGCCTTGTTTGTAAGCCAAGCGGCCATATAGCCTTGGCGGATGGCCCACTGAACAGCGGTCGGCGCCGACGAGTAGAAGCGTTTCTCAAGTGTCCATGGGGCGTCAAGCTTCGTCGTGGCATAAATGGCGATAGCGATTTCTCCGCCTGGCTTGACCATCTCTGCGGCGCGTCCGATCGCGCGCCACATGTCGCCAGTGTGGTGCAAAACGCCCCATGAATAGACGATATCGAATCGCCCGTACTGTTCAGGGGTTAGATCAAAGACGGAAACGACGCGAACAGTACATTGACTTCCGGGGGCGAGCCTATCGAGCAATTGTCGAGTGGTCTCGACACTGTTCTCGTCGATATCGACGGCTGTGACGGCGGATGCCCCTGAAAGAATGGCAGCCAAAGAGTGAAGGCCTGAACCGCATCCAATATCCAAAAACGACTGTCCCGACAGGCCATCTGGAAACAACTTTTGAAGCCCAATGACAGCTTGATGGATACGATGCCGGTCAACAGTCTTGGCGTAGTCCCTCCAGTTTTCGCCGAACTCGAAGTGGCTCTTCCGATCCGTCAAGTTCATCGCTGAGTTTCCTAACCGGAGCCGCGACCCAACTGGATCAACACAAGTTGAACAACCAATAGTAGATATCGATGCTGGAAACGCGGAGGGCGCGAAATGTCGCAGCGCCGATAAGGTGAGTTCCCTCAAAATCGGAGCGCTGCGAACGACCCAGCGAATCCGTCCGTGACGGCGCATAGGTTTCAACGATTTCAGCGGCATAGACTTAATTAACGAGAGGTTTACGCCGGCAGCCTAGGGTAGGGACTCGCGTTCCCCGGGCCCGCTTTAGATGCCGACGCCGATAAGCTCGATCGTACCGGTCAGTGCCGCCAGCCCTGTAGCTGATGCGGCGACGCCCGATCTTGTCCTGCAGGCGGGCAGCGTCGTCGATGCCAGGGTCATCAGCGTGATGGCCGACAATATGGTGCGGATCGCGATCGCCAACCTCTCGATGGACGTGATGTCGGAGGTGTCGCTGACGCCGGGGCAGAACCTCCAGCTCGCGGTCTCGCAGAACGACGGCACCATCCGTCTCGCCGTCATGAACGGTGCAGGCGAGGCGAGCGCCGACCAGATCACGCTGACACCGCAGGCGGCGTCACTCGTCGACAGCCCGTCGCTGGCGCCGTCCGCAACGCCTTCGCGCAACATGCTGACGCCGCTTGAGCAGAGCGCGGTCACGGCGGCTTCGGCCGAGGCGGCGACGAAGCAAGGCAGCCAGGCGCAGCTGTTCGCCAATCTCGCCTCCGTCGTCACCGGCAGCGATCTGCCGGCGGGACTGAAGCAGGCGGTGCTGGACGTGCTGGCGCAGCAGACGCCGCTCAACACCTCGCTCGACGGCGGCGACATCGAATCCGCCTTCCAGAAATCCGGTCTGTTCCTCGAGTCCTCGCTCGCCGCAGGTTCGACACCGTCATCCGGCAATGTGCCTGATCTGAAGGCCGCGCTGTTGGTGCTGCGCCAGACCTTGACGACGCTCGATGCGGCTGCGCCCCAGGCGCAAGGCGCCGCGGGGACGTCACAGGCCTCATCATCGTCCGGCCCCGAGATCGCCCAGCAATCGCAAACCCCGCGCGGCGCCAATCTCGCCGCCGCGATGCTGGCCGACATCGCCGGCAATACGCAGCAGGCGATCCCGCGCACGATGTCCGCCGGCCTTGCCGCGACGCTGTTGCAGGAAGCCACGCAGAACCTGCCGCGCCTGATAGGCAACGTGCCCGGTTCGAACAAGGCCGTGCCCGACGGCCATGGCTTCGAGGCCGCTTCACGCACGACCCCGCCGCCATTCCGCGGCGCATTGCCGGCGGCGCAGGCTGTTGCCGCGCCATCGCTTGCGCCGGACGCGCCGCTCTCCGCGACGGTGCATCGCCTGCTCGACGACACCGATGCCGCGATCGCGCGGCAGACCTTGCTGCAGGTCGCCTCGCTGCCTGACCGCACCGATGCGAGCGGTCACCGTATCGACCCGGCCGTGCCGCAGTGGAATTTCGAAATTCCGTTCGCGACCCAGCAGGGCACCGCGATGGCGCAGTTCGAGATCTCGCGCGACGGCGGCAATGAGTCCCCCGATCCCGCCAAGCGCGCCTGGCGCGCGCGCTTCACGCTCAATATCGAGCCGGCCGGCCCGGTGCATGCGCTGGTCACGCTCAATGGCGACAAGACCTTCGTGCGGATGTGGGCGGAGCGGCCGGCGACGGCGCAGCAGCTCCGCGCCGGCATCGGCGAGCTCAACCAGGCGCTGACACGCGCCGAGCTCAAGCCCGGCGACATCATGGTTCGCGACGGGGTCCCGCCGCAGCCCGCACCGGCCAAGGCGGGCCACTTCCTGGATCGCGCCACATGAGTGATCCATCCAGGCTCGCCATCGCGCTGCATTACGAGAAGGGCAGCAACGCACCCGTCGTGGTCGCCAAGGGCAAGGGGACGATCGGCGAGAAGATCGTCGAGATCGCCAAGGCCAACGACATCCCGATCGAGGAGAACGAGATTTTGGCGGGCGCGCTGTCCAAGGTCGAACTCGGCGAGGAGATTCCGCCAGACCTCTACAAGGCCGTCGCCGAAGTGCTGGTGTTCGTGCTGCGGCTGTCGCGGGGGCGGTAGCGCATGATCCGGACCCGGAGGGCCGCGCCAGCGCAAACTGTGCAGCGGTTTTCCGAATAGATCATGCTCAAGAAGTAGCCTGTCATCGTTTCACCATTTCGCAGCGGCATGGTCGAGGCTGTTTTCACCGCTTGACGGATATCGCCCTTGCTCACCCGCCGTTCCACCCTCGGCCTTTTCGCTGCAGCCGCCGCCGTTCCCTCGCGTGCGTTCGCCCATGTCGCGCCGCCGCGCAGCGAGATCCGCGACAGCCTGGCAAAGCGGTTCACCGATCTCGGCACGTCGGGCACCTTCGTCGGCTACAAGGTCGAGGATTATCTGATCGTCGCCAGCGACAAGGATCGGTCGGGCGAGGGGATGCTGCCGGCCTCGACCTTCAAGATCCCGAATTCGCTGATCGCGCTGGAGACCGGCGTGGTCGCCGACCCCGACAAGGATGTTTTTCCCTGGGACGGCGTGAAGCGGCCGATCGAGGCTTGGAACAAGGATCACACGCTGCGTAGCGCGATCGCGGCGAGCGCGGTGCCGGTCTATCAGGAGATCGCGCGCCGGATCGGGCAAGAGCGCATGCAGAAATATGTCGACATGTTCGACTACGGCAATCGCGACATCGGCGGCGGCATCGACCAGTTCTGGCTCACCGGAAACTTGCGCATCGATCCGATCGAGCAGATCGATTTCGTCGATCAGTTGCGCCGCCGTTCGCTGCCGATCTCCAAACGCAGCCAGGATCTGGTCGCCGACATCCTGCCGGTGTCGAAAGTCGGCGACAGCGTCATTCGCGCCAAGTCGGGTCTTCTGGGCGCCGAGCGGGGCGAGCCGTCGCTGGGCTGGATGGTCGGCTGGGCCGAGAAGGGCGAGGCGCACACGGTGTTCGCGCTCAACATCGATTGCAAGGAGCCGCGCCACATCGAAGCGCGCATGACGCTGACGCAAGCCTGCCTTGCCGAGATCGGCGCGATATAGCTCCTGCTGGCGCGCGCTTCACCGCTCGATTAGCATCTCCCGGTCAAGAAAAACCGGGAGGAGAACAATGAACTCAACGCCACTCTGGCTGTCGTCGCTGACGCTTGCCGCAGCAGGCGGCTGGCTCGCCGCCACCATGTTTGCAGCGCCCGCCACCAGCAAGGAGCCGCGCTTTCCGCAGCTCACCATGGACCAGCTCGACGCCAAGCAGAAGCCGCTCGGCGAGCAGATCATGAAGGTGTCGAGCGTCGGCATTGGCGGGCCCTACAATCCGATGATCCGCAGCCCCGTGCTCGGCCAGCGCCTGTTCGACCTGTTCTACTATCTGCGCTGGGAAACCTCGGTCCCGACCAAGCTCAACGAGTTCGCGATCCTGATCATCGGGCGGCAATGGCGCTCCCAGGTGGAATGGTTCGCGCACGCGCCGCTTGCCGCTAAAGCCGGCCTGTCGGCCGATATCATCGCGGAGCTGAAGACCAACAAGCGGCCATCGAAAATGGCCGAGGACGAGGCGGTGGTCTACGACTTCGTCACCGAGCTCACCACGACCAAGAAGGTCTCCGACGAGACCTACGCGCGGGCGAAGAAGATCTTTAACGATCAGCAGATCGTCGATCTCACCGCGGTCTCCGGCAATTACGTGATGGTCGCGATGCTGCTGGCGATGGCGGAGGAGACGGTGCCGCTGGACAAGCAGGAGCCGTTCAAGCCGGGTGAGCCGTAAGCGGCGAGGACTCGCGACAAGCCGCAATGCCGTAGGGTGGGCAAAGCGAAGCGTGCCCACGAATTGCGGATGACAGAAAGAGAGCGTGGGCACGGCGCTGTGCGCCTTTGCCCACCCTACGGCAGCGGCGCAAACCGCACGGCCTCTCACCCCAGCTTGAACAGCGCCTGCAAGAACGCCTCCACCGCTTTCCGCGACTCCGCCGCCGTCGTTGGATTGCCGCCGACATGCGGGTTGAGCTCGACGCAGGCGTCCTTGTAGGTGAACGGCGCGTTGGTGTCGCCGTTCATCAGCACGCCGCCGTCACCTTCCTTGATCCGGCAATTGCGCACGGTCTGCGCGTTGGCGGACACCGCGACGGTATTGACGCCGAGCAGGCCGCTGTCGAAGCCGTGGGCGCTATCAGGGTATTCGGTCAGCACCACGTCGCGACCGGCAGCCTTGAGCCGCTCGACGAACGCCTTGCAGCTCTTCACCGGATTATAATCGTCGGGCGTGCCGTGGAAGATGCGGATCGGGCGCGTGCCGACGTCGCTGTCGCCGCCATACGAGGTCGAGCAATCCGGATAGAACGGAATGTAGGCCGCGAACTGGATGCCGGACTTGTTCCAGAGCTTGTTGAACCGCTCCAGGCTCGCATAGAGCGTCGCCTGTCCGCCGCGTGAAAAGCCCATCAGCACGATACGATCAGGGTCGACGCGGGGATGCTTCGCCAAGATCTCCAGCGAGCGGTAGATGTCGACGATCAAATTGAGCCGGCCGAGCAGGGCCTGGTTCGGCCCGACCACCGTCAGCCCGCGGCCGGTGAAGCCGTCGATCACGAAGGTCGAGATGCCCATCGCGTTGAATGCATGCACCCAGGCTTCGGTAGTAGCGCCGACGCCGCTCGAACCGTGCATCAGCACCACGACCGGAAGCTTTCCGCTGCCCTGGGCCACGCGGAATTCGCCTGCAACCGTCACCGGCTTGGCCGCGGCCGCATCGCCGCTGAGGAATTGCTGATCGGACAGGGTGAGCGAGGGGATCGGATAGATCTCGGCGCGGGTGGCGATTTCCTTCGGCATTGCCTGCGCGACGGCCTTGCCGCCGGCGAGTGGGCTTGAAACGCACAGCGTGATGAGCACGGCTGCGGCGCGCCAGTCGATGGCCATCGGATCCTCCCTGTTATTTTGGGGCAGTAGACCCGGGGGCCCGCGCGCTGTCAATTTGACGCAGGCCGGCCCGCCTCAGGCCGTGTCCGTCTTCTTCACCGTCAGCGCATGGTCGATGGCAAAACCGCCGATCTCGCTCATCGCCTGCGAGATCACGTCGCCCTTGCGGGCGAAGCCTTCGGAGAGGAAATCGAACTGGGTGCGCGCCAGCCGCAGCACTTCGATCGGCACCGAGACCACCGTGTCGCTGAAGCTGTCGACCGAGGCGCGCAGCGTGTCGAGCTCGGTGGTGAGCTTGCCGATATGGCTTTCGGCGTGCTGCATCAGGCCGACCAGCTTGTTGCGCTCGGCATCGAACGCGGCGCGCTCGGCGGCGGCCGCCGCCGTCACCTCGGCCAGCTGAGCGCGTAGCGCCGCGATCTGGCTGACCATGGCGTCGGAGGCCAGTTCAGCCGCCTCGCGCAGCTCGACATGGCGCGTGCTCTCCTCCTGCGTCTGGTGATAGAGCCGCTCGGCCGACATCGCCCGTTGCGTGAGTGACTCGATCAGGCTCGCGGCGCGCAGCAGCGTTTCGCCGTTCCGTCCCGATACCATGCTGGCCATGCGCCGCAGGAAATCGACGGTCTCGGACGATGGGTTCGGCGGCAGTGGGACGACCGTCGCGGACATGAGGGCGGTGATGCTGGAGCCAGGGCACAGTGACAGCCGCCGTACCGACTGGGCTCACGCAACATTCGGCGCCTGATCGCAATGCTTGGAACAAGCCTGAATCGCCCGGCCGGGTCAACCGGCTCGCGCGCTTTCGTAGCCCGGATGGAGCGGGGCCGCCGCTGGGTCAGGCGTCCTTCTGCCGCCCGATCCGGCCGAGATGGGTGAAGCCGAACCCGGCCGAATATTTCAGCCCATAGCCCAGCGCCCGGTCGATGCCGATATGGGCGAGCCAGATCAGGGCGATGGAAAGGGTGAGGGGCGAGGCGAAGCCGAATCCCAGCGTCAGCAGCGCCACCGGCGCCATGTAGCTGTGGGCGGCGTTGTAGACGAGAGCGCCGAATTTGGCGTCCGACAGGTATGCCAGGAAGCTCAGATCAGGCACGAAGAACAGCAGGGCGAACACCAGCCAGGATCCGCCCCAGGCCGCATAGAGCATCACCATGCCGGCGAACAGGGTCAGGCCCTCCAGGCGGAGCAGGATATTGACGCCACCGGTCACAGAGCCGGTGTCGGCCGTTCCTTGGTCCATCGTCGCCTCCCGGGCAAAACTTTGTAATTCCTTGCGCTTTCACGCTGCGGCAAGGCAGCCCTGCGGCGCCGAAAGCGGCTTTCCGGTCCGCAAAATGCCGTGTTAGAACCCCCGCCAATCGCATTTAGGCTAAGAACTGGCGGGAGCAAATGAAGAATATCCTGGACGCCCTTGAAGACCGTCGTGCCGGCGCAAAGCTCGGCGGCGGCGAGAAGCGCATCGACGCGCAGCACGCCCGCGGCAAGCTGACCGCCCGCGAGCGCATCGAGCTGCTGCTCGACAAGGGATCGTTCGAGGAGTTCGACATGTTCGTCGAGCACCGCTCCACCGAGTTCGGGATGGAGAAGAACAAGGTGCCCGGCGACGGCGTCGTCACCGGCTGGGGCACCGTGAACGGCCGCAAGACCTTCGTCTTCGCCAAGGATTTTACCGTGTTCGGCGGCTCGCTGTCCGAAACCCACGCGCTGAAGATCACGAAGCTTCAGGACATGGCCATGAAGGCGCGCGCCCCCATCATCGGCCTCTACGACGCGGGCGGCGCCCGCATCCAGGAGGGCGTCGCCGCGCTCGCCGGCTATTCCTACGTGTTCCGCCGCAACGTGCTGGCCTCGGGCGTGATCCCGCAGATCTCCGTCATCATGGGCCCCTGCGCCGGCGGCGATGTCTATTCGCCCGCCATGACCGACTTCATCTTCATGGTGAAGAACACCAGCTACATGTTCGTGACCGGCCCCGACGTGGTGAAGACCGTCACCAACGAGGTCGTCACGGCGGAAGAGCTCGGCGGCGCCTCGGTGCACGCCACGCGCTCCTCGATCGCGGACGGCGCCTTCGAGAACGACGTCGAGACGCTGTTGCAGATGCGCCGCCTGATCGACTTCCTGCCGGCGAACAACACCGACGGCGTGCCGGAATGGCCGAGCTTCGACGACATCGGCCGGGTCGACATGTCGCTCGACACGCTGATCCCCAGCAATCCGAACCAGCCCTACGACATCAAGGAGCTGATCCTGAAGGTCGTGGACGAGGGCGATTTCTTCGAGATCGCCGATCTGTTCGCCAAGAACATCGTCACCGGCTTCGGCCGCATCGCGGGCCGCACCGTCGGCTTCGTCGCCAACCAGCCGATGGTGCTGGCCGGCGTGCTCGACTCGGATGCCTCGCGCAAGGCCGCGCGCTTTGTTCGTTTTTGCGATGCCTTCAACATCCCGATCGTCACCTTCGTCGACGTGCCGGGCTTCCTGCCGGGCACCGCGCAGGAATATGGCGGCCTGATCAAGCACGGCGCCAAGCTGCTGTTCGCCTATTCGCAGTGCACCGTGCCGCTGGTCACCATCATCACCCGCAAGGCCTATGGCGGCGCCTTCGACGTCATGGCGTCGAAGGAAATCGGCGCCGACATGAACTACGCCTGGCCGACCGCCCAGATCGCGGTGATGGGCGCCAAGGGCGCGGTCGAAATCATCTTCCGCGGTGACATCGGCGACCCCGACAAGATTGCCGCTCGCACCAAGGAATACGAAGACCGCTTCCTGTCACCCTTCATCGCCGCCGAGCGCGGCTACATCGACGACGTCATCATGCCGCACTCGACCCGGAAACGGATCGCCCGGGCGCTGGCGATGCTGAAGGACAAGAAGGTGGAAGCGCCGGCGAAGAAGCACGACAATTTGCCGTTGTGAGGGGAATTGTCTTTACACGTCGCGTGATGAAAGCCGATGAACATTGATTGGTTGCCGCGATGCAGAACCACCCGCCAGATAGAAACAACCCATCGAATCCACTAGTCAAAGTTGCGGCTCTAACGATCGACAAGGAGTATGTCGAGTTCGAGCCGAAGTCCGCTGTGAAAGTGCTCATAACGCTTAACTTCAAGCGGAGTGCTGACATGCGTGGGCGGACGACGACGCCAGCGGGAGAGAGCGCAACCGTCACGTTTTCGCTGGCGCTAAGGAGGGCTAGCTTAGAATTGGCTTTTGCTTTCGAGCGAGCTCCCGAAGACGTGGTAAAACTTCAGCGCGTTGCTTACGTTTCGACGTTACATTCCAAGGAGAAGGTTTCCGATGTAATCGTCGCGCAGCAAGACGCTCAAAAGAGTGCTTCTGCGGGTGTCGGGGTCGGCGCAAAGGCCGGCATTTCGGCTTTGAGTGCTGCTGCTCACGCGGAAGGGAGCATGAGCGCTGGTTTAAAAAGTAAGACTACAAAAAAGCGGAAGGCAACACGTGCCGTATCAAGAAGTAATGTCTCGGCAACATTAGCGGGGAACATTGTTCATTGGGAAATTAGCCCCAACATGCTGTCAAACGATGATGTTAACGGTGAGAGCTGGTTGGATGGGGAACTATTCAAGGCTTCAACCGGGCGATCGATGGATGCTTGCTTGGCAATTTGGCAGCACGACGAGGCGCGGGGCGTTCCAACAATTACGGCATCTGTATTCGTGTCGATGGCAGATTTGATGGTTGGAGATGTGAAGGTTTTGACGGACACCGGTGAGGAAATTTCGATTAAGCATTTCGATGATGCCGAAGGTCTAGCGGCGCTCTACAATCGATTTGATGCGGAGCGTGTAAAGGAGCGCTTTGTCCGACAGGTGATCCGAAAGCACCTCGTTTCCCAAGGGATGTCCGTTGAAGGTGCACGCGTTCAGATAAGTAAGGCGTCGACTTAATGAGCCAGGACAAGGAGTACGATTGGGCATCTGCAATCGCGGCGCTTGCGAGCACTGACTCGGCTGACTTTGTTGAGCTTGCCAAAGCGGCGAAGCTGTCTCCGTTCGAGGGAGATTTTTCGGATGCAGACTTTAGCGGCCTGGATCTTTCCGATCAGAATCTTGCTGGATGGGACCTCCGGAACGCAAAGTTTATCAATACTCGGCTCACTCGAACCGATCTGCATGATGCTCGATTGAATCCTGAGGAGTTGATCGACGCAATTGATTGGAAAAGTGCGAATTTGGACGATAGCGTTCGGGCCGCAGCGGAGAGGGCGCAACGACTGCGGGCGAGCGTTCTTTCAAGGCGTGTGAGCGATTTGGAATTGCCGGTCCGGACAGCGCGAGGTTTGAAGCTTGCAGAGATTGAGTACATTGGTGACTTAGTTCAAAGAAGCGAAGCTATGTTGCTTCGAACGCAGAACTTCGGTCGCAAGTCTCTTAATGAGGTAAAGGAGGCATTAGTTCCATTCGGCCTCCATTTAGGTATGAAAGTTGAAAATTGGGAGCGGCCTGGCTTGGATTTGACTAAGCCCTAAACAAGCATGGCGCGAATGGACGGGCGTGACACGCCGATCCTTGGGCGTGGACTGCGGGCAAACGTTATGACCGAAGACGATCCCAACGACGCAATCTCCGACATCGAAGACCGGATCGAGCGGCTGGCGGAGATCGCCGAGCGATGCCGGAAGTACATCCTGGCATCCAAGATCGCGATCGGTGTTGGCGCCACACTGCTGTTGATCGTGATCCTCGGGCTGTTCGGGGCGGGGTTGACCGCCGCGCTCGGATCGATCGCGCTGATCCTCGGCGGGATCGTGTCGCTCGGTTCGAACATCAGCACGTTGCAGCAGACGGACGAGGCCATCGGTGCTGCGGAGGCGCGGCGGGCGGCGTTGATTGGAGCGATCGACCTGCGCGTGGTCGCCGATGCGCCGTTGAAGCTGGTGTGACGCGCCGGCTTACGCTGCGGCGCGCAGCGACAGCACCATCAGTTCCGCGCGGCACTCGGCGGCGAAGGTTTGCAGCCGGTCGACGGTTTCCTGGTCGAGGATGGTTCGCGCCAGGCGCTCGGCGCGGGCAACCTGTTCCTTGAGATAATCGATGCGGGCCATGTGGCACCTCCCGCCGGAATAATTTGAAGCAAATTGCTTCGTTCCGGCGGTGGTGGGGCTATGGCTAACAGCGGGTTAATTGTGTGCCGCAGGTCACGCGCCGAGGTGCGCTGCTGCGTAGGGTGGATTAGGCCGTGGCTGCGCGAAGCGCGGTCGCGGGCGTAATCCACCATCGCCTGCGTCGACGGATGGAGGCGTTGGCGGATTACGCTACGCTAATCCGCCCTACGAGGCTCGTTTCTCGTCCGCCGCGGCGAAATGCGCCATCTGGTCGGCATGGGCTTTTGCGAAGGACGGGCGGCCGGTCGCGCGCTTGACGTAGGCGCGGCAGGCGGGACTGTCCGCCAGCCCCTCGAACCCGTCGACGACGCGCAGCACGTCCGACATCAGGATGTCGGCGACGGAGAAGGAACCCGCGAGCCATTCGCGGTTCGCCAGCACCGGCTCGAGATGCTTGAGGCGAAGCTTGAGGAAGTCGTCGACGAATTTCCACGCCGCCGTGTCGGTCGGATGTTTCATGAACCTCGACATGGTCCAGGGCAGGCTCGCCATCTCCACCGAATTGAGCGCGGCAATCACCCATTCCGTCGTGTCGCTGCGGCCGCGCGGATCCGGCGACATCAGTTTTGCGCTGAGCCCGCCGAGATGGAGCAGGATCGCGCCGCTCTCGAAGACCGAGGTGTCGCCGTCGGTCAGCCACGGCACCTGGCCGAACGGCTGGTGCGCGAGATGTTCGGGGCCGCGAGCGTCCATCGGCACGCCCGCGACGCGATAAGGCAGGGAGGCTTCCTCGAGCGCCCAGCGCACGCGCAAATCGCGGACGAAGCCGCGCGGGGGCGGGGGAACCCAGTCGAAGGTGTAGAGGGTGAGGTCGGGCATGCGGTGTCTCCGTGCTGTCTGACCCTAGGACGAACGAGGGGCACGCGTTCCGACATGGGTGTGGAGTTTTTTGCAGAGCCGTGCGGCGCGGCAGGCGAAACCGCAATCCGCCGCGCCCGGCGGCCCTACCGGCAGGCCGGATAGCCGAAGCGCTTGACGATGTCGCTTCCCGAGATCGAATGAAAGGCGAAGGTGTCCATGAAATGGTTGTCGGTGACGTATTTGCGCAGCGCAGCGTTGTAGGTATTGGCCATTTTCTCCGTGTACGCAGGACTGATGACTCCCTTCTGCATGTTGCCACCGGCATGAAACAGCAGGGTCGCGCCCGGCGTGACGCACACATTGCGGATCGAGAGGAACATCGTGCAGGCAGACTGACAATGGCTGTCGATGCGGAAGCGTTCGCCCGACGCATTGTATTGCGCAATCACCGCCAGGAACTGGTCAAACACTTGCGGGTTGGGCGCGCCGTAGCCCATGTGCAGGGAGGACACCGAGCCGTCGGCACGGGCGGGGTGTGCCGTCAGGCTGCAGAGAACGAGAAGAAGTCCGAGCGTGCTGAACGTTCGTGTCAATCGCTGCCATATGTTCAAAGTGCTCTCCCGAATGAATTGCGTGATATGATAAGGCTAGCTTCATCATCCTTGCAGAGACTGTAGGGTGGGCAAAGGCGCACTTGCGCCGTGCCCACGATCTCCTTTTGATCGACAAAATGCGTGGGCACGCTTCGCTTTGCCCACCCTACGGGGCCGGAGCCTATTGCCCCAGCTTCGCGAGCTTGCCTTGCTTCGCCGCCTCGACCGCGCGGTCCGCATCCTCCGGCAAAAGCGTCCGCTCCGCGACCTGCCGCGCGGCCTCGCGCTTCACCGCGGCGACATAGGCGCCGTCATCGGCATAACGCTCGGCAATCGACGGGCGCGGATCGTGGACCTCCTTGCGCGCGGCTTCGGTCGGCGCGAACGGCACGACCGAGCCCTGCAGCGGGTAGAGCGCGGTCGAGCCAAAACCCTGCGCGCGCGGATTCCAGGCGGTGTAGGTCGCGCGCGGCACCGCGACGGCAAGTTGGCGGATGCCCGCGATGGCCATGCCGTCGGCGTCCGCCTTCGGCACGAACACGGGATAGCGGCCGATCTCCTTCGGTGGCAGCACGCTCTGGTCGGAGAAGGCAGCCGGCATATGGATGCCGGCATAGGGCAGGCCGGGGATGTCGGTCGGCACCGCGCCTTGCGCCGCGACCAGCGTGCCGTGGGCGCGCATGGGGACGCGGCTTGCGGGCGGCTTGATGCCGTCGCTGATCCACGCATTGAGGTCGGTGAGCAGCGCACGCATCGGCATGCCCGCATGCATCGGGTTCTGCGGCAGCGACATCGCCGGCACGCCCTTCTTCATGACGTCGTTGGGGTCGGCGAAATGCGGCGTGCCCGTGATCATGTAGGCGCGGACATTGTCGGGGAGATCGAGATGATTGCCGGCGAGATCGGTCACCAGCAGGGAGGCGTGCGAAGACCACCATTCGAGTTCGCTGTCGGTCTGCATCACCCTGGGGCAGGTGGCCGAGAGCGCGCAGCGGCGCAGCAGGCCGTCGGTCTTGCCGGAATAGGGATCGCTCAGGCTGGCATAGGTGAAGGGAAAGAGATCGGCCTGCCACGCCGGGTCCTGCAGGTGACGCGGATTGCGGCCGGGCTGGCCGAAGCGGACATTGGTCGCCATGCGCCGCGTGCCCGCCACATGCGGCATCAGGCCGTCGAACACGGTGCGGCCCTGAAGATCCTGGTTGAAGCCGAGATAGAGGAAGTCGCGCAGGAAGCGGCCGGATTGCGAGACGCCGAAGCCGATGGCGCGGCTGACAGACGGGTGCAGGCCGTTCAGCAGCGGGTTCGCTTGCGTCTCGTCGTGGCGGAGGAAGCTGACGACGTCGCGCACGGCCGCATAGCCCATGCCGAGCGGCACAGGATCGCGCGCGGTGTAAGTGATCTCGTAGAGCGCGCCGGCATCGAAGCCATCGGGCCGCGTGATCTCGACCGTGGTGGGATCGACGAGCTTTGCCGAAAGGCCCGATGGCGCCTGCCGCGCATCGGCCCAGGCAGCGCGCACGGTGACGTTGATATTGGCGGGATCAGCGGCAGGCCATGTCAGCGTCCCCCGTGCTGGACTGGTCGTGTTGTCGAACACGAATTCCTCGCGCGCGGGGCCGGTGGTGTTCTTGATGACAGGCGCGGTCATCGCGAGTTGTCCGGGCTTCGAGGGAATATCGCCCTGCCAGCCGACCCAGACCATCGTGTAACCCTGCCGATGCAGGAAGCCGATGCCGGCATCTTCAGCCTTGTCCGCGGCATTGGCGCCGGGCTGCGAGGAATCGTCGAACAGTTGCGGCGCCAGCTTGCGGCCGCGATTGGGCACCTCCAGCAGCAGCGTGCCGTTGCCGTGGGTGGGATCGCTGGGTCTGAGGATCACGACATCGGCGGTCGCCTCGACCTTGCCGTCGGCGCCGCGCGGCGCCAGCGCGAGATCAGTGATGATGGCGTTGCGGTCGTCGGCCGGGTTCAGCGCAAAGGTTGCGCGCGCGGTGATGCGCTCATAGGTGCCGACGGCACCGAAGCTGCGCCCGGCGAAGGCCGGCGTGCGTTCGGTGATGTCGAAGCGGACGATTTCGGCGAAAGAGGCGGCCGGCCACAGGCCCGCGATGACGACGAGGCCGGTGATGATCCTGCGCATGGCAGCTCGCTCCCTTGTCGGCGCAACGACATTGTCCGTCGCGCGGGCTTTTTGTTAGCCCCACTATAACCGTCTATGCTGGCGTCAAACAACAGGAGGAAACGCATATGCCCGCAGCCTATTTCGTCGTTCGCTCGATCGTGACCGACGCCAGCAAGCGCGCCGCCTTCGACAGATGGTACGAGACCGAGCACGTGCCCGACGCGGTGAAGGCTTTCGGCGTCAGCAAAGCGTGGCGCTTCTGGAGCCTGGACGATCCCGCGCTGCACCAGGCCATCTATCAGTTCGATGACGAGGCGCATCTCGCCCGGATGCTGAAGGGCGATGCGCTCAAGCAGCTCGTCGCTGTTTTCGACCGCGACTGGCCGGATGTGAAGCGCTCGCGCGAGACGCTGGTGCTGGCCCAGGAGTTCGGGAGGTAAGCTACGACTCCTGTCACCTTTGCAATGAACCTGAACGCGCGATTCAGCGGCAGTTCATCTCACAGCCGCGACACTGCCTCTGCATCACTTGCCAGCCAGATCAGAGGACACGTCATGGAGCGCCGGAATTTTCTGAAACTTGCCATCGGTGTTGCGGCGGGCGCCGCAGCATTGACCACCGCCGCGCAGGCCGCGCCGCTGTCGCCGCAGGCCGTCGGCGTTCCCGGTCGCCGGCCGGAGGACAATCCCGACGCCCATCCCGCCGTCACCAGCAGCGATGAAGCGGCGCAGCTGAAGCCGGAGCAGGTGCACTGGCATGGCCACCACCGCCATTGGGGCTGGCGTCGCCGCCATTGGCGCCGGCACTGGCGCCGCCGCCACTGGTAAGCCTCGCGCAAGCCAGACTTCGAACGGGGATCGCATGTGCGATCCCCGTTTTGATTCCTGCCTGCGATATATATCAGGCGCTCCAAAGAAATGGCCGCGCGGGGCGAGCCCGCGCGGCCATCTCGTGATGCGAAAAGATCAGATCAGAACGGACGGCAGCGGCCGGCGTACCAGCGGAAGCCGTAGGGGCACACGCGCGGACGCACCACGACGACCGGGGCGGGAGCCGGCACGACGACGACGGGCGCACGCCGGGCCATCGGCTGGCAGCCGCCATAGGGACCGCGATACCAACCAGGGCCGCAGCCACCAGCGGCGCTGGCCGCTTCGCTGAAACCGGCGACGGCGCTGGCGAGCATCGCGGCTGCGAACAGGTACTTCATATGATCTTCCTTCTTGTCCTTGGGGGCAGATAGGTGGGCAAGTCTTGAGTGGCTTGTCTTAAGGGGCTCTGGCGCTTTGCGGCGCACAATGAATCAAAAGACACGATTCGACACGTTAAATCTCAGGGTGTGCCGTCACGTCGCGATCCAAACATGCCAATCATGACCTGAATACGGCATGAACATTCTCAGCATGCGGCTTCAGGCGACATGGAATGGTTCTGGATTCCTTGCTCCGAAACGTTCTATCGGCCGAGAAAGCCCAGCACCAATTCCCTGAACTTCTCCGGCGCTTCGAGGAAGACGAGGTGGCCGACGCCCGGGATCACTTCGGCCCGCGCGTTCGGCATCTTTGCGGCGAGCGTTTTTGCAAGCTCCGCGTTCTGTCCCATCCTGGCCCGCAAAGCCTCCGGCGCATTCGGGCGGCCGGGTGCGTTGTGGTCGTCGGCACCCATGACGAACAATGTCGGCCGCGTGATTTCGGGGATCTCGTGCACGACTGGTTCACGGTAGATCATCTGGCCGGAGCTGACATAGGCACGCAGCCAACGCGGATAGTCCGGGCTGCCCTTGATGTTGAAGCGGGCGTCGATGAACGGCGTGATGGCCTCGGGCGGAAGCTTGATCGCGTAATTGGTCTGAAGCTGCTTGCGATAGCCGTCGGCGGTGAGCTTCTCCTCGGTCTCGATGATCTTTTCGGTCGGCGTCGGCGGCACGTAGAGACGATAGTCCTCCAGTCCGATCGGCGCGGCCAGCACCAGATGGTCGACGCGGCCGGGATAGGCGCGGGCAATGCGCACGCCGAGCATGCCACCCAGCGAATGCGCCACGACATCGGCCTTGTCGATCCCGAGATGATCGAGCAGCGCGATGGTGTTGCGCGCCAGCGTGTCGAAATGCAGTTCGCCCATCGGCTTGGAGGATTTGCCGAAGCCGATCTGGTCCGGCACCACGACGCGATAGCCGGCCTCGCTCAGCATTTTAATGACGGGCGCCCAGTAGCTCGACGGGAAATTGCGACCGTGCAACAGCACGACGGTGCGCCCGTTCGGCTGCGCGGCGGCGACGTCCATATACGCCATGCTGAGTTGCTCGCCGTCATTGACGACGGGCAGCAGGTGCACGGGGTAGGGATAGGGGAAGCCTTCGAGCGCGACGCCGTAGGGTTCGCGTTGTGCGGTGTCGGCGGCCCGGCCGGCGGTCAACGGGAAGGCGAGGAGGGCGGCGGCGAGTGCTGCCGGGGCAATGCGGTTCATAAGGATCTCCGTCCCACGCGAACGTACAATCAGTCCTTTCCGTTCCCGAACAGCGCGGCAAACTGCTTCTCGCCGGTGCGGGTGAAGTTCACCACGCGGCTGCCGGGCGTGGCGTCGCGCGCGGCCCATTTCAGCTCGGTGAAGCGCTGCATCATCGTGGCGCCGAGCGTACCGGCGAGATGGTGGCGCCGCTCGCTCCAGTCGAGGCAGGCCTTGCACACCGGCCGGCGCGGATGGGTGAGCATGTCAAACGAGATCTGCATATGTTTTGCGAGAAAGCGCTCGCCCTCGGCTGTCAGCTCGATCTCCTGCTTCTTCTGCCTGATCAAATTTCGCGTGCGCAGGCTGTCGAGCATCTGCACGCCGAGATCGCCGGCGAGGTGATCGTAGCAGATCCGCGCGCGCCGCAGCGCCGGATCCTTCGGACCCGTGCGCACGCGCATATGGCCGGTGCGCGCGGCGAGACCCGCGAGCCCTTCGAGAACGCCGGCGACGTCGTCGTCGGTGAGGCGGTAGTAACGATGGCGGCCCTGTTTCTCCGGCTCGACCAGACCGCCGGCCTCGAGCTTGGCCAGATGCGAGCTCGCGGTCTGCGGCGTGATGCCGGCTTCCTGCGCCAGCTCGCTGGCGGTGAGCGCGCGGCCGTTCATGAGCGCCGTGAGCATGTTGGCGCGGGCGGGATCGCCGACCAGCGAGGCGACCATGGCAATGTCGGGGCCTGATTTCATGCTTCGATGGTAGCCGAAGCATTGTGGTTGGGCAAGGGCGTAGCCTCTCACCACGTCGTCATTGCGAGCAGCGCGCCCGTAGGGTGAGCAAAGGAGCGCAGCGACGTGCCCACCAACCGCCGTTGCGGACAAAGGACGTGGGCATGCTTCGCTTTGCCCACCCACGAGAGCCGCGCTCGCAATGACGGTGGAAACACAGGAGAGCCAATCATGTCCGTCACCGTCTTCATCCGCTACCAGCTCGATCCCTTCAAGCGCGCGCAGTTCGAGGAATATTCGAAGCGCTGGCTCACCATCATCCCGAACTGCGGCGGCGACCTGATCGGCTATTTCATGCCGCATGAGGGCACCAACAACATCGCCTTCGCGCTGATCACATTCGAGAGCCTTGCCGCCTATGAGGCCTATCGCGCGCGGCTGCGGCAGGACAGCGAGGGCATGGCCAACTTCCACTTCGCCGAGGAGCACAAATTCATCCTCGCGGAAGAGCGCACCTTCCTGCGCAAGGTGGTATTGTAGGCGAGCAACGAAGGAGACGCCCATGATCGCCGTGATTTTCGAAGTCTGGCCGAAGCCGGAACATCGCCAGGACTACTTCGACCTCGCCGCCGATCTGAAGCCGATCCTGCAGACCATCGACGGCTTCATCTCGGTCGAACGCTTCGAGAGCCTGACCGAGAAGGGCAAGATCCTGTCGGTGTCGTTCTGGCGGGACGAGGCAGCAGTCCAGGCCTGGCGCAACACGATGGAGCACCGGCGTACCCAGGCCAAGGGCAGGGCCGAGATTTTCGCCGATTATCATTTGCGCATCGCGAGCGTCGTCAGGGACTACAGCATGACCGATCGCGCGCAGGCGCCGAAGGACAGCCGCGCGGTGCACGATGCGCACTAGCGCCTTCATGCGCACTGGCGCGCTTCAATATGCGTGCCTATGTCTGCGCGGCCAACAAGGGAGAGAACCATGCATGTGACAACCGCTGACAAGCGCGCGGCGTTCAAGAAGATGCACGAGAGCGGCTGCTTCATCCTGCCCAATCCGTTCGATATCGGCAGTGCCAAGGCGCTGCAGCATCTCGGTTTCAAGGCGCTGGCCTCGTCAAGCGCCGGCTTTGCCTGGACCATCGGCAAGGCCGACAACCGCGTCACCGTCGAGGATGTCTGTCAGCATCTGGCAGCATTGAGTTCGTCCGTCGACATCCCGGTGAACGCGGATTTCGAGGGCGGTTTTGCCGTCGAGCCGGACAAGGTCGCCGACAATGTCGAGCGCGGCGTTCGCACCGGCGTCGCCGGCCTCTCGATCGAGGATTCCACCGGCGACAAGGACAAGCCGATCTACGAGCGCGCGCTCGCGATCGAGCGCATCAAGGCCTCGCGCAAGGCGATCGGCGACAGCAATACGATGCTGGTCGGCCGCTGCGAGGCTTATCTGTGGGGCGTCACCGATCTCAAATTCGTCGTCGACCGTCTCACGGCCTATGCCGATGCCGGTGCCGATTGCCTCTATGCACCGGGCCTGAAGACGCGCGAGGATATCGCCGCAGTGGTGAAGGCGGTCGCGCCAAAACCGTTTAATCTTTTGATCGGCGCCTCCGGCCTGTCATTGAAGGAGGCCGAGGATCTTGGCGTGCGCCGTATCAGCGTCGGCGGCTCGCTCGCCCGCGCGGCCTGGGGCGGGTTCATGCGCGCGGCAAAGGAGATGGCGGAGAAGGGCACGTTCACCGATCTCGGCCAAGGCTATCCCGGCGGCGAACTCAACAAGATGTTCGGCTAAAGCCCGCGCCACGCGCGCAAACGAAAAGCGGCGGGACCTTGCGATCCCGCCGCTGTCGTATTTCGTTGCAATTCGTGACTTCGCGCCTCGTTACTTGGCGCCGTCAGACGGCGCGGCCGGATCCGGCTTCGCTGCCGGCGTATCGGCCGGGGCCGCCGGCTTGCTCGGCGCCGCACCCGTGGTCACGCCCGGCTCGGTGTTGTTGCGCGGCGTCACGTCACGCATGCCGGGAGGGGCGGCCGGATTGGCAGGCGGCGCAGTCTGCTGCGCGGTCTGCGTCGCCGGCGTGGTGCTCGCCTGGTTGCCCGTGCTGGTGTTGTTGAGGCCGTAGAACACGGCACCCAGCACCAGCGCGACGGCTACCGCGAACAGCGCAACCTTGCCGCTGGATGCGGGCGCTTCGCCGAGCTCAGGGTCGGCCTGAAGTTTCGCATCCTGGCGACGCGCCATGCGCAGATACTCGTCGTCGCTGAGGTTCGGGCGATACGGATCGTTGGGAAAACGCTCGTCAGCCATCGATTAAATCTCCTCGTTGATTGCGCCTTGACAACCCACGGATGCGAGATTCCGTTCCGCCTCATTCATGCTTTCGTCGCATGTTGCCCCCGCGCCGGGAATCGGGAACCTGTTCGTCGGGGAACCCGAAGTGTAAGTTCCATCGCGGAAAGAGGGGAACAGATCGATGTGGAGCGTGCCGCCGAGCGACAGTGTGCTGCATTTCCTGTCGCTGGTCGCTATCGCCGCGCAGGGCATGACCGCGGCGCTCGCCGCGGGTCGCCGCAGCATGGACTGGCTTGGCGTCTGCTTCCTCGGCTGCATCACTGCGCTTGGCGGCGGCACGTTGCGCGATCTCATCCTGGGGCACTATCCGCTGACCTGGGTCGCCAATCCCGTCTATCTCGCGCTCGCCGGCGGCGCTGCCTTCTTCACGATCCTGATCGCGCGGCTTGTGCACCGGTTGAAGCTCGCCTTCATCGTGCTCGATGCCATCGGCCTCGTCGTCTTCACCATGGCCGGCTGCGACGTCGCCTGGCAGATGGATGCCTCGCTGCCGATCGTCATCGTCTCGGGCATGATCACAGGCTGCGCCGGCGGGGTGCTGCGCGACGTGCTCTGCAACGACGTGCCGCTGCTGTTTCGCTCGGAGCTCTACGCGACGGTGTCGGTGGCGACCGGTCTGTTCTACGCCACCGCGTTCGGCCTGAAGCTCAATGCCGAGCTCTGGACCATCCTGACCTTCATCTTCGGCATCAGCTTCCGCCTGCTCGCGGTGCGCTACAAATGGGAGATGCCGAAGTTTGTGTTTACGGGAGATGAGGAGCGGTAGCTGCTCTCTCTTTTTTGCGCCCCGCTCGATCCACGCCGTCATTGCGAGCGTAGCGAAGCAATCCAGAATCTTTCCGCGGAGGGGCTCTGGATTGCTTCGCTGCGCTCGCAATGACGAGGAGAGTGCGAGGGACTACGGCTCTTTCCTCGCCTTCGCCACTTGCGACGGCGTCACCATTGGCCCGGCATTGCCCCAGGAATTGCGGATGTAGTTCGTCACCGCCGCGATCTCATCGTCCGAGAGCTGTTTTGCATAGCCCGGCATCTCGCCGGTGTTCGGCGCGCGCGGCGTCGTCACGGTGTGGGCGCCGTCGAGGATGATCCGCAAGGTTGAGGACGGATTGACCGATTGCAGCAGCGCGTTGCCGGGCAGCGGCGGATAGATCCGCGGCGCGCCCGTGCCGTCGGCCTCGTGGCAGGCGATGCAGAACTTCGAATAGACCACCTTGCCGGCCGTCATTTCGGCATCCTCGGGCGGTGTCACGAGCGTCTCGCGCCGCGACGGTGGCAGGCTCTTAAGATAGATCGCGATCGCGCGCACATCGGCCTCGCTCATCTTCGAGGTCGAGTTGACGATCACCTCCGCCATCGGCCCGCCGGCATGGCTTTTGGCGTTGCGTCCGCTCTGCAGGTATTCGGCGATGTCGGGGGCGCTCCACGACTTCAGCCCGGTCCGCGCGGCGCCGTCGAGCCGCGGCGCGAACCAGCCGCCGACCTCGCCGCCGGACAGCGCCTGCGCGGCCTTGTCCGCGCCGAAATAGTTCTTCGGCGTATGGCAGGCGCCGCAATGGCCGAGCCCGGTGACGAGATAACCGCCCCTGTTCCACGCCGCGCTCTGGCTCTGGTCCGGCTCGAACAGGCCGGGCTTGAAGAACATGGCGTTCCAGATCCGCATCAAGGGCCGATAGCCGAACGGCCAGCGCAGCTCCGGCGGCTTGTTGCGGTTCGCCACCGGCGCCTGCGTGCCGAGATAGGCCCGGATCGCCAGCGTGTCGTCCTTGGTCATCTTCGTGAAGTAGGGGTAGGGGAACGCCGGATAATAGGTCGAGCCGTCAGGCGCGATGCCGGTGCGCAATGCGCGGGTGAAATCAGCGTCGGTCCAGGCGCCGATCCCGGTTTCCCGGTCGGGCGTCAGGTTCGGCGCGTAGATCGCACCGAACGGCGTGTCGATGCGCTTGCCGCCCGCGAACGGCCTGGCCGCATCGGCGGTGTGGCAGCCCGCGCAGTCGCCGGCCTCGACCAGCGTCTTGCCGTAGGCGATCAGCTCCGGCGACGGATCGGCAGCAAGGGCCGTCGGCGCGAACGAAATCGCACCGCACAACGCAAGACTGGCAAGAGCCCAACCGGCCAGAATCGTCCGCATCGAAGCCTCTCCTGCGACCAATCGACGTCGTCCCGCATGGGGCTCGCGTCGATTCATTTCGCGACGGCGGGGGTATGGTGACACAAATTGCAAATGCGTGATGCCTTTGCCGCCACGAAATTGCGATTTTTACCCGGCGCTTCCTTTGGACCAGATTTGTGATGCGCCGCGTTAATTATCCGACATAGAGTGGCAAAATCAGCCGGCGCGCCCTAGCTAAAAACAACGGGCAGGCAACGGCTTAAGCGACGCTACGTGACAAAGACCTGAACAGGGCGCGGAAAGAGGACAGCATGGGCATCAACCAGGGTCCGATCAGTCTCGATCAAAAATTCACCCAGGAAACCGGACACGTCTTCACCACGGGCATCCAGGCCCTGGTGCGGTTGCCGATGGCCCAGATCCGGCGCGACCGCGCCAACGGCCTCAACACTGCGGGTTTCATCTCCGGCTATCGCGGGTCGCCGCTCGGCGGTTACGACCAGCAGCTGTTCGCCGCCCGAAAGCACCTCGAACAGTACAACATCAAGTTCCAGCCCGGCGTGAACGAGGATCTGGCGGCGACCGCCGTGTGGGGTTCGCAGCAGCTCAACCTCTCGCCCGGCGCCAAATACGACGGCGTCGTCGGCATCTGGTACGGCAAGGGTCCCGGCGTCGACCGCTGCGGCGATGTGTTCCGCCACGGCAATGCCGCCGGCTCCGCCAAGAACGGCGGCGTGCTGTGCCTCGCCGGCGACGACCACGGCGCCAAATCCTCCACCGTCCCGCATCAGTCCGACCATGCCTTCATGTCGGCGCTGATGCCGTATCTCTATCCCTCGAGCATCCACGAGATGATCGAGATGGGCCTGCTCGGCATCGCGATGTCGCGCTATTCGGGCTGCTGGGTCGGCATGAAGGTGATCACCGAGACTGTGGAGACCACCGCCGAGATCGACCTCACCGACGAGATGAAGCCTTTCATCATCCCGCCCGATTTCGAGATGCCGCCCGGCGGTCTCAATCTGCGCTGGCCTGATGACCGCTTCGAGCAGGACCGCCGCCTGCAGGACTACAAGGGCTTTGCCGCGATCGCCTTTGCGCGCGCCAACAAGGTCAACCGCGTCACCATGGATTCGCCGAACGCCCGTTTCGGCATCATGGCCTCGGGCAAGAGCTACGAGGACGTCCGGCAGGCGCTGCGCGAGCTCGGCATCACCGAACAGGTCGCCGCCAAGATCGGTCTTCGTCTCTACAAGATCGGCATGCCCTGGCCGCTGGAGCCGGAAGGCGTGCATGAATTCGCTGTCGGCCTCGAAGAGATCTTCATCGTCGAGGAGCGCCGCGAGATCGTCGAGAACCAGGTCAAGCAGGTGCTGTTCAACTGGCGCGACGACGTGCGGCCGCGCATCGTCGGCAAGATGGACGAGCACGACAAGCGCTTTCTTACGTTCTCCGCCGAGCTCAGCGTCGCCTCGCTTGCGACCTCGCTCACCGAGCGGCTTCTCAAGCTCGATCTCAACCCCGAGATCGCCGAGATGCTTCGCGCCAAGGCCGACTGGTTCAACGGCCGTCAGGCCACGCAGATGCAGGCGGTCGCGCCCGTCTCCCGCACCCCGTATTTCTGCTCCGGCTGTCCCCACAATACCTCGACCAAGGTCCCCGAAGGCAGCCGCGCGCTCGCCGGGATCGGCTGCCACTTCATGGCGCTGTGGATGGACCGTTCGACCGAGACCTTCACGCATATGGGCGGCGAGGGCGTGCCGTGGGTCGGCATCGCGCCCTTCACCAACGAGAACCACATCTTCGCCAACCTCGGCGACGGCACTTACTTCCACTCGGGCCTGCTCGCGATCCGGCAGGCGGTCGCGTCCAAGACCAACATCACCTACAAGATCCTCTACAACGACGCCGTCGCCATGACCGGCGGCCAGCGTCATGACGGCGATCTCTCGCCGCAGCAGATCACCTTCCAGCTCCACGCCGAAGGCATCCGCGAGATCTATCTGGTCTCCGAGAACCCGGACAGCTATCCGGCCGACAGCATCGCGCCCGGTGTGAAGCTCTATCATCGCGACGAGCTCCAGGACGTCATGAAGATGTGCCGGGAGTACAAGGGCACGTCGGCGATCGTGTTCGTGCAGACCTGCGCGGCCGAGAAGCGCCGGCGCCGCAAGCGCGGCCTGATGGAAGATCCGGCGCGCCGCGTCATGATCAACCCGGCCGTCTGCGAAGGCTGCGGCGACTGCTCGGTGCAGTCGAACTGTATCTCGGTCGAACCGCTGGAGACCGAGTTCGGCCGCAAGCGCGCCATCAACCAGTCGTCCTGCAACAAGGACTATTCCTGCGTGAAGGGCTTCTGCCCGTCCTTCGTCACCGTGGACGGCGGCAAGCCGCGTCATCGCGCGCCCGCTGATCTCAGCGACATCGGCGTGATCGCCGAGCCGGCTTCGCGCCCCAACCTCGACAAGCCCTACAACATCGCCGTCGGCGGTGTCGGCGGCACGGGCGTGCTCACCATCGGCGCGTTGCTCGGCATGGCCGCCCACATCGAGGGCAAGGCCTCGATGATCCTCGACATGTCGGGTCTGGCGCAGAAGGGCGGCGCGGTGCTCAGCCACGTCCGGCTGTCGGATCATCCGGCCGAGGTGACCTGCTCGCGCATCGTTACCGGTACGGCGGACGTCGTGCTCGCCGCCGACGAGGTCGTCGCGGTCGCCAAGGATACGATCTCGCTGTGCGACACCAGCCGCACCCGCGGCATCATCAACAGCCACGTCATTCCGACCGCGGACTTCGTGCTCAATCGCGACTTCAATTTCCAAACCCGCAAGCTGAACGGGCTGCTGGAGACGGCGCTGCACAAGGAATCGGTGTTCTTCGACTTCACCAAGCCGGCCGAGCAACTGCTCGGCGACAGCATCGCCACCAACATGATGATGATGGGCTACGCCTATCAGAAGGGCCTGCTGCCGCTGTCGGCGGAATCGATCGAGCAGGCGATCGAGGTCAACGGCGTCTCGATCAAGATGAACAAGGAAGCCTTCCGCCTCGGCCGTCTCGCGGTCGCCGAGCCCGCACGGCTCGCCGACATGCTGAAGGGCACCGATGAGGTCGCAGCGCCCAAGACGCTGGACGCCATGACGCTCGACGAGGTCATCGAGCATCGCGCTGCGCATCTCACCGCCTATCAGAACGGCCGTCTGGCCAAGCGCTATCGCAAGCTGATCGACCAGGTGCGCGAGGCCGCCAAGCAGGGCGGTTACGGCGACGCGCTGCCGCGCGCGGTCGCGGTGAACTACGCCAAGCTGCTGGCCTACAAGGACGAGTACGAGGTCGCGCGCCTGTTCAGCGACGGCGCGTTCGAAAAGCAGCTGCGCGAGCAGTTCGAGGGCGACTTCACGTTCAACTTCAACCTGGCGCCGCCGATCCTCAGCCGCGGCGTCGACGCGCTCGGCCGTCCGAAGAAGCGCGCATTCGGCTCAGGCATGCTGAAGGCCTTCCGTATGCTCGCGAAGTTCAAGTTCCTGCGCGGCACCGCGCTCGACATCTTCGGCCGCAGCGCCGACCGCAAGCTCGAGCGCGATCTGATCGTAGGTTACGAGAAGGACGTCGCCACCGTGCTCGGCCTGTTGTCGCCGGTCACGGTCGACACCGCGGTGGAATTGCTGTCATTGCCCGACCGCATCCGCGGCTATGGCCCGGTGAAGGAGAAGGCGGTGGCGGATGCCAAGGTGCGTTATGCCCAGCTCGCGGCCGATTTGGCGAGCCCGCCGCCGGCGCCAAGGCAGATCGCGGCGGAGTAGGGCGGTTTCGTAGGGTGGGTTAGCTTTCCGACTGTGCGAACCGCAGTCGAAAGGCGTAACCCACCGATTTCCAACGGCATCCTCGGAAGCATGGTGGATTACGCCTTCGGCTAATCCACCCTACGGCACTATTGCTGGTGTTGCCCGTCGGGCAAAACACCCACGCGATGGGTCAATCCACCGTTGCAAAAACATTCCGCTTTACCGAAATTCGGAATTGTCGTATCCGTCCACCACCTCATCCCTCTCGGAGGGGCGTATCGCGATCGTCACGAAACGCGGGGTGAGCGGCGGTGGACGCGGGCTGCGTCGCGCGGGCGATTGTCTCGTGCACGACGGGCGCGGTCTCGCGTACGGCAAAATCGTGTGGTCCTGACGCCCGGGGTCTGTGCGTCAAGTCTTGCGGTCACTCGCAAGGCGACGGGGGCAATAGTGCAACGCTCCCCGGGGAGAGCACGACATAAGCCGTAAAGCCACTGCGCAGGGAAGGCCGGATGTTCGGCTCCACCTGTATGCCGCTGTGCAGCCTCTTGTAGCGCAACTATTCGCACAGTGGACCGTGGGTGCCCGGCCGGCACCCGGTCTTCCCTGCGCCCTCTGTTTTCCGGAGGGAGGCAAGACGGAGGCAAAGCTCGGGCGAACGCGCCGCGAGAATGCGGGAGTGTGTCCAGCCGTCATTGCGAGCGCAGCGAAGCAATCCAGAGTCTTTCCACGGAGGGATTCTGGATTGCTTCGCTGCGCTCGCAATGACGATGGAGCGGCATTGAACGCTCGATGACCGTCATCCTGAGGTGCGAGCCTCTTCGGCGAGCCTCGAAGGACGACGGCCCGGCTGTAGCCGCGAGGAGCGTGTGGAGGTATCTCGGCCGTGCATCCTTCGAGGCTCCCGATGGGGCGCTTTGCGCCCCATCACTCGCACCTCAGGATGACGGTGCTGATGTCGCTGTTCGTGTACACCCCACTTGCGCCGAGCCGCTACCCTCTCGCCCGACGGAATATTTCCCCGCTTGCCAATCAGGCCACCTCGGTTCAGAAAAAAGAGCCAAGAAGAAACGCGAGCGGAGACCTCTGTTTTGACCATCAAGGGCAAGGCCTACATTGCCGGGATCTACGAACACCCGACCCGGCATGCGCCGGACAAATCCACCGCCC